>NICF_comb_assmDRAFT_10003795_pt1 | contig 10769 bp, 9 predicted proteins | sample NewIslPassag4_SG_FD_11279 | JGI IMG/M metagenome (IMG submission 11279) | reverse complement strand
CGACAATCATGAGAATCTTTTTGCCGGCCATCGTCCCCTTCCTTTCTTGCAAGCTCCGGGTACGTAGACACACCGGATATGCGGATTGCCTGGGTAGTCAATTCGACACTATTCAGTATACGCCACCGTCGCTATTTAGTCAAGATATGACTATTCACGCGTGCTCGCCATGTCGATGCTGAGCTGTTAAGATCGCAGTACGAGGATGCCCCCAGGAGGCGGGGAGGGAAAGTGCATGGCGTTGCCACAGCTCTCCCTTACAGAGTGGGCAGTGCTTTGCTTGCTCGCTGAGCGGCCAGCCCATGGGTTTGACCTTGCCCGAGCACTTGCCCCTGGCAGTGAGCTTGGCTGGGTGTGGACAGCACCTCGACCATTGGTCTATCACGCGCTTGATCGCTTACACGAGCTCGGACTCATCACTGCCCAACGAGAGGAACCAGGCAAACGCGGTCCGCGGCGCACCATTATGGTCCTCACACCAGCTGGACACGAAGCAGTTGAAGCCTGGCTGATGCAGCCAGTAGCGCACGTCCGCGATATGCGTGCCGCGTTACTCCTCAAGCTCGTGCTGCTGCAGCGTGCTGGCCGCGATATCCGTCCACTGTTGCAGGCCCAACAGCAGGTTCTTGCGCCAATCGTGCAGCACCTGGAGCAACGAGCAAGAGAGAGTCAAGGGGCAGCACGCATTGTCGCACTGTTTCGGCTTGCCATGGCACAAGCTGTATTAGAGTTCCTAACGCGGATGCTCGCAGAGACTGCAGAACCGTCCTTAGGGAAGACCGCTACGTCACCTGACGCACTGGCGTAAGGGCAAGTTCGGCTTTACGGGCCTGAACACGCTGATAGAGCGCTTCGGCGTTCGCCCGCGCCTGCGGTGTTACAGGGAGCCCGTCGAGCATTGCCGCAAGTTCAAGGATTCGTTCATCCTGGTTGAGCGGTAGGACTTGTGTTTCCGTGATGCCATCAACGTCGACTTTGATAATGCGGAAATGCTGATCAGCAAACGCGGCGACTTGCGGAAGGTGGCTAATAACTAGCACCTGGTGGTGCTGGGCAAGGCGCCAGAGCTGCTCGCCAACAACTTGGCCGCTCCGTCCACCAACGCCAACGTCAACCTCGTCAAACACGAGCGTCGGGGTTGCGTCAGCTTCTGACAGCACCGTCTTCAACGCGAGCAAAATGCGCGCCATCTCACCGCCCGAGGCTACCCGGGCAAGCGGACGAGGCTCTTGCCCGGCATTGGCTGCCAACAAGAATTCGACTCGCTCCTGTCCAAACTCGTCGATTCCCAGCCGTCCCGTGTGATCGGATTCACCAGCCAATGGCTCGAGAGCGACAACAAAACGTGCTCGTGCAAGGTTCAATGCCGCGAGTGTTTCCGCTACCTGCTGTTCAAGCTGCTCTGCCGCAGCACGACGCCGAGCAGTCAGAGCATCGGCCTGTTCCCGAATGGTTGCAAGCAAGGCACGCAACGTTTCTTGAAGGTGCTCGATCGTTTCAGTGCTGTGCTCAAGCGTTTGCAGCTCACGAGCCACGCGCTCGGCGTAGGACAGAATCTCAGGAATCGTATCGCCATATTTGCGCTTCAACAGTTTGATGCGTTGTAGGCGATCTTCGACAGCAGCGAGACGGTCAGGATCAGCTTCAAGTTGCTCGCCATAGTCGCGGATCGTCTGCGCAAGATCCTCAAGCGCATAGCGAGCTTCTTCGAGCTGGGACAGGAGATGTGCTTGGGACGGATCAAGCCGAGTCAGTTCAGCCAACCGGCTCGCAGCCAACCGCAGCGCGTCAAGTGCGCTAGCAGTTCCGCCTTCTCCTGCCTCGAGTAGGCCGTAGATCTCGTGGGCTAGCCCAGCGAGCCGCTCGGCGTTGAGGAGCCGCGCTCGCTCCTGCAGGAGCGTTTCCTCCTCTCCGGGGGAGAGTTGCGCCGCGGTGATTTCCTGGAGTTGAAACCGGAGCGCGTCGATGCGTTGCTCGCGTTCACGTTCAGCGCGTACGAGTTCTTGCATTTGGCGGCGAATGTGACGATATTGTTGGACACTGGCAGCAAGCGCGCTGCGGAGCTCTTCCGCGCCCGCGTAGCGATCGAGAATTTCTAGCTGTGTCTCCGGTCGCAGCAACGACAGGTGGTCGGTCTGTCCGTGGATATCGACAAGTACTCGCCCAAGTGCAGCGACGGTCGCAAGTGGAACAGTGCGACCGTTGACACGCGCAAGGCTACGCCCTGATGCACTTATCTCACGCGTCAAGACCAACAGCCCCTCTTCCGGCTCGATTTCGAGCTCATTGAGCACGGCTTGAAAGCGCGGCCGCGTTGCCAGTGCAGCAACATCAAAGACCGCTTCAACCCAGGCCTTGCTTGCGCCAGCACGAACAAGGTCTGCCGAAGCACGAGCGCCAAGGGCAACGCTCAGGGCGTCAATAATGATCGACTTACCTGCACCAGTTTCACCAGTGAGTGCGTTCAAGCCTGGTGCGAAAGCAAGCCGCAGGTCACGGATGATCGCCAAGTTGCGGATAGCTAGCTCAGCAAGCATCGTACTCCATCGTATTTCCTCGCTGACAATTGTACGGAACCATTGCTGACCTGTTGGAGCCATCGTCCATTGGGCAGCGATGTGCGATAGTTAGTAGCGCAAAGCAGCTCGGGGTGTGGTCAAGGAGGAGGCAACAACCGTGAGTGTTCCATATCGGAGTGACGTCGTTGGCAGTCTCTTGCGCCCGGCGTACCTTACTGAAGCACGCCAGCGCTATGAAGCGGGGGAACTTTCACCGGCGGAATTCAAGCGGATAGAAGATCGCGCCGTTGACGAAGCAATCAAGCTCCAAGAGGAAGTCGGTGTTGACGTCTTGACTGATGGTGAGCAACGGCGATATGCCTTCTTCGGCCACTTGATTGACTCGCTCGATGGATTCGAGAAGAGCGGCGGTCGTCCGGTTATCTTTCATGACCAGAGTGGTCAGCAGCAGTATGTCTTCCGCGGTCCAGTCGTCGTTGACAAACTGCGCTGGCGCCGGAGTATGTGCGCCGAAGAGTTCACCTACGTTCGCGCACGAACCACCCACCCAGCCAAAGTCACGCTTATTGATGCCATGCAAGCAGCTGCCTACTGGGACCAAGAACGTTCAAGCGGAGCCTATCCGACACTCGAAAGCTATCTTGCTGACCTCGTCGATATCCTGCGACGCGAAATCGCTGAGCTGGTGCGTCTTGGTTGTACCTACATTCAGTTCGACGCCCCTCGGTATGCCGCGTTGCTTGATCCGGGAATCCGGGAGAACTATCGGCAACGCGGTATTGATCCCGATCGCCTGATTGACGAGGCCATTGAACTCGACAACGCCGTGATGGACGGCTTCGATAAGCAGGGTATTACGTTCGGCCTCCATATCTGCCGGGGGAACAACCAGAGTCTGTTCTACGCGAGCGGCGGCTATGACCCGATTGCCGAGAAGATCTTTCAGCGAACCAAGTTCCACCGCTTTCTCCTTGAGTATGATGACCCGCGGTCGGGCACGTTCGAGCCGCTACGGATGGTGCCGGAAGATCGCGTTGTCGTGCTTGGTCTCGTTTCGACAAAGAAGGCAGAGCTTGAGACGCAAGAGCAACTCGAACAGCGCATTCATGAAGCGGCAAAGTACTTCCCGCTTGAGCGCATGGCCTTGAGTCCACAATGCGGCTTTGCTTCGACGTGGGAGGGGAACCGAATCACGCCGGAGATTCAACGCCAGAAGCTCGAACTGGTGGTACGGACAGCACGGGCAGTCTGGGGCTAGCTAACGACAACGTCCGCGAGCAACAAACACCAACTGATCGCGTGGCACCTACCGCAATGGCAGCAGGTTCCAGGTAGTCTTGCTGCACTGCCTGGAACCTGCTGCCGGAGCAGTGCAAAACAGGCCTGCTATACTCTGCCAGAGATACTGGGCGGCATGGCGGGAAAGGCGCAGGCACGAGAATGGCTCCCAATGACCTGTGGCGTATTGCTCTGGCCCAAGTGAATCCTACGGTCGGTGACTTTGCCGGGAATGTCGCCCGAATTCGCGAAGCAGTTGCTGAGGCACGTTCCCAACATGCGGCTATTATCGCCTTTCCTGAACTGGTTCTTACAGGTTATCCACCGGAAGATCTCCTGCTCAAGGTGAGCTTTATTGAAGCTGCGCGTCAGGCACTTGAAGAGGTACGGCCACTTTCGGCCAATTGTGTCGTCATTGTTGGCACACCGTGGGTTGAAGATGGCGTACTGTACAATGGCGCGGCCGTCTTTGCCAATGGAGAGCTCCTGGCCGTTGTCCCAAAACACCATCTCCCAACGTACGGGGTATTTGACGAAGATCGCTATTTTGCTCGAGGCAAGCAGACCTACCGATTCCGTTGGGGAGAATTGCGATTTGGTGTCACCATTTGCGAAGATCTTTGGTACCCCGTCGGGCCTGGGAGCAGCTTAGCGACCGCTGGTATCGATCTCCTGATTAATATCAATGGTTCACCGTATCATCGTGGCAAGTGGCAGCAACGCGAGACGATGCTCCGGACACGAGCCAGCGATGCTGGATGTTATCTGGCCTACGTCAATATGGTTGGTGGCCAAGATGAACTTGTCTTTGATGGCAACTCGCTAGTGCTGAGTCCAGATGGCCAGGTCCTTGCACGGGGTGCATCGTTTGACGAAGACATGGTTATTGTTGATCTCCCAGTGACTGCAGTTCTCTCAAGCTGGCTTCACGATCCCCGGCGTCGCTGGCTTGCACTCAGCGAGCATCCAGCAACGCTCCCCGTCCACGACATCACCGTGCCGATATCACTGCCCGAGCACCCATTGCCGCCGTTAGCCGAATGCTATCGACAGCCACGTGCACCCCTCGATGGCATTGCTGAGGTCTATCGAGCACTCGTCGTCGGCGTCCGCGACTATACACGTAAGACAGGGTTCCACACCGCGCTGGTTGGTTTGTCCGGTGGGATCGACTCGTCGCTAACGGCCTGCATCGCTGCTGACGCGCTCGGCCCACAGAACGTCACGGGCTTGAGTATGCCGAGTCGGTATACCTCCCAGGCGAGTATTGAAGATGCTGAACAGCTTGCACGTGCCCTTGGCATCCATTTTGCCATCGTGCCGATTGATCCAGTGCACCAAGCTTTCCGCTCGATCCTTGCGCCACTGGGGAACCAACCAGAGCAGCCAGATCTTGCCGATGAGAATCTCCAATCACGGATTCGCGGCACGATTCTCATGACGTATTCCAACCGCTTTGGGCCCATTGTCCTAACGACTGGGAACAAGTCAGAGTTGGCCTGCGGGTATGCTACGCTCTACGGCGATATGGCCGGCGGGTTCGCTGTCCTGAAGGATGTACCGAAACAGCTTGTCTACGCGCTTGCCCATTACCGTAACAGCATCTCCCCCGTCATTCCAGAGCGCGTGCTGACCAAGCCGCCAACCGCTGAGTTGCGCCCGGGCCAGAAGGACGAGGACAGCTTGCCGCCATATCAGATTCTTGATCCACTGCTCGAGCTCTATGTCGAACACGACGCGAGTCCGGATGCGTTAGTTGCGGCTGGTTTCGATCCGGATACGGTTGCCCGTGTCATTCGCATGGTTGATCATGCTGAATACAAGCGACGACAAGCAGCCCCTGGCGTCAAACTGACTCCGCGAGCCTTTGGACGTGATCGCCGATTACCGATCGCCAATCACTACCACGGCTAGCACGCTGGAGTCGTGTCAGGATTTTCTTGACAATCCCGTGTTCGCCGCGCTAGGATTGGGCTAGCTGGTTATCAGATATGCTGTGTTCGGCAAGTGCGGCGAAAGGAGTGTGACGCCAACCCGTGAAGAACGGGGCTATTCCTGATGTTGTTATCCGTCGATTGCCGCTCTACTTGCGTGTCCTCCGGCGGCTTGCCGCTAGCGGTGTGCGGACACTTTCTTCGGAGGAACTTGCAGCCGAGCTTGGCGTAACAGCAGCCCAAATTCGCCGTGACCTCTCCTTTTTTGGTCGCTTCGGCAAGCAAGGGAAGGGTTATCCCGTTGCTGCACTTGCTGCCGAAATCGCCCGCATTTTGCACCTTGACCGTACATGGGATGTCGCCCTTGTCGGGTTTGGCCATCTTGGCCAGGCAATCGCCCATTACCGTGGCTTTGCCGAGAATGGATTCCGCATCGCGGCCATTTTTGCTAAAAACCCCGAGCATATCGGCCAAGTCGTTGACGGCATTGTTGTCCTTCCGCCCGATCACATTACGCCAGTAGTTCGTGAGCTGGGCATCCGTATCGGCATTATTGCGGTGCCGGCTGATGCAGCGCAGGAAGTCGCGGATCAGCTCGTTGCTGGCGGCGTGCGGGCCATTCTGAACTATGCGCCAGCGGTCCTGCGCCTCCCAGCCGGCATTTGGGTGCGAGAAATTGATCCAACGAGTGCGCTGCAGAGCTTAACGTACTATCTTGATCCTGCTGAGTCTGTCCCAACGCTCATCGGTGCGCACTGGGCTGAGAACGGTCGAGGCATCCAGGGGGAAGATTCGACGCTGCCGCATCCTTAATGCGGTAGATGAGCAAGAGCATCGGGCAAGAGGCCCAGGCCAGAAACCAATAACAGCAAGTCACCGACAACCAAGAGCGCGCCAGCAGCGATGGGGAGTACTGGGCCGCTCTCCTCAAAATAGCGGGTAAGACCAGCAACTCGCGTTAACGCCAGAATGTACATGCTCCATCCCGCCAAAACAAAAAGGCCGCCCAGGATTTGGGATGGCGACTGTCCTGAGCGGACAAGAAGAAGTTCGGCAAGATTCAAAATGAGGAGCACCAACCCAGGGAAAACGAGGAGGCCGAGCCAGTCCCATAAACCTCGCACGCTTCGACTTTGCGCCCACCCGTTCACAGGCCGCACACGTGGCCAATGTTCCTCAAGCGCGTCTTCAGCGACTTCAATTGTTAAGAGCAACAGCGCGCAGCAGCCGATGAGCAGGACCAGCCGCAGGTCAATCGTCATCGCTTCTCGTATGCCCTCAGTGCGCCAAACGCCACACCACTCCGGTATAGCCGGAGCGTAGCACGGAAAGAGGAAAACCGCAAGCGTGTTTTACTGGACGATGCCTGCAGCGCGAGCGCGGAGCAGCAAGCTCTGCGCCATCCGCAGGCTCGCGGCGTCAAGCATCGTTGCGCCGAGGGCAACGGCTCCTACACCGGCTCGTTGCGAGGCCGAGTACGCATCGAGCACTTCCTGGGCCCAACGCACCTCGTCCTCCGTTGGGGTAAAGGCCTCATTGACGATGGGGATCTGCGCCGGGTGAATACACCATTTGCCATCATAGCCAAGTGCCCGAGCGATAAGGCAAGAGTGACGCAATCCGTCAGCATCGCGGAAATCGGCATACGGGCCGTCAATCGCGCGTAGGCCAGTTGCTCGGGCAGCAACGAGGATGCGATGCATCGGATAGTGGAAGCGATGGCCAGGATAGTGCGTATCCCAGTCGTCAGTGGTTCCAATCGCCCGAGCAGGGATGCCGACTGAGGCTGCGTAGTCACCTGGCCCCCAGATAAGCGAGATCAGGCGAGAACTCGCTTGCGCGATCTGATCGCAGTGCATGACGCCGGCTGCGGTTTCGATTTGGACCTCAAGCTGGATCGGCTCATGCCGATTGATCGCCTGCTCAAGCTGCTGAAGGAGTGTATCAACAAACACAATGTCGGCAGCGCTCCGAACCTTTGGCACGATAACGACGTCAAGCACAGATCCAGCTGCCTCAACAATGTCAACGAGATCACGGTAGCACCAAGGCGTATCAACCCCATTGATCCGGATCACCCGTGGTCGGCCACGCCAATCAGCCTCAAGCAGAGCCGTTATGACGTGCCGTCGCGCTTCTGCTTTAGCCTGGGGCGCGACTGCATCTTCCAGGTCGAGAAAAACGACATCGGCGTCACTGCGAAGGGCCTTCTCGATCATGTCTGGCCGTGAGCCAGGTGTCGAAAGGACGCTCCGTTGTGGATAGGACAATGTGTTTTTCACACGCTTCCCCTTTCATCATTTGCCGTGCTGAAACGGGCTAAACGAGGAATTGCCAGCCATACAGCGGGCCATCCCCGTTCATGCTTCCAGCATTCCAGTGTGTGATCCTGCCAGGACCTAGTCCCAGGCGCAACACTCGGCTGTGCCTATCGTGGCATCCCGCTACACTCTAGGTGGGTGAGGAGTATTGAGGATGGACGAGCGTAACCAGGTTCTCCCGATCGATGCACTTCCTAGCCTTGCCATCTCCTTTGCTGACGCCCTACACGCGCAGTCTGGGGAGCAGTTCGACTTCTCACTTGCGTCGCTCGCCCGACTCGACAGCGTGCTCGATGAATGGGTGCATATCGCCATGGTCTATGGCGGGGCTGAACCGCTTGACCTGCAAGGCTACGTCGGGGCGACGCTCGCTTATGTTGGCGAGACCCTCCGCCGCGCATTCGGCGGGCACTGGGAACAACTACCAACGCGAAACTGGCCAGTGCTCACCTTCCCCAATGGTCAGCAACTTGACCTGGAGCCACTTGTGACTGGCGTCCTCCGTGGCGCACTTTCGCCTGCCTTCGCCTCACTCCCCCGCCTCCTTACAGCAAACGGCATCGTACGAGAGGAGCAATGACGTACGCCCATCAACTGACCAGGTTTGTCGGCATCGATTTCAGCGGCGCTCGTGACGCGGGACGACACTGTTGGATCTGCATCGCTGAGGCAACCGGAGCTTCTCTCCACGTGCAAGCATGCTGGCCTGCCTCAACTCTGCCCGATAGCAGCATCGCTCGCGAGCAGGCACTCACGGCATTGGCACGCTGGATCGCTCGCCAAGGACCTTGCCTGATTGGTTGCGATTTCCCTTTCAGCCTGCCACGAGTGGCTCTGAACATACTTGATTATGTCGAATTCTGCCGCACATTTTCCGGCCGATTCACAACACCGGCAATGCTGCGCGCTGCCTGCACAGAGAATGGGCGAGAATTACGTCGCGTTACTGACCAGCTCGCACGCGCTCCCTTTGCCCCGGGTAACCTGCGACTGTACCGGCAGACGTATTACGGGATTCGGCTGATCCTTGCGCCACTTGTCCTGAGTGGTGCAGCATGTGTTTTGCCCTTTCAGCCACGGCATCCAGGCAAGCCTTGGCTCATCGAGGTGTGCCCAACAATCACGCTTCGCCAACTCGGCATTCGTGCGCGAGGATACAAGGGAACTGGAGGAGACGCTCAAGAACAACGCGCAAGGATCCAGGCCGAGCTCACTGCGTATGGGATACGCATTCCACAATCCGTTGCCGATAAGATGCTTGCTGACCGACATGGCGACGCGCTTGACAGCGTGGTTGCCGCAATCACGGCATGGTGTGTCCGTGACCATCTCACGCCGCCTGACGCTGCTGTCGCAGCAGAAGGCTGGATCTACACTCCACCCACTATTTCGCAGCGCAGCAACTGAGCGTAGCTTCCCTCATCTAATTACCGTGTCGCGTTTTGCACTCTCCGGGCGACCATGACGGACGGAAGAGTTTAGTTCGAGCGAGTCGTTGACTGTGCTACGACGTGAGCGAGTAGATCGCGATATTGCGTGCCGATTCTTGCCCAGTCATAGCGCTCCACAACAAGCTGCCGGGCAGCAGCGACGAGTTGCGAGCGTAACGAGGCATCACGAATCAGGCGGACAATTGCGTCAGCAAACGCTTCAGGCGTATCAGCAAGCAGCAGGTGCTGACCGTCGCGCACGTCCAAGCCAGCAGCGCCAATTGACGTCGAAACAACCGGGCGACCAAGCGCAAAGGCCTCCAAGATTTTCAGCCGAGTGCCACCCCCACTCCGCAGCGGCACGACAACGACGCCAGCACGGGTAATCCAGGGCATTACCTCGGGCACCCGGCCAGTTAGCCGCACACTGGCCGCTCGCGCAAGCGCTTGGAGTGCAGGCGGCGGATCAGAACCGACCAGTGTTACTTCAACGCTTGGGATGGCTGCTCGCACGCGTGGCAGCACCTGTTGAAGCAGCCAGGTTACGCCTTCAACATTTGGCCAGTACCGCAGCGTCCCAACGAAAACAAGCCGTTCCGGCTTGCCGAGTGACAGTGGGNTNAAGGGTAAGGCTGTAAGATCAACTCCNTTGGGAATCACGCTTACTGGTGTTGCAACGCTTGCGCGGATCGTCGCAGCATCCGCCTCTGATGTTGCAAGGCAATGCGTCGCTTGGCGCCAGGCGGCTCGCTCCTCGCGGGCGAGTTTACGCCATTCCAGCATGTTAAACAGCTGGCGCAAAAGCGGCGCCTGCCGAGCGATCTGGCGCAACAGGTCATGCTCAATGTTGTGCGCATCAAGGATGCGGGGAATGGTGGTTGGCGTGCGAAGCAGTCCGAGCGGAGCAAATTCGCATTGCATAACGTCGAACGATTCCCTAGCAAGGAGGCTATCCAGTGCGCTCTGGAGCGCTGGGGGAGCCATCAGCCGTCGTTGTGCTGAGTGTAATGAGACGAGGGAACGCAGCTGAGCGCGGCGGCGCGCCGCATTCGGAGGCTGGCGCGCCGTCCACGCGACTGGCACGGCGATCAGCCGACCAAGCATGCGCTCAGCTTCGGAAACATTGTCGCCTGGCCCAACGAGGCTGAGGACAGTGACATGATGATCCTGACGCACTTGCTGGATCAGGCCGAAAATACGCTGTGCGCCCCCATTGTCTGGTGGCACCGGGAGCAGCGGTGTCACGAAGAGGACTCGCATTGACCGAAGGCCCTTGCCTACACTCCA
>NICF_comb_assmDRAFT_10003794_pt1 | contig 10770 bp, 9 predicted proteins | sample NewIslPassag4_SG_FD_11279 | JGI IMG/M metagenome (IMG submission 11279) | reverse complement strand
GCTGACAACCAGGTTCCGTTGGGGGTTACTGTTCTTGATGAGCGTCTGGATGACCCGCTTCGTGCTGGTGGATCTCAAGCAGGCCGTCAAATTGGTGTTCAGCTTGACGGTATCCCGATGATTGAGTTGGCAGAAACCGTAGCCGCAGGTGACAGAATCTACCTCGGCCAATATGGTAAGGGCAAAAAGGTTCCGACAACTCCGAATGCTACCCCTGTGAAGTACGAGGTCCTCGGCTTCGCTGAAAAGGGCGGGAATGCAGGAGACGTTGTACCTGTTCGCTTCGCTTACCATGTCTACGAAATCTAATTTTAACTTGCAGGTAAAGGAGTGAATATAGATGCCTACGGTTCAAAAAGTGCACATCGACAAGGTGCTTACCAATATTTCTATTGGCTATAGCAACGAGCAGTACATCGCTGACCAAATCTTCAAAACTGTGCCAGTAGACAAGCAGTCTGACCGTTACTACAAGTTCGGTATGGAGCGTTTCCGTGTTCATGATGACCTCCGTGCCCCTGGTACTGAGGCAAATGAAATCAACTGGACGCTCTCCGATGATACGTACTTCTGCGAAGGACACGCTCTCCGTCATGTCATTCCTGACGAAGAAAAGCAGAATGCTGATGCTGAGTTCAACCTTGAAGCAGAAGGTACCGAGCTTGTCACTGAGGGTATTCTGTTGAACAAGGAAATTGACGCGGCTAACAAGGTCATGAACCCGAACAGCTACCATCCTGACCTCCGCGTTACCCTTGGTTCTGGTGGCGCCTACAAGTGGAGCGATTACACCAATTCCAACCCGCTGTTGGATGTTGAAAAGGCGAAAGAGGCTATGCACAAGAAGGGCGGTATCCGTCCGAACACGATGATTATGTCGGAGCAAGTACTGAACGTCTTGAAGTTCCACCCGAAAATCATCGAAACCATCAAGTATGTTCAGAAGGGTGTTGTTACCCAAGACCTGCTTGAGTCGCTGTTCGGTGTGAAACTTCTGGTCGGTTCCGCACTGAAATCCGATGTTCAGAATCCTGGTCAAGCTCAGGCGGGCGAACCTGAGAACCTCAACTACATTTGGGGCAACAGTGTAGTTCTGGCTTACATCGCTCCGCGCCCTGGTCGTAAAACCGTGTCCCTTGGCTACAGCTTTATGTGGAACAAGGACGGTCAGGGTGCTGTTCAGGTTCGTAAGTGGTACGAGGTCGGTCGCCGCGCTACTATCGTTGAGGCTGAGCGTTGGTACGACCAGAAGATTATCAGCAATCTGGCAGGATTCATCTTTGCCGACGCTGTTGACCCGCTGACTGCTTAATGACTGATTACTGATTATTTAACGAGGTCGTCAACTGCTACTGCCCTAGCAGTGGCGGCCTCTTTAATTTCAAAACAAGTCTTGAGGAGGAAGAACCAATGGCAGGAAATCGTAAAAAGAATGGTCAAGTGCAGGAGACTGTACAAGAGCAGGTTGTTGAGGAGCAAGCGCAGGAGCAAGTGGTTGAAGAACCGCAAGCGACCGCAACAGAAGAAGCGGCCACTGTAACGGAAGAACAAACATCCGTGGCTAATGAAAAAGAGCTTACTGTGGAGCGGGAAGTGGTATTTGAGCAAGAACACACTCTCCTGATTTATGAGCGTATGGTGGTTACTCCGCGTCCTGGTGCTAAAGCTGTTCTTGTTCAAAATCTTGGTGGAGGTACAGTGTATGTCGGTGGGGACACGGGCTTTAAGAACCTTGAGGCTTTGACAGATGGCTCTGAGAAGCTGTTTGAGGGCGTGAGTTCCGTGTATTTGACTTCTGCGTGCCGTCCTACAGTTCGTATCGCCCACCTGAAATAAGGGGGTGTGACTAATGCCGCTTATTCTGTCAGCAGGTTATGAGGTAGTTGTTCGTACAAAGTTGGGAGCGAAGGAGAACGAGCTTCCTGATGCAGACATCAATCAGCCTCTTGTCGTGGACTTGGCAGAGGCTACGATTATCAAGCGCGTTCCCAACTATTCCTCGGTCGCGGCATCCGAGAAGTTGTTCCTTGAGAACGCGGTTGTAAGCTATATTTGCTATCTCCTTTGTCCAAGCATGGCGCGGCGGGTAAACCAAGAAGTTACGACTATCGACGTTAAATGGAAGAAGGAAAAGGTCGATTGGGAAGCCAGAGCACAAGCGTTTTTGGCCGATGTCGAAAGTTCCCTGTCACAGATCACGTCTGTCACGGTTGAAGGAGGGGCAGACGGTCAAATCTTCGCCATCGCTAGATTAGGTGGTGAGGAGGGGTAATGTTCGACACTAAACGTGAGATTATTCTCGATGAGGGTTTGCCTGTAGATGTAATTGACTGGCAAGGCAATACCTTGTTCTCTACTAAAGCTCTTCTTGGTAAAGCCACCAAGCAGTTTTTCAGTGAAATATCGTTGGAGTATCACCGTAAGGCTCAATTTGTCCCTGAGTTGGATGTAAAGAATGGGCAGATTGTGAGAGTAATCCCTACAGGCGAACACTACCTTATCATGGCTACCTACAATGAGGTTTTCGGGACTGAAAAGTTGGCTACCATTACACGGCTTGTTGAGTGTAACAATGAAGTGCTCATTCAGACTCTTGTTGAGACAGCGGATGATGACGGGAATATTTACCGTACACCGACACCTATCGTCAACGGCTTGAAGGCTTATGTTGAGATGAAGGGCGGCGATCTTGTTCAATATAAGCCTGGGCTACAGTCCCGATTGGAGTTTGATGTCTACATCCCTGTAATTGATGTTGAGGTCTTGGACCAGATACATCTTAACATCAACGGCAAGTTCGTCCCCTTTAAGGTAGAGTACATTGATGAACTCAGCTTTCAAGGCATCATGATTTTACGTGTATCTACCGAGACCAGGAGGTGATAGGCATGGCAGGAGTTCGTAGGACAGGCTCGTTTTGTATCGAGTTTGATGCGCATGGATATTTACGTGCGTTGAAAAACGCCATCACTAAGGTGACAGCGGAAATGCAGAAGGAGCTTTACCACAGGACTAGAGCTAAAGCACAAGCACTTCCGTACAAAGATAACCCTGTTCGTCTTGCCAATGGACGATTCACCTCTGACGCTGATCGCGCTGACGCGGTTATCAATTCTGTAGTGAATAATGGACTTGAGTGGGTGGCTCGAAATGTGGTAAGTGCAACCGTTACTGCGTTAGAGAAGTACTTCAACAAGTCCTTTATCGGTCTATTCTACGAATACGGGACAGGTAAAAATGCAGACATTGATACTCCGTTCTTTGCGCTTGGTGATTGGAACCCCTATCGTCTACCTGTTGCTGGTGCGCCTATTGTTACCCGCTCCAAGCATGTGAATGGCGGTGTTTGGACTGACTTAGGGGGAAATAAACGAATCACTTATTCTCCGCGAGGCGGGGAACGCGATGCGGATTTTGTCAAATACATCGGTGAGGACATCGAAGCCCACCACTGGTTCAGGGAAGCGTTTGAAGAAGTAAAAGATGAGGTGCTGGAAAACTACCGAAGGGTAGTGTACGTTGAGTGCCACGTCTCCAAGTTCATCAAACTGCTACCCACGATTGTTTTAGGGGGAGGAGGGCACCGTTGATGGATGTAGTGGACTTATACAACAACATCTACAGGGTGTTAGCAAATGATGAGGCCGTTCTAAACTATTTAGGAGTAGGGGTAAGTGCCAGTGCCTTAACGAAGGCAAAACACCTACAAAAAAGAGCCAAGCCTCAAAACATCGTTGACAACCTTCCTCTTATTGCGTTTTATGCGCCTCCTGGCGGGGGACGGGAGAGAGGAAACGAGTTGGTCTACAATGCCCCGTTCGTATTCGACATCTATACCAACGACGACGTGAATCTGGCTCATCAGATTGCTAAGAGAATTATTGACTTGTTTGAAGGCAAGCTGATGCCGTTCATGGGTATGGAGAATTTTGAGTCGAAGTTCGTGACGGGGTATGAATCCGATTCAGGCATGCAAAATGCCTATTGTTTCACAGTTGTCATGCAAATGTCCGTGTCCCTGGATACGGATGATTGCTAGTAGATTTTTATGAAGGGGTGAAAACTCATGGGTAAGAAGCTCATCATCAAAGGTGTGGGCACGATGATGGCAAAGCGCGTCATCTGCGATAGTCCGACTCCTGGTGAGGAAATCATCACTCTGGGTACCTTGCAAAACCTGCGTATTGATATGAATGTTGAGGTCGAGGACATCTTTGGTGGCGATGGTCTGTTCTCCATTGACCAGATTGTTCGCTCCAAATCCATTGAGATTACTGCTACTGACGCTAAGTTCGATCTTGCGGCCGTTCAACTGCTTATGGGCGGCAACGTGCAGGATGTAACTAGCGGTTCTGACGCTTACCTCTGGTCTCTGAATGAGATGAAGTCTACTGATGCTTTCGGTGTGAGCACCCCGTTGAAGCATCAGGTTAAGGTGGGTAAAGAGAGCGAAATGGTAGTTCGTAACGTAGATTCTGGTAAACTGCTCCGTTACACTACTAACGCATCTCCTGGTCCCGATGAGTTCGCTTACGATGCTTCTACCAACACTGTCACGGTTGGTTCCAACCATGTTGGTTCTGACATCTATGTGAACTACATGTATGAAGCTACCGTGGAGGCTCTTTTCCTGCAAAAGGACGAGATTCCGATTACGGTATCTGTCGTACATCATGGTTACTTTGTTCAGAAGTGCGGTACGAAGCGTGGTATTGAGACTGAGCTTTACGCTTGCCGTCCGAGCGGCTCGTTTAGCATCGACGCTCAACGTGCTACCGCTTCTTCTAGCTCCATCACCCTGCAACTCATTGACCCTGAACGTCCGGACGGACGGCTCGGTTCCATCAAAGTTTTTGAGGCGGCTTAATCCTGGTAAGGAGTTACGGCGGTTAGCTTCCCCCTGGGCTAACCGCTTACCTTACTTTTTGTAGATTTTACAGGGGGGGAAAGAATTTCTTTACAGGGGGAAGGCATGATGGCTGACGTGAACGCTCAAGTTACCCAAAACCAAGAGTTGTCACCTCAAGAGTTGGAAGAATTGCAAAAACGGAATCAGGAAGCGGTCAATCGTTTGAAAGAGGAGCTTACACCAGAGCAGGCCGAGCAAGTGGAGCGTTATTTCTTCGAGGATGATGAAGAGATTATGCTCCGAGACGGTAAGACTTATAAAGTGCCACCGTGTAGCTTGAAAGATGCTCGTATCTTGATGAAGAAGCTCCGCACCATTAACGTCGATGCGATTATCCTGAACTTCGTACCTTCGGGCGATGACGAAGAGGATGAAAGACGTGAGGACGATCTGTTCACTGTTCTTCTGATGGCCTTCAAAGGTTACAAGCATGTAACCAGAGAGTATTTGGATGAGTACATGGATTTGGAGACTGCGCGTAAGGTCATTGAGATTCTGATTGGGTTGAATGGGTTAAAAAAGTAGAAATCCCCGAAGATAAAGAGCCAGAGGGCGTTGAAATAAGAGACGTTGAATCTGGCAAACCATTACATTGGGGTGAGGTATTCTTCCTTCTTCATAGATACTGTAATTTGAATAAGTGGGAGATATGGGAATATACCTTACCCCAAATTACTGAGTTGATAAAAGCCACTAACCGACACATTCAGTTCGAGGTGGAGACCAGAGTAGGTGCATTCGGCGGACTGTTTGGTGCGGTGGGTGGCGGCTCCGATAACGGGGGCGGAGACAACTCTTACGGTGAAGTGGATGAACTTGGGTATAGAGAGCTTACGGAGGATGATTTAGGCGACCTCATAGCGGCTCTCAGTGGAAAATAGCCGTTACTGCCTATTCTAAGGTAGAAGCGGCTATTTCGTTTTTGGAGGAGTGTGAGACAGATGGCTGAGGAGAAACACTCTCTAATATCCGAGATTCGGTTTGATTTCGGTCAAGCTGAGACCGATATAAATACGCTTGTGACGAAACTACAATCGCTTGATGAGGCTTTCAAAAAAACTGATAGTCAAGTACGCAAAACTAGCTTCAATATAGGAGAGTCTATTCGTGAAGCGTTGAGGGAGCTTCGTCATAGTGACGGACGGATTGAGTTGGACGGCTCCAAAATCATGAAGCGTATTCAAGCGGCATTCGATAGTGCCATTGTCTCTAAAGGTGTTGAAGTTACTGGACTGGAAAACACTCAAGCAATTCAATATGAGGTCCCGCAGACTGTTGCGAATAAGATTCGGGCCAAAATCCTTTCTAAAGTACGTGAAGCTGTAAAAGAAGCGGGAGTTAAGGACATCACGATTGAACCCTTCACAGTCAACATGCGGGCAAATGACTTGAAGGCTTTCCGTGACCAGCTTCAAACCAAATTGAATGAGGCTGTTGCAAAAAATATCAAAGTGGACTGGGACGAGGAAGTTAAAAATCAGTTGGCTTCTGCCAAGAAACTCAATGTCACTTTGAGCAGTGACCATGTTAACGCGATTTGGACCTCTGCGGAAAAGTCTGTGGCAGAAGTACTGAAAGGTCTTATGGCAGATAAGATTCAATTGCTCTGGTCCGAAGATGCGAAGGGACTTGTTAGAAATGAGAAGTTCAAGGTTCAGCTTGACGCTTCTCATTTGCAAAACATTATCCGTTCTCTTGAAACCAGTGTAATTGAAAAGATTGTCTCTACTGGGACGGTTGATTTTAAGGGAGAGATTCCGAAATTTAAGTTCCCAGTTGAAAAATTTCATGAGGCTTTCCAGAAACTCCAAGCAGAGCTTGATGAACTTGCTAAGTCTACTGGGCTTGAAGTGCAGAAGGTGGCGCAGGTTCCGAAACTGGGAAATCAGTTGAACACGCTGAATGAAGGTCTTGTTAAAGGGATTGGTCATATTATCCAGTTGTCCGAGGTGCTCAACAACAAGTTCGCCATTACTGGGAATGAGAAGAGTGTCAAGGACATTACGGATACTATTTCAAATCTCAAGACTATCCTCTTGAACAAGACAAAAGGCGTTATTGATTCCCTGTTGAAAGCCGTCAATGAGACCCCCGCTTCCTCTATCACACAAGCAGAGTTGCGGGATAAGATTGCTCAGGTTCATGCTCAGATGAACGAGAAGATTATTGGTTCCCTGGATAGTTTACCTGCCGCAATAGGGAATGCACTGAGCAATCTGCGCATCACCCTTAACTCTGACAATATTATTGGAGGAGCCGCGCAAACCCTTGAAAGGGTTGTTCATGATGCGATTCTTGAAGCCGCTAAGGGTCTTGAGGGTAAGCTCGGTATCAGCTTTACTGCCGAGGAGCTTGCTAAGATTAACGACAGCTTCAAGAACTTGGCGACTCAAATGCTTCGCAACATTTATCGGGAAACGGCGCGAATTCTAGCTCCGTATTCTGAACAAGTGCTCCGTGAAACGAAGCAAATGACTGATAGCATGGACGCGGCAACAAATGCTCAAGTCAATGTCACGGCTGAGCAGGTCGAGCAGGGAGCGCGTCAGATTTTGTCGCACTTTGGTCAGACCATTGCTATGGCAATTGATAAGGCTTCCGATCAGGTTCGTGCGGGAGGCGTTCGTGTTGTTGAGGAGTTGGAGCAGAAGTTAATTACTGCGGTCACTCAAGCGGTGCAGAGCGTTAAATCGAAAGACTTTAAGATTACCTTCCCTGTTAAATCCATTCGGGAGAAGTTCCTTGAAGAAGCGAAGAATCTTGTAAAGCAACTTGTTGCAACTACAACGGTTGGTTACAGATTGGATGGTAGAAGGTCGAAGAACATTGAGATTACAATTCCTAATACTTTGCTGACCAACGCCGTCACGAACATGAGGAACTTCTTGCAGGAAGAGGTACTTAAACTGCTCGGACCAGAGGCTAAGTTCACCGCTCCTGCGCTTGGAGACCTGCAAGTTCGGGTTGACACGTTACGGGATGAGGTAGCACGGCTTGTCGGTCAAGTGGAGGGTGAGCTTAGAACAACGCTCGTTGCTCTGGCAAACGCCATTGTTGAAGGGGTTCGGGCGAGCGTTCCGCAGGAGCAAGTTGCACAGGTCAGACAGACTCTCGAAGCCGAGATGACCTCGATGTACCGTACTCTTCTGAGTACTGCCCAAGAAGCGATGGCCTTCATCACTTTCATCACCCAGATGGTGGGCGAAATCCGAAACGGAATTGAGACTAGCATTGTTCGGGCACTGAGCGAAGTGAATGTGACGAGGGGCGGCGCGGAACTGACAGCAGTGTTGCAAGGTGCACTAGATAATCTGCATAGTCGGATTATTCAAGGCATTACTGCACAGCTTGAACAGGCTCAGCCGTACTCTGGAAATGTAGATGTTACCAGCATCATGCAACCGATTCGTGACGCAAGTATGCGCCATCTCCAATCGTTTGTTGCTCATATGGTAGATGCTATGTCGAAGGTAACGTCGAACATCGGGGTAGTACCATTCTCTGTTCAGTCTTTGCATTCGGGCGTTCGCCAGTCGTTGGCAAGACAGCTTGGGACTACTCCCGCTGAGTTTGCTCGCATGTTCCCGACTGTTCAAGGTCTTGAGGACATGCGCCTGGTTATGCAGGAAAACATTAGACTGGTGATGGAGCGGCTGGTTAATCGGATTGTGCAAGCCTCGACTCGTCAGGTATCTGAGTTGATGACTGCCATCCGCGAAGTGCCGTTACCAAACCCTGATCTGTCTCCTGCTCACTTGGCGGCACGAAAAATGACGGACCTGCAAGACCTCCTGGTTCGCAGGATTCGTGATATGATAAACAACCAATTCAACGCGCTGACACAGGCGATAAACAGCATCCCTGTTCAACCGAGAGACTTGACCATTTCTGCTCCGACCAGACTGCAACAACCTAGCCGTATTCCTTTGACACAGCCTGTAGGTAGTGTTGGCGGAGTTCCGCGAATCGGTTCCACGGCAGGTAGCTTCGATGCTAGAGGGTACTTCCCGTCCCCTGTACCGATGCGTAGCGCGGCAGGAGGTTTGTTTGGAGGCATTGAGCCTGGCGGGGATACCAGAACCTTTATGGGGGCTGTTGTAAACACCATCCGTTACATGGTGTCTGGTATGGCAATAGGCGCACCGCTTATGGCGTTTAATACAGCCTGGGAGAGTGCGAAAGAGTTTGACTATCAAATGATGAAGGCCGAGCAGAACTTTAGAGTTAAGGTTCTCGGTGATAATCAGGAGATCATCAACAAACTTGGAGAGTTGGTTGATGCAAACGTATTAAGAATGGACTTGGCTGATATTGCTGTTCAAAATATCAGCCGTGTATACGGAGAACGGTTTGCCAACATGTCGAAAGAGGAGCGTACTGAGCTTGTTCGACAAGAGGCACTTAACTTGCAAGGTCTGACGAATAAGGACGCGGTACCGATTCTCCAAGACATCGCTCTAGCTAATGCTATTGACCCAGAGGAAGTAGCAAAAGCCTTCCACATCGCTTCTCGTCGCTTTGCCAACCCAAGGGAAGCAATTGCGATGGCTAGGGAAGTCGCTAAAACACGTTCATTGGAGGAAGTTGATGTCGAGCAAGCCGCCAAAGGTTTTGAAGCCATTGGTGCTCAGTGGGGGCTGACTGGTTATGACATGAGAAGCGTTGCGAACATGCTAATTGTAGCCGCGAACTTGGCAAACACCACCATTGAAGATTTGTTAGCAGTTCAACAGCGCTCTGGTTCCTTGTTCAGACGGAACCTTGCAGTTAATCCTGACGGTACACCTATGACGAAAAGGGAAGCATTAGCTCATTCCCTTGTACTTTCGAGTATGTTTGTTCAAGCGACAGCCCGTAAAGGTGGCGAGGCTGGTACGTTTTTCAAAGCTATTCTTGAACGACCGTTCATGCGTGAAGGGTTGAAGGCGGCTGAAACCTTGTCTCAGTATAAAGGGTTTGAGTTTATGAACCCGTACTTTACTGACGAAAACGGGGTAAGACGGCAAAAGTCCTTTACTGAGGTTTTTGCTAACATTATCGCCGCAAGTCAAATGATGGACGATGAACGTGTAAAAGAGTTCTTCAAAGACCTCTTCCCGCAATGGCATGCTCCTGGTGTCGCATCTATGGGTAACTTTTTGATGGATATGGAGCATACGATGCGCGAGGCAGTTTTGGCGATGGATAGACTGACTGGAACGAGGTCTCAGTTGGCTGGTGAAGATACTCCTCTTCATGAGCGTTTACGCCAAACCCTTGAAGCTATGATTGAGAAGGTTGAAAGGGCGGGCGACAGTGAAGAAGGGGAGCAAATCGTCGCTATACTGAGAGCGATGTCTATGGGTACATGGAAGTTCCAAACTCAGCAAATCAAGACCATGTGGGAAGTATCCACCCAAGGCGTGTTTGAGTCTTTGAAGGATGAGTTTGGTCAGTTGAACGTCTACCTGCTCTCAATCCTTCGGTACATGCGGGATAACGCTAGTAGTATTGCCGAGGGCATTGTCTTGTTGAGTAAGATTGCCGCTGTTATGGGTGCGAAATTCGTTGGCGAGCGGGTTATCGGTGCTTATAAGGAAAGCGTGTTGAGGAGACGGCAAGATGCTTACGACAAGGCTATCGGTGTAGTTAATGAGAATGCTCGTTACCTCCATTTTAAGCGAATGGTTCAGGGTGATGAGATTGCTTACATCGCCGCTCGTCAGAGGGAAGTTCAAGGCCGCTTGATGGGCATTGGCGGGCGGATGGCTGAAAATGACCGTGCTGTAGTGGACAGCAGAACCAGGCTCCGAGAGGCCGCTCAACGGTATAAGGAAGTCTACATGAACTACCAAGGGCCTGACCGCGACGAGAAATTACGG
>NICF_comb_assmDRAFT_10003793_pt1 | contig 10778 bp, 19 predicted proteins | sample NewIslPassag4_SG_FD_11279 | JGI IMG/M metagenome (IMG submission 11279) | reverse complement strand
CGCGATGACCCGCCACATCAAGCGCGGCGGGAAGGTTTGGATCAAGATTTTCCCCGACAAGCCCGTCACGAAGAAGCCTGCGGAGACGCGCATGGGCAGCGGAAAGGGCGCGCCCGAGTACTGGGTGGCCGTGGTGAAGCCGGGGCGCGTGATGTTCGAAATCGGCGGGGTACCGGAGGAACTGGCCCGGGAAGCGATCCGGCTTGCCGCGCACAAGCTTCCGGTCAAGTCGAAGTTCGTCATGCGTGAAGAGGTCGTAGGTGGTGAGAGCAGGTGAAAGCTGAAGAGATTCGCGACTTGACCGACGACGAGTTGGCTCGTAAGCTGGCGGACTTGAAGGAAGAACTCTTTAACCTGCGGTTTCAGATGGCGACCGGGCAGCTCGACAACCCGATGCGCATGAAGGCGATCAAGAAGGACATCGCCCGCGTAAAGACGGTGCAGCGGGAGCGGGAGCTGCGGCTCCAAAGGGCGTAAGTCCCCGGTCAGGAGTAGTGGGTTTGCCGGTTGGGAGGGTAGAATATGGCGGCGAGTACGGAGCGTGGCCTTCGCAAGGTGCGCGAGGGCGTCGTGGTCTCCGATAAGATGGATAAGACGTGCGTGGTTGCCGTCGAGCGGCTGGTTCAGCACCCGCTTTACGGCAGGACGATGCGCCGGACCGTGAAGCTGAAGGCGCACGATGAGAACAACGAGTGCAAGGTGGGCGACCGCGTGCGCGTGATGGAGACCCGGCCCCTTTCGAAGGAGAAGCGGTGGCGCGTGGTCGAGATCCTGGAGCGGGCGCGGTAGCGCTATATAGGTGCTCCGTGGGCGCGCGACAAAGTGGGCGCGCCTTGTGGGAGGTTGTGGGTGGATGATTCAGCAAGAGAGCCGTTTGAACGTGGCTGACAACTCGGGCGCGAAAGAGCTGCTCTGCATCCGCGTGATGGGCGGGTCGAACCGCCGTTATGCCCGCGTCGGTGACATCATCGTCGCTTCCGTGAAAGAGGCGACGCCCGGCGGCGTGGTCAAGAAGGGCGACGTGGTGAAGGCCGTGGTGGTTCGGACGAAGAGCAAGACGCGGCGGCCTGACGGTTCGTACATCGCCTTCGACGAGAACGCGGCGGTGATCATCAACGACCAGAAGAACCCGCGCGGGACTCGCATCTTCGGGCCGGTCGCGCGTGAGCTTCGGGATAAGGAGTTTATGAAGATTATTTCGCTCGCCCCCGAAGTGCTGTAGGGGCGTCCGTTTGGAGGCAGCTTGGATGGCACAGATCGCGCACGTGAAGAAGAACGACTTGGTTCAGGTCTTGTCGGGGGTGGACAAGGGAAAGACCGGCAAGGTACTTGAGGTTCTCCCGAAGAAGGGCCGTGTGGTCGTCGACGGGGTGAACATCATCAAGAAGCACACCCGTCCGACGAGGACCAACCCGAGCGGCGGCGTCATCGAAAGGCCCGGCCCCATCCACGCCTCGAATGTGATGGTGGTTTGTCCGAGCTGCAACAAGCCGACGCGCACAGGAAGGAGCCGCACGAGCGGGCAGGAGCCGGCCCGGATCTGCAAGCGGTGCGGCAAGTCGATCGACTAGTGCGCCCGGCGAGGTTGCGACAGGGGAGGATGAGCATGTCTCGGCTCAAAGATCGTTACCGTAACGAACTTGCTCCGGCGCTCATGGAGCGGTTCGGCTACCGGAATATCATGCAGGTGCCCAGGGTTGAGAAGGTCGTCATCAATATGGGTGTCGGCGACGCAGCCCAGGATTCGAAGGCGCTCGAGGCGGCGATGCGCGATCTGGCCGCCATCACCGGGCAGAAGCCCGCGGTGTGCCGCGCGAAAAAGTCGATCGCGAACTTCAAGATCCGCCAAGGCATGCCGATCGGGTGCCGGGTCACGCTGCGGGGGACGCGCATGTACGACTTCCTCGACAAGCTGATCAACGTCAGCCTCCCACGGATCCGGGACTTCAGGGGCGTCTCGCCGAGGTCCTTCGACGGGCGGGGCAATTACAGCCTCGGCATCCGCGAGCAGTTGATCTTCCCGGAGATCAACTACGATACGATCGATAAGCTGCGCGGCCTGGACATCACGATCGTGACGACCGCGAAGACGGACGAAGAAGCGCTGGCATTGCTGAGCGGTTTGGGCATGCCCTTCCGGGCTGCCTGATGCGGTGCACCATTTCGAGAGGGTGGTTTCGTGGCTAAGAAGTCGATGATCGCAAAGGCGCTGCGGGAGCCGAAGTTCTCCACCAGGCAGGTCAACCGTTGCCGGCGCTGCGGAAGGCCGCGGGCGTACATGCGTCGCTTCGACCTGTGCCGGGTATGCTTCCGGGAGCTCGCCCACAGGGGCGAAATCCCCGGCGTCACCAAGGCGAGCTGGTAGACCGGCGGGATCGGAAGAAGCGGAGCTTGCTCGGGTTTCGAGGTAACGGAAGGGGTTGAACGGTTTTGAGCATGACGGATCCAATCGGGGACATGCTGACGCGCATTCGGAATGCGTCGAGGGTGTTTCACGATTCGGTTGACGTGCCGGCGTCGAAGCTGAAGATCGAGGTGGCGCGGATTCTCAAGGAAGAAGGGTACATCCGCGACTATAAGGTGACGGAAGACGGCAAGCAGAGCGTCTTGAAGATCTTCCTCAAGTACGCACCGCCCAAGCGGGAAGTGATTACCGGCATCAAGCGGATCAGCAAGCCGGGGATCAGGGTGTACGCGAAGAGCGATCAGATCCCCAAGGTCCTCGGGGGCCTCGGTGTCGCCGTTCTCTCGACGTCCAAAGGCGTCATGAGCGACCGTGAGGCGCGCAAAAAGCGCGTCGGCGGCGAAGTGATCTGCTACGTCTGGTAGCCGCGGCGCGCCGCGTCGTTCAGCATTTCGTCAAAGGAGGTGACTCTCGATGTCGCGCATTGGAAAGCGCCCGATTGAAGTACCGAAGGGCGTCGAGGTGAAGGTGGAAGGCTCGACGGTGACCGTCAAAGGTCCCAAGGGCGAGCTGAGCAAGACGTTCCACAGCGATATGCGCATCGAGGTTCAGGACGGGGTTGTCCAAGTAACGCGCCCCAGCGATGAAAAGATCCACAAGTCTTTGCACGGATTGACGCGCACGTTGATTGCGAACATGATCGAGGGCGTCACGAAGGGATACGAAAAGGCGCTCGAGATCAACGGCGTGGGCTACCGGGCTTCTCTTCAGGGCAGGAAGCTCGTGCTTGCGGTCGGGTACTCCCATCCGGTCGAAATCGAGGCTCCGGCGGGTATCCAGTTCGAGGTGCCGCAGCCGACGAAGATCGCTGTAAAAGGGATTGACAAGGAGCTCGTCGGCGCCGTGGCCGCCAACGTGCGCGCCGTTCGCGGGCCGGAACCGTACCTCGGCAAGGGCATCAAGTACGAGGGAGAGCGGATCCGGCGGAAGGCGGGCAAAGCGGGCAAGGCCGGCGGCAAAGGCGGCAAGGGTGGCCGCTAAGGCCGCTCTTCGTTCGGTTGTTACTTTTCGGCAGGTTAGAGGTGAAGTGGCATGCCAGCATTTGATAAAAAGGCGGCGCGTCGCCGGCGCCACCTGCGTGTCCGCAAGAAGGCGGTCGGAACGCCGGATCGGCCCAGGCTCGCCGTGTATCGCAGCCTGAAGCACATATACGCCCAGGTGATCAACGATCTCGAGGGGCATACGCTCGTCTCCGCCTCGACCCTCGACCCGGAGCTGCGTGGCCGTCTCGAGCACACGGGCAACGTGGAAGCCGCACGCGAGGTAGGCAGGTTGGTGGCTGCCCGCGCGAAGGCTGCGGGCATCGAGCGGGTGGTCTTCGACCGTGGGGGCAACCTGTATCACGGCCGGGTCGCGGCCTTGGCGGAGGGTGCGCGCGAAGGCGGCCTCGATTTTTAGGGCGTTCCGTTCGCAGTTGGGAAGGGAGTGGCGATCGTAAGCATGTTGCTTAATCGGAAGCGGATCAATGCCGATGCCCTCGGCGACCTCGAAGAGAAGGTCGTCAGTATCAACCCTGTATCGAAGACGGTAAAGGGAGGCCGCACGCGCTCCTTCAGCGCCATTGTTGTGGTGGGCGACGGCAAGGGACACGTCGGGGCGGGCAAAGGCAAAGCGAAGGAAGTGGCGGACGCGATCCGCAAAGGGGTCGAGGACGCCAAGAAGGAAATGATCGAGGTTCCGATCGTCGGCACGACGATCCCGCACGAAGTGAAGGTGCGCTTTCGCGGGGCGGTCGTGTTGCTCAAGCCGGCCTCGCCGGGTACGGGCGTGATCGCAGGCGGTTCGGTGCGTGCCGTGTTGGAAGCCGCCGGCGTGCGCGACATCCTGACCAAGTCGCTCGGCTCGTCGAATCCGGTGAACGTGGTCAGGGCGACGATGAAGGCGCTGCGCTCCCTGCGCACGGCCGAGGAAGTCGCACAGCTGCGGGGCAAGAAGGTCGAGGAGATCCTGGGTTAAGGCTCTCCAACTCGCTCCGGGAGGTTGTGGTAACGGTGGGCCAGTTGAAGATTACGTGGAAGAAGAGCTTCATCGGTTTTCCCCAGGACCAGCGGGATACCATCAGGGCCCTGGGACTGAGGCGGCTCAACCAGCACGTGGTGAAGGAAGACAATCCGAGCGTGCGCGGGATGATCTTCAAGGTGAAGCATCTCGTCGAGGTCGAGGAGTTGTAGGGGCGCGGCGCGCCTTCGCAAAGAGTGGGGCGTCGGTCGGAACACACTTTGAGTGAGGTCGTGATGAACGATGAATCTACACACGCTGAAGAGCGCGCCGGGCAGCCGCAAGTCCAGGCGGCGCGTGGGCCGGGGAATCGGATCCGGGCTCGGCAAGACTTCGGGACGCGGGCAGAAGGGACAAGGAGCGCGCTCGGGCGGCAAGAAGGGCGCGGGCTTTGAAGGCGGACAGCTTCCGATCCACATGCGGCTTCCGAAGCGTGGATTCAACAACAGGGCCTTCGGGACCGAGTATACTGTCGTGAACGTAGGCGACCTGGCCCGGTTTGAAGCGGGGCAGACGGTCACGCCCGAGCTCCTTGTGCAAACGAAGGTGATCAGCAAGGTGGGCGACGGCGTCAAGGTGCTCGGCGACGGAGAGCTGAAGGTGGCGCTTACCGTAAAGGCCCACGGCTTTTCGAAGAGCGCCGTGGAGAAGATTGAAGCCGCAGGTGGGAAGGCCGAGGTGATTTAGGTGTTGGACGCGCTTCGCAACGCCCTTCGCATTGGCGATTTGCGCCGCAAGATCCTGTACACTGCGGCGCTTCTCATCGTCTTCCGCATCGGTTCGTTCGTGCCGGTCCCCGGCGTCGACGCGACCGGACTTGCGGAGAGCTTGGGCATTGATCGCGGGAACATCTTCGGGTTCCTGAACATGTTCACGGGCGGGAACCTGGGACGCTTTACGATTTTTGCGATGGGCGTCAACCCCTACATCACCGCATCCATCATTTTGCAGCTCCTCACGATCGTCATCCCGAAGCTTGAAGAGCTGGCGAAAGAGGGCGTCGAGGGGCGCAAGAAGATTCAGCAGTACACGCGCTACAGCACGGTCGTGCTCGGGTTGATCCAGGCGTACGGGATTACGGCGCTTGCCCGCGCGAGCGGTGTCGTGGTTGATCCCGGTTTCTTCAACCTTCTTGTGATCCTCATGACGCTGACCGCGGGGACCTGTTTCCTGATGTGGCTTGGCGAGAAGATCACAGAGCATGGAATTGGAAACGGGATTTCGCTCATTATCTTCGCCGGTATCGTCGCGGAGCTTCCGGGCGGCGTCGTTCAGGCCATCCAGAGCGTCGGTCAGGGCGGGCTCAGCATCTTCAGCCTGCTCGTCTTCATGGTCCTCGGTGTGTTGATCATCGCCGCCGTCGTCATGGTACAGGAGGGGCAGCGCCGGATTCCGGTGCAATATGCCAAGCGCGTGGTGGGCCGGCGCATGTACGGCGGCCAGTCGACCCACATTCCGCTTCGCGTGAACAACGCCGGCGTCATCCCGGTCATCTTCGCCTCGTCGGTGCTTACGTTCCCGCTGACCTTGGCGCAGTTCGTGCCGTCGATCGCCCCGTTCGTCGACCGGTGGTTCGGGATCGGAACCACGATTTACAATATCGTGTTCGCCTTGATGGTGATCTTTTTCACCTACTTCTACACGGCGGTCACGTTCAACCCGGTTGAAGTGGCGAACAACATGCGCAAGCACGGCGGTTTCATCCCCGGGCTCCGGCCGGGACGGCCGACGTCGGAGTACCTTGACCGCATCCTGACCCGGATTACCCTGGCGGGCGCGATCTTCCTTGCATTCATCGCCGTGCTGCCGTACATTATGGCGGGGATCACGCAGGTGCCGACGGCGTTCTTGTTCTTCGGCGGCACCAGCCTCCTGATTGTGGTCGGCGTTGCGCTCGACACGATGAAGCAGATCGAAGCGCAGCTCCTCATGAGGCACTATGAGGGATTCCTAAGGCAATGAGGGGCGCGCCGGGCGCATCGCGCTCGAAACAACGCACAAGGGGGACTTGGCTGGTATGCGGCTCGTCCTGCTAGGGTTGCCGGGTGCCGGCAAAGGTACGCAAGGAGAGCGCTTGGCCGAAGAGTTCAAGATACCGCACATTTCGACTGGAAGCATCTTCCGACAGGCGATCAATTCCGAGAGCGAGCTCGGAAAGGAGGCGCGGACGTACATCGACCGCGGCGAACTGGTTCCCGATCGCCTGGCGATTAAGATAGTAATGGAGCGGCTCGGCCGGCCGGACTGCACAAGAGGGTTTATCCTTGACGGGTTTCCCCGGACGGTCCCGCAGGCGAAGGCGTTGGACGATGCCCTGCCTGAGCTCGGGGTTCGCCTCGATGCGGCGATCAACATCAAGATCACCGAGGGAGAGGCCATCCGCAGGATTGCGGACCGGGTGGTGTGCCAGCAGTGCGGGGCCACGTACAATCGGCAATCGAAGCAGACAAAGGCTGCCGGGGTGTGCGACGTCTGCGGCGGGCCGCTCGTGCAGAGGCCCGACGACACGGTGGAGACGGCGCGCAACCGCCTCAAGGTATACCTCGAGCAGACGCATCCGGTGGTCGGCTACTATGAGAGCCGGGGCATCCTCCACACGGTCGACGGGGAGCGGAGCATCGAAGAAGTGTTCGAAAGGATCGTCGCCTCCCTGGGGCGCAGGGCGGCGAGACCTTCGGCGGGGTGGGTCAATGATCATCCTTAAGACGAAGGAGGAAATCGCTTCGATGCGGCGGGCCGGCAGGCTGGTCGCGGAAGCGCACAAGCGGCTCGCCGAAGCGGTGCGGCCCGGGATCCGCACGATCGAGCTGGACGCGCTCGTCGAAGAGCTGTTCAAGGCGAACGGTGCCGTCTCTTCGTTTAAAGGGTATCAGGGATATCCGGCGAATATATGTGTTTCGGTCAATGAGCAGGTAGTTCACGGAATCCCCGGAGAGACTGTCCTCAAAGAGGGGGACATTGTCTCGATCGACGTCGGCGCCATCGTCGACGGGTTCCACGGCGACGCCGCGTGGACGTATCCGGTGGGCGAGGTCGACGACGAGGCGAAGCGCCTCCTGAAGGTCGGCGAGGGCTCGCTGTACGCCGCTCTCGAGAAGGCAAAGGTAGGCAACCGCCTCTCCGACATCTCGCACGCCGTTCAAAGCTACGTCGAGGCGCGCGGGTGTTCTGTCGTGAGGGATTTCGTCGGCCACGGCATTGGCCGGTCGATGCACGAGGCGCCGCAAGTGCCCAACTTCGGCCCCCCTGGAAGAGGGCCCCGCCTCAAAGCCGGGATGACGCTTGCAATCGAGCCGATGGTGAACGCAGGGCGACCTGAGGTCAAGATCCTTCCGGATCAATGGACCGCAGTGACCGCGGACGGGACGCTTTCCGTGCACTTTGAGCACACCGTGGCGATCACCGAAGACGGTCCCGTGATCTTGACCTCGTTCCCGTGAGCGCACGGTTGGGGGGTGCGACGTCAACTGGTCTCCGTAAAACCTGGTCAATGGGTGACGTCGACTGCAGGGCGGGATAAGGGGAATCACTACGTTGTCCTCGAGGTCGTCGACGAGAAGACGATCTCGGTAGTCGACGGGGAGCGCCGGACGCTTTCGAAGCCGAAGCGGAAGAACCTGCGCCACGTCTGGGTGCACGACGTGGTGGAGAGCACGCTGGCCGAGGCGTTCGAGCGAGGCGCCAAGGTGTCCGACGAGGATATCCGCAAGGCGCTCGCAGCGCTCGCAAAGGAGCAGGAGGAGGTCTGCTGACCACATGCCGAAGCAGGACGTCATCGAGCTGGAAGGCACTGTCATCGAACCTCTGCCCAACGCGATGTTCCGGGTGGAGTTGGATAACGGCCACAAGGTGTTGGCGCACATTTCCGGCAAGATGAGAATGCACTTCATTCGAATCTTGCCGGGCGATAAGGTGACGGTGGAGCTTTCCCCGTATGACCTAAGCCGCGGGCGGATCACGTACCGCAAGCGTTGAGCCGACCCGGGCCCAAGGGCGCGACGGAAAGACAGGGTCTGCCGCAGGATCCCTTTCATTCTTTGAGCGAGCGTGAAAGAGAGCGTGCGGCCTGAAGGGAGCATCGAACATGAAAGTCAGGCCTTCGGTGAAGCGCATTTGTGAGAAGTGCAAAGTCATTCGCCGCAAGGGAAAAGTGATGGTCATCTGCGAGAATCCACGACACAAGCAGACGCAAGGTTAACGGGAGGTGCATGGTAGGTTGGCGCGAATCGCTGGCGTAGATTTGCCCCGCGACAAGCGGGTTGAGGTGGCGTTGACGTACATCTACGGGATCGGGCGGCCGTCTTCCCTGGCGATCTTGCAGAAGACCGGGGTCAACCCTGACACGCGCGTGCGCGATCTCACCGAGGACGAAGTGAACCGGCTTCGCGAGGTCATCGACAAGGAGTATGTGGTCGAAGGCGACCTGAGGCGCGAAGTCCAGATGAATATCAAGCGGCTCATGGACATCGGTTCCTACCGGGGACTGCGGCATCGTCGCGGCCTGCCCGTCAGGGGGCAGCGGACCCGTACGAACGCCCGCACCCGCAAAGGGCCGAAACGGACGTCGGGCCCGCGTAAGAAGTAGCGGCATTTTTTGGAGTAAGATCTGCCGGTTTGTGCAAGAATACCTAATGCTGGGAATTTGCGAGGAGGTCCACCTACTTGGCCAGGCCTACGAGGGGAAGCCGCACACGGCGACGTGAGCGGAAGAACGTGCCGAGTGGCATCGCCCACATACGGTCGACGTTCAACAATACGATCGTGACGATCAGCGACAGGCAGGGGAACGTCCTTGCCTGGTCTTCTGCTGGAAATCAGGGATTCAAAGGATCGCGTAAGGGCACGCCTTTTGCCGCCGGCATGGCCGCCGAGGCCGCGGCCCGCGCCGCGATGGAGCACGGCGTTCGCGAGATCGAAGTGTATGTGAAGGGCCCCGGAGCCGGGCGCGAGACGGCGATCCGCTCCCTGCAGGCGGCCGGCTTGGACGTCAGCCTGATCCGGGACGTCACGCCGATCCCGCACAACGGCTGCAGGCCGCCCAAGCGCAGGCGGGTCTGATTGGGTCTTGCGAATGACGGAGGTGGATGGGTAACCGATGGCTAGATACGTTGGACCGGTGTGCCGCTTGTGCCGCCGGGAAGGTGAGAAGCTCTTTTTGAAGGGCGAGAAGTGCTATACGGACAAGTGCCCCGTAGAGCGCCGGACGTATCCCCCGGGGCAGCACGGGCAGGGCAGGCGCCAGCGCTCCTCGGAGTACGGGGTGCACCTGCGGGAAAAGCAAAAGTTGCGCCGGATTTACGGCGTGCTCGAGCGCCAGTTTGAGCGGTACTACGAGGAGGCTGCCCGCGGCAGGGGCGTCACGGGCGAAAACCTGCTTGTGATTCTCGAGTCCCGGCTCGACAACGTTGTGTACCGGCTCGGCTTCGCCCCTTCGCGTCCCACCGCACGCCAGCTCGTGATGCACGGGCATTTTGAAGTGAACGGGCGGAAGGTGGACATCCCGTCGTATCCGGTGAAGGTGGGCGACGTCGTCGCGGTGCGCGAGGGCAGCCGGAACGTTGCGCTCATCAAGGAGTCGGTCGAGGCGGCGAAAAGCCGCGGCGTGCCGGAATGGCTGGAGCTGAATGCCGAGGGGCTCTCGGGAGTCGTGAAAAGCCTGCCGACCCGCGAGCAGATCGATGTCCGCGTTCAGGAACACCTCATCGTCGAGCACTACTCTCGCTAGTTCGGGAGCGTTCAGGCTTTGCGAGAGGCGTTGGCCGCGTAGCTTGCTACGGCTAAGGAGGGCTTCGGATCATGTTGGAAATTGAAAAGCCGAGAATCGAGACGGAGGAGATGTCCGACACCTACGGAAGGTTCGTCGTCGAGCCTCTGGAACGGGGATACGGCACCACGCTCGGCAACTCGCTTAGGAGGATCTTGCTCTCCTCCCTTCCCGGCGCGGCAGTCACTTCGGTTCGAATCGACGGCGTCCTCCACGAGTTCTCGACCATCAGCGGTGTCGTGGAAGACACGACGGACATCGTCCTCAACTTGAAGAGCCTGATCGTGAAGATGCACGAAGACCAGCCGACGACGCTAAGGCTCGTGGCCGAGGGCGAAGGCCCGGTGACGGCGGGGGACATCCAGGCACCGAGTTCCGTGGAGATCCTCAATCCGGACCTGCACATTGCCACGCTCGCGGAAGGCGGCCGGCTCGAAATGGAGATCACGGTCGCCAAGGGCCGGGGTTACGTTCCCGCCGAGAAGAACAAATCCGCCGACCAGCCGATCGGCGTGATCGCGGTGGATTCGATCTTCACCCCGGTGCGGCGGG
>NICF_comb_assmDRAFT_10003791_pt1 | contig 10786 bp, 5 predicted proteins | sample NewIslPassag4_SG_FD_11279 | JGI IMG/M metagenome (IMG submission 11279) | reverse complement strand
GCGGAAGTGACAACTGGCCAATAACTTGGGGCGATGACGATCGCCTTTACACAGCCTATGGGGACGGATGGGGTTTTGAGCCTGGCGTTGCGCGAAAGTTGAGCCTCGGTTTGGCTGTAGTCACCGGCTTTCCACCCCGGATCACAGGGCAAAATATTCGCGCTCCCACGCTTGAGCAGTACGGAGACGGAGCAAAAGGGAAGAAAGCGAGTGGCCTGCTCATGGTAGATGGCACACTGTACGCGCTTGTACGAAATGCGGGAAATTCTCAACTGGCTTATTCGCAGGACCACGGCGCGACGTGGACATGGGCACCGTGGAAGTTCACTACCAGCTTCGGATGCCCGACGTTTTTGAACTTCGGACCCAACTATGCGGGAGCATGGGACGGGTATGTTTACATTTACTCCCCGGACGTCAATGACGCCTACTCCGCAGCGGATCAAATGGTTCTTGCCCGAGTTCCGAAAGGCTCCATCCTCGAGCCAAGTGCCTACGAGTATTTCGTGCGATTAGACTCCGACCAAGAGCCTATTTGGAGCAGGGATGTTGCAGATCGGGGTCCGGTTTTCCAGCATCCGGGTCATTGCTGGCGTTCAGGAATCACCTACAATCCCGCATTGAAGCGCTACATCTGGTTTCATGTGTATCCCAAGCAGACGCGGGGAGACGGTGCCCCGGCGGCAGGAGGCTGTGGTGTTTATGATGCCCCAGAGCCCTGGGGCCCGTGGACGACCGTGTTCCATACCGAACAGTGGGACATGGATCCCGGCGAAAGCGGCTGCTTTCCCACCAAATGGATGGCCCGAACGGGAAAGAGCATGTGGCTGGTCTTCTCGGGCGAAGACTCATTCAGTGTCCGTCGCGTGGATATCATACTCCACAAGTCAGACGACGGTCCCAGGTGAGACATGCTGGTCCCCGGGATGAACTGCCAGGATGAGAAAGCTCTCGGGTCCAACGAAAGAAGTGAAACATTTACCGCCTTAGACGGTGGATACAAATGGGCGATGCGCGGAATCGCGGTTCGTTGACGAATGATCAAATAAGAGGTAAACTACGTAATTCTTTTAGTGCGAAAAGTCGCTCTGTTCGGGCACAGTGAAGCAGGAAGGCGGGCGCAGCGTTTCATACACAAACCGCCCGATAGATCAAGTTTTTGTCAGAGGAAATTGTCAAGGAGTGTTCACAATGACGCAAGCACAGAAGTATGTGTACTTTTTTGGACCGGAGGGGACCGAAGGGAATGCCTCGATGGTGAATTTGCTGGGCGGCAAGGGCGCCAACCTCGCCGAAATGGCGGGCCATCCCGACCTGCGACTTCCCGTGCCGGCTGGGTTCACCATCACCACAGAAGTGTGCACCTATTTTATGCAGCACGGGGGCCAGTATCCTCCGGGCTTGAAGGAGCAGGTGGAGGAGGCCCTTCGAAAAGTCGAAAAGGCGATGGGAATAAAGTTCGGAGATCCGGAAAATCCCCTCCTGGTCTCCTGCCGATCGGGTGCCCGTCGGTCCATGCCGGGAATGATGGAAACGGTGCTCAACGTCGGTTTGTGCAGCAAGACCATTCCCGGACTCATCAAAAAGACAAACAACCCGCGATTTGTGTACGACGCCTATCGGCGGCTCATCATGATGTATTCCGATGTGGTCATGGAAAAGGCCGAGGGAATCGAGCCACCCGAAGGAATGGGAATCCGCATCCAGCTCGAGCGGATGATGGAAGAGCTCAAGCACAAGAAAGGCTATGAGAAAGACACGGATCTGACGGCGGAAGATCTCCAGCAGCTTTGTGAAGCTTTCAAGGCCAAGGTCAAGGAAGTCCTCGGCAAGCCGTTCCCGGATGACCCCTTCGAACAACTGTGGGGCGGAATTGCCGCAGTGTTCAAGAGCTGGAACGGCAAACGGGCTGTGGCCTACCGCCGGATCGAAGGAATTCCCGATGACTGGGGAACAGCCTGCAACGTTCAAAGCATGGTCTTCGGGAACATGGGCGACACCTCGGCAACAGGGGTGGCTTTCACCCGAAACCCCGCCACCGGCGAAAACCAGTTCTACGGGGAATGGCTCCCCAACGCGCAGGGCGAAGACGTGGTGGCTGGTATCCGGACCCCCAACCCGCTCAATAAAGCCACCAAGACGGAGCAAAACAAGCATCTGCCGTCTTTGGAAGAGGCCATGCCGGAGATTTACCAGCAACTCCTCGATATTCGCAATCGCCTGGAGCGGCACTATAAGGACATGCAGGACATCGAATTCACCATTCAGGAAGGCAAGCTTTACATGCTGCAGTGCCGCGTGGGCAAGCGGACGGGAACAGCGGCCCTCAACATTGCTATGGATATGCTCAAGGAAGGTCTGATCGACGAGGAAACGGCCGTTCTCCGGGTAGCCCCCAAGCAGCTTGATGAGTTGCTCCATCCAATTGTCGATCCGAACGCCGAGAAAAAGGCCACGGCCATCGCCTCGGGGTTGCCAGCGGGCCCCGGCGGTGCGTGTGGACAAATCGTCTTCACCAGCGAAGACGCCGTCGAGTGGACGAAAAAAGGAAAGAAAGTCATCCTGGTTCGTGAAGAAACCAACCCCGAGGATGTCGAAGGCATGCGGGCGGCCGTGGGCATCCTCACCGCGCGCGGTGGGATGACCAGTCACGCAGCGCTGGTTGCCCGTGGGTGGGGCAAGTGCTGCATTGTTGGTGCCGGGAAGATCAAGGTCGACCCCGAAAAGAAATGCATGACTGTGGATGGCAAGACCTACAAAGAGGGCGACTGGGTCACCCTCAATGGTACGCGGGGGATCGTGTATGAGGGGCAACTCCCGCTGATCGACGCTACTGAAAATCCGCGGCTCAAAGAGTTCATGGCACTTGTTGAGAAATACCGCAAGCTCGGAGTGCGAACAAATGCCGACACTCCGGCAGACGCCAAAATCGCTCGCGAATTCGGCGCGGAAGGGATCGGCCTGTTCCGTACCGAGCACATGTTCTACGGCGAAGGTTCTGACGAGCCCCTGTTCATCCTGCGGAAGATGATCCTCTCCCGTACGGCGGAGGAACGACGGAAGGCCCTGGAAGAATTGTTCCCCTTCATGAAGCGGGACATTAAAGGCACCCTGGAAGCCATGAACGGCCTGCCGGTTACCATTCGGCTGCTGGATCCGCCGCTCCACGAGTTTGTTCCGCAGGACGAGGAGAAACAGACCGAGTTGGCCAAGGCCATGGGCATTTCCGTGGAAGACGTGAAACGTCGTGGGGAAGAACTCCACGAAACGAATCCGATGATGGGCCATCGTGGTGTTCGGCTGGGCATCACCTATCCAGAAATCACCGAGACCCAGGTCCGGGCCATTTTCGAGGCCACCGCTGAACTGATTAAAGAAGGCAAGGATCCTCACCCGGAAATCATGGTCCCGGTGACCTGCGATGTGAAGGAGCTCGACTTCACGAAGCAGATTGTGGATCGCGTCCACGCCGAGGTGGAAAAGAAGTTTGGCGTCAAGATCGAATACCTGTACGGTACGATGATCGAAATTCCGCGGGCCTGCCTCGTGGCCGACAAGATGGCGCGAACCGCCCAATTCTTTAGCTTCGGCACCAATGACCTGACACAAATGGGATTTGGTTTCAGCCGGGATGATATTGGCGGTTTCCTGCCGGACTATCTTGAGAAGCGGATCTTGATGACCGACCCCTTCCAGACGATTGATCAGGAAGGAATCGGACAGCTCATCGAGATGGCAGTGCAAAAAGGACGTGCCACGCGTTCCGATCTGAAAATCGGTATCTGCGGCGAACAGGGCGGAGATCCTGACTCGGTGGAGTTCTGCTTCAAGGTCGGCATGAACTACGTGAGCTGCTCACCGTATCGCGTGCCCATTGCTCGGTTGGCCGCAGCGCAGGCCTCCATCAAGGCCAGCCGTAAGAAGTAAGCTCTGTTTGCAAAAACGTGAGGACGGCGGCTGAGCATGCCGGCCGCTTCTGACGCAGCAAACTGCTTGGGGGATTGTCCGCAATCCCCCTTTTTTGGTGCGCGCTGGAGGTTAGCGCCCTGACTAACTCACGGGAGTCCAAGTGTCCGTGCTCAGTTTGACGAGAGTCCCAACTCTTTCAGTTCGGCGACAAGGCGTCGCAGACGAGGGCGCTCGATCGGGGGGAGCGCCTCTTCGGAAAGATGGTAGTTCTCCCGGCCTCTCTGAAATTCTCGCAATGCCGTGGCCTTGTCCCCTGCGAACCAGAGGGATTCCACAAGGTGAAAATACGTCAGTGCCGAGGGTTCCTCCAGAACGGCCTGTCGCGCGTCCGAAATGGCCTCGGCAAGACGTCCCTGCCGCATGCGAACCACCGCGCGTGTGTCGAGAAAGCTCCCGATCGGGCCCAGCACAGCGATGGCATGTTCGACGAGCTGCTCGGCCTCACGAAGGGTTGCTGCGTTCTCGGATTGAGAAGCTCCCGCTCTCGATGGGAAATCACACTGGGCGCTCAAAATGTACGCCAAATTGTTTCCCAGAAGGGCCTTCTCCAGATCGGACAACCGGGTGTCTGCCAGCAAGCGGCGATAGAGTGGAACGAGCACCTCATAACGTCCGGCCAGGTTGAGAAAGCTTGTGTACGCAAGAATTATTCTTTTATCTGCCGCGGTGTTCACGTTCGCCTGCTGAAACCAGGCGTCCACTCGGGCGAGATGACCCGGTTTGACGTGTTCGCGGGCAGCACGCAGACAGTCCACCGCACACGTAACAACACGTTCGCGGGGCACCTGGCCGAGCGCCTGCTGGCAGCAGTCCAGGGCCGCGTCCAACTGCTGCTGGCGCGCCAGGAAAAGAGCCCTGGCAATGAGGGCTTCAGGATAAGTTGTCGCCAGCTTTTCCAAAACCTCGGCAGCGAGCGAGGTCATACCGGCCCTTTCGGCCATGACAGCAAGCTGGATGACCTGATCGTAATTATGATCCTCCAGGGCTTTCGATACCCTGGCCCGCCACCGGGTTTCGATTTCCTTCGTATTCCCCGCCCGGACGGCCAGACGCATTTGCAATTCCAGGATAGCCGGTGAATCATGGCCCAGCCGAGCCGCAAGTTTCTCGATATACGGCTGAATTTCCTCCTGCGGCGAGTCGTGGGTCAGCATCTCACGGATAAAGAAAGCAAGCTGGGAGGGAGTCGGATCCGGCGTTTGCTGGAACAACGCGGCCATTTGCAAGCGTGCGTCCGGCCAGCGTCCCAGAGCCGCGAGAATTTGAGCGTAAACGAAGCGGTCTTCCGGGGAGAGGATGACGCCTTCGCGTAGCAATTTCTGATAGATGTCGGCGGCTTCCTGTTTCGCCGTCCGTTCAGGTCGATTTGCCAGGATTCTGGCCAGCAGACACCGATCGGCAACCTGCAACGCCTGCTTCAAATTCGCTTCCAGAAGTGATCGTGCGCGCTGAAAATCTCGATAATCCGCGGATTTGGCCAGGAGCTGTGCGAGATTCCGTCGTGCGTTGCGGAGGGTCTCTTCGCTGACTACAAGATCGTTTGCCGACGCCGTGACGATTCGTTCGAGAGCGGCCTGGCATTCCCGAATCTCACCATGGCGCAAAGAGAATCCCGCCCAATCGAGGAGCAGATCGGCATCTCGTGGAGCCTCAGCCATTGCCCGGCGAAAGCATTGTTCCGCTTGCGGGATGTCGCCCACCGCTTCGTATCCCAGGGCGAGGACGCGCAGCGACGGAGCGTCTTTTTTGAGCAAGGCTGCCAGTTTCTCCAATCGCTTCCGGGCTTCGGATACACGGTTCGTCCTGGCCAGGTAAATGATTTGGGCCAGTGCAATCTGAGGCACCTGCGGAGCAAGCTGCTGTGCCTTCTCGAACGCCCGATCGGCTTCGTCCATGCTGCCATTGCGGCTCAGCCATTGTGCCCACCAGAGCCAATCGAGAGGATCGCTCGATTTTTCTATTCTTGGCCCCAGTACCTGTCTTACCTTCTCGAACTGTCCCTGCTGAGCCCAAATCTCCGCCTGAAGTTTCAGACGCTGCAGGTCGTCCTTGCCAGGCTGTTGGGCCGTGGTTTGCAGCAGCCGTTCGGCGTCGGAAGTTCGGCCGACAAGAAGCAGCAGTCGAGCGAGCTCCTCCCGGCCCTGAGAGCCCAGCAGCCCCTGCTGCTCCAACGATCGCAGGGCGTCGATCGCCGCCTCCCAGCGGCCTTCCAACTGGGCAATGCGCGCCTCCAGGCGAATCACATCCGGCCAAAAGGGCAGAGATTGCCGGGCTATTGCAATGTGCGACTTTGCATCGGCCAGCAGCCGTGCCCGCTCAGATGCAGAGACGTTGGGCTGGGACGCCTGTCCGACATCGATCACCGCCCGACCGTAAGCGGTTACACGTCCTGCCCCACCTTCAGCACGGCGAATGCGTTCCAGAATCCTATCGGCCTCCTCCCAATCCCCTCGTGCGACCGCAAACTCCAGAAGCAAGCGGTGAATCTCGATGTCATCTGGGTCAATCACGGCAAGCTGCCGGGCTATTTCCGCGGATCGATCCAGATCTCCCCATTGAAGCACAAACCGGAGTACCGCCCGAAGGACCGTTCGCCGCTCGGACGGCCCCAGTCGTTTCGCCCTCGCCACAACATCCGTCAGGATCTCGTTTCGTCGATCGTGGTCTGCATGCTGGATCAACGCCACCCAGGCGAGCAAAATTTCCGGTCGCAGGCCAAATTTTTTTTCGGCGGCCAAGAGTTGATCACGCGCTTCGGAAATCCGCCCCGATCGGCTTAGGAGTTCACACAGTGCGGTCCACAGAGTCAAAGAAGTTTTTTCCCGGATCGCCTCCTCCAATAACTTCACCGCCTGGTCCACTTCCCCCTGGGCCTGCAACCATCGGGCCTTGAGCAACGTCTTTTGTTCCAGCGACAAAGCGGGAGAACTTTCCAGCGACTGGCGCATGTCGTCGAGTTGCTTCCAGAGGGGATCCTTTGGATTCAGACCTGTTCGGGTGTTCAACATGGCCAGCAGATACGCCATCTGGAATTCGGGGGACGCAGCCCACGACGGCTCGGTACCACTTTGCACCAGCCTAGTGATCGCTTGCTGGGCCGCTTCAGTCATTCCCTGGGAAAGAAGCCAGTTGATCCAGGCGAGTTGAACTTGAGAAGAATCCGGGAATTTTTCGCGCAACTCGGCGAGAATCGCCCCGGCTGCATCCAAAGCACCACTCTGCGTGTAAGCCAGGACCAACGTCAGTCCTGCGGTTTCCGCTCGCGGATCATTTTCGTCAAGGAATTTGCGAAAAAGCTCATCAAGGGGCGCGATGCTCTCGCGTGCCCGTCCTTCGAACACCGACACACGGAGCTGCCACAGATCGAGAGTCTCCGGATCAAACTGAGCCTTCTGCATCTGCTGAACGGCGGCACGGGCCCGCAGAATATCCGGAGGCGTTTTGCGAAGACACACCTCAACAAGGTCAGGTAAGAAGGCCGCGTTGCGCTCCGCCAGCAGTTGCAGATACTTCTCCTGTGTGTCCAGATCACCGGCCAATCTTGCCCATCTCACCAATCCGGACCAGACTCTTTCGTCGTCCGGCGCAACTGTGGCGGCTTTTTCAAGAAAGTCGTGGGCCTGCGAAAGCCGATTCTCGCGAAGTTCCAGCTCACCTTTGACCAGCAGTGCCTCAACGTTTTTGGGGTCTTTCGTGATGGCGGTGTCGGCATCCTTTTTGGCCTCACTCAGCGCATCACTAGCTTCCTGGGGATTGGCTGTGGTTTGGGATACCCAGAGCCAAAAAGCCGCCCGACGAGCGTAGGCCGCCGCAGAGTCTGGATTCTTTGCCACCAATTCATTCATCACCTGCCGGGCGGACTCGTAGTCTCGGACCATCTCGTCCCGATAGCACCGGGCCAAAAGCGTGTACGCCTCCAGCACATCCGGATGACGGGTCAGGCAATCCTGGAGCGTCTTGATGGCTTCCAAAGGCTGAGCCCGCGCGACCTGACACCTCGCCAGATTGAGAAGGACTTCCGCACTGTCCGGCTCCATCTGTCGCAACTGGGACCAGGCAGAAAGTGCCTCATTCCACCGCCCCAGGCGCATCGCCGTATTGCCAAATGCGTGAAGAAGCTCGCGATTCTCCGGAAACCGTGCCAGCGTCCGGCTCAACACGCGGTATGCGTTGAGCTGGAGCTGTGCATTGGTGGGTGAGTTCTCCGCCTGCTCGCTGACTGCCAGAGCTAATCGAATGGCAACTTCGCCGTCTGTCGGCCGATACCGCAGATACAGATCATAATTCCGCACTACCCCTGCCAACGCCTGGGCCAGCGCTGTTCTATCCTTTCGGTCCCGGGCCGACGCGGCTTCCTGTTCGAGTCGCTCGGCGCGCAGACGGATCCGGTCGGCGGTTCTCTCCAACTGCCAGTGATGCAGCCACGAAAGCCCGACTCCTCCGATCACACTAACGAGGACAAGTAACAGCCATGCAGGCCAGTTGAATCGCCATCGGATGGGTGACTTGCTGGACATCATGCCTAACGCTCTTAAGAGGCGACCATTTTCATGGATCTGTGGGCGCCCTGCTTTCCGGGTGGTCCGCCCCGTTCCTGGCCGATTTAGTTGATAGACTCTACCGACACTGACTGCTCTGGCTAAATCATCTCTTGCGATGGCGCTGTTGTACCCCGGTCACGACACGCTTGAGCAATCTTTGCATTTTACTTATTTTAATCCCCCACAAAACTGCTCTTGCACACGGTGGGAGATATGGGTATGGAAGGGCTACGGCGGAACCATGGCCGGCGCCCTTTGGTCCAAGGGAGGCCGACCCTGCCCTGGTTTGCACCTTGACCACCCATGACATTTCCCTGGCGCACGCTTTTATTACTGAGCGTAGGAGTTTTTTTCTGGTCAGGCTGTCGGACGCCTCAGGTCGTCACCCAGCTTGAACGCGAAAACTACGCGCTCGAAAACAAGATTTGGGAACTTGTGGACCTCCTCGAGCAGAAGCAGGCCGAGTTGGACGCATGTCGATCGGAGCTCAAGCGGCTCAAAGCTCAGACCGATCAGGCGGATCATCCCACCACGCAAACCAGGAACACTCCGGACACGACTGCCCCTCTTTGGACGCACATTCCGGGGCGAAGTATGGAAGCGGCGCCCTATGTTGCGGATTCCGACGTGCCCAGGAAGATCGCCGTGCCGCCCAAAATCGAGATCACTCCCCCCCAGGTGGAAACGACTCCCGAAGCGGCCTTTCCATCGCGATCGTCGTCGGAGCCACTGCCCGGGGTCTCATCTTCTCCGATCGAGCCACCCCTGTGGCTCAGCCCTCAGGAAACTTCTCAACCGGCTCCCCCACAGGTTTTACCCCCCAGTTCAGAGAATCAGGCGGCGCCACTGGTGAATTCTCCCCATGAGACCGCTGACAATCTTTCCCCCGCCCCGAGAGTCGGTGCCCCGTCCCCAGCCCCATCGTCGGACGTCCCGCGGCCTGAGATCGCCGGACACGAGCCAGACCGGCTAGTATTACCGGTGGATCACGCGATGGGGCGGGACTACGATGGCCTCCCCGGCGACGACGGCATAACCCTCCTCCTGCAACCGGTTGACGCGCAGGGTGCGATCGCCCTTCAGCCTGCCACAGTCACTGTGGTTGCCATCGATCCGCAGGTGCGAGGTTCTGCGGCGAGAATTGCCCGCTGGGAACTCCAACCCGAAGAACTCCAAAGTTACCTCGTCAACCGACCCGAGATCCAGGGATATCTCCTGGAACTTCCCTGGCCCGACGCGCCTCCTCAGCACGACCATTTAAAAGTCTTTGTTCGGTATGAAACGGCGTCCGGCAAACGGTTGGAGAACCAGGTGGATGTGACCGTGCGGCTTGCCCATCAGTGACAACTCGAACCGGCATCCCTTGCCAATTGGGCGACCCGGCCGGATATTCTGCGGGGAGCCACAATGGAAAACTCAACCCCCATTGCTCTTCATACTTCGATGCACGTCTACCCCTGCTACCCGGGCGGTGGGATTTCGCGGGCGGCTTCTGGCGTCTTTGAATGCCGGTCCAGTCTGCACGGCAAAGAGTTCTGCCGATTTCTTCCCCGCCGTGCGCGGTGCACACAGTACGCACCGACGACACCCGTCATCTGTACCAACAGCAACCATCCCGGGTGAATACCCGGCGAATAAAACTGGGGTCGCGCGACCAGCCACCACGCGATTTCCCAGCCATCTTTGGTTCGCCGCCAGAGGTTCGATGTGTCCTGCCCTGTCCCCTTTTGTGCCACACCGGTGCTTGTCAAACAGGAAAGAAGGCCTTCCCCAACCACAAGCACAGTGACACAGAGCAACGCCAGCACAATGAAATGCCGCACAGTGGTTCAGCCCTTTCCTGGAAAGACAAGCCCAAGACAAGAAACTCGGGCGTGAAAGGCTTGCACGTTATTTCCCGAGCCTGCATCCATGAAAAGACGCCAGGCAACTGCCGTACCGCACCACATCGGAAGCGCTTGTGCTTGCGACAAAGCGGCGAGTTCCCGCAGAAGACGGGTTCGTGAATGCAAGACTCGCGCGAGGAGCGTTGCCTGAAATCAACACTCGAGCATTCGTGATTCCCCAGATGTTGCCGTAAGCCAGCACTCGGACTGCAAACTGCGCCAGCAAAGGCTTGTTGTGGGATCGGCGCTTGTGGGATAAAATGGCGGGCCGCAAGGGAACTGGCCCGTGAGGGTCGCTTGACTTTGGCCCGAATTTTCTCGTCGCACGGAGAACTGGTCATGAAACCCATCTGCCCCTCCTGCCATCAAGAGATTCCGGTGGAAGATGTG
>NICF_comb_assmDRAFT_10003787_pt1 | contig 10791 bp, 8 predicted proteins | sample NewIslPassag4_SG_FD_11279 | JGI IMG/M metagenome (IMG submission 11279) | reverse complement strand
CCTCCGCCGGCTCGGGGAGGAAGCCGTCCGGGCCGAGCTCGGTGGCGCTCAGGCCGAGGGACCGCATCTCCCCCAGCACCCGCTCCCGGTCGAGCTGATGCCCCCACCCGGGGACCTCGCACACGCCCCAGGAGATGGGGGCTCCGGCGATCCTCACGCGATCACCTCCGTGACCTTGACCGGGCGGTTCTCCCGCCGGGAGAGCTCGGCGGCCTCCGCGATGTAGAGCGCGGCGAGCGCGTCCTCGACCGTGCACGGGCTCTCCCGCTCCCCGCGCACCGCCTCGACGAAGGCGACCATCTCCCGCACGTACGCGGGCTCGAACCGGGTCTGGAAGTCCGGCCACGGCGGATCGGTGGGCTGGAACCCCTCGGCCGAGTGGAGCGGCGCCCGCCGGTCGAGGCCGACCGCCCAGGTCTTGCGGGTGCCGGCGAGCTCCATCCGCACGTCGTAGCCGTGGCCGTTGTACCGGGATCCCTGCAGGGTGACGAGCGTGCCGTCGGTCATGGTGAGCACGGCCGCGCTGTTGTCCACGTCCCCGGCCTCGGCGAAGAAGGACTCCCCGCGGTTGGCGCCGGTGGCGTACACCGTCGCCACCTCCTGCCCGGTCACCCAGCGCAGGATGTCGAAGTCGTGGATGTGGCAGTCCCGGTAGATGCCGCCGGAGGTGGGGATGTACCCGGGAGCGGGCGGCCGCGGGTCGGCCGTGAGCATGTGCACCCGGTCGAGCCGCCCGATCTCCCCGCTGCGCACCGCCTCGCGCGCCGCCATGTACCCGGCGTCGAACCGGCGCTGGAAGCCGATGTGGACGAGGACGCCCGCCTTCTTGGCCGCTTCGAGTACCTGGAGGGTGCCCTGGAGGTCCACCGCCACGGGCTTCTCGCAGAACACCGGCAGCCCGCGCCGGAAGCTCTCGAGCAGCAGAGCCGCGTGGGTGGCGGTGGGGGTGGCGATCACCACGGCGTCGGTGCCGAACGCGTCCCCCACCCGGACGTTCAGCCGCTCGGCGATCTGCTCCGCTCGCGCGCTGTCGGCGTCGGAGACCACCACCTCGTCGATGACCCCCTCCGCCGCCAGCCGGGCGAGGGTGGTCGCATGGAGCGCGCCTATCCGCCCGAGACCCAGCACACCGACCCTCATCACGACCCTCCTGGACTCCGGCAACCGGGTAAGGCTCCGGTTCACTGTTGTAGGTCCCCAGAGACTTTCACGTCAATAGTTTGTCAGGACATTCTGACGATCTATCATGTTCGCCCCGGTGAGCGGGCTCCCGGCGCGCGGGACCGCTCGACGAGCCGCCCGGGGCCGATGGGCGGTGCCGGGCTCCCGAGCCGGGGACGATGGGCCGTGCCGGGCTCCTGGCGCGCGGCCGCGCGGCGGTTCGATAGGAGTGCGGCGAGCCGGGCCGGGCCACCGGCGGGCGGGGATGCGCCGGGACCGGCGGGAGGCAGGAGGGGAACCGGGAGCCCGGATCCCGGCTGGCGGTGGGCGGTACCGCGCGCTATGGGCCGACCCACGCCGGCGCACCGTGCAGGTACGGCATGGCGGAGCGCGGGCGCGGTGCGGGATCACGCGCCGCGGCCGACGGCAGGAGCGGGCGGATACCGGGGCCGGGTGGCACACCCCGGCGCGTCACCAAGGGCCGGGGCGGCACGCCTCGGCGCAGGGCGAGCCGGCGGACGCGCGCGGACGGTCAGGCGTACGGCCCGCCGCATCGGGGAGCACGGGATGGTTCAGCGGGCGGTATCCGGCATGGCTCAGCCGAGGCATGCGGCACCGGCCGGGCGGCATGCCCAGGCTGACGCGGGGAACCACCGGGCACCCGTCAACGCTCACTGCGCATACGCAAACACGCAGAGCAAGGGAGCGGGATCTGGGAGTGGGAGGCGCATGCTCGGCGGGATGCGGCGACTCCGTCCGATGAACACGGCCGCGCACGGCGCGCTCGGCGGTCATCAGCCGCGCTGCTCGGCACGGCGCTCGGCGGGAGGGCTCGGTGTCACCGAGCCGTACGCCCGGCGGTGGGACGCTCACCCCGCGCCGTGGCCGGGAGGGTGCTCTGCGCCGGTCTGGCGGCGCGGATGCAGCGCCTACCCCGGACCGTACGCCCACCGGATGGGGCGCGGGCCGCGAAAGGAGGCGGGCTCTCCGACGCCCGTGGTCGATGTCACCGGCGGCCGGCGACCTTCTCCTCTTCTTCCTCCTTCCGCTTGGCCCGCACCTTGTCCCGGACGATCCACCAGCGGAACATCTCACCGCGGTCGGTCGCGCGGACCACGACGGTGAGCAGCAGGATGCTCAGACCGAGCAGAACCCCGGCGCCGAACAGAATCATCAGCAGTACTGCGCCATTCATGGCTCCCCCTCACCATGGATCCTTGCTGCCCGGCCGCGCTTCACACATGTTTTCTGTCAAAGGTCCGCAAAATCGTTCCAAGTGGGATAAAACATCCTCTGATCGTCCCGTCCGGGGGCCGTACCGGCCGCTGATCGGCCGCACCGTACGCTGGGGGAGGACCCCCGACGTGCCCTGGGAACGTGGTTAGGGGCCGTGGGCAGGACTGACAGAGCAGAGGACCGAGGGATGCCGGAGTTCGAGTACACCGACCTGCTGCCACTGGGACCGGACGAGACCGAGTACCGCCAGATCACCGCGGACGGCGTGCGGGTGGTCGAGGCGGCCGGGCGGACCTTTCTGGAGGTCGAGCCGGAGGCCCTGCGGCTGCTGACCGAGACCGCGTTCCACGACATCTCGCACTTCCTGCGGGCGTCTCACCTCGCCCAGCTCAGGAAGATCATCGACGACCCGGAGGCGAGCCCCAACGACCGGTTCGTCGCGCTCGACCTGCTGAAGAACGCGTGCATCGCGGCGGGCGGGGTGCTCCCCATGTGCCAGGACACCGGCACCGCGATCGTCATGGGCAAGCGCGGCCGGCACGTGCTCACCGACGGCCGGGACGCCGAGCACATCAGCCGCGGCGTCTACGACGCCTACACCAAGTTCAACCTGCGCTACTCCCAGATGGCGCCGCTCACCATGTGGGAGGAGAAGAACACCGGGAACAACCTCCCCGCCCAGATCGAGCTGTACGCCGAGGACCCGTGGGGGCGCCCGGACGAGTACAAGTTCCTCTTCATGGCCAAGGGCGGCGGCTCGGCGAACAAGTCGCTGCTGTTCCAGGAGACCAAGGCGATCCTCAACGAGAAGCGGCTGCTCGCCTTCCTCGAGGAGAAGATCCGCTCGCTCGGCACCGCGGCCTGCCCGCCGTACCACCTGGCGATCGTGGTGGGCGGCACCAGCGCGGAGTACGCGCTGAAGGTGGCGAAGTACGCCTCGGCCCGCTACCTCGACACGCTGCCCACCGCGGGCTCGCCGCTGGGCCACGGCTTCCGCGACCTGGAGCTGGAGGAGAAGATCCTCAAGATCAGCCAGGACCTCGGCATCGGCGCCCAGTTCGGCGGCAAGTACTTCTGCCATGACGTCCGGGTGATCCGGCTGCCCAGGCACGGCGCCTCGTGCCCGATCGCGATCGCGGTGAGCTGCAGCGCCGACCGGCAGGCGGTGGCGAAGATCACCCGGGACGGGGTGTTCATCGAGCAGCTCGAGATGGACCCGGCCCGGTTCCTGCCGGACACCACCGAGGACGAGCTCTCCGACAACGTGGTGAAGATCGACCTCAACCGCCCGATGTCGGAGATCCGCGCCGAGCTCTCCAAGTACCCGGTGAAGACCCGGCTCTCCCTCACCGGCCCGCTCGTGGTCGCCCGGGACATCGCGCACGCCAAGATCGCCGAGCGGCTCGACCGCGGTGAGCCGATGCCGCAGTACCTCAAGGACCACCCGGTCTACTACGCCGGCCCGGCCAAGACCCCCGAGGGGTACGCCTCCGGCTCGTTCGGCCCGACGACCGCCGGCCGGATGGACTCCTACGTGGAGCGCTTCCAGGCCGCCGGCGGCTCGCTGGTGATGCTCGCCAAGGGCAACCGGTCCCGCCAGGTGACCGAGGCGTGCAAGAAGTACGGCGGCTTCTACCTCGGCTCCATCGGCGGTCCCGCGGCCCGCCTCGCGCAGGATTGCATCAAGAAGGTCGAGGTGCTCGAGTACCCGGAGCTCGGAATGGAGGCGGTTTGGAAGATCGAGGTCGTCGATTTTCCCGCTTTCATCGTCGTCGATGACAAGGGGAACGACTTCTTCCAGGACACTTCCGGACCCGTGCTCACCATCGGCCGCCGGAACTGACGGGTGCCGCCGCCAGTCAAGAGTTTTGACAGATGAACTCAACAATTTCCCGGCATGGTGTCTACAGGTCGCATGGCACAAATCGGTAAGCTGCAGCCCATGCGTGCGCCCTCCGGATACCTGTTGGCCGGGCGCTACCGGCTCATCGAGCCGGTCGGCCGCGGCGGGATGGGCACCGTCTGGCGAGCCCGTGACGAACTGCTCGACCGGGAGGTCGCGGTCAAGGAGGTACGCCTTCCGAACATCCTCGACGAGGATCTGCGTGCCGAGCTGTGCGCGCGGACCGAACGGGAGGGCAGGGCGACCGCGATGGTCACGCATCCCTCCGTGATCACGGTCTTCGACGTGATCACGGAGGATGACCGGCCGTGGATCGTGATGGAGCTCCTCAAGGCCAAGTCCCTTGAGGAGCTCGTCCGGCTGGAGGGCCCGCTGCCCCCGCACCGGGTCGCCAAGATCGGGCTGCAGCTCGTCGGCGCGCTCCAGGCCGTCCACGCCAAGGGGATCCTGCACCGGGACGTGAAGCCGAGCAACGTCCTGGTCGACAGCGGCGACCGGGCGGTGCTCACCGACTTCGGCCTCGCGGTGCTGGAGGGCGACACCTCGCTCACGCAGGCGGGCATCGTGCTGGGCTCGGCCGGATACATCGCGCCGGAGCGGATCCTGGGCGCGAAGGCGAGCCCCGCGGCGGACCTGTGGTCACTGGGCGCCACGCTCTACACGGCCGTGGAGGGACACGGCCTCCACGGCCGCCGCAACGCGGCCGCCGCGCTCGCCGCGCTCACCAACGGCGCCCCGATCCCGATGGAGCGCGCGGGGCCGCTCGCCCCGATCCTGCGCGGGCTGCTCCAGATCGATCCCGCCTCCCGGCTCGACAGCGAACGCGCCGCGGCGATGCTCGCGAAGGTCGCGGCCGGGGGCACCGTGGACGAGCCCCGCATCCCCGGGCCGCAGGCCCTGTCCCCCGGCACCGCCCCCGCCGGCGCCCAGCGGCCGCGGCCCCGCGGGCTGCACCGCGCCGACGGCGGGCGGACGCTCCGGACGGACGCGAAGCCGCCCCGCGAGAGCGGCGCGTCCTCCGGCACCCCGTACGGCCACCCGCAGCCGGCCCACCCGCGGCCCGCTCACCCGCAGTCCCGGCCCCCGCAGCTCTCCTGGCACTCCGGAGGCCCCGGCGAGCGGCAGCGGCCGCAGCCCGCGGTCCCGGGCCGCCACGCGTCCTCCGGGAGCGCCCACCGCGCCGCCGGGCAGGCCCCGTCCCGCCCGCCGCAGCGGGAGACCGGCCGGCACCGCATCGTCGCGCAGCCTCAGGCGGCGTCCCCGCAGCGCCGCCGCAGCGAGGGCGTCCACCGGAAGCCGTCGGGATTCTCCGTACGGCTGAACGCGGCGAAGCAGGCAATGGCTCGGATCACCCGTCTGGTGCTGCAGGGGAAATGGCGGCAAATATTTAGCAAGTAACTCGAAAGCCATAATCAGCGCCAATCGCTATCTTTTGTGCCATGCCCGAACAGCAACCGCGGCTGCTCGCGGGCCGCTATGAGCTTCGTACGGTGATCGGCCGGGGAACGATGGGCGCGGTCTGGCGCGCCTTCGATCGATCACTCGGGCGCGAGGTCGCCGTCAAGGAGATCCGCCAGGACGCGGCGCTCAGCCCCGAGCAGCGGCGGGAACTGCGGGAACGCATGATCCGGGAAGGCCGGATCGCGGCCAAGATCCGGCACCAGTGCGTGGCGACCGTCCACGACGCGATCGAGGTGGACGGCCGGCCGTGGATCATCATGGAGCTGATCGACGGCCGGTCCCTGGAAAAGGTGATCGAGGACGAGGGACCGCTGCCGCCCCGGCTGGTGGCGGAGATGGGGTGCGACCTCCTCGACGCGCTGCGCACCGCGCACTCCCTGGGGATCCTGCACCGGGACGTCAAGCCGGCGAACGTCCTGATCACCGACACCGGGCGGGTGGTGCTCACCGACTTCGGCATCGCCAAGGCGGACGGTGACAGCCCGCTCACCCAGACCGGCATGGTGATCGGCTCCCCCGGCTACACCGCCCCCGAGCGGGTCCGCGGCGAGCACACCGGCCCGGAGTCCGACCTGTGGTCGCTCGGCGCCACCCTGTACTTCGCCGTCGAGGGACGGCCCGCCTTCGAGCGCGCCTCGGTGAGCGAGACCCTCGACGCGCTGCTCACCCAGGACGCGCCCCCGCCCACCCAGGCCGGCCCGCTGCGGCCGATCATCGAAGGCCTGCTGGTGAAGGACCACCGCAAGCGGCTCACCGCGGAGCGGGCGGCCATGATGCTCCGGCTCGTCGCCGACACCCCCACCGGCGACCTCGCCGCGGTCCGCGCCGACTCCGGCCCGGCCCGCCGTCCGGGCTCCTCCGCCGCGCCACGGCCGCCGGCACAGCCCGGCCGCTCCCCGGCGCCCGCCCGGCCGGAGACGGCCGCCGCCGAGGATCAGACCATCGTCATGCCCATCCGCCCGCCGGCCGCCCCCGGCTCCCCCGCCCCGGCCGCCGGCGGACCCGCCGCGCCGGGCCAGGGCGCCGTCCCCGGGCCCGCCACCACCGGCCAGGCCGCCGTCCCCGGGCCCGCCACCGCCGGCCGGGCCACCCCGGCCTCCGGATCCGCCACACCGCACGGGCCCGCGGCTCCGTTCCCCGGGCCGGCCGCGCCGGGCGATCGGGCGCCGGCCCCGCCACCCGGCCCCGGCACGCCAGGCGGCGCACCCGCCGTACCCGCCGCGGCCGCTCCGGACGGCCCACGACCCGGCACCGCCACCGGGCCCGGCACCGCCTCACGCCCGCCCGCGGCGCCCGGGTCCGCCTGGGCGGACGCCGCACCGCCGCCACCGGCCGGCGACGAGACCGCCGGGCCGATCGGCGCCCACGACGTCACCGTCCCCCGCCGCCTGCCCACGCCGGGCCACCCCGGCGCTCCGGCCGGCCCTGAGCGGCCCGGCCCGGCCGCGCCCCCGCCCGCCGGTGCGCCGCAGATGCCGACCGGCCCCGGCCCGGCTCACCCGGACCATGCCGGGCAGGGCGCACCCGCCCCCGCCGCCGGCCCCGTCCCGGCCCCGGCGGCCTCCGGGCCCGAGACGGCCCCGCAGCAGGGGAGACCGCGCGGGCTCGGCACCGACCTGTTCGCCATGCGCGGGCCGAAGCCGCCCGACGTCGGGCATCGCGTCCGGGTGCTCGTGCTGATGGGGCTGTCCGTCCTCGCCTTCATCCTCCTGGTGATCGTGGCGATGGCGGCCTTCGGCGAGTCACGCCGCACGGGCACGGACGCCCAGGGCGTGCGGGTGCTGGTGAGCCTGCCGGGCCTGCCCGGGCAGGTCCCGCTCACCTCCCCCTCCCCCGGCATGCGCCGGCACACGGCGACCGGCTTCACCATCGACGTGCCGGCGCGGCTCCGGGTCACCCCGTCCGACCGGGGCGTGCTCTTCCACGAGAACGGCCTGCGCATCCGGGTGACGCAGGCCGCACGGCCGGCCGTGACCGCCCTGCAGGCGGCCGAGGACGCGGCGGCCAAGGCGCGGTACCCCGGCTACACGCTCATCCGGGTCAACCCGGTGCGGCCGTCGCCGTACCCGCAGGCCGAGGCGGCCGACTGGGAGTACACCTACCGCTCCGGCGGCACGACCGTGCACGTGCTCAGCCGCTGGGTGGCCGCCCCCGGCGGCGTGCCGTACGTGATCTCCTGGTCGGCGCCGGAGCGCGCCTGGGCGCGGCACGCCACGGAACGGAACATTGTCCTGGAGTCGTTCCTGCCGACCGCCGGGAGCACGCCCGCGGCCACCTGATAGGACAGATCCATGGACGAGTATCGCGTCGAGCACGACTCCATGGGCGAGGTACGGGTACCGGCGCGTGCCAAGTGGCGGGCGCAGACCCAGCGGGCGGTGGAGAACTTCCCGGTATCCGGCCAGGGCCTGGAGCCGGCGCACATCGCCGCCCTTGCCCGGATCAAGGCCGCCTGCGCGAAGGTGAACGCCGCGTACGGCGTGATCCCCCGCGACATGGCCGAGGCGATCCAGGAGGCCGCGCAGGAGGTGATCGAGGGACGCTGGAACGACCAGTTCCCCGTCGACGTCTTCCAGACCGGGTCGGGCACCTCGTCCAACATGAACGTCAACGAGGTGATCGCCACCCTCGCCGAGGAGCGGCTGGGCCGTCCGGTGCACCCGAACGACCACGTCAACGCCTCCCAGTCGTCCAACGACGTGTTCCCGTCCTCGATCCACATCGCGGCGACGGAGATGGTGGTGCACGGGCTCACCCCAGCCCTGGAGCACCTCGCCACCGAGCTCGAGGAGAAGGCGGCCGAGTTCGCCGACGTGGTGAAGGCCGGCCGTACCCACCTGATGGACGCCACGCCGGTCACGCTCGGCCAGGAGTTCGGCGGCTACGCCACCCAGATCGAGCTGGGGATCGAGCGGCTGCAGGCGGTGCTGCCGCGCGTCGCCGAGCTCCCGCTGGGCGGCACCGCGGTGGGCACCGGGGTGAACGTGCCGGGCCCGCGCTGGGCGGCCGACGTGATCGAGGAGCTGAGCCGGATGACCGGCCTGCCGTTCACCGAGGCGCGGGACCACTTCGAGGCGCAGGGCGCGCGGGACGCCCTGGTCGAGCTCTCCGGCGTGCTCAAGGTGATCGCGGTATCGCTCAACAAGATCGCGAATGACCTGCGCTGGATGGGGTCGGGGCCGCGCACCGGGCTCGCCGAGATCAACCTGCCCGACCTGCAGCCCGGTTCGTCGATCATGCCGGCGAAGGTCAACCCGGTCGTCCCCGAGGCGGTCACCATGGTCGCCGCGCAGGTCATCGGGAACGACACCACGGTCACCCTCGCCGGGGCCTCCGGCGCGTTCGAGCTCAACGTGATGCTCCCGGTGATCGCCCGGAACGTCCTGGAGTCGATCCGGCTGCTCACCAACGTCTCCCGGCTGCTCGCCGACCGGTGCGTCAGCGGGATCACCGCGAACGTGGCGCGGCTGCGGGAGTACGCCGAGTCCTCCCCGTCGATCGTCACCCCGCTCAACCGGTACGTCGGGTACGAGGAGGCGGCCCGGATCGCCAAGCAGGCGCTCCAGGAGGGCAAGACGATCAAGCAGGTGGTGATCGAGCGCGGTCACGTGGCGGCCGGCCGGATCACCGAGGAGGAGCTCGACCGGGTCCTCGACGTGCTCGCCATGACCCGCCGCCCCACCTGAGCTCAGCACGACGGCCGGTCAAGAACGGAGCATCTGCGAAAGGCGCGGCCTCAGTGTCTGGCCTTGGGGTGGCAGGGCGCTCTCAGGCGACGCGAAAGCGACATCCGGCCGCGGGCGGCGCTCCCAAGGCTTACCGGCAGGCGAACTGTCACTCGCGGACCCAGGTGGTGAGCTCGAATTCCACCGTGGGGATCGTATTGCCGATTCCCGCGTTGTAGGCGATGTTCGTTATGGTCGCCCGTGCCACGCGCCCGGTCTGGGTGATCGCGCAAAGCGCGGCGCCCACCTCGAACCCGACCTCCTCAGCGCCTGCACCCTTCTCAATGTTCAGGCTACCGAGCGACGCCGCCGACGCCGCTGCCGCGCACTGTTCCGGGCCGGCCTCCGCGCCCTTTCTCAACAGGCCGACAGAGGTGTTCTGACGCACGATCAGATTGGCATCGGCGCAAGTCTCATAGACCATGTCTATGGCGTCCCGTTGCGCCTGGCTGAGCTCACTCGCATTGGTCACCCGGCGAGTGATGGGATTGTCTCCACCGGTAGGACTCCCGTCGAAGTCGACGGCAATGTAAGGACTGCAGGTCCTGCCGTCGTGAGCGCTCCGGATGGTGAGCGGAATACCGGAATGCTCAAGGCGGTACGATCCCGATTCGGACGTTTCCGAAGGGGCAGGACCACTGTCCGCTGAATTCTCTGCCCCGGTACCCGGCGACGTGGCCACATGGCCGCCCTGGACGAGCACGCTTCGGCTCGGGCTGTGCGTCGGTGAATCAGAGATGATCGGCTCATTCGGCCCGCCTCCGAGCAGCGGGATGAGCCCGACTGCGCAAGAAATCATCCCGGCGAGCCAATGGCCGATCTCCAGCGGGTGGGGTCGCCGATCCTCCGGGTGACGCACCCGGTTCACCCGCATGATTATGGCCACTGCGAGAAGTATGCAACCAAGGACCAAAAATACGTAGAGAAACGGGTGATTCATCAGGCCCCCTCACACAGCCGAGGAGAGACAGGATCACCTGGGGACGCCAGTTTATAGATTGAACCCGCTATTGGTGTATCAATCACGCGTGCATGACCGATCGCCGGCGCGGCCGACTCATTCGCAGTCACGCGAGAAAACACTTTGAAGCGGGGAACCGCAGCTCGATCGAGCCGGGTATGGCTCCGCAGCCCTCCGGTGATGTCTTCGCCCCACCTCGCATGCCACACGCGAGGAGGCCAGGGTGACCGCATGAAATGTGCGGTTGAATGCCGTTGAAAGGCTCAGACCGATTCGGTCGAGCGGCCCTCCGCAGCCGTGTCCACGGCTCTGCGGCTGCGGGCGGCGGCGAGCGAGTCACCCAC
>NICF_comb_assmDRAFT_10003784_pt1 | contig 10796 bp, 11 predicted proteins | sample NewIslPassag4_SG_FD_11279 | JGI IMG/M metagenome (IMG submission 11279) | reverse complement strand
GAACACCCAAATGGGTGTTTTTTGTTTATATAATTAAGTCTGGTTTATAGACCCCTGATAATGAGGTGATGCCTATGCTTGTACCGCTATAGATGTTCGGCCTTAATAACAAAACCAAAGGAGGAAATCAAAAATGATTGGAATCGAGCAGTACCGAAAAATCCAGGAGTACAAATCACTTGGACTTGCTCAGACAAAAACCGCAAAAGTGCTGGGAATGACCTATTCTTCTGTCAGCAAATACTGGAATATGGATAAAGAGGATTATGAAAGGGAAGCTAAAAAGGAAAGGTACCACATGGATAACTACCGTCAGTACATATTGGAACAACTGAAGATATGCCCACAAATGAGGGATACAAACATCTATCTCAAATTGGTGGAGGCCTTCCCTGATCTACAAGTTAAACGAGCTACATTCTACCGCTATATGAAAGCCTTAAGGGAACAGCACGGGTATCCGCATGCCTGTAAACGTAAAACCTCACCCCGTGAAATTTCTCCACCGGGATATGAAGCGCAGGCGGATTTTGGTCAATACAAACTTAAGGATATGTACGGGCGAATTGTACGAATATATTTCTTTTGCATGGTTCTGAGTTATAGCAGAATGAAATTTGTTTATTTTTCACCGGATCCCTTTACAACCAAAACAGCCATTAAAGCTCATAACTATGCATTCCAATATTTTGGAGGAAGTACACAGACTATTCTTTATGACCTTGACCGTGTCTATGTAGTCAGTGAAAATCTGGGGAATATCATATTCGTACCCACATTTGAAGAATATGTTAGGCGTATAGGTTACAGTGTTTCGCTATGTAGACCAAGAGATCCTCAAAGTAAAGGCAAGGTTGAAGAGGTGATTGGATACATAAAGCAAAGTTTTCTTGAGGGCAGGATATACACCGGAATTGATAGCCTTAACAGTGCTGCCCTTGCATGGTTAGATAGGGAAGGCAACGGGCGAATACATACTGTGACCAGAAAAGTGCCGCGTGAAATGTTCATGGAAGAGCAAAAATACCTGCTCCATGTCAAACCTTATTCCGAAGTATCAAGCACTGTTGCCTCCTTTGATAAGGATGGAGTTGTAAATTATAAAGGCAACCGTTATCTGATTAATACAGGTATGATGGATGCTCATAAACGCATTCGCATTGAAGATGATGGTGAAATGTTTTTGTTCTATGACGCTGAAACAAATGATTTATTGGCTAAATATCCAGTCACAGAAGATACCGGGCAGTTGTTCAAACCAGAAGAAAATTACAGCAGAGACAGGGTTTCTTTAACCATCATAAAACAATATTTTGCAGAATACGAAATAGCTCAGGAATTCATTCGCCGGATGGAGCAGCAACAGCCGAAATATTTTAATACACATTGCATTCGATTATACCGGATGACAAAGTTTTATACAATTGGACAATTGCTTGATGGAATAGAATACTGCATTGATACTGAACGCTGCAGTGCCTATGAGCTTTTGGCTTATCTCATGTATCAGTACGGAGAGCATATAGCTAAGAAGTTTTTGCCGAATCAGCAGTATTTTAACCATTTGGCGAGGAGTAAAGAAATAAGGAGGGAAATCGATGGCTGATATAACAGAAATCCGTGAATTAGCTCAAAAACTTAATCTTTGGAATATCGCAAGGGGATACATTGATTTGAACGATGAGAAACTATCAAACCTTGACTATCTTAAGATGGTGTTAGAAAAAGAATTGGAGATTAGGGCCAGACAAAAACACACCAAGCTGAGGAAGGCAAGTAAGCTTCCAAACAAAGCATTTGACGCATCGAACTCAAACAAGGGCTTAAAATGGCAGATTAAACAGTTATCCAACCTGACATGGATTAAGGAAGAGCAAAACTTAATCCTGCTGGGAAAATGCGGGACGGGTAAGAGTGGTCTTGCAGCGCAACTTGGAGAAACTGCAATCAGCAATGGATATAAAACCTATTATGCGCCTTTTGATAATTTTATCGCAGTGGCAGAAAAGAAAGCCACAAATCCAAAAGCAGAAGCGATCTTTTCTTATATGCAGGAATGTGACTTAATTATTATTGATGATGTCTTTTATGTGGAACCAACCAGGGCAGAACTGCAGGTTTTCTACCGGGCAGTTACCTTTCTTAATGAAACCAGAAGCATTATTTTTATAACCAATCGTGAACTGTCAGCATGGATAGATGCAGCTGAGGATAAGCATCTTTGCCAGACTTTATTGGACAGAATGACGGTCAATTGTCAAATTGTTCGTTTGACTGACAAGTAAATAAAAACACTCACTTCTTTTTTAACAGGGGCAAATACCTCGTTTGAAAACAATGCCGAAAAACGGCTTAAAATAGATGCAAAAAATCTCACGAAATTTAAAGAACTGCTTAGCTTTTGAGATTTTCTGCAGTTTATAGGGTAGGGGGATTTAAATCTCTACCGCTTTTCATCCCGGAAACGGGCGGGGGGTCACGCGCGAAAAATCGCAGTTTCAAACGGTGTCATGAAATATTCCGCAGGGTTCATTGGAATAACCGAGGAAAGAAATCAATCGTATGGAGATGCGTCAGCAGATTGGAAAACACCGGTTTGTTTTGTACCGCTTCCACTATACTTGAAGATACGCTTAAAGAGAAAATTGTAGATGCCATCAATGTAGCGGTCAGCGGAAAAAACTCTTTTCTGGCCATACTGAAGAAGAATATTGAAACCGTATTAAGCGAGGATTTGGATGAGACTACAGCAGATATTGATAAAAGGCTGGAAGAACTCCAAACCGAGTTGATCCAAAAAGCAAATTCAAAGGAAGCATACGATAATATTGTCAACGAAATTTACCGCTTACGGGACTTAAGGCAAGAAACACTTTCAAGAAACGCTCTTCGCCAAGATAAGCGGGATCGGATTGCTGAAATGACGGACTTCCTTAACACGCAAACGGGTGATATTACGGAGTTCGATGATAAACTGGTTAGAAAACTAGTTGAAAAAGCAATTGTATATGATGACAGGTTAATGGTAGAGTTTAAGTCGGGATTAGAAATAGAAGTGAATCTAGAGAAATTGTAAAAAGAATGCCGTCAGTTGAGGAGGAAATCTTCTTAATTGGCGGCTTTTTAATCTGAGAAAAGGGTGTTACGTGAGATTTTACATAGATTTAACCTTAACCTGCCTTTAGATTTTACTATTCTGCTGTAGTATTTGAATTGTAAAAAAACTGGAGGAAAAGGAGAAAAAACGTTATGAAAAAGATGAAAAGAATTGTATTGACCGTAACCATACTGGCACTCTTTTTTACAGGCTGTGCAACTGGAGGTGGTAATGAAATTGCAGTTGTTTCCCGGGAAGATGGTTCGGGCACCAGAGGAGCATTTATTGAACTTTTTGGAATTGAAGAAAAGGATGCAAATGGGAATAAGGTAGATAATACAACAGACGAAGCAATCGTAGTAAACAGTACTTCCATCGTAATGACCACAGTAGCCGGCAATAAGAACTCCATAGGGTATATCTCCCTGGGTTCTTTGAATGATACTGTCAAAGCAGTTAAAGTTGATGGAATAGAACCCACTGTTGAAAATATTAAAAACAATACTTACAAGGTTTTCAGGCCTTTTAATATCGCAACCAAGGAAAATCCCGGCGAACTGACTCAGGATTTTATCAGCTTTATCCTTAGCAGTGACGGACAAAAGGTAATTGAAGAAAATGGTTATATTGCTTCTTCAGAGGAAGGCCCTTACAGCGGCACGAAGCCATCTGGCAAAATAGTAGTTGCGGGATCTTCCTCAGTAACACCGGTCATGGAAAAGTTGAAAGAGGCATATTTGAAGTTGAATACCAATGCAGAAATTGAAATACAACTCAGTGATTCCACAACTGGCATGAACTCGGTCATGGAAGGAACCTGTGATATCGGTATGGCATCCAGAGAGTTGAAAGAGAGCGAATTGAAAAGATTAAAACCAATAGTTATAGCCATGGATGGACTTGCTATCATTGTAAACAAGGAAAACTCAATAAGTAATTTAACAAGTGACCAAATTAGGGGTATTTTCAAAGGAGAAATTGTCTCCTGGAATGAGATTATTGAGTAAGCCGACTGGTGCAACATTTGCCAGATCAGATTTTCGCGTGGTTGTTAAGGGGTTGAGTGTTTATGTCAAAATATAAAGAAAGTATAATGAAGACAATATTTTTCGTGGCATCCTGTACATCTATTCTGGCTGTTGCACTTATATGTTTATTTCTATTTATAAATGGTATCCCTGCTATGACTAAGATCGGAATATTTGATTTTCTGATGGGCACAACATGGAAACCAAATAATACACCTCCTTCATTTGGTATTTTACCCATGATTCTGGGAAGCATCTATGTAACAGCCGGCGCTGCGGTCATCGGAGTACCCATAGGAATTTTAACAGCTGTATTCATGGCCCATTATTGTCCCCCAAAGCTTTACCGCATCTTGAAACCTGCCATAAACTTGCTCGCAGGTATTCCTTCCATAGTATACGGATTTTTCGGGCTTGTAGTGATAGTACCCTTTATCCGCGATACCTTTGGGGGTGCAGGCAGCAGCATGCTGGCGGCATCCATTCTCTTAGGCATCATGATTCTGCCTACGATTGTAGGTATAAGCGAATCAGCAATCAGAGCCATACCCCAAAGTTATTATGAGGGTGCGCTGGCTCTCGGTGCAAGTCACGAGAGAAGTATCTTTTTTGTAATTCTTCCGGCAGCAAAATCCGGTATCATGGCTGCTATAGTCTTAGGGATAGGCAGAGCCATAGGAGAGACCATGGCAGTCATCATGGTTGCAGGAAACCAGGCAAGAATGCCTGCCGGGTTGTTGGAAGGCGTTAGAACACTTACAGCCAATATAATAATTGAAATGGGCTATGCTGCGGAGTTACATAGAGAGGCTCTGATCGCGACAAGTGTTGTGCTATTTGTATTCATTCTTATTATAAATTTGTTACTGTCATTGCTTAAAAGGAGGACTGGCTGATGGAATCCATCAACAAACGATCATATATGCAAAAGCTCAAGGCTTATAAGCGAAATCCTATATCGCTGGTTCTATCCCTTTTAGTAATGCTATCAACTATTCTTACGATAGGTATTTTGCTCTTTTTGATTGGGTATATCATGATCAAGGGAATACCCAATATCAAGCCTGAATTGTTTCAGTGGGAATACAACACCTTAAACGTGTCACTGATGCCGGCTTTAATTAATACGGTTATCATGACGCTCATTTCGCTGCTGATTGCAGCACCTATAGGAGTTTTTTCTGCTATCTATCTGGTTGAATATGCAAAAAAAGGCAACAAGTTGGTTAGCATAATCAGAATTACTGCCGAAACACTGTCAGGGATTCCGTCAATCGTTTACGGTCTGTTTGGCTTGCTGTTCTTTGTAACCGCTCTTGGTTGGGGAATGTCTCTCCTGGCAGGGGCATTCACACTGTCAATCATGATTCTGCCACTTATTATGCGTACCACTGAGGAAGCATTAAAAGCAGTTCCTAATTCGTATCGGGAAGGCAGTTATGGGCTGGGCGCAGGAAAGCTAAGGACTGTATTTAAAATCGTTTTACCCTCTGCAATGCCTGGCATTTTGGCCGGCGTCATCCTGGGCATCGGAAGGATTGTAGGAGAAAGCGCCGCGTTAATCTATACGGCTGGAACTGTAGCTGAAATACCAAAGGGCAGCGATTTTCTGTTTGATTCTACCCGAACATTATCGGTTCATATGTACGCACTTACCAGCGAAGGGTTGTATGTAGACCAGTCTTATGCAACTGCTGTAATACTGTTTATAATCGTGGTATTGATTAACTGCCTCGCAGGGTTTATATCAAAGAAACTGTCAAAAGTCTAAGGCGCTATTTGAAAGGCACCAGGCGATTCCTGATACCAGGGACCAGATATCAGATACAAGCCGCTGGATACCAGACTTTAATTGCCGGAAGAAACGGAGGTAAAAAGGAAAAGATATGGACAAAATTCATATAGAAAATCTGGATTTATATTACGGCGATTTTCAGGCGCTGAAAAAAATCAACCTGAATATAAAAGCAAATGAGGTTACAGCCTTCATCGGGCCATCAGGTTGCGGAAAATCTACGCTTTTAAAATGCCTGAACCGAATGAATGACATTGTTGAAGGTTGCAGAATAACTGGTAAGATTCTGCTTGACGGCGAGAACATCTATGGTGATATAGACATCAACCTACTGCGAAAACGGGTGGGAATGGTTTTCCAAAAGCCCAATCCTTTTCCTATGAGTGTGTATGATAATGTGGCATTTGGGCCACGTACACATGGCATAAAATCAAAAATTAAATTGGACGATATAGTGGAACGGTCGCTCCGGCAGGCCGCAATATGGGATGAATTAAAGAGCCGCTTAAAAAAGAGTGCTTTGGAACTCTCTGGTGGTCAGCAGCAAAGACTCTGTATTGCGAGGGCATTGGCGGTACAGCCGGAAGTTTTATTGATGGATGAACCTACGTCAGCTTTGGATCCTATCTCAACATCCAAAATCGAAGACCTTATTGTTGAGTTGAAGAATGATTATACTATTATTATAGTTACCCATAATATGCAACAGGCTGTACGCATTGCAGATAGCGTAGCATTTTTTTTAAATGGAGAAGTGATAGAATATGCAAGAGCGGAGAAACTGTTCTATATGCCACAGGATAAACGCACAGAGGACTATATAACCGGGAGGTTTGGGTAATGAGAAATAAATTTGATGAACAACTGGACCTTTTAAAGACTCAGATGATACAGATGGGTGCATTGTGCGAAGAAGCCATAGCAAGTGCAACAAAAGCGCTTATCAACGGAGATATAGAACTTGCCAAAAAAGTAATAACTACAGATGAGGACATAGACCATAAGGAAAAGGAGATTGAAAGCATCTGTCTCAAATTGCTTCTCCAGTATCAGCCGGTTGCCAGGGATTTGCGGCAGATTTCTTCTGCTCTAAAGATGATAACAGAGATGGAGCGAATTGGAGACCAAGCTGCAGATATTTCAGAAATTATCATGCTTGCAAATATAAAGGCTGCAAATAACACAAGTCATATAGCAGACATGGCAAAGGCTACGATAAAAATGGTTACCGACAGTATTGATGCGTATGTCCAACAGAATTTAAAACTTGCAAAAGCGGTAATAGATTACGATGATGTAGTAGACAATCTGTTTAATGATGTAAAAGCGGATATGATTAGGCTGATTAATGAAGATACTGAAAATGGCGAATTTGCTATTGACCTGATAATGATTTCCAAATACTTCGAACGAATAGGTGATCATGCTACGAACATCGCAGAATGGGTCGTATTTTCCATTACCGGCAAGCATGTGGAGGAAGAACAATGATCTATTGTGTAGAGGACGATAGAAGCATTCGGGAGCTTGTCATATATGCACTGAAATCCATTGGTTATGAAGCTATTGGTTTTGACAAAGCTGAGCCATTTTATAAAGAATTGGAAAATAAGCTACCCGATTTAGTATTGCTTGATATCATGTTGCCCGGCGAAGATGGTATTAAAATATTGAAAAAACTAAAGGCATCATCGAAACTACGACATATTCCGGTAATCATGCTTACTGCAAAAAGCGCAGAATATGACAAGGTTTTAGGGCTGGACAGTGGAGCAGATGATTATATTACCAAGCCTTTTGGTATTATGGAGTTCCTTTCCCGTGTCAAAGCAGTTCTCAGAAGATCAGGAAATGTAAGTAATTCATCTGAAATATCTGTTGGACAGCTAACGATGTATATTGACAAGCATGTTGTTATAGCAGACGGGAAAGAGGTTGCTCTTACGTTCAAAGAATTTGAGCTTCTGAAATATTTGATGGAAAATGCTGGCATTGTGCTGACAAGGGATAAGCTCCTGGAGGAAGTATGGGGATATGAATTTGAAGGCGAAACTCGTACTTTGGATGTGCATATCCGTACCCTGCGGCAGAAGCTTGGAGAAGCGGGAGCGATTATTGAGACGGTGAGAGGGGTTGGCTATAAGATCGGAGGAAAGGCATGAAAAAGCGTATTTATAAAAGCATGCTGGTATTGGCCCTTACAACTATTTTACTTACCTCGTTTCTTATAACCGGAGTGATGTACCGGGCATTCTATCTCAGGATGCAGCAAGAAATCAGGAATGAAGCCTTTTTTATATCATCCGCTTACAATCTAATCGGACAAGAGTTCTTTTCCCGCTTTGCTGATCAAGAAAACTCCAGCAGAATCACTTGGGTAGCAAGTGACGGTACTGTTTTGTTTGATAATTTCACTGATGCAGAACAGATGGAAAATCACCTCAATAGGCCGGAAATTGCCGATGCGTTGAAAAACGGATTTGGTGAAGCAGTTCACCTTTCTAAAACTCTAGGAACTCAGACCTTTTATTGGGCTGTCCGACTTAATGACGGCACAGTCCTAAGAGTATCAGCCACGACTAATAGTGTTTTTAAATCTGTTTTAGGTTTTTTTCCGTATGTCGCTTTAATCACATTGATGGTTATCTTGCTGACCATGATCATTGCCAACCTGTTGACGAAAAAAATCTTTCTTCCTTTGAACAATTTAAATTTGGAGGATCCGTTGTCCAATGATGTCTATGACGAATTGTCTCCATTGCTAATTCGCATGGCTAAACAAAATGATCAGATTAAAAGTCAGTTCAAAAAACTGAAAGAGCAGAAGGAAGAGTTTAATGCAATTACGGAGAATATTAGAGAGGGAATCATAGTTTTAAACAACAAAGGCTTGATATTATTCATAAACAAAAGTGCCGCAGACATATTCAATGTCAGTACTCAGGATATAATTAACAAGCATATATTAACACTTGATCGAAGCATAACTCTTCAAAAGGCAATAGAGACAGCTATGGGAGGGCATTTATTTGAGGATATATTTGCCATAGGTGAAAATTCTTTTAATTTACTGGCTAGCCCTGTTAAGGATGAAGTGGTTGTCAAAGGAGTTATTCTGTTTATATTGGATGTAACAGAAAAACAATCCGCCGAAAAAATGCGCCGTGAGTTTGCCGCTAATGTGTCGCATGAACTTAAAACGCCTCTCACCTCCATTTTAGGTTACGCAGAGCTTATGAAAAGCGGCATGGTAAAACCTGAAGACATTTCCGAGTTTTCCGACCGCATATACAACGAAGCAAGGCATCTCATAGACTTGATAGAAGATGTGATACGGATCTCCAGACTGGATGAAAAAAATGTTCAGCTCCCCTTTGAAGAGATTGATTTATTGGAATTGGCAAAAGAAACAGTCGGCAGATTATCTTCCCTTGCACAGCAGAAACGGATAAAGCTATCAGTCGGCGGTGATAACGCGATCATTTTTGGTGTTAGACAAATTCTGGAGGAGATGATCTATAATCTTTGTGATAACGCAATCAAATACAATTATGAAAACGGCAAGGTTGATGTAAATGTAAAAACTTTCTCCGACCAGGTTGTACTAACCGTAGCCGATAATGGCTTTGGCATTCCGAGGGAGCACCAAAGCCGCGTGTTTGAACGCTTTTATAGAATTGACAAGTCCCATTCAAGGGAAACCGGTGGAACTGGTCTGGGCCTTTCTATTGTAAAGCACAGTGCCGAATTCCATAATGCAAAGATTCGATTGATGAGCAAGCCTGGAAAGGGTACAACGATTACAGTTATATTTAGTCGTGAACAATAGAACCGAATAGCACGGTGTTTTGTTGATATGTTTCCGCATACCTAGAATTTTAAAAACAACCAAAAACCATTGACATGTTCCCGTAAACGTAAGGTTCAAAAAATCAGCCTAAGACATCAATCCAAGTGGTTCGGGCCATGTGGAGTGTGTTTCAAAATTAGTTTTAAAAAATGATTAAGGGGGATTATAACCCTTAACCTGTCAAACTTGTAGTAAATCTTAATATTCTTGTTTTCGGTTACTTCGATTTTTTCAACGAAACGTAGTAACATCTCGGATGTTAACTTATTGATCTGTAAAAAAACCTTTGACTTGTTCTAAGATGGCAGAGATTTTGCTTGTTTCTTGACTTTCTGCCATCTCCTTTTTTATCTCTGCCTTTCTATTTCTAGTTGTTGCAACTTTTTTTGAATAATACATACAAAGTCATTATAGTCGTGTTTTGATATATCCTCGCTAAAGGCATTCCTCTTTAGTTCTGTTTGTTTCTGAACTTTTTTCTCCATCAGAAATTTTAGATATGTTAAGTCACTACAAGGATAAGTTAGTATTTTTTTAGAGTAGTGCTGAGATTGAAAATTATTTCAAATAACAATTAATAAAAAAGTATTAGCTTAAGGGAGATATTATTATGAGAGATAGAGGCTCAGTGGTGCTGGTAGAAAATAAAAAGGTTGGACTAATTAAAAGAAACTAGAGAGGGTCTAACTTATTATGTTTTTCCTGGTGGTGGAATAGAAGAAGGAGAGACACTAGAAATAGCAGCAAAAAGAGAGGCTTTAGAGGAATTAGGAGTTAAAGTTAGTATCAAAGAGTGTATAGCAAAAGTCGAATTTAGTGGTGGTACACAATCCTTTTTCTCGCAGAAATTGTTGAGGGAACTTTTGGTACTGGACTAGGAGAAGAATACTCAGACGAAACTAGAGACAGAGGTACATATTTGCCAATTTGGGTGGGAATAGATGAGTTGTCGACCCTTGACGTAAAACCTAAAGAAGTTGCCTTAAAAGTACAATCCTTATTCAAGTAATAATTGGGAGTTTTTTT
>NICF_comb_assmDRAFT_10003780_pt1 | contig 10799 bp, 8 predicted proteins | sample NewIslPassag4_SG_FD_11279 | JGI IMG/M metagenome (IMG submission 11279) | reverse complement strand
TGGAAGCTGAAGATATTGCCGAGGAGGAACCGTGCCATGAGCGGCCCGATGAAGGCTAAGGCCAACGTCTCGGCTGGCTCGTTCTTGGTGAGTCGACCATGCTGTTGGTGATGGCGAAAGAGCGCCATGACGCGTTCAAACGTCTGAAGGATTCCCGTTGGTGGATGGTTTGCAAGCAGTTCGGGGTGGCGAAGGAGTTCTGATAAGAGGCGCAGGAATAGTCCGCCGTCGGCTGCGATGAGGTCAAGGTAGGCTTGTCCGAGTGCGAGCAGGTCATGCTCGACATCGTCCGAGGGGTCTGGTAGGGCGATCATTGGGGTAAAGTAGTGCAGCGCTTCTTGCATCAAGTGCTGCTTTGATCCGAAATGCCGGAAGAGTGTGAGTTCTGTGACGCCAGCAGCCTCGGCAATGATCCGCGTTGTTGCGCCGCGGTAGCCATACGTGGCCAGTGCTTCAAGCGCTGCAGTGAGAAGCCGCTGGTGAGCTGAGGTTTCCCCTTCTTTGATCACGCATACGCCCTTCCGCGATCAATCCTGCCTTACGGTACGATACTGCGGCCCCCTATAGTAGGTACTCACATGCCGGCGTCATTGTAGCAAGCAGCGACTTGTTGCGCGGCATATGCAGTGGTATAGTTAAGAAAACTTGCGCTTATTTGTATAAGATAAGCGCAGATGATTCGGTTAAAGGAGTTGTAGATTTGATGGGAGGTGATACCGTGGCTGAAGGAAATCGGCAGCTCGCCTTGCAGCATGAGCGTGCGCTGAACACGTTCGTTCGTGAAACCTGGGGCCCAATCCCCGAAGAGCGTGAGGTTCGTTTGAAAAGCCTAAAGGCGTGGGGATTTGATCTGCTGCAAGGACTCCGTGGTGGCCAGGCNGCGTTTTTTGTCGCGGAAGCTGGACGGCGTCAGGCTGGTGAGCAGTACGAGGAAGAGGGAGAATCCTATGCCGTGCATCGCATTGTCGACGAGCTCCGCGGCGCAACCTTGCGAATTCGCGTCGATCTTGAAGATCGACGCGGGGTGATTCGCGCCTATCATCGCTCACCGGAGGGGCAGGATACATTGCTTTTTACGCTACCGGCGGGCGAGTTGTTGTTGGCCTTCTTCCGCAAGCGGGGATTTGGCAAGCTCTCACAGGCGTTCCACTCGAGTGGCTTGACAACAGAGTTGATCCAAGCGCGCGGACAGGTAGGGCGCGCTGTGCCCTTTGACCAACTTCCGGCCAAGTGGCGGCGCGCTCTCCGGGAAGCTCACGATGTGCTTCGGGATCGCACCGGCGTTGGGCGTTTTTCGCTGGTCTATTTTGGCCAGAACAAAGATGGGGATGATCGCTACATTGTGACCTGGCTCTTGCCGACCATCCATCTGTTCGACGTTGATACCGCTGAGCATCTTGAAGGCCTGCTTGCTGCCCTAGATTAAGGGCGTACCCTCCGCTTGCCAACAGTGGCAAGATCAACAGTGAGAGAATCGCAAGGCAGGAGGGGGCTATGGGACACCTCGGGTATTGTGCAAGTTTTGAGCAGTTTCACCCTCGTGATTTACTTCGCTGGAGCCAGCTTGCTGAGCAGTCTGGGTTTGACGCCGTGCTTGCTTCCGACCACTTTCATCCTTGGACGCCCGAGCAGGGGCAGAGCGGCTTCGTCTGGTCATGGCTTGGTGCACTTGGGGCGACCACGCGTCTGCGCTTCGGTGTCGGTGTCACCGCCCCAATTGGGTTCCGCTATCATCCAGCCATTATCGCCCAGGCTGCAGCGACGCTTGAGGCGATGTTTCCTGGCCGGTTCTGGCTCGGCGTGGGGGCAGGCGAGGCGCTGAACGAGCATATTGTTGGGCGCTATTGGCCTGAAGCGCCCGAGCGCATCCGCATACTGCTTGAGGCAATCGATGTGATCCAGCAGCTCTTTACCGGGAAGGTTGTCAAGTACAGCGGTCGATATTTTACGCTTGAGAGTGCGCGATTATACACCATGCCGAAAACACCGCCTCCGGTGATTGTTGGCACGGCAGGTCCCTACATGAGTGAGCGTGCTGGCGAGCGGTGCGATGGCATCCTGACTCCCGGCGCAGCTGATGAAAAGTTGCGCCAGCTTCTGAGTCGTTTTGAAAAGGGGGCACGTTCGGCTGGGAAAGATCCGGTTCGTATGCCGCGCCTACTGCAGCTCCACGTTTCCTGGGCCGAGACTGATGAGGAAGCCCTGGAGCAGGCGATGCGCGAGTGGCCAAACGGTGGTATGGCCTTCCCCAAGGCGGATATCCGCAATCCCGAGGACTTTGCCGCAATGGCACGGCTGGTGCGTCCCGAGCATTTCCAGAACCGAGTGCTCATCTCGGCCGATCTTGAGCAGCATCGGGAACAGATTCAGCACTACATTGATCTCGGCTTTACGGAGATCTACGTCCACAATGTAGGGCGGAACCAAGAGGCTTTTATCAAAGCCTACGGCGAGCATGTCATCCCGAAGTTGCGCTGGCCTGAGCCAGTGACTGCGTCATGAGCCTTGTTCGTCCATAAACGCAGCGCGCCCCCCGTCAGGACTTTCCTGCGGGGGGCGATGCATGCGGGTTGTGTTGCAGTGTCGTACCGGCCACGACCGCTTAGCGAATGTCGAGGATCCGGAAGCGCCGGATTCGGCGCAGTCGTGGCGCGGTAGCCTCAGTTGTCTGCTCTTCGGCCTGATCCTGGGCAGTTGTTGTTGGCAGCGAGGACTCCTCGATCCGGCGCGGAACTGGTACCGCTCGGATCACTGGCCGACCATTTTGGGTGACGATGGTATAGCGCATATAATTCCGCATCGCTCCCCTCCTTTGGGCGTCTGCATGTTTGGTGTGCACTGCGACACCCCCCGAGCTAGCTCGGGAGCGGAGGGGTGATGCGACAAGAGGAGATTAGAAATCCGCACCCGACCAGCTCGTGGGGGTTGTACTGCCTATCGGTCCAGCATCCATCGAACCAAACCCTCCACGAGACACAAAAACAGCGGCGTTACCTGCCGCTTCTCAATTCCGCTGGGCTCCATTGCCCAGCGCTCTCAGTGTACTCCGCCTATGCCTTTCTGTCAAGCGCTGCCCGTGCCCACGCGTTACACTGACACGACAGAGGCGACTGGCGGAGGAGGCGTGCCATGGCAGATGTCGATGTTGCAGTAGTCGGAGCCGGTTACGCCGGCTTGACGGCTGCATGGCGGCTCCAGGAAGCCGGCGTGCGTGTCGTCGTGCTCGAAGCACGTGACCGAATCGGCGGGCGAGTCTGGTCGGTGCCGCTCAGCGAGGGGGGCACGAGCCCGGTGATCGACCTTGGCGGCCAGTGGGTTGGACCGGGACAGGAGCGTATCCTCCGTCTGGCTCGGCGCTTTGAGTTGCCGCTCGAGCGGGTCTATACCCGCGGGCGGCACCTTGTGCTGGTCGATGGGACTGCCCGTCCCTATCGCGGCCTCATTCCGCCGGTTGGCTTGAAGCGCACACTCCAGCTTGGCTGGCTTCTCTTGCGGCTTGATCTTGCAGCGCGGCGCATTCCGGTCGACTATCCCTGGTCGGGGCGTCGCGCGAAGTTACTTGATCGGCAAACGCTTGGAGACTGGCTCGACCGGCACGCACGTGATCCGGTGGTGCGCGGGTTGCTCGAGACGGCGATCACTGCGGTGTTCTCAGCTGAGCCCGAGGAATTGTCCTATCTCTATAGTCTGTTCTACATGCACAGTGGCAAGAGCTTCCAGCATCTGCTCAGCGTCCGAGGTGGAGCACAGGAACGGAAGTTTGCCTCTGGTGCTGACGCTCTTGCTCGCATCATCGCTGGAAAGCTCGGCAACCGTATCCATCTTGGGCAGCCGGTTCAGGCCATCGTGGCCTCGCCACAGGATGTGCTCATCCGCACACCTGATGAAACGGTTCACGCCAATTACGTTGTTGTCGCCGTGCCACCGCCGTTGTGGCGAAAAATCGCTTTTGCACCAGAGTTGCCAGAATCACTGGCTGTGCTTTCCCACGAGATGAAGATGGGCGCGGTGATTAAATGGCATGTTGTCTTTGACGAGGCCTTCTGGCGTGAACGTGGCCTCTCAGGCCAGATTGTTGCGGCTGATGGGGATGTCCGTGTCGCGTTCGATAACAGTCCGCCGAGCGGTCGTCCTGGGATGCTTGTTGGCTTTCTTGAGGGGGCAGCGGCTCGTCGTCTCTCCTGGCTCTCAATGAACGAGCGCGCTGCGATTGTCCAGCGTTTTCTTGAGACGGCTTTTGGCTCCTTGCCGCCAATCCGGCTCTATCGCGACCATGTCTGGCAAGCCGAACCTTGGTCAGAGGGAGCGTACGTTGCCAATATGGGACCGGGGATTCTTTCGCGGCACTATCGGATGGTGCGTCGAAACTGGGGCCGGATCGTCTGGGCTGGTACTGAAACTTCGCCAGTGTGGTACGGCTACATTGAGGGTGCCATCTTGAGCGGAGCTCGCGCGGCCCTGCAAGTACTTGGCCTGGAGAGCTATCGCACAACGCCACCAAGCGACGCGCCACGCCTTCGCTAGGTGATCAGATGATCTCTTGTCAGAAGAAGAGGGGCGGCGTAAAGTTACCGATTGCCCGCTGCCGGCAGCGGCCAGGCACAAAACGGGCGGGTAGCTGCCCGTTGAGAACGCTTCACGGCCGCTTGGGAAAGGGGAATGGTTACTGATGGTGGAGACGGCAGCGCAAGCGGACATGACCAGACATCGACCGCGGACAAGCCGAGGGCCTGGCCTGCGGTCGATTTTCATTTTTATCGTGGTCGCGCTTGCCTTGCTCATGTCGAGTATCGATTCAACGATTGTGGCGGTTGGCTTGCCAGCCATGGTCGAGGGGCTGAAGACGAACCTTGTCTGGCTTGGCTGGGTATTGACCGCGTACCAGCTTTCGCAGACTGTCGTGATGCCGATGGCTGGCAAGCTTAGTGACGAGCTTGGCCGTAAATGGCTCTTTCTGGGCTGCGTCTTTCTCTTCACGCTGAGCTCGTTGCTCTGTGCTCTTGCCCCCAATGTCTACTTACTGATTCTCTTCCGTGTGTTTCAGGCGATGGGCGGCGGCGCGTTTTTGCCTTCAGCGTCAGGCATTGTGAGCGATGTTTTCGATGACCGCTGGCGCCCAACGGCGATTGGCCTCTTCACGAGTGTCTTCCCCTTGGGAGGCATCATCGGGCCAAACGTCGGTGGCTGGATGATCGATCACTTCGGCTGGCGCTCGATCTTCTTCGTCAACGTGCCGATCGGGGTGGTCTTGCTCCTGGCTGGCTTGGTCTTGATTCCGCGCGGCGTGCGTGCCCCAGGGCAGCACCGCATTGACTTTCTGGGGGCGGGCCTGTTTGCGCTTGGGATTGTGGGGATCATGTATGGCATGACCGTCTGGGGGAACCAGGTCGTCTTTAGCTGGCAGGTTGCTCTCTGGATTGTTCTTGGGCTTCTCGCCCTCGTTGCCTTTGTCTATCAAGAGAGTCGAGCGCCCGATCCGATGGTGGAGTTGCGGTTGCTGCGAGAGCGCGCCTTCGTTGCGGTCAACGTCTATAATTTTCTTTACGGTGCGCTCGTCTTCGGCTTTTTTAGCTTTATCCCGCTCTATGCGATCGATGTCTATCACATGTCTGAGACGACTGCTGGGTTTATCCTTACCCCCCGTGCCATCATTATGGTGCTGTGCTCGACGATAAGCTCGTTCGTTTTGATCCGTACTGGCTATCGGATGCCGATGATCGCTGGGATTCTCTTCGTCAGTCTCGGCCTGTTCTTGACCTCGCAAGGCTGGCAACATGTGACACTCTTCGGCCACCCAGTCAGCGACGTCGTCCTGCTTTCAGCGCTCGTTGGCATCACCGGCATTGGCGTGGGGATCAGCGGGCCGGCATCGAATAATGCGGCAGTCGAGCTGATGCCTGAGGCCGTGGCCCGCATTATTGGACTCCGGGGCATGTTTCGCTCGACAGGAGGTGTGCTGGGTACGGCGACCATCGTGCTGCTACTGGCGCACTTCCAGAATCAGGGACACGGGCTTGAAGTCATTCTCCGCGGTCTTTCTGCCCTGATTCTGCTCGTGATTCCCATTATTTTCCTGATTCCGGATACGGCTCGGGCCCGCTGGCTGAAGCGGCAACAGCAACTGGCTCGGGTGCGGGGAGCAGGTGACTAAGCTCGTTACTGGCCGCGGAAGGCTGGTGCTCGCTTCTCGATGAACGCTTGCACGCCTTCGTGATAGTCTGCGCTACCGTACGTCTCAACCAGCAGTGCCCAGTACGCAGGGTCTTGGGTGGATGCACCGTCAGCAAGCCAGCCGTAGCAGGCGCTTGAGCCCCGCTATGACGTGTGGAGCCTGGGCGAGAAGACGCTGTACGTACATCTGGACAGTGCTTTCCAACTCGGCTGGGGGCACAACATGGGTGACAAGCCCAAGGCGGCGCGCTTCTTCGGCCGTGATGAGTTCGCCTCGGTAGACAAGGTCTTTCAATGCTGCCGGCCCGATCAGGTCGAGGAGCAGCCGCGCCTCTTCAAGTCCAAGCATGACTCCAAGTCGTCCGATCGGTAGTCCAAAGACTGCCTGTTGGCTCGCAATTCGGACGTCGCAGGCGGCTGCGAGCTCGAGTCCGCCGCCGACGGTTAACCCATGGATGACGGCAATGACCGGTTGAGGGAGAGCCTGTATCCCACAGAGAGCGCGCCGAATCAGTTCGTCATACCGAGCTGCTTGCTCGGGGGTATTGCGCTGTGTTGGAAATTCGTGAATATCTGCGCCCGCACTGAAGGCGCGATCGCCCGCCCCGCGCACAAGGACGACGCGCACCGTTGGATCAGTTGCAAGCTGGGCCGTGGCCTCGGCCAATGCCGTCCACATCGCCACTGTGATGGCATTCAACGCTTCTGGCCGGTTGAGTGTGAGAGTGGCAACTGGGCCATCTTTCGTAAGCAGCAGATGTTGGCTCATGATGTGACCGCCGTTTCTTTGGTAATCGGCCCAAGGCGCACTGCCCCTTGTTCGGCGAGCGTTGCGATCTCCTCTGGCGTGTAGCCAAGCTCCTCAAGTACTTCACGCGTATGCTGGGCAAGGAGCGGCGGTGGGCGACGAATACTTGGGGGTGTGGCTGAAAGCTCGACAGCGGGGCCAATGAGTGGGATATCGCCGGCAAGGTCGTGCTGGACGCGTCGAACAATCCCAAGGTGCTGCACGACTTCACTTTCGAGCGCCTGCCCAATTGTCCAGATCGGCCCGCAGGCAACACCGGCCGCGCTGAGGCGCTCGAACCAGTGCTCGACAGTGTCATGCGCGAGTGCGGATTCGAGCAGCGCGTTGAGCTCAGTCCGGTTGGCGACTCGGTCGGCATTGGTGGCAAAGCGCGGGTCATCAAGCCATTCTGGATGGCCGACGGTTTCAGCGAGCCGACGCCACATCTGCTCATTCGCAATGGCGATGTTCAGCATCCCATCCTTGGCACGGAATGCTCCGTAGGGCGCTGCAACATGGTGCTCGTTTCCAGCTGGCTCCGGGTCGCCACCGCCTGCTAAGTAGCGGCCGGTTTGGTACGTTAGGATGCCGATAATTGCACCGAGCAACGATGTGTCGACGCGCTGCCCTTTGCCTGTCCGCTGCCGGGCAACAATTGCAACGAGGATACCGTAGGTAGCGAAGAGCGCGGCAAGAATGTCGCCAATCGCGACCCCGACGCGCAAGGGGCCGCTTTCCTTCGTCCCTGTGACGCTCATGAGTCCCGACATGCCTTGGGCAACCTGGTCAAAGGCTGGCAAGTGTGCATACGGCCCGCGTGGACCATATCCACTCACTTGACAGAAGATTAACGTTGGATTGACCTCACGCAAGGTTGTTTCACCGAGGCCGAGCCGGTCCATTACCCCCGGACGGAAGTTGGTGATGATCACTGTGGCCTGCTCGGCGAGCTGGCGGGCGATGCGCCGACCTGCCTCGGTCTTGAGGTCGAGGACGATGCTGCGCTTATTGCGGTTAACCGAGAGGAAGTAGGGGCTCTCGCCGGCAACAAACGGTGGACCGTAGCCGCGTGCTGGGTCGCCTTCAGGCGGCTCAACTTTGATCACATCGGCGCCGAGGTCACCGAGAAGCATTCCGCACATCGGGCTCGAGACTGCCTGGCCAAACTCAAGGACCCGCTCACCTTCCAGCGGGAGAGGATCATTTGGGGACGCGAATGGTGACGAAATAGCCATGTGCACGTTCTTCTCCATCCCGCGCTGACAGTGCACCACTGTTTCCCTCTTCATCTTAATCGGGGAGTCGCGCCATGTCACGACTCGGTTTGTCCGTGGCCTTGCAGTGTGAGTGCAAGCCGGTACAGCCGGCTGCGCGGCAGGCCGGTCTCGTTGGCGATCAGTCTTGCGGCCGTACTTGGCGGATGCCCAGCTGCCAGGGCTGCGCGCAGGCGGGAGATGAGCTCGTCGTCGCTTGGCTCCGGCGTGCTGTTGGCGAGCCCGATAACGAGCACGAGTTCGCCCTTGACCGGGGCGGTAAGGTGCATTGTGGCGTGCTGGAGCGTTGTCCGTGTAATCTCCTCGTGCACCTTGGTCAGTTCACGACAAATGACGACGGGGCGGTCGCCGAGTTCGTTGGCGAGGTCAGCGAGTGTCGCTGCCAGCCGATGTGGCGCCTCGTAGAGCACGAGTGGATAGGGCAGCGTAGCAAGCTGGCGCAAGCGCGCACGCCGGGCTTGGGCGGTGCGAGGCAGGAAGCCAAGGAACACAAAGCCGTCAGAGACGAGGCCCGAGACAGAGACCGCGGCTGTCAGCGCCGATGGCCCAGGAATGGGGACGACTGGAAACCCTCGCTCGGCTGCAGCATTGACCAGTTCCTGCCCTGGATCGGCAATGCCGGGCATTCCCGCGTCGGTCACGAGGGCGACGTCGTGGTGTGTCAGTGCGTCGAGAATTTCGGCAAGCCGAGAGGGTGGNCTGTGCTCGTGGTAGCTCACCAGCCGCGTGTTGATGCCATAGTGCTGGAGCAGGATACGNGTGCGCCGCGTGTCNTCGGCAGCGATTAATGGCACGCTNCGCAGNACATCGAGCGCCCGCANNGTGATGTCGGCGAGGTTTCCNATGGGTGTCCCGACCACATACAGCGTTGCCACCGNGGCGCACCTCCAGCNGTTATACTTCCTCATCAGCGAGTGTACCCGCCATCCGGCGGACGATCGTGAGATGAGCATGGCCGAAGATCGACACGTTCTGCAGCAGCCNGCGGCGCAATCCAACACCCTGTATCGAAAGTATCGCCCGCAATCGTTTGCACCTGGAGAGCTCGTTGGCCAAGAGGCGATTGCCCAGACACTGCGCAACGCCATCGCCCATGGCCGGGTCGCGCATGCCTATCTCTTCTGTGGTCCCCGCGGCACCGGCAAGACAAGCACAGCGCGCTTGTTGGCCAAAGCGGTCAATTGCCTCCACCCTGACCCATGGCAGCGGCCGTGCAATGTTTGCGACGCTTGCCAGTTGATCAATACTGGTGCGACTGTCGACCTCATCGAGATTGATGCTGCCTCGAATCGTGGTGTCGATGATATCCGTGACTTACGCGAGAAAGTGAAGTATGCGCCAGCTCAGCTCCGCGTCAAGTTCTACATTATCGACGAAGCCCACCAGTTGACACGCGATGCGTGCAATGCCTTCCTGAAGACGCTCGAAGAGCCTCCGCCGCATGTTGTTTTTGTCCTTGCGACAACTGAGCCGGACAAACTGCTCGACACCGTCGCGTCGCGTTGCCAGCGGTTTGATTTCCGGCGTATCCCGCTCGAGGCGATGTGCGCCCGCTTGCGTACTGTCTGTGAACGGGAGGGCATCGTCGCCGATGAGCAGGCGCTTGAGCTGATCGCTCGGCATGCAAGCGGCAGTTTGCGTGATGCCTTGGTGCTATTAGAGCGTGTTCGGCTCTTTGCTGACACTCCAGATGGGCCAGCGACGCTGACAGCTGAACATGTGCGTGCCGCGCTCGGTCTGAGCCGAGACGAACGGCTTGCTGCCCTCGTTGATGCTCTGATCGCCCGAGACGCTGGAGCAGCCTTGCGACTCATCAACGCCGTTGCTGAAGATGGCGGTGACCTGCAACAGTTCACCCGGCAGTTGCTAGATTACTTGCGCCTTCTCCTTCATGCCCGTGCCGGCGGTGTTGAACTCTTCGCTGACGAGCGAGCACGGAACCAGGCTGCACAACTCGATCTTGCTGGTTGGACGACCCTGCTCCGTGTTTTCAGTGGACTAGACCTGAATTTCCCCCGTAGTGGGATCGAACCACTCATCGTCCTCGAACTTGCTGCGGTTGAGGCGACACTGCGACTCAGTGGTGTGACAGTTCTGCCTGGCGTGCCCGCACCGTCGGCTGCTCTTCGTAGCAGTTCGCCACCCGAGGATGTGCCTCCAGCACTGAATCGCCCGGCCGCGGCAGTGCCAAGCGTACGCTCGGATCGTCAGCCTGTCCCGTCGGCCCGTGCTAGCTCGCCGCCTGCCCGCTCAGCGACGGCTTCGCCAACGGCGTCATCATCCTCCTCCTTAGATCAGCATCTTGATGAGGAAGAACTCATCGAGCGCCTGGTCAATAACTGGCAGCGCATTCGGCGAGAAGTACGAGCATTGAGCAGTAAAGCTGCGGCTAGCCTCGGCGACATCGAACCAGCACGTCTGCTTGGAGATGAACTTATTCTTGTCTCTCCCCATGAATTCCACCGGAATATGGTCAATCGCGATGCGAAAGTGCGTGAAGCGATTGTCCGAGTGCTTGAGCGTTACATCGGCCGTCGGGTGCAGATTCGCTGCCTTTCCCCCGAGGA
>NICF_comb_assmDRAFT_10003779_pt1 | contig 10803 bp, 11 predicted proteins | sample NewIslPassag4_SG_FD_11279 | JGI IMG/M metagenome (IMG submission 11279) | reverse complement strand
GCGCATCCGGGGCGCGGTGGATGAGCTCGCGCAGAAGGTAGTAGAGGATGTTGTGGTACTCGGCTTCGTCGCCGCGCGCTCGCGCCGCCTCGAGACGCGGGGCCAGGTTTTCGGGGTTCTGGGCGCGCGCGAAGGCCACGATCGTCTCCTCGTGGGCACGGGCGTAGCCACCGAGCAGGTTGGAGAGCGAGTGCGTGTTCGAGGAGACGAAGTAGACGGGCCGTCGCCGCGGCTCCTCCTTCTGCAGGTAGCCCGCGTCCACGCCGGTCCACCAGCGCTGTGCCGCTCTCTGATACTGAGAGTACGAGCCCGCCAGCATGCGCACCGAAAGGTCGAGCGGGTGCGAGGCGATTTCGCGCAGGCCCAGCCCCGGCGAGGGGCCGAGGGCGACCAGCAGGTTGCGGGCGTCCTGGGGGCTGACCGCCAGCGTCGCCTCGAGCTCCTCGATCGGGACCTCGATCGAATCCACGTCGGGCGCCAGCCGTAGCCGCTCGCCCAGCGTCGACCGCTCCAGGAGGCGGTGCAGCTTGTTCCACTCGATCTGGTAGGCGGTGAGGATGGGGATCAGGTCGTCGATATCGCTGGTGCTGGTGAGGAAGACCGCCAGCGTCTCGCGGCCGTCCCAGCGCAAGGGCCTGCGCCGCCCCCGCGTACGGACCAGGGTCCAGCTCTGGACCCGAAAGCCGGCCGATTCGAAATGCTCGTGGCTCTGGCCCATCACCACCCGACGGACCAAGGGCATGCAGTCCGGGAGGCGGGCCGCGCTGTAGCCGAAGGCGGCCACGTCCGGCCGGGCGAAGCGGGCGCCCGCGTGCAGCGACGAATCGCTGAAGATATGCGCCTCCTCGAAGGCGCGGACGCGGACCCAGCCCGTGCTGCGCAGCAGCGAGTGGTAGGTCCGGATGTAGGTCTCGATCTCCTCGCTGAGAACGCGGTCCAACGGGCCTCCGACTCAGGTCGCCGCCAGCCGGATGCGCTCCTCGCTGCGCTCGCGGCAGAAGTTGCAGAGCATCGGCGTGGTATGCGTCTCGAAGCCCTCCGCCCAGGGTGGGTGCATGGCGCACTTCGGCTCCGGGCAGCTCCGCAGGTCCCAGGTGCGCCCGATCTCGCGGATCGCCTGCTTGGCCAGGCGCATCCGAAACTCCTCCGTTCCCTCGCGCAGCTTTTTCGGGAAGAGCGCGGTGGTCACCACCGCTCTCTGTCCTCCCATCTGCGCATGCCCGTGGATCGGCGGAGAACCGAGCGGGCCCTCGGGCACGTAGAGCTTGCTCTTCATCAGATAGAGCAGCTTGTCGTCGGCGACGAGCTTGACCGACTCGGCCTCCAGGAGGAGGAGTTCGGCGTCGTAGGTGCCCGCTGGCTTCTTTCGCTCTGCCTCTTCTGGAAGGGGCAGCGAGCCGGCGGGTTCGGTGCCCAATCCATAGGTCTGGTAGAGCAGCGAACAGACCGCTCCGACGTCCTCGGGGAGGAAGGGCTCGAGCGTCACCACGCGGATCACGACTCCTCGGCCTCCTTCGCGTCCTCGCTCTTCTTCTTCGAACGCGAGGAGCGGGCGCTCTTCGGCTTGTCGCCTTCCGTCTTCGCCCGGGTGCCGGTCTTCTTCGGCTTCGCGGCGGCGGTTTCGCTCTTCTTGCGCGTGGACCCAAAGCCCTCCGCGCCTTCCGCCTTCTTCCGGGACCTCGCCTTCTTGCGTTCCGGCTCGGCCGTCTCCGGCTCGGGCTCGACGGCTTCCACGCCTTCTTCGGCCTCCGCCTCGAGGGGCTCCTCGGGCGCGAGCTCTTCGTCGAGGGGCGCCTCGAGATCGAGATCCTCCTCGAGGCCCTCGCCGAATTCCTCCAGCTCGTCCTCGGCGGCCGGCCGGCGGAGGGGCCGCGCGGCCTTCGGGCGCACGGGGATCTCCGCCAGGCGGCGCGGCTTGCGCGGGGCGCGAACGGTCCCGGGGGGCGGGATGAGCGCAAAGTCGATCAGGTCCTCAGCGGTGGCCAGCGGGACGCCGAGCGCGACGGAGATCTCGTCTTCCAGCAGCCTCCGCGCCGTGTCGTAGCGCTCGCGCTCGCGCTGGGGCAAAGACCGCATGTTGGCGATCCCCTGCAGCGCCTTGACCACCTCGGCGACTCCGAGGATGTCGCCGGCAGCGAGCAGGTCCACGTGGTGCCGGTGGCGCACCTTCCAGTCCAGCTCCGGATCCTCGAAGGAGGAGGCGAGCAGATCGAAGACGTCCTCGATCTCCACCGTGCCCGCCACCTTCCGTAGACCGATCGTGGGAACCTTCGCGAGCGGAACGAGGATGGTCGCGCTATCCTCTTCCCTCGTCATGGCGAGGAAGACGAGCCGGCTGCCCGCGATCTCCTTTTCCTCCGTTCCCTTGACCCGGCAGACGCCCTGGTTCGGATAGACCACGCGGTCGCCCGGCCGCAGCTCGGAGGCGGAACGAATGATCGGTTGCGATTCCGAGGGGGAGATGGCGTCCTCGACCGGCACGCCATCCATGTAGCACGCGGTCGCTCTCCGGGCAACGCAGCGGGTCGGGAGAGCACCCTTGCGGGTTCGTCTCAATCCCTGATGTAAGGCAGCAGAAAATTCGGGCGGCGATCGGACCTGCGGTATAAGATGCGACCACACGGTCAACCGCGGGCGGAGTGACGCGATGGAGCCACGGCGAGTCCTCGTGGTGGACGACGATCCCCTCATTCTTCGCGCGATCCAGCGCGTGCTCGAGGCCCAGGGATTCGAGGTCTCCGCCAATCTCAGTCCCGAGATGGCACTCGCCGAGCTGCGGGAGACTCCCGTCGGGCTGATCATTTCCGACTACATGATGCCGGGGATGAACGGCGTGCAATTTCTCATGGAGGCTCGCCGCATCTGCCCCGACGCTCCCCGCCTCCTGCTCACGGCGATCAACGACTTTCGGGTGGCGGCCGAGGCGGTCAACGACGGCGAGATCTACCGGCTCCTCGCCAAGCCCTGGAACCACGCCGAGCTGGTCAATACCGTCCGTCAGGCCTACGAGTTCGGCGAGTTGAAGCGGCAGCACGCCCGTCTCAGTGCGTGGGTCCAGGAGCAGAACGCCATCCTGCAGGAGGTGAACCGCAACCTGGAGGCGCTGGTGCAGCGGCGCACCCAGGACCTCCTCGATGGGATGATCAACGCTCTCGACTACCGGGACATGGAGACCCAGTGGCACAGCCGTCGCGTCTCGCTCTACGCGCGGCGGCTGGCCGAGGAGATGGGCCTGACCGGACGGGAGCTGCTCGACGTGGAGATGGGCGCGCTCCTGCACGACATCGGCAAGATCGGCGTGCGCGACTCCGTCCTCCTCAAGCCGGGACCGCTCACCGAGGAGGAGTGGGAGGAGATGAAGGAGCATCCGGCCATCGGCTATCGGCTCCTGCGCGGGATCGACTACCTGAAGGGCGCGGCGCAGATCGTTTTGCAGCACCAGGAGCGGTGGGACGGCAGCGGCTACCCCTTCGGTCTGACCGGCGAGGAGATCTGTCTCGGCGCGCGGATCTTCGCCGTGGTCGATGCCCTGGACGCCATCCTCTCCGATCGCCCCTATCGGGCCGGCCGGTCCTTCGAGGTCGCGGTGAGGGAGATCGAGCGCTGCGCGGGCACGCAATTCGATCCCGCCGTGGTGGAGGTCTTCCTCAGCACACCGCCGACGGCCTGGGAGGTGATCCGTCAGCGCGTGGATCGCATGGCCCAGGAAGCGGCGCGCCGCGACCAGGAGGATGGCCTGGGCGTGGTGGGCCGCTTCTGGGAGCGGCGCGAAAGGCTGCGCCAGACGGGGAAGTGATACCGTTCGATATCCGATAGCGCATCCGGGTATTTCCTGAATCGGCGGCTCCGCGGTTAGGATCGGGGGCATGTCCGTCGCCCTCGTCGTGCTGGAAACCCGCCCGGGGGAGTGCCGCGTCGCCGCCACCCCCGAGACGGTGCGCAAGCTGATCGGTCTCGGCCTCGAGGTCTGGGTGGAGGAGGGGGCCGGGGCCCGTTCGTACTTTGCCGATTCCGCCTATGCCGAGGCCGGGGCCCGGCTGGTGCCGCCGGGGAACCGCTGGAACGAGGCCGATCTCGTGCTGAAGGTGGGGCCACTCGGGGAATCCGAGCGGGAGCGCTTTCGCTCCGGCGCGGTGCTCGTCGGACTTCTGAGCCCCTACCGCCACCCGGAGAGCGCGGCGGCTCTGGCGGCGCAGAACGTGACGGCGCTCGCCATGGAGCTGGTGCCGCGGATCACCCGCGCGCAGAAGATGGACGCGCTCTCGTCGCAGGCGAGTATCGCGGGCTACAAGGCCGTTCTCCTCGCGGCCGACGCGTTGCCGAAGTACTTCCCGCTCCTGATGACCGCCGCGGGGACCGTGCAGCCGGCGCGGGTGGTGGTCATGGGCGCCGGAGTGGCGGGGCTGCAGGCCATCGCCACGGCGCGTCGCCTCGGGGCCCAGGTGGAGGTGACCGACGTCCGGCCCGAGGTGAAGGAGCAGGTCGAGTCGCTCGGTGCGAAATTCATCGACCTGCCCCTGGAGGAGAGCGGCGTCGGCCAGGGCGGCTACGCCCGCGAGCTCTCCGCCGATGCGCTCAAGCGACAGCGGGAGATCCTGAGCGAGCGCGTTGCCGCGGCCGACGTGGTGATCACCACCGCCATGGTCCCCGGAAAGCAGGCTCCGCGCCTGCTCACCGCCGAGATGGTGGCGCGGATGCAGCCCGGCTCGGTGGTGGTGGACCTCGCCGGCGAGGCGGGCGGGAACTGCGAGCTATCGCGTCCCGACGAGGTGGTGGAGGCCAGTGGCGTGCGGATCTTCGCGCCCACCAACCTGCCCTCGCGCATGCCGAGAGACGCGAGCCAGCTCTACGCCCGCAACGTCTTCGAGGTGGTGCAGCTCCTCGTTCGCGACGGAAAGCTCGCGCCCGATTTCTCGGACGAGATCGTCGCGGCGATGCGCTGGACGCACGAGGGAAGGGTCCTGGTGGGACAGGCCCCGGTGGCCCAAGGAGCGACCGCATGATGGGCATGCTTCTGGTCGGCATCTACGTCTTCGTTCTCGCCATCTTCGTGGGCTTCGAGGTGATCAACAAGGTTCCCTCGACCCTGCACACGCCCCTGATGAGCGGCGCGAACGCCATCTCGGGCATCACCATCGTCGGCGCGCTGCAGGCTGCGACCACCGCCGACGTCACCGTCAGCAACGTGCTGGGCGCCCTCGCGATCGCGCTGGCCACCATCAACGTGGTCGGTGGCTACCTCGTGAGCGATCGCATGCTCCGCATGTTCGGGGAGAAGCGGTGATGAGCGCTGCGAGCACCGTCGTCGCCATCGTCTACCTCCTCTCCGCCTGCCTCTTCATCGTCGGTCTCAAGCAGATGTCCCGGATCCGCACCGCGCGCCGGGGCAACCTGGTCTCGGCGGTGGCGATGGCACTGGCGGTGGCCGGCACCCTGGCGGAGATGGGGCTGGTCGACTACCGGTGGATCCTCGGCGGCGTGGTGGTCGGCTCGGCGATCGGCGCGGTCGGCGCCCTCCGGGTTCCCATGACCGCCATGCCCGAGATGGTGGCTCTGCTCAACGGCGCCGGCGGCGCCGCCTCCGCCCTGGTGGGTGCGGCCTTCTTCTACACCCACGTCGTCGAAGCGGTTCGAGAGGGCACCGTCGCCGAGATCGTGGGCGGAGCCTCGGCGCTCACGCTCTTTCTCTCGGTCTGGATCGGCGCGATCACGGCCAGTGGAAGCCTCGTGGCCTTCGCCAAGCTCAGCGGGCGAATGAAGGGTGCGCCGATCCTCCTTCCCGGCCGCCACGTCCTCAACGTGATGTTGCTGCTCGGCGCGATCGCGATGGGGATCGTCTTCGCCTGGTTCGCTCCGGGGACGAGCCTCGGCGCGACGCTGCTCTGGGCTCTCTTTGCCACCAGCCTGGTCCTCGGCGTCACCCTCGTCATCCCCATCGGCGGCGCAGACATGCCGGTGGTGGTCTCGCTCCTCAATTCCTACTCGGGCGTGGCCGCCTCGATGACCGGCTTCGTGATCGGCAACAACATGCTGATCATCGCCGGGGCGATGGTGGGCGCGGCCGGCCTCATCCTCACCCAGATCATGTGCAAGGCGATGAATCGCTCGCTCGCCAGCGTGGTCCTCGGCGGCTTCGGCGGCGAGGTCTCGGCCGAGGCCGGAAAGAGCGAGTACCAGAACGTCCGCGCGGCCGGGGTGGAGGAGGCGGCCATGGTGCTGGAGGCCGCCCGCAACGTGGTGATCGTCCCCGGCTACGGGCTGGCCGTGGCGCAGGCGCAGCATGCCGTCAAGGAACTGGCCGATCTCCTCGGCCGGCGCGGCATCAACGTCGCCTACGCCATCCACCCGGTGGCGGGTCGGATGCCTGGCCACATGAACGTCCTTCTCGCCGAGGCCGACGTCCCCTACGAGCAGCTCTGGGAAATGGAGCGAACCAACTCCGAGATCCGGAGCACCGACGTGGTCCTGGTCCTGGGGGCCAACGACGTGGTCAATCCCGCCGCCCAGAACACCCCCAACAGCCCGATCTACGGCATGCCCATCATCGAGGCACACCAGGCCCGGCACGTTTTCGTGGTCAAGCGCAGCCTCGCCTCCGGCTACGCCGGCATCAAGAACGAGCTCTTCGAGCTTCCCAACACCAACATGATCTTCGGCGACGCCAAGAGGGTCCTCCAGGACCTGGTCGCCGAGCTCAAGCAGCTCTGAGCGGACTCCGGCCCGCCGCGCGGTGTCGCGAGATTCCAGCAGGTCGGTGCCAGAAGGCTCGCCGCCCGGCGGTTCGAGATTCCAGCGGCCGCTTTGAGGGCGGGCCGGCGGCCGGTAGTTCCCTGACACGGGCGGGCGCGATCTCCAGATTCGTGGAGATGGCGAAAAAGCCGTTCCGCTTCGAATTTTCGCTCAGCCTGACTCGCTACACGGGCTATGCGGCGGACAACCTGCGCGCTCTGCTTCGAGGACTCGAGCGGGTTCCCGGCGGCTCGATCTACCACCACCTGCACCACGCGCTCTTTCGCCGGCACTTCGCCATCGGCGCCTTCGCCAACGACTTCGCCGTCTGGTGCTGGAAGGAGCTGCACGAGGAAGTGCTGGGCGAGCGGCTGACGATCATCGACCCGCTCGAGTTCTCGACGATCCGTGCGGCGCGCAATCGCCTCATCGAGGAGGTGGATCGGCACCTCGGCTCGGTGGAGTTCATCCAGCACGTTCCCCACGAGCGCCAGTTCTTCTTCCAGGAGAGCCAGACCTTCGTCTTGCCCACCGGCAAGGAGGTCTACGAGCTGCCGGAGTTCGCGGCCGAGGTGCGCAAGGCCCCGCCGGACGTGATCTTCCACCACTTCGTGGTGGCCGTCCTCCGCGTGGGGCCCGGCGAGAACGACTTTTCGGTCTGGATCGAGGAGCAGTGCAAGAAGCCCGACCTCGCCCAGAAGCTGCGCGAGCTTTCGCCGTACGCAGTCGACCTTTTCACCCTGCAGAACCGCATCGCGGATCTGGTGCTCCTCCATGCCTGAGCGCAAGGACGAGCGGCTCTCTCTTCCTTCGGTCCGGCTCTCCGCCTACGAGAGCGTGGTCGGCGAGGCGGAGATCGAGCAGATCCGCATGCTGGCCGCGCCCATGGCCGGGGCGACGATCCAGCACCTCAACTCGACCTACGCCGGGGGCGGAGTGGCGGAGCTGCTCTCCCGGCTGGTCCCGCTCATGAACGACGTCGGCCTCGATGCCCGCTGGGACGTGATCCGGGCCGACCGTCGCTTCTTCGAGGTGACCAAGGACTTTCACAACGCGCTGCACGGCGCCTACGAGGAGATCGTCCCCGAGCACTACAAGACCTACCTGGAGACGACGCGGAAGAATCTCGAGCTGGTCTCGCGGGACGCCGATTTCGTGGTCACGCACGACCCGCAGACGGTGGGGCTGGTGGAGGCGAGGGAGCCCGCCCGCACGCAGTACTGGCTGTGGCGCTGCCACATCGACCTGGCCGAGGCGGATCCGCGCGTCTGGGGTTTCCTCCGCTCCTACGTCGAGCGGCACGACGCCTCCATCTTCCACCTCGCCGAAAGCGGCAAGGATCTGCTCATCCCCCAGATCCTGCTCACCCCGGCCATCGACCCGCTCGACGAGAAGAACCGCGAGCTTCCGCAGGAGGAGATCGAGCGGATCGTGACGGGGTTCGGCATCGATCCCACGCGGCCGATCCTTTTGCAGGTCTCGCGCTTCGACCGCCTCAAGGATCCGCTGGGCGTGATCGCCGCCTACCGCATGGTGCGCAAGTGGCAAGACTGCCAGCTGGTGCTGGTGGGCGGGAGCGCCGCCGACGATCCGGAAGGGGAGGAGGTCTTGGCCGAGGTGCGGGAGGCGGCGGCGAGCGATCCCGACGTCCACGTGCTGGCGCTGCCCCCCGATTCTCACCGCACCATCAACGCGCTGCAGCGCGCGGCCACCGTGGTGGTCCAGAAGTCGATCCGCGAGGGCTTCGGCCTGACCGTCACCGAGGCGATGTGGAAGGGCAAGCCGGTGGTGGGGGCGTCCGTGGGCGGGATCCGCCGCCAGATCCTGAGCGGGATCAACGGGTACCTGGCCCATACCACCGCCGGCGTGGCCTTCCGCATCCGGGAGATCCTCTCCAACAAGGGCCTGGCAGAGCGGCTGGGGCGTGCGGCGAGGACCTACGTCTTCGAGAACTTCCTCATCACTCGCTACCTCAAGTCCTGGCTCCTCGCCCTGCACTCGGTGCGGACGGGCGTGCGAATCAGCCCCACCTATATCTGAACGCATGTTTCGGTTTTCGCCTCCGCGCGCGGGAAAACCGCGCCCCGGTCGGCGCGACTACTGGCATGTAGGTGGCAAGAAGTGGTAAGAGGTGGATCGTTGCGGATCGGCAGGGCCATCCAGGAGAGCTGCGGTGTTCCGGGGCACGTTCGAGCACGCGATCGACGCGAAGGGGCGTACGTCCCTTCCGGCGAAGTTCCGCGAGGTGCTCCAGGCCCGCTACGGCAACTCGGAGATGCTGGTGATCACGCCCAGCCCCCTGGATCCCTGCTTGCGCATCTACCCGCTGGAGGAGTGGAACCTGGTGGAGGAGACGCTGGCTGCCAGGGGGAACTTCGATCCGCGGGTCAACGCGCTGCTGCGGCTCTTCGTGGGCGGGGCCCACGAGACGCCGCTTGACCGGCTGGGGCGGATGCTGGTGGCGCCGCCCCTGCGGGATCACGCCGGTCTGTCGCGGAACGTGGCCTTCGTGGGATCGCTGCGGTTCATCGAGATGTGGGACACCGAACGCCTGCGGGCGTGGAAGCAGAAGCAGCTGGAAGAGGTGGCGGACCTCTCCCGCGCGCTGGCGGAGCTGGGGCTATGAACAAGATCACGGTTGCACGGGTTTCGGGGTACGACGCGGCCATCACCAGGGCGGCCAACGCCGACGTGCACGTCATCGGGGCGGAGGGGGAGCTCGACGAGCGAGCGGTGACGGCGCTGGGCGACGAGATCGTCGGCCTGGCCTGCGCCGGCAAGCAGAACATCGTCCTCGACCTCTCCGCGGTCTTCCACCTGGACTACCGCGCGGTGCGGCTGCTCGCGGCGCGAGCAGCCTTTCTGCGGCAGGGGGGCGGGGACCTCAAGCTCTGCGGCCTGTCGAACTACCTCAAGGCGATCGTCCGCGCCTCCGGTCTGTGGGACCGCTTCGACATCCACGAGGACGTGGAGTCGGCGGCGTCGGCCTTCGCCTTCGATCGCCTCCTGGAGTAGTCCTTTGGCCGGGCCCGGCGGACATCGGCCCGTCCTGCCCGCTCGGGTGACGGAGCTGCTGGCGGACGTCCCGCGGCTGGTCCTGGACGGGACGCTCGGGCTCGGCGGCCATAGCGAGCGGCTGCTCGCCGCGGGCGCTCGGGTCGTGGGGATCGACCGCGACCCCGAGGCCCTGGCGCGAGCGCGGGAGCGCCTGGCCCCCTTCGGTGACGCCTTCACCGCGGTCCAGGGCAACTACCGCCACGCTCGCGCGATCCTGGACGAGCTGGGCATCGAGCGCGTCGACGGCGCGCTCCTGGACCTCGGGGTCTCTAGCCTGCAGCTCGACACGGCGGAACGCGGATTCTCCTTTCGCCTCCCGGGACCGCTCGACATGAGGATGGGGCCGGATGCTCGCAGCGTGCGGGAGGTCATCGACGGCGTCGACGAGGCCGAACTTCGGCAGATCCTCCACGAGTGGGGCGAGGAACGGTGGGCGCCGCGGATCGCCCGGGCGATCCTGGCGGAGAAGGATCGGCTCGAGACGACCACGGATCTGGCGCGCGTGGTGGAGCGAGCGATCCCCCGGCGCGCCTGGCCCCGGGACATCCACCCCGCTACCCGGACCTTCCAGGCCTTGCGCATCGCGGCCAACGACGAGATGGGGGCGCTCGCGGAATTCCTGCGATCGATTCCGGACCTGCTCGCCCGCGGCGGGAGGGCGGTGATCATCTCCTTCCACTCGCTGGAGGACCGCATGGTCAAGCGCGCCTTCGCCGAACTGGCGCATCCCTGCCGATGCCCGCCGGGCCTTCCGGTGTGCAACTGCGGCGCCGCCGAGTGGAGGTTGCTGACGAAAAGGGCGATCCGCCCCGACGAGGCGGAGATCGCGAAAAATCCGAGGTCGCGCAGCGCGAAGCTGCGCGCGGTGGAGCGGCTGTGAACGAGAGGGTTCGAGAGATGCGCCTTCGGGGCGCCGTGCAGACGCGTGGTGTCTTTCGCGACCTGTTGATCTTCACGGCGCTGGGCGTGCTGGCCTGTGGCGTGGCAGTGATCCGGGGGGAGGGTACGCGGCTCGGC
>NICF_comb_assmDRAFT_10003778_pt1 | contig 10804 bp, 9 predicted proteins | sample NewIslPassag4_SG_FD_11279 | JGI IMG/M metagenome (IMG submission 11279) | reverse complement strand
GGCGGCGGCCGGCCGAAAGGATCGGCGGGCGGAAGAACGGCTTTGCAGCATTGGCGGCTTGCCGCTTTGTTTTATCGGTTTCCCCGGGTCATGGCGGTGACGCCGGTGCGGGTCAGTTCCCGGATGCCGTAAGGTTTGAGAAGTTCCACCATGGCGTCGATTTTTTCCGTGTCGCCGACCACCTGCACGATCATCGTCGAAGCCCCGATGTCTACCACCGCGGCGCGGAACGTATCGACGATGCCCAGGATCTCGGGCCTCTTGGACGGCTCCGCGTCCACCTTGATCAGCCCGAGTTCCCGGGCCACCATCGGCGTGGCGCTGATGTCCACAACCTTGATCACGTCGATCAGCTTGTAAAGCTGCTTTTGGATCTGCTCCAGCGTGCGGCTGTCGCCGGTGGTGACGATCACCATCCGCGACAGCCCCGGCTCCTCGGAGGCACCGACGGTGATGCTTTCGATGTTGAAGCCCCTTCGTCCGAACAGGCCGGCCACCCGCTGCAAAACGCCCGGCTGGTCGTTCACCAGAATGGAAATCGTATGCCTTCTCATTCTCCATCCCCCAAGATCATTTCGTCAATGGCGCTGCCCGGCGTAACCATCGGATAGACGTTTTCGTACTTGCTGACCACGAACTCCACGACAGCGGGTCCGGGATGGGCGAGGGCAGCTTCCCACGCCTTGCGGGCTTCCTCTTTGTTCGACGCGCGGAATCCTTTGACGCCGTAAGCTTCCGCCAGCTTGACAAAGTCCGGGCTGCCGGCCAGGTCAATGTGGCTGTAGCGGTTGTCATAGATGATTTCCTGCCACTGGCGCACCATGCCGAGCACCTGGTTGTTCAGGATCGCCACCTTGACCGGAATGTTGTGAATGGCGCAGACCGCCAGCTCCTGGGCGCACATCTGCATGCCGCCGTCGCCGTTGATGGAAACGACGGTGCGGCCCGGATTGCCGATCTGGGCGCCGATGGCCGACGGAAAACCGAAGCCCATCGTGCCGAGCCCGCCGGAGGTGATCATGGAGCGCGGCTTGTTGAACGGGTAAAATTGCGCCACCCACATCTGATGCTGGCCGACGTCCGTCGTGACGATGGCGTCGCCCTTGGTCGTCTCGTGGATCATCTGCACGACCCACTGGGGTTTAAGCTCCGTGTCGGAATCGTTGTACGTGAACGGCCTTTGGGCTTTCCACTCGCGCAATTGGGCGCGCCACGCATCGGCCTTGGCCGCGCGCTTGACGCTGCGGTTCACGGTTTGCAGCACCGTTTTGACGTCGCCGACGATCGGCACGTCCGTCGGCACGTTCTTGCCGATTTCCGCGGGGTCGATGTCGATGTGCACGATCTTCGCCTTCGGGGCGAACCGGTCCAGCCGGCCGGTGACGCGGTCGTCAAACCGGGCGCCGATATTGATGAGCAGATCCGCATTCTGGATTGCCATGTTCGCGCCCCAGTTGCCGTGCATGCCCGGCAGGCCGATGTGCAGCTCGTGGCCGCTCGGGAAGGCGCCGATGCCAAGCAGCGTCGTCGTGATCGGGATTTCCGTTTTGGTCACAAACTCGTACAGCTCTTCAAACGCGCCGGAATGGATGGCGCCCCCGCCCACCAAGAGCAGCGGACGCTCGGCTTCTTCGATGGCGCGGAGCATTTTGTCCACCTGCTTCATGTTCGGGTGGATCGTCGGGTTGTAGCCGCGCAAGTTGACTTCCTTGCAGGGCTTAAACAGCCCTTTTTGGGCGGACACGTCCTTCGGAATGTCGATCAGAACGGGACCTTTGCGCCCCGTGTTCGCAATATGGAAAGCTTCGTGGATGATCCGCGGCAAATCCTCCACATTGCGCACCTGATAGCTGTGCTTGGTGATCGGCAGCGTGATCCCGACGATGTCCGCCTCCTGGAACGCGTCGGTGCCGATCAGGGAAGTGGCCACGTTGCCGGTGATGATGACCAGCGGCACCGAATCCATGTATGCCGTGGCGATGCCCGTCACAAGGTTCGTCGCCCCCGGGCCGGACGTGGCGATAACGACGCCGACCTTGCCGGTGGAACGGGCATATCCGTCGGCGGCATGGATGGCACCCTGCTCGTGGCGGGTCAGCACGTGATGGAAGTCCGAGAAGCCATACATGGCATCGTAAATGTAAAGCACCGCTCCGCCCGGATAGCCGAATACGCACTCTACCCCCTCCAGCACCAGGCTGCGGAGCAGCATTTCGGAGCCCGTGATGACCTCGGGCTGGCTCCATTTTTCAATCAGTTCTTGTTTGGATTTCAGCGTGGCAGTTTGCGCGCTCATCCGACATCCTCCTTTCAAACTTGCGATGCGTTGTGATGCTTTGTGATGCTCTTGGATGCTGTGAGAAAACAAAAAACCTTTCGCCCGAGAACGCCACAATGGACGTTCTGGGGCGAAAGGCTTATGCTTCCGCGGTACCACCCAAATTCGCCGCCACCTTGCGATGACAGCCTCAGAAGGAACGAAAAACCCCTGCGATGGCGTTTGTTCGCACCTTCAGCGCGATAACGTGCGCCACCCCGGTTTTCCCTACTGGCGCGAAAACATGCGTTGTCGCACGTTCAGGAAAACGGCTCCGAGGAGACCTCGCGGCAGGGATTTTGGCATCGGTCGCAGCAAACCCGACGCTCTCTGGGCAAAAGAGCCCTCCCGCTTTTTCCTCATCACAGCCATTGACCGTGTGATTGGTTCGTGTGGATTGACTAGCATCCATTATATGCTTCGCGGATGCGTACGTCAATATCCGTGTATGAACCCGGTGAAGCGCAAAGTCAAAACGAAGGTCTGCGGCATACGATGGAAAGACCTTTTCTCGCGGCGGAACCTGTCCGCCCAAGACGCGAAAGCGGCGCGCCAGCGTGCCGGCCACGGAGGTGAGAGGCTTGATCCGCCGGTTTCGAAGCGGCGACGAGGAAGCCATCTTGCAATTGGTGCGCAAAGAACTGGTCCCCATTTCCAGGTTCCCGGGCATCCGCAGCCGGCATTTGCGCCGCGACATCGCCGCGCGGCTTCAGCGGGGCCATACGCTGGTGGCGGCCGAACCGGGACTTGGCAGGCCGTTTGGCTTTTTGCGACTGGAAATCCACGGCCCCGTGCTTTTTATCGATTTGCTGGCGGTGGACAGCGCAAGGCAAAACCGCCAGTGGGGCACCCGCCTGATGCGCGCCGCCGAAGCGTACGGCACAAATGCCGGATGTACCGAGGCGCGGCTGTTTGTGGACGAAACCAATACGCGCGGCCTGAAGTTTTACGCGAAACTGGGCTATGTTATCGTCCGGCATGTGCCCGAAGCTTCCTGCTACGAACTGGCCAAGCCGCTGCGTCATGATTTATATTACCCGTTTTATCCATTCCCCGCCGCGCTGTCTTTATCAGGGTGGCCCGCAAAATAAGTTCCGCGCAAAAAAAAACAGCCTGCCCGGTTCGGGCAGGCTTTCCATGGCGCGAACGGCCGGACGGTCACCACCACCAAAATCCGTCATAACCGAAAGGAAATGCGAACGGCAGCGTGCCGATGGCCAAAAGATCAAACAGCACAAGCGGCAGGAAAAGTTTGGTCCGCGCCTTGCCGTCCGTCGGCTCCAGGATGAGCTCATCCCCATTCAGACGGACCAGCCGGCCCGTGACCACCGTGCCGTCGCGCTTTACCGCGTAAATTTCTTTGCCGATCAGGGCTTGGACTTGGGATCGGGTCACATGCGACATCTGCGCAGCCTCCTTTGCCGCCGGCCGTATTTCGTGGCCGGCTGTTTTACAGCATATGGAGGACAGGCTGGTTGTGCCTGTATGCTTGTCCGCTGCCTGCCGCGGAAGGTGGCGCCAACGGACCTGGCACATGTTAATAGCATCTGTGAGAGGGTACAGCGCGCACACCCACTTGTAGACGACCACATCGCCTACAGCCAAGACCAGCGTGCACGCCCCTCCTACAGACAACCACAGCGTCTACAGCCGAGACCACCGCGCACGACCCCTCCCGTAGGCGACCATAGCGTCTACAGCCAAGACCAGCGAGCACTCCCGCAGACGGCCACGTTAGACGCGCCAGACACACAAAAAAGCCGCCCCCGCGGTGGCGGGAGACGGCTCTTTTAGCATCAAGCCTTGATTTTTTCTTTGGCGGTGCCGGCCAGTTGGTTGAACGCCTCGATGTCGTTCACGGCCAGATCGGCCAGCATTTTGCGGTTGATGTTGATGCCGGCCAGCTTCAGCCCGTGCATCATCTTGCTGTAGGACAAGCCGTTTTGGCGCGCTGCCGCATTGATCCGCACGATCCACAGCTTGCGGAAGTTCCGCTTGGTCTGACGGCGGTCGCGGTATGCGTACAGCAGCGATTTCATCACCTGTTCTTTCGCTTTCTTGAACAGGCGGTGTTTCGCGCCCCAGTAACCTTTCGCCAGCTTCAGCATTCTATTGCGACGGCGGCGGGTGACGTAACCGCCTTTCACTCTTGCCATGATTCATTACCTCCCGAAAATGATGTTAATCGATCCGGTGCTTCCTCACTTCAAGTTGGCAAGCTGTTCCTTCAGACGGCGCACATCGCCCTTGGACATCAGCGGCTGCGTGGAAAGCACGCGCTTTCTGCGCCCGGACTTGTGGGCCAAAAGATGGTTCTTGTACGCTTTATGGCGTTTGACCTTACCGGTGCCGGTAATTTTGAAACGGTCTTTCAGGCTGCTGTGGGTCTTCATTTTAGGCATAACGAACATATCCTCCTGTCAATGGTTTTTGGGCGCCAGGATCATGATCATGCTGCGGCCTTCCAGCTTCGGAACGCGTTCGACGACACAAAGATCCCCCGCATCCCTGGCAACGCGTTCCAAAATTTTCTGGCCAATGTCGGCATGGGCGATTTCGCGGCCCCGGAACCGCACGGAACATTTGACCTTGTTGCCGTCCTTGAGAAATCTTACCACGCTGCGAAACTTGGTCTGAAAGTCGTGTTCCTCAATGCTCGAACGGAACCAGACTTCCTTGAGATCAACGACCTTCTGATTCTTTCGGGCTTCTTTTTCTTTCTTCTGCTGCTCATACCGGAACTTGCCGTAGTCCATGATGCGGCAAACCGGAGGTTTGGCCTGGGGCGCCACGTTGACCAGATCCATGTCGGCATCCATGGCGATCTGCAGCGCCTCGCGCAGAGGTTTGATGCCAAGCTGTTCCCCGTCGGGACCGATCAGCCTGACTTCTTTCGCCCGAATTTCCTCATTGATTTGATGATCCCTGGTAATAATATTCCACCTCCAATGGAATGTCGTGCCCGCAGCGCGCTCCGCGCGGATCCGGGACAGGCTTGTTGCACCACAACAATCAAAAAAGCGGGTCTCGATAGACCCGCTTCTTGCGCTCGCGCATCGGTGTGCTGTTTGGGCGGAGATTCCTCATCCCGCAGCATTTCCCGTTGTTTGGCTACGCGAACCTGTCAGCGTGAGCCGAGCAGGTGAGAAGCGGGCGCTTCTGCTTGTTGCGTGCTTAACTGGCGTGTAAATCTGATACCTGAATAATATAGCATGCCGCGCGAGACGGTGTCAATGATCTGTGTCCCCAAATTTATGGTCCACAAACGGCCACCAGTTGGCCTTGCCGAACGTTTTGACCATGACCGGCACAAACAGGGGCAAAAGCACAAACGAATACAGCAGGAGCCCGATGATGACAATCGTGGCAATCTGCAAAAGCGACTGCACGCCGCTTGGCATCATCGCCGCAAACGTGCCGCCCAGAATGATGACGGCGGAAAAGATGACGGTGCCCATGTTGCTCATGGACGTGATCATCGACGGCATGATCGGTTTGCCGCGATACTCGTTGAACCGGCCCATGAGGAAAATGCTGTAGTCCACGCCAAGGGCCATGAGCATGACGAACGAGAAGAACGGCATGGCCCAGCCGATGCCTTCGTAATTCAGCGCGTCCACAAAGATCAGCTCGGTAAGGCCCATGGCGGTGAAATAGGTGACAAGGAGCGATACCGTCAGGTAAATGGGCATGACCAGCGATTTGAACTGAATCATGAGGACGAGCCCGATGCCGGCCAGCATGAAAATGAGCGTCCGGACGAAATCCTGATCCGAGATGATCCGCAGGTCATGGAACTGGCTCGACACCCCGCCGATGGCGATTTTCGCGTTTTCCAGCTTCGTGCCCTGGACGGTTCTTTGCACCGCTTGCTCCATTTCGCCGACCACATCCAGCGCCTTTTCGGAATACGGGTTGACGCTCAGGATCACGTCCATCGTCGCGATTTTGCGGTCCGGCGACAGGTAGGTGTCCAGCACGGGGGCGTACGCTTCATTTTGCAGAAGCTCTTCCGGAATGTAAACGTCCGACGCCTCCCTCGTGTCCGCCAGGCGGGCCAGATATTCTCCGGCTCCAGACAGGCCGTCGTGGATTTGGGTCAGACCGTCCACACCCTGGCTCAGGCCGTCGGTAAGCTGGCTGAGCTTCTCCCCGATGTCGGAGAATCCCGCCAGAAGCTGCTCCTGGCCGGACTGGATGGCGCCAAGCCCCTCGGACATTTGCGGCAGCTTACCGACGATGGTTCCTTGCGCGTCGGCCGCCACCGCCAGCCCCTGCTGCAGCCCGCCGATGCCGGCGACAAGCTGCCGCATGCCGTCAAGCAGCTCACCTTGCCCGCCGGCCAGCGCGTCGAAGTTGGCGGAAGCCGTATCCATGCCCGCCAGCACGCGGTCCAGCCCCGCGTTCAGTTGCGCCAGGCTTTCGCCAAGGGCCGGTAAGGAGGCCTTAAGCGCTTCAAAGTACGTCTCGATGCCTTTCAGGCTTTCGAGCGCCGCCTGTTGCTGCGGGCTCGCCGCCTGGCTCGCCAAGTAGCCGTTCAGATAGGCGAAAGCCCGCTCCAGTTCGGACAATTGACTGCCCAGCGAAGCCAGTCCCGCCTGGACTTGCCCATAGTTTTCGCGCAGCACGGCCAGGTTTTGCCGGATATCCGCATACCCGGCGGCCAGTTGCCGGTAGCCGTCCAAAATCGCCTCGGCGTTTTGCCGGATTTTCTCCAGGGCGTCCCGCGCCTCCCCGGCGCCCATGGACCCGTTGCGGATCCCGGCTTCAATTTGCCGCAGGCCGTTTTGCAGATCCGCAAGGCCGTTTTTCAGCTCGGAGGTGCCGCTGACCAAAGCGGCGATGCCGTCCGTCGCCTTTTGCAGTTCCGGCGAGGAGGCGGCCAGCTCGCTTTGGGCTGTGGCCAGGCCGTCGCGGATTTCGCGGATGCCTTCATTGCCTTCATGGAGCCCGTCTTTCAGCGTTTCCGCCTGCTTGGCAACCTGCAGATCCTCCAGAAGTTCCCCGACCGGCCGGGTGAGCGACCGCACCTTGGCGACGCCGTCGATCTTTTCCAGCGCCCGGCCAATCTCCTCCATCAGCGCCAGGTATTCGGGCTGATCCATGGCCTCGTCGTTTTTGAGCACGATCCTGACGGGCAGCACTTCCCCGGGACCGAAGCTTTGCTCGATGATCTCAAACGCCTGCACGGAACGGTATTCCGGGCCGATTTCGCTCAGCATGTTGTAAGAAACTTTTTTGTCGTAAGTCAGAATAAACGGCAGCGTGACGATGGCGACGATCGCCAGAGCCAGAAGGGGCCGGGCAAAGGAGAACCGGCCGGCGGCGTGCCAGATTTTGCTCGGACGATAGTGCAGGCTGCTGTCTTTGACCGGCCAGAACACTTTTTTCCCGAGCACGGCCATGAAGAACGGAAAGACCGTAAACAAGGCCAGAAGCAGCACGGCAATGCCGACCGCCACCGCCACGGCGGACTGGTAAATGTTGAACCTGGAAAAGCCGAGCACCGCAAACCCGATCAGCACGACGATGCCGCTGAAGAACACCGTTTTCCCGGCCGTCCGGTACGTGGCGGTGATGGCCGCGATCAGATCGTCCTCCCGCATCAGCTCTTCCTTGAAGCGGTTCAAAAGCAGGATCGAATAGTCGGTCCCGATCCCGAACAGCACGGCCACCAGGAAAATCTGCGTGAAGTTGGACAACGGAAAATCGGCATACTTCACCAGAAACGCCACGATGGAACTGGAAGCCAGATAGCTGATCCCGACGGTAATAAGCGGAATCAGCGGCGCCACCACCGAACGGAAAACGGCGATCAGCACGACAAGGATGAAAGCGATGGTGATCGCCTCCGTCCGCTTGACCCCGGCTTCCGTCGTCTGCACCACGTCTTCCGTGATCAGCGCGCTTCCCGTGTAATAGTGGGGAAGGCTGATATTGTCAATGGCCGCATACAAATCCTCGCCCAGTTCCGCGGCCGTGCGGCCGTTCCACTCGGCGGTGACGGAAGCCAGGATGGTCTTGCCGTCCTTGGACACCATCTGGTCTTTCAGCGCTTCCTGGTCAAAATGCGTCACAATGTCGGTGATGCCGAGGGCTTCCTTGCGTTCCTTAAGCTGCTCGATCGCTTTTTGCGCCTCCGCCAGGTCCGCACCGGAGAGCCCCTCGGGGCGATGAAACACGAGGGCCAGCGTGGCGGTGTCTCCGTTTCCTTTTTGCGCGCTGATCTCCTGCAAATAATCCCCGGCCAGCGACGAAGAATAACCGTCCGCAATCTTAATCTGGCCTTTTTCCCGCACCAGTTCCGCCATGTCGGGCGCGGTGACGAAAAGGGCCGCCACCGCCAGAACCCAGGCCAGCAAGATCAGCCATTTCGCTTTCAGGATGCCTTTCATATCCGAATCCCCCATCTAAGTCTTCGTCTGCGTCTCCCGCGCGCCGTCAGCGCATTTCGCGCAAAATTTTTGCCAGTTTCTCATAAGTCCGGATGAACTGCTTGATTTCGTCGGCTTCGAATTGGGTAATCAAGGCGTTGATGATTTTGAACACTTTGTCCTGCAGTTTGTGGAACAGTTCTTTGCCCTCTTGCGTGAGGTTCAGGTAAATGATGCGCCGGTCCTGCAAATCCGGGGTCCGGCCGATCAGGCCTTTTTCCGTCAGGCGGGTGATCATCGCCGTAATGGCGCTTTTGTGCACGCAAAACACGTCCGCCAGCTCCGTTGTCGTCACCTTCTGCCTTTGGTTGATGTAGCGCAAAATGAACAACTGGTCGGTCGTCAGCTGCTCGCCGATTTCGTCCCGCACCAGCGCCTCGCCCCGCTTCCACACCTCGTAGGCGCATTGAAAGTAACGCTCCGTCAAATCCTGAATCGTTGCGTGATCCATCGCATCGTGACCCATAAGCCCGTTCGCCCTCGTTTCCGTGCCGTTTTTTTGCAATTTAGTTCAATAGTTGAACTGTTTAATACATGAACAAAAACGCAATTTTCATTTTAGCCATTCGGCGCCGGAAAGCAACAAGAAAATACGAAAGGCTGTCCGCAGGAACAGGCGGATTCCGCGGGCAGCCTTCGTTGCATTGGCGCATGGGTCGCACGCCGGGGATCTCGGGCGCTTGCCCGGCGCATTGGACAAATAGCCGAAAACAAGGCTCCGGCAGCGCGTTTGGGTCACATGTGCCGGCCGCGCACCTCTTCCAGGCGCAGAACGCGCGTGTGCCGGGTGTGGCTCCAGGTTTTGTTGTTCTGCGTAAAGAACGCATAAAGCGTAATCGGCCACCAGGACAGCAAAAACACCGGGAACAGGAGCAGGCCGGCGTACATCTGCCAGTTCCGCACTTTCTCGAGCATGAGCGCAAACGGGAACTGGGCGGCGCTGACAAACACGCAGACGGCCGTCACCCATGCGGGCAAATGGAAATAGATCGAGGTGAACCTGGGTTCGCCCGGCAGCGCCTGGTCCAGCCAGAGCGCGATGGTCAGCAGGGAACCTAGCAGCACGTTGTATACGGTCACGGTATAGAGCGCCGTGTCAAACTTGGCGAAATTGCGTTCCCGAATGCTGCTCCAAAGCAGCGGGAAAAAATACTTGCGTGCCACGGTGAAGTGCCCTTGCATCCAGCGCAGCCGCTGGCGCGCCGAAGCCCGCATCGTGAGCGGTTTTTCGTCATACACTTTGGCGTCATAGTTCAGGTATGGATAAACGCCGCGCTGCACGCAGCGGACCGTAAACTCCAGATCCTCCACGAGGCTCGTCGCCCCCCAGCCCATTTCCTTGAGCAGCGCCGCGTCGAAGCACATGCCGGTGCCGCCCAGGAAGTTGGCCATTTTCAGCCGCGTGCGGGGCAGCTGCCACAGCCGGTTGCAAAACCAGTACGTGATGCCGTAAGCCGCCGTAATCCAGGAGTCGTTCGGATTTTTCGTGTCCAGATAGCCCTGGATCACTTTGTAGCCTTCGCACAGGCTGGTGTTCATGTGGAGCAGGAAATCGGGATCGACCAGGTTGTCGGCGTCCAGCATCACGACGGCGTCGTATTGCCGCGGGCGGTTCCAGAGCTCCTTGAGCATCCACTCGATGGCGTAGCCTTTGCCCCGCTGGTGCTTGTTCACCCGCTCGCACGGGATCACGCCGGGATATTGCCGCACGATGTCCGCGGTGCCGTCGGTGCAGTTGTCGCAGATGACGAAGATGTCATAAAGCTCGCGCGGATAGTTCAGCGAAAGCAGATTTTCGATCAGCGCGCCGATTACCTTCTCCTCATTGTGCGCCGCAATCAGGATGGCAAACGATTTTTCCGGCTCCCGGACGGCGGCTTTTTTCCTGGCGGCCCAACCCCAGACCGACAGCGTGAACTGATAAACGCCGATGGCCGCGAGCACGATTTGCAGCGCGGTGAAAATGACGTTCAGCATATTCGTTTGTCCCCCCAGACCCCTTTTTTTCATGATCTTTGTCTCTTGTTTGTCTCTTGGCGGGCACTTCTCTCTC
>NICF_comb_assmDRAFT_10003777_pt1 | contig 10804 bp, 10 predicted proteins | sample NewIslPassag4_SG_FD_11279 | JGI IMG/M metagenome (IMG submission 11279) | reverse complement strand
GGAAGGTCGATCGCGGGGATCGAGAAACGGATGGGCGCCTCGGGCTGCCGCCACCGGGCCAACTCCCGTTCCGCCTGGGCGCTGCGGTAGGCGAGCCGCAAGTCGCCGGGCAAGGTGGTGTTGAGGCCTTCGATCTCGACTGTGATCGTGTCCGGCCAGTCGAAGCGCTGCAAGCTGACGAGTGCACCGGTGCGCTCGTCGGCAGAGCCGACTCGGAACCCGATCCCTACCGGCAGATAGTAGGGGCTCTTCTCCAAACCGGCGACGGCAACCGGCTCGGGCCCGCCGGGGCTTGTCGACGTCCTGGCGCTGTATCCGGCGCCGGCCCGAACCGGTTCCGCACGATGCGAACTCACGAACGTTCCGCTTGCAACCACCGTGCTGTCCGTAAGGTCGCGGACGAAGATCGACAGAGCGCCCGACCGGGGGTGTTGGCTTACGATGGCTTCGTATGCGTGCCCGGCCTGGGGGCGGTGGCGGCTGAGAAGTGCCGGAGAGACGCTCCCCGCCGCTTCGTCATACTGCACAAGCTGCAGCACCCATGTCGCGCCCCATCCCATCGGATCCGGCTGCCAGACCAGGTCCCACCGGGGGGAGCCGCCTTCGGGACCCGTGGCCGAGCGGATCAGATGGATGGCGTCGAGCGCTGTGACGTTGGACTGCACGTTCACCACAGAGCGCCACGTGAGCGCGGCCTCGAACGGGTCGCCGCTCCAAGCGATCCGGCGTTGATTTTCAGTCTCCCAACCCAGGTCCTCGGCACTTGAGAACGCGTCGGGGTCGATCCACATCGCTTGAACTCCGGCGGTGAGAAGCGCGATCGCCGCGAGAAAAACCAGGGTCCCGCGCACCGCCGAACGGCTTAGGCTCCATAAGTGCCTCATAGCGATTCCTCCTTGCCGGGTCACGGTCTAGACCGCCCGCAGCAAAGAATACCCCAGGTCCCGGACGGGAACCTGGGGAAGGTGCACGAACACGGTGAACGACCGGCATTTCGCCGGCGAGCTCACTGACGGCTCTTGCCGAGCACGTTGTTGTTGAGGTACTCCGCGAGCTCCGTAAGGGCGGTGCGGGGAGCGGCGCGGCCGTTGAAGATCTCGCGCAGTGTTGCGTTGTACCTGCCCGCCACGTCAGCCAGCTCCACAATGTGGCCCGCGAGGGGCTTGGACATCACGGCTGCCGTAAGCCACGTGTTCCAGCGGGGGTCGGTGCTGTACGGGGCGTACTCCCTCATCGGGGAGATGCGCGGGATCACGCGGGTGTACTCCTGCGACAGGAGAGCGAGGTTTTGCGGCTGCAGCACGAACTTGAGCCACTCCACGGCAAGTTCCGGATGTTGCGACTGGGTCGTGACGCCCCACTTATTGATGTGCACATTCGTCACTTGTTGCCGGTACGTGAGGGGCGGCGAAATGCCCGGATCGAGCACGCTCGGGTCGAGCTCCATCAACCAGGGGTTGTCCATCATCATCGCAACGTTGCCGAGCCGCCAGCTGCCGTTGGTGGGCAGAGCGACGCGGTCCACGTGGATGAGGTCGTTCAGGAATTCGATGGCCTCGATGGACTCGTCCGTAGCAATCATCGCTTTCCCGTCGTGGGAGATGTAATCCCCGCCCGCCTGGTACACGAAGCCAAGGACGTGGACGAAGTCGGCATGCACGTCGAAGCCTTGGCGGGTGATGTTGCCTTCGTTGTTATACTTGACGGTGCGGCGGGCGGCGTTGCGCAGGTCGTCCCAGGTCTTGGGCGGCGTATCCTTGTCGAGTCCCGCTTCTTCGAAGTAACTCCTGTTGTACACGAGCGTCCGGACGTCCAGGCGGCCGGGCAGGGCGTAGAACTGGCCGTTGATCTTGACGTCCTCCAGCGCCGACGGAACGAAGTCGGCGAGGTCCTCCCAGTCGCGCACGTACTCATCGATGTTCCGGATCAACCCGGCGGAGACGAACTGCCCCAGCAGGCTGCTGCCGAAGTAGATGACGTCGCCGAGCATTCCGCCGGCATGACGAACCGTGTAGACGTCGACGTATCCGGTCCAGGGGATCCATTCGACCTCGACCTTCACCCCGGGGTGCATCGCCTCGAACTGGGGCACGAGAATTTTCTCGAAGACTTCCCGGGGTCCGGGTTCGAAATAGTCCATGTTCGTCACGCGCAGCGTGATCGGCTCGGCTGCCGTCGCCGGCAGGGATGCGAAAAATGCGAAGAGGAGAAGACCGAAAAGCAACGCGCAGCGCCTTGGACGTTGTGCCAATGTCCTTTCCTCCTAAAAAAGTGTGTTTCGTCCAGTGGGTAATTGCGCGCTGAATCGGGCGGTTCCTTGAGACAATTTGTCCGGGCGGCGAGGCATAATGTCCGGATACCGGGCGGTCAGCGAAAAGCGCGCTCAGGCGAGGTTGCGATTGCGGGTTGCCCGGCCGTAGAGCGCCTGGTATTGCGACGGGGTCATGTCGTAGCGCCTGCGGAACGCCCGCTGGAAACCCCGAAGGCTTGCGAACCCGATCCTCCGCGCCACGTCTTGCACGCGCTCTCCCGAACGGAGCAAGCGGCAAGCGTGGTCGAGGCGGATTCTTTCCCAGTACGCCCCAGGCGAGCTGCCGGCGTACTCGAAAAACTGGGCGAAAGCCGCCGAGCGCCCAAGTCCGAACCGCCTGATGAGCGCATCGACGGTCAGATCGCTCTCCGGATTTGCGTGCATGAACGCCACCAGTTGCACGAGTTCCTCAGGCGGGGCCTCACGGCTCTGCGCGTGCGCCGAGGCGGTCTGCAGATCGCTGAAAACCAGGCCCAGCAGCGCCTGGGCGGTGTGCCAGGAACCGCGCATGGCAAGCAGGCGGTCGAGTTGCTGGGTCGCCCAAATGAAGCGGTAGGCCGCGTCGGGGGAAGGAGCGAACTCGAACCGTCCCACAGGGCCCAGCAGGCGGTCGATCAAATCGCGGAACTGGGCGGGAACGAGCTCGGGCAGGAAGTGAAGGACCGTCCGGTTGAATTCCCCTTGCGACCCGTGGGCCGTATGGCACGCGCTGAACACCGCACGGCCGGGCAGAACGGGAACCTCCCACTCCGATGAGAAGACATTGGCGACGCCGGCGTGAACGAGCGAGATTTCGAGGCCGGCGTGGCGGTGCCACTTCGGCTGCTCGAAGCAGCACGGTCCGGACATGATCAAGTAGCCGGCCCTGTTTAACGCCGATTCGATGTTGGTGCTCGTGGGTACGTCAAGGGGCTGCTTCAACCGTGTACCCGCTCCTCGGTCAGAGTACCGGTTGCGCGCTGTATTCGCTTTCGCGGCGCTGGACTCCTCGTTGAAGGAATTGGCAGCCTCCCGGTCGAGCGTTCGGACAAAGTGTCGCCCGGCCGGACGTTCTGTCCGGAGGACCGGGCGGGAGCGCCGCCAAGTGGAGAATCACATTTTAGGAAAGACGGAAACGGGGGTTCAACGGTGAGAAACAGGCGCTTGAGCGCCGCGCTGCTGGCCGTCGTGACGCTGTTTGCCGCAGGCTGCTTGGTGGGCTTCGAACTACCGGCGAGCGCGGCGGACGAAGGAGTGCCCGTGACGAGCATTGATTTCAGCAAGCCCGAACACCGGGCGATCGTCGTGCAACCGTATCCGGTGCAGTTCCAATTTGAAGCGGACAAGTTCGGCGATACCGCGATCGTGTTCCCGGGCGTCCAGGGCCAGGAGGCGCCTTTGTCGTGGCAGCGCTTTGTCTGGCTCGACTTGCCGGAGCCGGTCGACACGTTCACCATCTCTCTCGACCAGATCGGCTACCCCGGCAAATTCCAGAGCCTTGGCGTGCTCTTCGGGATCCAAGACGCGAGGAACTACTACCACATCTACTTGACGCATACGGACACGACGCACGTGGGCCGGGTGACGAACCGGAACAACACGGTGCTCTGCAGGCCGGGGATCGCCAACCAGTGGACGCAGAATGCCGAAGTGTATCAAACGTTCGTGTTGACGGTGAGCAGGGACGGCAATGATCTCGTCATCGGGGCGGTCGGAAACGGGAAGCCGCTTCCCATCGACGGGTGCCGGATTCCCGCCGCCGGGTACAAAGCCGGCAAGATCGGCATCGGCGGAAACTCCCACCAGAGCCACGCTTTCGCCTACAAGAACATCGTGATCAAACAGCAGTAAAGGCGATCACAAGCTGTACGCCCCAGGAAGACGCCCGGACCGGGCGTCTTCGTTTTTCGCCTTCTGCGGGTCGCCGTGTCGAGCTTGCCGCGGGCGCCGGGAGGCCGGCAGCAGGAACCCAGTTCGCCCCGGCGTGCGAGTTGCCGGCTCAATCGAGCAGGAAGTAGTTGACAGCCGGCCCAGAGGTGACTATAATACTATTCGACGGTCCTGAGCTCCCAGTAACATGGGAGGGGAACTTGTCACGCTGAATTCTCCCGAAAGCCGGGAGAAGCGGGGGAACCAGTTCTGGGGCGAATCAACGGAAAAATCTGATTTTCCGTTGTAGAGAAACTCCGTCTCGAGCCCGTCAGCTAACCTCGTAAGCAAGGGGAGTATCACTCATCACCCCGCCGCATGCTGCACTTCGGCGCTTTCGTGCAGCGTTCGGTAGGCAAGTTTTCACTCCGCTCTTACGGGACCCCGGGCCACTCGCGGGGTCTGTTTTTTGAAAAACGTCGCAGCATCCTTCCTCCTGCGGTGTCGATCCCCCATCATCCAAACTTCATGCTGCGGAGCCCAGGACCCCCCAATCCCCAAACGCGATGAAAGGGTGACGTGCGTATGACCTCCCGCAGCCGTAAGGTGGTTTGGGCCCTGTCCTTCGTTCTCTCTCTCTCGCTGGTCTCGGCCATGGCCGCCGCCGAAACCCTGGTTTTCGTCGATTGGAGTTGGGACAGCGCCAGGGTACACAATCGCATCGCCGGATTTGTGATCGAGCACGGGTTCGGTTACGAGACGGGTTATGTCTTCGCGGATACGGTTCCCGGGATGCAAGGGCTCAGGCGAGGCGACATCGACATCTCGATGGAGACGTGGACCGGCAATTTCCGCGAACTTTGGGAGGAGGCCATCGCATCCGGCGATGTCGTCGACCTCGGACCCAACTTTCCGAACGCGCCGCAAGGGTGGTACGTCCCCACGTACCTCATCACGGGCGACCCCGAGCGCGGCATCGAACCCCTCGCCCCCGACTTGAAATCCGTTGAAGACCTCAAGAAGTACTGGCATCTGTTTCGTGATCCCGAAAACCCCAGGAAGGGGCGTTTTTACAACGGGCCGACAGGTTGGGTGGTCTCCGGGCACAACGTGACCAAGCTTCGCAGCTACGGATTGGACCAATACTTCGACGTCTTCCACCCCGGGTCGCAAGCGGCGCTCGACGCGTCGATCCTGCGTGCATACGAGCGCGGCGAGCCCTGGCTCGGTTACTACTGGGAGCCCACTTGGATCATGGGCTCGCTCGACATGACCATGCTCGAGGAGCCGCCGTACACCGATGCCTGCTGGGACGAGGAAACGGGGGACCTCGCCTGCGCGTACCCCCCGGTCGAGGTCCGCGTGGCCGTCAACAAGGACCTCCTCACCGTTGCTCCCGAGGTCGTGGAGTTCCTGCGCAACTACGAAACCGAGCTGAAGCACACCAACGAGGCGCTCGCGTTCATGCAGGAGTCGGGCGGGAGCGACTGGGATGCCGCCCGCTGGTTCTTGCGCGAGTGCCAGGAACTTTGGACCGGGTGGGTCGAGCCGGACGTGGCCGCGAGGGTGCTCGCCGCCCTCGGGGAGTTGTAGGCGAATGCCCGAATCGCTGCGTGTGGAACGCTTGTGGAAAGTGTTTGCGCCGCCCGGGTCCTCCGTCGACACGGAGGACCCGGAGGCCCTTTCCAAGCTGGAAGCCAGCGGTGGCGTCGTCGCGGTGCGCGATGTGTCGTTCACGCTCGAGCGCGGAGAATTCTTCGTCATCATGGGCCTCTCGGGCAGCGGGAAGTCGACCCTGATCCGTTGCCTCATCCGGCTGATCGAACCGACGGCGGGACACATCTTTGTCGACGGAGAGGATATCACGGCCCTCGACCGAAGGGGGTTGACGGCGTTTCGAAGGCGGAAGGCGGCGATGGTCTTTCAACACTATGGTCTTTTGCCCCACAAGAGCGTGATCGAGAACGCCGCCTTCGGACTCAAGTTGCGGGGCGTGCCGAAAGCCGAGCGGCTCGAGCGGGCGCGCGAGGCCTTAGAGCGCGTGGGCCTCGTTGATTGGATCGACCGGTATCCGTCGGAGCTTTCGGGAGGCATGCGACAGCGCGTCGGCATCGCCCGGGCGCTCGCCAACGACCCGGAAATCCTCTTGATGGACGAACCCTTCAGCGGACTTGATCCCTTGATCCGCAGGGATCTTCAAGACGAGTTCATGCGCCTGCAGCAAGAGCTCAAGAAGACCGTCGTCTTCGTCACCCACGACCTCAACGAGGCGACGCGCCTGGGCGACAGGATGGCGGTCATGCGCGCCGGAGAGTTCGTCCAGGTCGCGGCGCCCCGAGAGATTCTCACCAATCCCGCCGACGAATACGTCGCCCGGTTCGTCGAAGGCCTGACGCAACGCCTCGACTCGGATCCGGAGGCGGATGTCCCCGCTGCGCTAAAGGCGGGTGGCGGCGATGCTTGAGTTTGAGTTTCACGTCGGCCCGTATGTCGATCGGTTCGTCAAGTGGCTCTTGCAAAGTTATGGATCGTTCTTTGACGGCCTCTCACGGGCGCTCCTCGCACTGCTGTTGCGGGTCGAAGACATCCTCGCCGCGATCCCCTGGTGGATTATCGTCGCCGGTGTGGGTGTGCTCGCTTGGTTGCTCTTCCGAAAGTGGACGACCGCCCTGGCGCTGGCGCTCCTCTTGACGATGGTGGCCGGTTTCGGCCTTTGGCCCATGACGATGAACACGCTGGCGCTCGTGATCACGTCGGTCATTCTTGCGCTGATTCTTGGGATTCCGGTCGGCATCCTGATGGCCGAGTTCAGGCCGGTTCAATCCATCATCCGCCCTCTGCTCGACGCGATGCAGACCATGCCGAGCTTTGTCTACCTCATCCCGGCGATGATGCTCTTCGGCCTGGGGAAAGTGCCTGCATTGCTGGCGACACTGGTTTACGCCGCTCCGCCCGTCGTCCGCCTGACCCACCTCGGCCTGGAGCAGGTTTCGAAAGACGCGCAGGAAGCGGCGCTCGCATACGGCGCCACTCGATGGCAGTTGCTCAAGGAAGTGCGCCTGCCGCTTGCGATGCCGTCGCTCCTTGCCGGGGTGAATCAAACCACGATGATGGCCCTGGCGATGGTGATCGTTTCGGCGATGATCGGCGCCCGGGGCGTCGGGGAGGAGGTGTTGATCGCCATCAACAGGATCGATATCGGTCGCGGTTTCGAGGCCGGGATCAGCGTCGTGGCGCTCGCCATCGTCATTGACCGGCTTACCCAAGGTACCGCCGCCCGCTGGCGTCGACACGCTCATCTAAGCGAGTAATCGCGGGCAAATTGCACACGTCCGGAGCGACCCATGCCTAGACCGCCCAGTGCTCTTTCAAGAAGGCGAAGTCGCGCAGTGCGGCCTGGAACAGGTCCTCCATATTCTCGTCCGGGGCGCTCGTCCCCTCGGTGAACTCGAGCGTGAACGTGCCCGAAAAGCCGTAGTCCCGCATCACCTTTAGCGCCTCCTTGGCGGCCTCCGGCCGCCGGTCGAGACAGATGCGCCGGTGCTTTGGATCGTCCGGGTCGGTCATCTGGACGTGCACGTGGGTGATCCGCGGCCCGAGCAGGCGAAACCAGCTTTCGAGCGGCGCCACCGGGTTGAAGAACCCGTGCACGATCACCTGGTAGCGGTCCGGGGCGTAAGGCTCGAAAAACTTAGCCGCCGCCTCCGGCGTTTCGAGGACGGAGCCCGGGTGGCACTCGCAAAGGAGCCGCACCCCGGGGGGCACCTGCTCGTTCCAGCTTTCGAGCGCTTTGCGGTAGGTGTCGAGGGATTCGGGGTCGCGGCCGAAGTTGTACTTGATCCCTTTGGAGTTGAACCGGCGGGCGAATTCGGCCGCAGTGAGCCGCGCTTGTTCGCCGCTTTCGTCGAAAGCGGCGTAGGTGTTGAAGATCGTGATGGGAAGCGGCGAGGCTTCGAGCGCCCGCTGCTCTTCGAGCGAGGCGAGCGTCGCATGGTATTCCCATAGCTCAATCCCGTCGAACCCGGCGGCGATGAACCGCTCGATCCACTCGCTCACCTGGTAACTCGGGGTTTTGGGGTTCTTCCACCTGTTCCGCTCGAGAAGGATCGATCCGATCAAAATGCCGCTGGCGCTCATGATGAAGTCCCCTTCGCCGTGTGCTTTCGTTCGCCCGTCACGACCGTATCTCACCAATTGAACGCGGGCGGCCCCGATCCTCTCTATAGTTGAAGGAGTCACGCCGTGCTTAGAGGAGGGGCCAAGAATTCTAGCGTCCCCAGGGTCCTCGAGGCTTTGCGTACTCCATGCCCCGGGCGTTCAGGCGGGGGCATTTCATTCCCGTGGTATATTAGGGAATGAGAGGAGTCGTCAGAGCATGTCCAACGAAACGTCAAACAAGCTCGCCGGCCCCGACCGGTTTGAACTCGAAGGAATCGAAGCGCCCGAAGGCCTTGTAAACGACGTCATCCGCCTCATCGCAAGCCACCGCTCCGTGCGGTCCTACCGGCCCGATCCGCTCCCCGCCGGGCTGATTGAAGTCCTCGTCACCGCGGCGCAGAGCGCATCGACGTCGTCCAACTTGCAGACGTACAGCATCATCGCGGTCCAGAATCCCGAAAACAAGCGGCTGCTTGCCGAATGGAGCAACAATCCCTTCGCGGCCGAGGCGCCCCTCATGATGGTGTTTTGCCCCGACCTGCACCGCCTTGAGCTCGTTTGCAAGCGACAGGGATACGAATTCGCCGACCGGGACATGGAGATGTTCATCCAGGCCGTGGTCGATACGGCGCTCGCCGCGCAGACCATGGCGATCGCAGCCGAGAGCCTCGGCCTTGGGATCTGCTACCTCGGGGGGATCCGCAATCAAGTGGCCAAGGTAGCGGAACTCCTGCGCCTTCCGCCGCGCACGTTCGCCCTCTTCGGCATGACGATCGGGTATCCCGCCGAGCCCTCCCGGGTGCGGCACCGGTTGCCCATGGATGTCGTGCTGCATCGTGAAGAGTACAGCGACGAAGGGCTCGAGGACGGCCTCAGCCGCTACGACTCCGTGACGGCGGCGAGCGGGATCTACGCAGGGCGGCAAGTGGCCGTGCAGGACGCAAGGGAACCGAAGATCTACGGTTGGAGCGAGCACTCGGCCCGCCGCATGTCCCTGCCGAATCCCAGGCGGGCGAACATGCGAAAGCAGCTCGAAGCCCTGGGCTGGGAGTTTTGACGAACGGCCGACGCAGGAGCCGGCGTGGGTCTTTCGCGGGAGGCCAATGGAATGATTACAGCGCATTCGGCGCATACGCCGCTTGGGGTTGCCTTCAGCAACGGCAGGGAGACCGGCCGGGCTGAAACGACGCCCGACAAGGGTGGAACGGGCGAAGGTTTCCGCCCGCATGAGCTGCTCGAAGCGGCCCTCGCAACCTGCATGGGCATCACCGTGCGCATGTACGCCCGGGACCACGGGATCCCCCTGGACGACGTCGCCGTCACGGTCACGCTGGACGGGAGCCGCGAGGGAGGTTCGGTGTTCCGGTACTCGCTGGAGTTCCAAGGGGATCTCACCGAGGCGCAGAGGGAGAAGCTCGCCCGTGCGGCAGCCGTGTGCCCGGTGAAGAGGACGCTTTCGAAGACGATCAGCTTCGAAGCAGGCACGGAATAAAAATCATCGGCGCCGGCGACGCCCCCGGAGCGGTCCCGCGGCGCGAGCTGCAGCGGAGCCCGCCTGCGGGGGCGTCGTTCATGTTTGGTGATTCTGCTGCTAACGCGGGAGCGTTACTTCCCCAGAGCATCGTGCTGGACGTGGCGCTTGCCCTCCAGCTCGCTGATCAGCCCGATCGCGACTTGAGCGCCGTGGCCGGCCGTGACGATGGTATGGGCGCTGGCACCGGCGAGGATTCCGGCGGCCCAGATTCCCGGAATGCTCGTGCGGCCGTCGATGTCCACCTTGATCACCCGGGGGTAGCGCGCCTCCCGCCCGTCGGTGAACTCGAGGTTGAGCGCTTCGGCAAGGCCCATGGCGGCGCCCGTCGCGAGGATGACCTGCTTGCCCTGGAACTCCTCGCCGTTTTCCGTCTTGGCGGAAAAGCCGCCCTCGACCTTGGACACGCCGGTCACCTGCGCCACGCGCCATTCGGCGCCCAGCCGCTCGGCCTGCTTCCGTCCCGCCTCGACGAGGTCGGGACCTGCGATGCCTTCGGGAAAGCCGTAGTGGTTCTCGATCCACGCACGGCGCGTTTGGCCCTTGTCGTTGTCAAGCACCAGCGTCTTCAGCCCGGCTTTTGCGAGAAACACCGCCGCGCTCCCGCCGGCCGCGCCGCCGCCCACCACGATCACGTCGTACACGATCAACCACCTCATTCCTGAATCCGTTTCTTGGGATTGGTTCAACGGAACCGCAGCGCCCCCTTTTGCCGAAGACTCCGCGGTCGGTCGCGCGGCCGCCGCTGCAGCCGCCGCTCCCCCTGTGCGCCGCGGGCTCCATTGTAGGCCTCTATTTTGCAGCAGCCGGCCCTTCTGCATCCTGCCCCGCCGACTTGGCGACCGCCTTCTCCGCGTCGTGCCGGGACGCTTCTGCGGTACTTGCCATCACCTCGGCAAGGCGGGGCCGCACGCGGGCGGCAAAGAGCACGAACGAAAGCCCGATCGAGACGGCCC
>NICF_comb_assmDRAFT_10003775_pt1 | contig 10807 bp, 10 predicted proteins | sample NewIslPassag4_SG_FD_11279 | JGI IMG/M metagenome (IMG submission 11279) | reverse complement strand
CGCAAAGAAACAGGAGACCAGAAAGAAAACGGAAATGGAAATCCTGTTCCGCACAAACCCTCTCCCCCTTCGCTCGCCGCCCTCACGCCGGCGCCGTTATATTCCATTGCCCTCCAGATAATGGACGGCCATGGACGCCAGCATGGCGGCGCCGATCGGCAGGGCGTCTTCGTCAAGATTGAACATGGGGTGGTGCAAAGGGTAGGCCGTCTTCTCTCCGTCGCATGTACCCAGTCGGAACATGACGGACGGCACCCGCCGGGCCACGAAGGCGAAGTCTTCTCCGCCCATGGTCGTTCTGCCATACTCCCAATGGCCGGTTCCGAGGGTTTCGTCGCACACCCGCTTCACCAGTTCGTTCATCCCGTCGTGATTCACCAGCACCGGGTATTCTTCCCTGTATTCGAATTCGAAGGTTGCGCCAAGCGAAGCCGTGACGCCCTTGACGATCGCTTCGATGCCGGCCCGGACCCGCTTTTGCGTCCCCGGATCCAGCGTGCGGACCGTCCCTTCCATCCATACGTCCGGGGCGATCGCGTTGAACGCGTGGCCGCCGGAAATCTTGCCGATGGTGACGACGGCGGCATCGAGGGGGTCCGTCTGCCGGCTGACGATTTGCTGCAGGGCGGTCACCACCTGCGCGGCCACGGGAATGGCGTCGACGGCCAGATGGGGAGCGGCGGCATGGCCGCCCTGGCCGATGATGCGGATGGAAAGCCGGTCGACGGCCGCCCAGCCGGCGCCCCGCACGATCGCGATGCGGCCGGTGGGATGCGCCGGCGACACGTGCAGCGCACAGGCCGCGTCCACGCGGGGGTTGTCCAGCACGCCGTCCTCGATCATCGCCCTGGCGCCGGCCAGGCCTTCCTCGGCGGGCTGGAACATGAATTTGACGTTTCCGCGCCTTAGGCCCCGTTCCCTCAAAACTTGCGCCGCGCCCATCAGCATGCTGGTATGGGCGTCGTGGCCGCACAGGTGGGCTTTGCCTTCCGCTTTGGACATGTAGTCGATGCCTTTGTCCGCTTCCGGGATCGGCAGCGCATCCATATCGGCCCGAAGCAGCAGCGTCGGTCCGTCGCGTTCGCCGCGGAGCAGACCGACGACGCCGGTTCGGCCGACGCCCGTCCGGACTTCCAGGCCGAGCCCACGCAAATGTTCGGCCACCCTGGCCGATGTTCGGTGCTCCTCGTACCCCAATTCCGGATATCGATGAAAATCGCGGCGCCATTCGACCATTGGACCGTGCAGCTTTTTGGCGGCGTCCAGCATTCGGTGCATGGCGATCCCCCCTGCTATTGTCCCGGCCATGATGCCAGCCAAACCAAGCGAATTTCGGGATCACATATTCAGGCCATCCATTGCCCTCCGTTGACGTCGATCATCTCGCCGGTGATGAAGCTGGCCGCATCCGACGCGAGAAACAGCGCTGCCCCGACCGTTTCCTCCGGCGTCCCCTCGCGGCCCAGCAAAATTTGGTCCTTGTACGCGGCGCGCATCGGCGGCGGGGAGAACCGGTCGTGGAACGGCGTGCTGATCACCCCGGGCGCGATGGCGTTCACGCGGATGTTGTACTCCGCCAGTTCCCGCGCCATCCCGCGCGTCAGCGACACGACGCCGCCCTTGGCGGCCGCGTAGATGAAACTGCCGCGCCCGCCGCCGGAGCGGGCCGCAATGGATGACACGTTGATGATGCTGCCTTTGCCGAGCGGCTTCATCATCGGCAGGACGGCCTGCGATACGAGAAAGACGGATTTCAGATTGACGTCCATGACGCGGTCCCAGATCGCCTCATCCGCTTCCTCGAAGCGGACGCGTCTGATCAGAGAACCGGCGTTGTTCATGAGCACGTCGACGCGGCCGAACGTCTCCCGGACGCACTCCGCCATCTTCAATACGGCCCCGCGATCCGCCACGTCGCCGGTGACCAGCAGCGCTCTGCGGCCCATGCGTTCGATTTTCCGGGCGACTTCCTCGCCTTCCGCCACGCTTTGATTCGCGTGCACGACCACATCCGCCCCGCACCCGGCGAAGGCGAGCGCCGCGGCCCGGCCGATACCCGTGCTGCTTCCGGTCACCCATACCACGCGGCCGGCAAAATTGTACTCGTACATGCTTCGTTCCCTGCCTCCAGTGTATTTGGACGATTCGAATGCGTACGGTTTTGTCAACCGAATGGATCGCCTATCAATACTGTAGCAAAAATTTCGCCGTCGCGCCGGTCCGGATTTGAAATGTTGCGCCCGCAGGATGTGTGTCCTGCACCCCGTCATCGGTTTTTTCGAAAAAAAACCCGGAATTTTCACTTCCGCCTCTCCCACATTGCAAGCAAAATGAGGAGAGAAACCAAGGCGATCCGCGGAGGGAGTTCCCGTATGGCGGACAAAGCAGCAGCCACCCTGTCGATGCGCCTCGGCCGGGAGAACAAGCCCGTCTCGGCCGGCCGGCTTGGCGCGCTTCACGGAACCAACCCCCTGGGCGAATCCTACGGGTTTACCAACCGCTACATGACCCGGGACGGCAAGCCCTGGATCCCCGTGGTTGGCGAGTTCCACTACGCGAGATTTTCTTTTCTGCACTGGGAAGAGGAACTTTTGAAAATGAAAGCGGGCGGGGTCGACATCGTCTCGACCTACGTGTTCTGGAACCATCATGAGGAGGAAGAAGGCGTCTTCGACTGGAGCGGGAGCCGCAATTTGCGGCACTTCACCGATCTGTGCGAAAAGGCCGGCCTGCCCCTCATCCTCCGTGTCGGGCCATTCTGCCACGGGGAAGTGCGCAACGGCGGCATTCCGGATTGGGTGTTCGCCAAGCCGGTGGAAATCCGCTCCAACGACGAGGGCTATCTGGCGCTGGTCCGCAAACTGTACGCCGAAATCGCGCGGCAGGTCCGGGGGAAATTTTTCCACGAAGGAGGGCCGATCCTCGCGGTCCAGCTGGAAAATGAATTCATGCACGCCGGGGCGCCGGACGACGCGTGGGGATACGCCCGGAAGTTTCTGACCGCCGGAAAGGGCGGAAGCGCCCACCTGGACGAACTCCGACGCATCGCCAAAGCGTGCGGGTTCCGGCCGCTTTTCTTCACCGCGACGGCTTGGGGCGGGGCGGCCGTTCCGGCGGAGGAAACCCTCCCGATGCTGGCCGCCTACGCCTATACGCCCTGGATCCCGAACCAGCCGCCGAGCCGCGAGTTTCTGTTCCGGGACCTGCACGCCCATCCGGCCGAACCCGTGAACTACGACCCGCGGGAATACCCGGTCGCCTACTGCGAAATGGCCGGCGGCATGCAGGTGAGCTATACGGCCCGGCCGTACGTGCCCGCCGGCAGCGTCGAAGCCATGACGCTGGTCAAGCTGGCCGGGGGGAGCAACCTGATCGGATACTACATGTACCACGGGGGAACGAATCCGGTCGGCCGCCGGGGCTGCCTGAACGAATCCGGCCTGCCCAAAATGACCTACGATTACCAGGCGCCGCTGGGAGAATTCGGGAGGGTCGGCGAGTCCTATCACCGCATCCGCATGATCTCCCTTTTCCTGCACGCCTTCGGCGACGTGCTCGCCCCGATGGGCACCTGTCTGCCGGAAGGCCAGGATGCGCTGGACCCCGCCGACGCCGGAGCCGTCCGCTGGTGCGTCCGGCACAGGGACGGCTCCGGATTCGTGTTCCTGAACAACTTCCAGGACCATGTCGAGATGCCGGACAAGACCGTCCGGATACAGCTGGAAACCTCCGGCGGCCCCGTGTCGTTCCCGCTGGAAGGGACCCTGACCTTGAAGAGCGGAACGGCCGCCGTCCTCCCGTTCCGCCTGAAGCTCGGGGAGGTCGAGCTGATCAGCGCCACGGCCCAGCCCTTGACCAGGCTGCAACATGGCGGGGAAGACATCGTCGTGTTTGCGGAAGTGGAGGGCAACGCGCCGGAACTCGTTTTCCGCGCCGATGCCGTCGCCCGCGTCGATGCCGGACAAGGCACCGCGTCAAAACGCGGCGGCCTGTGGGGGGTGCAACCCTTGGTCGGACTTCGGCACCCGGTCGCCGTGACCACCGTGACGGATCGAAACCTCCGCATCATCGTGCTGAGCCGCGAGGAAGCTTTGCGGGCTTACGTGTTCGATCTGTGGGGCGAAAAAAGACTGGCGATCTCGAGCAGCCACCTTTATGCGGCCAAAGACCAACTGTATTGCACATCACCCGGGGACAACCGCATCCGCGTCCATCTCTTCCCCGCGCCCGATGAGCCGGTGCATGCTTCGCTCGGCCTGGCGGACGTGAGACGGGAAGGGCTGTTTGCCACCATCACCCTCGAAGTGCCGGCCTATGAACCGGCCGTCGGCGTGACGCAGCCGTTCGCGCGGTCCGCCCTGCTGAAAATCGATACCGACTGGCCCGAACACGTGACGGACGTGTTTCTGGAAGTGGCTTACGACGGCGACACCGCCGCCGCCTGGCTGGGCAGCCGGATGGTGACGGACCACATCCACTACGGCAAGCCGTGGCTCATCGGCCTGAAGCAGATCCGGCACGAGCTGGAGCGGGAAGCGCTGCATTTGAGCATCACCCCGCTGCGCAGGGGCGCCGTGCACACCTTCGTCAATCAGGCGTTCGTCGAGCGGTTCGAGGGGGAAGAGATCGCCGTATTCCACGCCATCAGGGCGATTCCGCATTACCGCGTGCGGCTCTGGCTCGAAAACGGACCTTACGGCCTCTCGCGAAGAAAGAAGATATAGTCGGTGGCGATGCCCTTCAGCCCCGCCTGATACAGCATCGCCGTCACGTTCCCGCGGTGGTAGGTGCCGTGGTTCACCATGTGCCGCACCAGATCCGACAGACGGTTTTCGAACCAGTCGCCCCGCGTATTGCGATAGCGGATCAGACGGGAGCCGTCCTCATTTTTCAAAAAATCCCGAACCTTTCGATGCAACGACGCAAGACGCTCCATCGCCTCATCCGCGTTCGCGAACGACGTGTCGCCGAACGATTCGGGGCTTTCCCCCTGCATCCGGCTGAACCAGACGGTGTCGACATCGTAAATGTGGCCGAACGTTCTGGCGATCGACGGAAAGGGACCGGATACCGGAGCGGTAAAAGCATCGGGTGCGCCTCTCAGGTGTTTCAACAATTTCTCATTCGCCCAAACGTGGTACTCGTGCATCTTCAAAAGATCATCGTTCATGCCGCAGCCTCCCGTAGGGAAAAATGTTGGGGCTCACAAATCCACCCGTTCAAAACGGCTGGCCTGCTTCTGACTTCAGCATATCAATCGCGGTTACACCAGGCAAGGCTGACCGGTTTCGTCCACTTTGGCCGCCCGTTCCCGCGTCATTTTGATCATGCCGCTGCCGAGCCTGATCATGCTGACGGCGCCGGCCAGCACATGGACCCATCCCCGCGCGAAGAACGCGCCCTGGCCGCCTAGGAATTATCCCGCCACCGCGCCCATCGCCACCACGCGGAAAAAATTTGGGAACCCCCGAGGGTTCCCGTTTCCGGCGTCCATCCGCCGGTTCAGTACTCGCCCTTGATGACAAAGAACGATCCGCGAATGGTGCCGGCCAGATTGGATCTTTGCTTCGCAAACTTGAACTTCTCCAGCTCCTTGGGCACTTCCATGCCTTCCGACAGCTTGAACCCGACGGCCCGCTTCCTGGGATCGTCGACCGCGTACATGACGTTGACCACCAGACCGTCTTCGTAAAAGACGTAGGCCATCCGGAGATTGTCCACCTGGAATTGCGACGTTTCCAGCGGCTTGGCCGACAGCTCGATGCCCCGCTCCTCCTTGAGGATCCGGTTCACATAGTCCAGCGTTTCCCGGCTCTCGCCGGCCGGCACCGTGACAAATTCGTGCTTGTATTTGTTCCAGAAGTAACGGGCCTCGTTGGCGCGCAATCCGGCCAGCGATTCCGCCACCGGGGACGATTCCAGCCCGGCGGTCGACACCTGCTTGAAATCGACGGCGTAAGCCATATACCAATCTTCTCCCGTTTATTGTTCCAGCAATTTTTTAAGCGATTCGCCCCATTTGCCCCATCCGTACCTGGCGCCGTTGCGCGCCGGCTCGCCGGAGATGCCCGTCTGCTCGAGGTGCAGGTTCACCATGCCGTTCCCCAGATCCGTGAGCGTCCAGGTGACCGTATGCTTTTCTCCGCTTTCCCAGGTGTAGGACAACCGGTGCGGTTCCTCCACGACCAGCACTTCGCCTTCGATGATCCCGTTCCAATATTCCGTCGGCCTGGCGCGGAACTGAAAGCGGTGGCCCACGACGGGCTTGAAATTGTTCTCCATGCCTTCGCCGGTATGGATGTCGGCCACCCATTTGGACAGCTGGTTCGAGTCCGTCAGGGCGGACCATAGCTTCTCGATCGTCGTTTTGAACTGAAAATCCATGGACAGCGTCAGACTCATTCCGATTCTTCCTCCTCCAGCAATTTGCTCAGGCGTGCCAGGTTCGAGCTCCAGAACCTGCTGTAGAACGCCACCCAATTCTGGATTTCCTGAAGCGGCGCGGCGTTCAGCCTGTAACGGGTTTCCCGTCCGGCTTTGCGGACTTCGACCAGACCGGCTTCCTTGAGGATCGCCAAGTGCTTGGATACCGCCGTGCGGCCCATCGGAAAATGCGGCGTCAACTCGTGCAGCGGCAGCTCCCCCGCTTCCGCCAGCAACCGGATCAGGCGGCGCCGGGTCGGATCCGCCACCGCATCGAACACATCGCGCGTCTGGCCGTTAGCGTTCACTTCTGCCCTCCTTGGATCAGGATTCATCAATTGGACACCATTTGGTGTCGTTTTTATTATAGGACACCATTTGGTGTCCTGTCAACAGTTTCCTGTTGGAATTCTTGCCCAAAGACGCTGACGGCACTGACCGACCGGATGAACATGTATTCAATAAAGCGCTTTGCATACGTGGCGGATCAAAAAAAACTTTACTACCGTTTTTATACTTTGATATATTATCGGTAGTACATATTTTCAGGAGGTCGATGAAATGTATCGATCAGGCGTAAGTATTTGGTACAACGTATCCAACCTGGAGCGGACATTGGAATTTTACTCCGGCAAGCTTGGCTTTGAGGTCATTTTTCACGATCCGGCCAACGGCTTGGCCATGGTCAACACGAACACCAAGGACTGTGTCATTGGGTTTTCGGAAGCGCAGACGGTGGAACCGGCCACATCTTCGACGGTATTTGAAGTGGTCAATATCGAAGAAGCCATGAAGCAACTGGAGGCGAAGAACGTCACATTCATCGGCGAAGTGGAACATGTGCCCGGCATGGCCAAGCTCGCAACCTTTGTCGATCCCGACGGACACAACCTGATGCTTGCTGAAACTCTCGTTGAACTTTGAATAAGGAACAACGGATCCTGCAGCTTGGCCGTGAACTAACCGGGCAATGGACCTTGCCGATTTTGTTGGCGCTGGAAGGGAATGGAGGCCGGTTTACGCCCCTGCAGAACAAGTTGAATATTGCCCCTTCCCGGCTCAGTGCGAACCTGAAGAAAATGGAAGAGGACGGTTTGCTGCTCCATCTGTCCCCCGGAGATCGACGGCATCCGCTCTTGCCTGAATATGTGCTTACGGAAAAAGGACGACTCTATCGCGAAGCGGCTCGCGCCGTTGAACTCAGTGAGCGGCGAATCGGAAAAGGCAGGCTGTCCGACAAGGTTTGGGGCATCCCCATCCTGCTGTCGCTGAACTTCAACCACACAAGATTCCAGGAAATTCGGCAATCGCTGGACGGAATCACTCCGCGTATATTATCCATGCGGTTGCAAGAATTTCATAAGGACGGTCTTGTTTGCAAGCAAATTTGGGGTGAGCCCCGGCCTTCCTTTCTGTATTTGTTGGAAAAGAAAGTCCAGCCTCCGGTTCGACAGCTTTCGATGGACTTGGCTTCTTTGGTATGACCGCCTCGCGGCGTCCCTTCCGCATTAACCGGCTGCCGACGAACCAAGCGGGGGCGCTGAAGCGGGCCGCGGGCGAAGCGGCTTTTTTCGGAGCAGGTGAAGTTTTTCCGCGAAAAATGCGCATCCGCCATTCCCGGCTGGGAGCGGTGGTTGGCCAGTTGCGACGAGCTGGCCGGCCGACTTTCCCCGGAAGATGCGGCCAGGCTGCAGGATCAACTCCGGTTCCACGCGGAGTTGCACCTGAGCGGGTACATGGGGCTGACGGAACTGTGCGAGGCCTATTTCCTTTTTCGCCAAAAAGAATACCCCCTGGCCTTCGTCCGCGCGTCGCGCGGCATGCGGGCCTACGAACGGGGGCTGGAGACGTTCGCGAAATCGGAGCACGGCAAGTGGAAACACTTTTACCGGGCGGACTGGCTGACCATCATCAAGTGCACGATTTACAACAGTTGACACCCTGCGCAGGTTCATCCGCATGCACGGCGACAGTCCGGACTTCTTCCTGTGGTACAGGGAGTATTTGCTGCCCGTGTCGGAAAAATACATCGGTGTATGTTGACATACCCTCCGCATGTAAAAGTAAAATAAAGGCAAGTGTGGCGAAGCACGCCCCGGACCTGTCTTTTGGTGGGTTCGGGGTTTTTCCATTTTGGCAAAGACGGAGGAGATCCCATGGGATTCGAAACCGCGCATGAACAGTGGTTGTTGGATCATCTACAGCGGAGAACCGGGGAAAGGAGAAGCCGGTTGCAGAGGGGACATGGCCACGGCGAACGCCTGTTTTTGGAACGGGTGTGGTGGCCGCTTTTCGGAAATTTCGATCACCTGCATCCCGAATATGAAGTGCCGGACTGGAGGGGGCGTCCGTATTTTATCGATTTCGCTTGGATTCGGGGGTCGTGCAAATTTGCATTCGAAATCAAAGGCTACGGCCCCCACGTGCAGAGCATGGATCGCATCCGGTTCCGGCGCGAACTGAACAGGGAAACGTTCCTGCAAACCCTCGGTTTTCGCGTCGTGTCCATTCCGTACGACGATTTGGAGGAAAGTCCGGAAACGACGAGGTTCCTGATCAAATCGTTGATGGCGCCCTATATCGCGTCCGGAGGCGCGAACGGATTTGCGCTGGTCGATCGTGAAGTGCTGAAATTCGCCATGCTTGCGGACAAACCGATCCGGCCCATTGAAATCGCCCGCGAATGTTCCCTGAGTCATCGCACCGCGGTGAAAATTCTGAAGCGGTTGTGCGACAAAGGCAAATTGAAGCCGGTCGTACGCGGCGAAGGCCGCAGGATCGCCCGGTATGAACGGGTCGGGTCGCTGGAAGATGAGGCGCTGTGGTAAGGGGCTTGTGGAGGAAAGGTCCAATTTTAATGTATTTATGCATTAAAATTGGGCCACTTTTACCGGAAAAGCCTAATTTAATGCATTTTTGCATGATATGAAGGACCTTTCTGTTTTTTTCAGATATTTTAATGCTTTTTTGCATTAAGATCGGCGGCTGGTGAAAGTCTCCAGGCGGCTCGCGGCACTCGGCGGTGGAGCGGCGCCTCTCACCACCGCCAGCCGTGCCGAGCGGCGCCTCACACCATCGCCAGCCGCGCCTCGGCCTTGCCGACTTCGGCGAGAATCGCCTTCGCCGCCGCCCGCGCGCTCGAAAACGCCCGTTCCGCCAGTTCCCCCTTGCCCTCGCAGCCGTCGCCGCAGAAATAAAACGGAACATTTTCGAGCTGGACGGGCAACAGCCGGTTGCCGACGATATTTTTCGCGCTGGCCGCCATCGCCTTTTTCGATACGCGCTTTACGACCATTTTTTCCCGCCACCCGGGATAGTAGCGGTCGAAGGTCGCCTCCATCTCCGCCATCTTGCCGTCCAGGAACGCTTTCCGCTCCTCCTCGTCCGCGAACCGGTCGGGGAGGTACGCGATCCCCTGCAGCAGCTGGCCGCCTTCCGGCACCACCGTATGGTCGGTCGCCGACACGTCGCTGATGAACAGTTTCCGGTCCATGTCGCTGATGTATGAAAAAGGCCTCGCCACCACTTCCGACAGGCCGATGTCGTACACCAGCACCTCGGTCGGCGTCACGTCCTCGAAATCCGCCAGGAACGGTTCCCACGGCGTGCCGCGAAGCAGCTTCACCACCTGCTGCACCGGCATCGCGAACACGACGCGGTCGAATTCCCGCTCGCCGGTCTTTGTGCGCAACACAAATTTCCGGTTGTGGTAGCGAATCCCCTCCACCGGCTCCTGCAGCCGGATGTCCCAGCGACCCGAGCGCTCGATCTTGCCCTTCAGCTGGTTCGTGATGACCGCCCAGCTGCCGAGCACGTAACTGACCGGCCGGCTGGAAAGGAACAGGTTCTGGTAATATTCGCTGATGACGCGGCCCGGTACCTTGCGCGCGTCTGACGGCGCGATAAAGAAGTTGGAGCAGACGAGATGTTCCCACAGCTCTTTAAGGTCCTCGCCGCTCTCCGCCTCCGCCAGATAGTCGCCCAGCGTGGGATAGCGCTTCAGCTGGTGGATGTTCGCCATGATCGCCGCGATTTCGGCGACGAAGCGTACCTTCTGGGCGGACGGCAGCACGTCGGTCTTCAGCAGATTCATCGCGTCGAGCGGCGCCAGGGACAGATGGCCATTTTTCGCGTACACCACGCGGCGTTTGTCCACCTGCTTGCTGCTGAACGTCAGCCCGAGTTCCTTTTCCAGGTTGGACAGTTCATGCCGGTCGATGGCGTACACCGCGTGGGCGCCGTAGTTGAGCGTGAAGCCTTCCTTCTCGTAGGTGAACGCGCGCCCGCCCAGCTGCGGGCTGCGTTCGAACAATACGCCTTCGATGCCGGCATGTTCCGACAGGTAGGCGGCCGCGGTAAGTCCCGCCAGTCCGCCGCCGATGAC
>NICF_comb_assmDRAFT_10003773_pt1 | contig 10808 bp, 7 predicted proteins | sample NewIslPassag4_SG_FD_11279 | JGI IMG/M metagenome (IMG submission 11279) | reverse complement strand
GCGGAAAACGCCTACACCGAGGCCGTGATGGCGGACACGCGCGAGCTGCAGGAGCAGCTCTTCCAGGAGATGAAGGGCCGCATCAAGGAGGACGACAGCTCGGTTCCCGCGCCCGACGGTCCCTGGGAGTACTACACGCGCTACGTGACGGGTGGGCAGTATCCGCTGGTTTGCCGGCGGCCGCGTGGAGGCGGGCCGGAGCAGGTGCTCATCGACGGTAACAAGGAGGCAGAGGGCAAGTCCTACTGGCAGCTCGGCGGTACGTCTCACAGCTTCGACCACAAGCTGCTGGCTTACGCGATCGACGATAAAGGCTCAGAGCTTTACACGATCCGCGTGCGCAACCTCGAAACGGGCGAGGACCTGCCCGACGTTATCGTCAACACGCGGGGCGATATGGTGTGGGCGAACGATCATCGCTCGCTGTTCTACATTCGCCTCGACGAACATCAGCGCCCGCGCTTCGTCTGCAAGCATCTGGTCGGCAGCCCGAGCGAGCAGGACGCAACGGTCTACTGCGAGCCGGATGCGGGCTTTTACATCGGGATCGGTTACACGCAGTCGCGCAAGTTCATCATCATCGACGCCCACGATCATCAGACGAACGAGGTTTACCTCATCGACACGGATGACCCAGATGGGTCGATGCGCCTCATTTCAGCGCGACAGACGGGTCACGAGTACGGCGTCGAGCACCACGACGACGAGCTCATCATCACCACGAACTCAGGTGGCGCCGAGGATTTCCGCATCTGCACGGCACCGCTCAGTGATCCGCAGATGGCGAACTGGAAGGATCTGGTTCCGCACAAACCCGGACGGCTGATCCTGGAAACGGTGGCGTTCAAGGATCATCTCGTGCGCCTGGAGCGCGAAGACGGACTGCCCCGGATCGTCATTCGCCGGTTTGCGGATGGAGCGGAGCATGCCATTGCCTTCGAGGAGGAGGCTTANTCGCTCGGCATCTCTCCGGGTTACGAATACGACACCACGACCTTGCGCTTTACGTACTCGTCGATGACCACGCCGGCGCAGGTTTTCGACTACGATATGGAGACCCGGACGCGGGTGTTACGGAAGATGCAGGAGGTGCCGAGTGGGCACAACCCGGATGATTATGTGACCAAGCGGCTGTTTGCGCCTGCGCCCGACGGCGAAACCGTACCAATTAGTCTGCTTTATCGAAAGGGCACGCCGATCGACGGCTCGGCGCCTTTGCTTCTTTACGGCTACGGCAGCTACGGGATTTCAATTCCGGCGAGTTTCTCCATTACGCGGCTTTCGCTAGTGGACCGCGGATTTATTTACGCTATTGCGCATATTCGCGGTGGCAAGGAAAAGGGCTACCGCTGGTACAAGCAGGGCAAGCACAAGACAAAGCTCAATACGTTCACGGATTTCATCGCGGCTGGCGAATATTTGGCTGCGAGCGGTTATACGCGCCGGGGACGGATCATCGCTAATGGCGGCTCGGCGGGTGGCATGCTGGTCGGCGCGGCGGTGAACATGGCGCCCGACCTTTTCCTCGCCGTGATTGCCGACGTGCCGTTCGTGGACGTGCTCAATACGATGCTGGATAAAGACTTGCCGCTCACGCCACCGGAATGGCCGGAATGGGGCAATCCAATCGAGTCGAAGGAAGATTTCGAACTGATCCGATCCTACAGCCCCTATGACAACGTCGAACGCAAGGTTTACCCGCATATCCTTGCATTTGCGGGGCTGACCGATCCACGCGTCACCTACTGGGAGCCGGCCAAGTGGGTGGCGAAACTGCGCGAGCTGAAGCAGGGCGATAACCTCTTGCTCCTCAAGATCAATATGGAGGCTGGGCACGGCGGCGCATCGGGTCGTTTCGAACAATTACGCGAAGTGGCGTTTGACTATGCGTTCGCGCTGAAAGTGGCAGGACTCGCAGGCTTTCCCGCCTCGCCAGCAGCATGATGCAGCCGCGGGGCCTTTGTGCGGGCGTGATCGCTCATAATCAGCACCGCTGAAGAAAAGGATGGTCGAGGTGGTGAAATATGAAGCGTCCGAATAATCGCCTCGATCGGCCGGTAGATCCGAATTACGATCACGTGCTCGGCCCTCCAGACGCGCCGATTACGCTGGTCGAATACGGCAGTTACGACTGCCCTTATTGCCGCGCGGCCAACGAAAAGATCGCGCAGATCCGCGATCAATTCGGCGATCGGCTCCGTTATGTGTTCCGGCATCGGCCGATCACGGGGAGCGAGCTGGCGCGCCGGGCCGCGTATCTCGTCGAACACGCGCGGACTCCCAAGGAGTTTTGGGATGCTCATCTCAAGCTGATGAGCCGTTCCGCCTCCCTCACGGAGAATGATCTTATCGCGGTGGCGAATGATCTGGGGCTTACGGAAGAAGACCCCATAAAGGCCGAGGAGGCCATGAAAGGGGCGATGGCGCGGGTCGAAGCCGATGAGCACAGCGCCCGCGCGAGCGGCGTGATGGTCACGCCCACCTTTTTCATCAATGGCCGCCGTTACGATGGTCCGTGGGATGAAAGTTCTCTCACAGATGCCCTGCTGAACCGGCTGGGCCATCGCGTGCGCACGGCGGCACTCGATTTTGTGAGCTGGGGACCATCGGCTGGCGTGCTTCTTCTCTTGGCGACGATGTTGGCGATCGCGCTTACGAACTCGCCGCTGGAGCAGGTGTTCGATTGGGCATGGGATCAGAAGCTTGGGCTGGCGGTGGGCAACCTAGGCTTCCAAATGTCGCTGCGCCACTGGGTGAACGATGCCTTGCTGACGATCTTCTTTCTCGTCGTCGGCCTTGAAATCAAACGCGAGTTCACCGTCGGTCATCTCGCAGGGCCACGTTCGGCAGCGCTGCCGATTGCGGGGGCAATTGGCGGAATGATTGTTCCGGCCGGAATTTATATGACTCTTATCCCGCAAGGTGGCTGGGCGCATGGGTGGGGCGTGCCCATGGCGACGGACACGGCGTTTGCCCTCGCGCTGATCGCGATGCTGGGTTCGCGCGTGCCTGTCGAGTTGCGCATTTTTCTGACGGCGGCTGCCATCGTAGATGACATTGGCGCTATCGCTGTCGTCGCGGCTTTTTATTCAGATGACTTGCACCTGGGATCTCTCGCTGGCGCCGCAGTAGTGGTCGCCGGCCTTGCGTTGCTCAATCGCGCCCATGTGTATCGCGTGACGCCGTATGCGCTGCTGGGCGTGGTCCTTTGGGCCTGCGTACACGCCAGCGGCCTGCACGCGACGCTCGCAGGGGTCATTCTGGCCCTATTTATCCCGACACGTCCGCCCGCGGATTTGCGGGGCCTCATGATTCAGGCAGACACCATCATCGCGGCCGAGGCGCAGCAGGCCGGCGGCGTCCTGCGGCATGGTCCATCCACCATGGCCATGCGGACGCTCGATGACATTTTTGATCGCATTGAGTCTCCGGCAGATCGCCTGTTGCGGCACGCCGGCGCGCGATCAAGCTATGCCATTCTTCCATTATTCGCCCTTGCGAATGCGGGCGTGCCCATCTCCCATGATCTTTGGAGCAGTCACCAGCTGCTCTTTGCGGCGATCATGGCCGGGCTGATGATTGGCAAGCCGCTGGGGCTTGTTTCCGTTGCGGCACTTGCCGTTGCCTTGCGTATTGCCGTGAAGCCTAATGCCTATTCCTGGCTTCAGCTTGTGGGAGCCGGTGCGCTTGCAGGCATCGGCTTTACCATGTCCCTGTTCATTGCCGGGCAGGCATTTCCAAATCCTTCGGATTTTGGCGCGGCAAAAATCGCCGTTTTTGCGGCTTCCGCTATTTCGGCGATTGTGGGCACAGTCATTCTATTGAGCGCGAAAAACCCGGAGGAGGACTCGGAAGGCGAGCCCAATAATGGGGTCTCTTCGCCCGACGACGAATAGTACGTTGGCTTTTTCTTTTTGCGGGCGGATCAAATGACCCGCCCTGTTTCGTCGTCGATAAGGTGCATCTGACCGAGATTGGCCGCCAACTGCATCGGCGCATTTTCGCGCGCGCCCGCGTCCGGATTGACGCGCGCACACACCTGGGTGCCGTTGACGGAGAAATAGACCAGCGTCTCCATGCCCATCGGCTCGGTGACTTCGATATGCGCCTCGAATGGCGCAACATCGGGCCCCAGATGGGGCCGCATCTCCGTGATGTGCTCCGGCCGAAGGCCAAGTAGCAATCGGCCATTGCTCTTGAGCGACTGATAACGCGCGCGGCGGGAGTCGGGGATGGGCAGGCTGAGCTCAGGCGTAAGGCGCACGCGAAGCTGCCCGTTTGTTTCCTCCAGCTCGCACGGAATGAAATTCATCGCCGGTGAGCCGATGAAGCTCGCGACAAAGCGGGTTGCCGGGTTGTGATAGAGCTCCTGTGGCGTGCCAACTTGCTCGATACGCCCCTGGTTCATGACCACAACGCGATCCGCCAGCGTCATAGCCTCGACCTGATCGTGCGTAACGTAAATGGTCGTCGTGCGGACTTTCTGGTGCACCTTCTTGATTTCGGTGCGCATTTGCACGCGCAGCTTCGCGTCGAGGTTCGACAGCGGTTCGTCGAACAAAAACACCTTCGGATGCCGGACGATGGCACGCCCCATGGCAACGCGCTGGCGCTGACCGCCCGAAAGCTGCTTGGGTTTGCGGTCTAGCAGATCCGCAATATCGAGAATCCGCGCAGCTTCCTCGACCCGAGCCTTGATTTCCGCTTTCGGATAGCGCTTCAGCCGCAATCCGAACGACATGTTTTCGGCGACAGTCATATGCGGATAAAGCGCATAATTCTGGAACACCATCGCGATGTCCCGGTCCTTCGGCGGCACGTCGTTCACCACATCGCCGCCGATGCGGATTTCCCCGTCCGTAATGTCCTCAAGCCCTGCGATCATGCGTAGGGTAGTAGACTTTCCGCAGCCAGACGGTCCAACGAGCACCACGAATTCCTGGTCGGCGATGTCGAGGTTGATCCCGCGCACAGCCTCGACGTCGTCGTAGCGTTTGACCACGTTGATCAGGTTCACTTCGGCCATATTCGCATTACCCTTTCGTGGCGCCGGCAGTGAGCCCGGCGATGTAGTAGTCCATGAGGAAGGCGTAGATGATGAGCGGCGGCGCGGCCCCAAGCAGCGCGCCCGTCATGATCTGCCCCCAATTGAAAACGTCGCCCTTGATGAGCGTCGTGATGATGCCTGCCGGCAGCACGAGCTGGTCGACCGACGTGGTGAAGGCGAGGGGATAAGGAACTGCGCCCACGAAACCGTGAAGGCGAAGATCGTCGCCGCGATGAGCCCTGGCAGGGCCACGGGAACAAACACCAACAGCAGTGTCTGCAGCCAGCTTGCCCCATCGATGATCGCCGCCTCATCCAATTCCTTCGGAATGGAGGCGAAATAGCCAATCATGATCCAGGTGCAGAACGGTACTGTCAGCGTTGGATAAATGATCAGCAGCACCCACCAGTTATTGATGAGCTCAATGCCTGTCCAATCCCGGAATGTTGCGAACATCTTGAAGAGTGGGATGAACAGCAACGTTTCCGGGATCAGGTAGGTCAGAAACACGCCCGTTGCGAGCGTCGTTGATCCCCAGAAACGCATCCGCGACAGGGCAAAGGCTGCCGGCACGCTGATCAGCATCGTAATGATGACCACGATCACCGAAACCAGCGCGGAATTGCGGAAAAACCGGAGATAAATGTCCTGGGTCAGCAGCTCCTTGTAGTTATCGAGGGTCGGTTCATAGACCCACCAGGGATTTATCGCCGCCGAAATCTCCGCGCTCGTCTTGAGCGAGGTGATCAGCATGTAAATGGGCGGCAGCAGGAAAAAGATCGCAAAAAGGATCAGGAAGAAATAGGACCAGCGCAAAGCCCATGCGCGGTCTCGTTTGATGCTGCCGTACTTCGGCCGGGCACGAGCCGGCAGCGTTGCTGTATCGACCGTGCTCGCCATCACACTTCACTCCCCCGGCGGGTAATATCCCGCAGGATGAAAATTGCCGCGATTGTCAGGATCGGCACCATGAAGAGCGACACGGCTGCCCCGAGCGGAAGGTCGCCGCCGACGATGCCGAGTTGGAACGCCCATGTTGCGAATACGTGCGTCTGATCGACGGGCCCGCCGGCTGTCAGAATGCGCACGATGTCGAAGTTCGCGAACGTGACAATGAGCGAGAACAGCGTCGTGATGGCGATGATGTTTCGCATCATCGGCAATGTGATGTACCAGATCTTTTGCCACCAGTTGGCGCCATCAATTTCTGCCGCTTCGTAAAGCTGTTCCGGCACGGATTTCAGCGCGGCGAGATACATGATCATGAAGAACGGCGCGCCGATCCAGACATTCACAAGAATGACCGACAAGCGCGCCCAGAACGGATCGCCTGTCCATGGAATGGGATCAATGCCGAATTTCGCGAGCACCCAATTGAAAGCGCTATAGGACGGATCGAAAAGCCAAAGCCAGCCAAGGCAACTCATTGCCGGCGGAATGACCCACGGCACCAGTAAAACGCCGCGCCAGAGCCGTTGCCCTTTCGCTGGAATGTTGTGCACGAAATGGGCGACAACGAAGCCGATGAGGGCCTTCAGGATGACGGCGGTGATGGCGAAAATGCAGGACTGCTTCACCACCATCCAGAACGTTTCGCGCTTGAACAGGAAAAAGAAATTCCCGAGGCCAACGAAACGCTGCATCGACTTGTTGAGTGTCGCGAGGTGCAGCGAATAGAACGCAGGATAAAGCACAAGCACTGCGATCAGCAGGATCAGCGGCAGTGTCATGAAGAACGCGATAGTCGATTTGCGCTGCATGACCCTGCGGAGGGAAGTCCGTCGCACGCTGGCTGATGATCGTGTGGTGCTCAATGCGGCTTCCGCCATGAAGGGAATCCTCCATCCAGAGGGGAACGGCTAATGCGCGCACCGCGGTGGTATGCGCGCGATGCGCCAATCCACTGGGGATTTTGGGAGCCGGCCCTTTGGCCGGACCGACTCCCGGCCTTCATCAGGTGCGCATGAAGCCTTCGAGCTCGCTCTCGGCCCAGGACAGGACGTCCTCCATCTTCTCGCCGCGGGCGTAGCGCACGACCATCTTCGTCATCAGACCCTGGCTGTAGATCTGGACGGCGATCTTGTGCGGCGTCGGCGCCGCCGCGATGGACAACGTCTGGTGCCGATGCGGATCGGGGTAGTGATAGAGCGTTCCCTTCGGCGGGCCTTCCTCGGCCCAAATCTTGAACGATGTCAGCTTCGCGTAGGCCGGGAGGTCGTAGCCGGCGCTGGCAACCACGGCGCGTTCGACGGCCTCAGGCTGCGACAGGTGCACCAACAGACTCTTCGCCGCCGACTTGTTCTGCGAGAAGCTCCAGATGCCCCAGAAGTAGGGCAGGAACGGCGCGTAACGACCCTTCGGCCCGGCGGGCATGCCGTGCGTCCAGCACTTCTCGGCGATTTGCGGGGCATCGCGCTTAGCCACGGCCCAGGCGCTCGGCGGGTTCATGATGAGCGCGCCACGGCCCGAAACCAGCCATTTGTTGTTCGACGAGTCGTCCCACGCAGGCACATCGGGTGGCAGGAACTCCATGAGCTTCTTGTAGAAGTCGAGTGTCTGCCGGACCTCATCGCTCTTGACGGTGATGTTTTCATTCTGGTCGACCAGCACAGCCCCGAAGGAAGAGAAGATGGCGCCGGCGGTGTCCACCGAGTCCGTCGTGGTGCCGAGGCCAATGCCGAACGGGTAGCCGGCCTTGTGACAGGCCTCCGCGGCCTTCAGGAAGGTATCCATGGTCCAGTCATCGGCCTTCGGTGCCTCACCTGCCGGATACATGGCCTGTACGTCGATACCGGCATGCTCTTTCATCAGGTCGATGCGGGAGCAGGGGCCCTTGATCTGGCTGCCCTGCGCGGAGGGCACTGCGACCCATCTGCCGTCGATGTGGCCCAGGTATGTGACGGTATCGTTGACCTCGCCGTTCTGCTTGATGAGCTCGGTCATAATGTCATCGACCGGCTCCAGAAATTCGGCGTTGTTCGCTGGCTCCCAGGTGGGGAAGGCGAGGATGTCGTGGCCTGATCTTGCTTGGCGCTCAGCAGCGATGGTGAGCAGGTTCTTGTTGCCCTGGGACGGGATGAAGTCCATCTGGACTTCAACTTTTTCCTTTTCGGCCCACTCGAGAACGATTTTCTTTGTTTCTTCGTTAGCACCCGGGACCCAGTGATCCCAGAAACCGATGGACAGTTTTCCGGCCGCATGGGCGGTGCGGATGTAGGGGGCGGCGAGGACTGTCGCTGATGCAGCCGCAGTCGCGGTTAAGAAGCGGCGGCGCGTAAGCCGGGACTTGCGCATGGGGTTTCCTCCAAATCATTGCCAACACCGTGTCTCGACGTGGCGACGCTGTTGAGCCCGACCTAAGGCCATGCTCTCGCGTCATTCTTGTTTGAGGTGGCTACAACCACCGGATGCTGCTTTATGCAGGCGCGACAAAGGTAGCTGACGGATGCTCCGCAAGGCAACAATTGGTTTGCGTCGTCAGCTTGAAAACGGCGTAACTGTGGACACGGTGTTGGCTCACCCTAGCCGCTCAGGCCGGCGGGGCAGTTTCCTTATTCTTTCCGCCACTTGGATTCCTTCTCGGTTCCGTCTATCACGCCCGCGACGGGTGCCTGGCTCCGCCCGGCGCCGCCAAGTTTGTTGAAGCCCGCGCGATCTGGTGAGAGCGATATGAAGAAAATCAAGGTGACTGGAACCGTCGTCGAGCTCGACGGCGACGAGATGACCCGCATTATCTGGAAGCTCATCAAGGAGAAGCTGATCTACCCCTACCTTGATATCAACCTCGAGTATTACGACCTCGGCATCGAGAACCGCGACCGCACCAACGACCAGGTCACGATCGACGCAGCCTATGCCATCAAGAAGCACGGCGTCGGTGTGAAGTGCGCCACCATCACGCCCGACGAGGCGCGGGTGAAGGAGTTTGGCCTCAAGGAGATGTGGAAGTCGCCGAACGGCACCATCCGCAACATCCTCGGCGGCGTCATCTTCCGCGAGCCCATCATCTGCAAGAACGTGCCGCGGCTGGTACCGGGCTGGACGAAGCCCATCATTATCGGCCGTCATGCTTTCGGAGATCAGTACCGGGCCACGGACTTCAAGTTCCCTGGCAAGGGCAAGCTGACCATCAAGTTCGTCGGTGAGGACGGCACCCTTATCGAGAAGGAGGTGTTCGACGCGCCGGGGGCAGGTGTCGCGCTGGCGATGTACAACCTGGACGAATCGATCCGGGACTTTGCGCGTGCCTCGTTCAACTACGGCCTGGCGCGGAACTACCCGGTCTACCTGTCGACCAAGAACACGATCCTTAAGCAGTACGACGGCCGCTTCAAGGACATCTTCCAGGAAATCTACGACAACGAGTTCAGGGCGGAGTTCGAGAAGCGCGGCCTCTTCTACGAGCACCGTCTCATCGACGACATGGTGGCCTCGGCGCTGAAGTGGTCGGGCGGCTACGTCTGGGCCTGCAAAAACTATGACGGTGACGTGCAGTCCGACACGGTCGCCCAGGGCTTCGGCTCGCTTGGCCTCATGACCAGCGTGCTGATGACGCCCGATGGCAAGACGGTCGAGGCCGAGGCAGCCCACGGTACCGTGACCCGTCACTATCGCGAGTATCAGAAGGGCAAGGAGACCTCGACCAACTCCATCGCCTCGATCTTCGCCTGGACCCGCGGCCTCGCGCACCGCGCCAAGCTCGACGACAACCCCGAGCTGGCGAACTTCGCGCAGACGCTGGAGCGGGTCTGCATCGAAACCGTCGAGTCCGGCTACATGACGAAGGACTTGGCACTCCTCGTCGGCGCCGACCAGAAGTGGCTCTCCACCACCGGCTTCCTCGACAAGGTGGACGAGAACCTGCGCAAGGCGATGGGCGTCTGATTAACGCAATCAACCCTAGAAGAGGGGAGTAGGGCACGAATTCGCCCTACTCCCTACCTCCATAATTCACTGGACCGCCTGGTTTCGTTGGCACGCCCTGCCTTCTCAGTTGGCTCGCGCTGAAGTCTTGGTCGGCTCTTCGAGTTCTAGGGCCCGAGAGGTTTGCAGGCGCGAACCTCCCTACAGAAGCAGTTTCTAGGGAGACCTCCTGCATCTGAACTAGGAGGCCTGCCAAGCGCCATTCTCCATTGAAGGTTTCAAAGAGCATGTCGAAATTGATTTGCTCAGGGCGCGTTTCGATGAAGCCGGTTAAGCGGAGCCGACCCGGCTCATCGATAGTGGGCTGATTAGTCAAGTTCGGACTGAAAAACAGAATAGGCGAAAAATCGTATTTCTTGTGTCAAAGGTCCACGAACGACTCAGCAAGGTCCGAGGCAGAAACACTCGCCTGAAAAGTCGGACCACCTAGATCGCGCAAAACAGTATAATTACCTCTCAAATTTCGCTTGGGAGAGTGCGATCAGCGTCGTCCTGATCAGCATGTCTGCTTTGTAATTGTCTCGAATGAAGCTCTGCTGGCGGAAAGGTTGCGTTGTCGGCCTTAGCTCGTTTTGGGCTAGGCCTTTCCTGGTTGGAGCGCTAATCACAAGAACAATAGCTAAAAATGCTAATAATGGCATTCTAAATAAGTTCATCAATTTTCAAAAACAATCCTGGATCAAGCGTCTTGTTGAATACCTTTCCAAAACACTGATTATGTCAATATAAGAGCTGTGGTTATCCGGAGAATGTAAACTCCGCCGGAATTATATCCAGCGGAGCAAGTGCAGACCATATACACGCTAGCGTTCAACCTGTGGGGCGGAGTGAACCTAAA
>NICF_comb_assmDRAFT_10003772_pt1 | contig 10809 bp, 10 predicted proteins | sample NewIslPassag4_SG_FD_11279 | JGI IMG/M metagenome (IMG submission 11279) | reverse complement strand
ATCCGGCAGCGCGTACACGCCCACGGCGTGCCGTCGGATACGGCGGTGACGGTCACCTGTCGTCCCGTGGCGTGCAGCCAGGTTCAACTGGGCCAGGCCGACGCGACGATCACGGTTTCGGCAACCCGCACGTTCAGGCCGGTCACCACCAGTTCCCTTCAGAGCTTTTTCGGGCTCGGACCCGTGAACCTACGGGCTCAGGCGACGGCGAGGATAGCGACATGATGTGGGAAACGATGCGCCGTTGGTTGTGGCACGCCCGAGCGCGCGGGCAGGTACTCGTCCTCTTCGCCGTGGCGTTGGTGGGGATGATCGGGATGACAGGCCTCGCCATCGACCTCGGCTACACGTTCTCCCAGAAGCGGGCGATCCAGAACGCAGCCGACGCCGGCGCATTGGCCGGNGCGCAGTACCTGACCAAGTCGACCCCGGACACCCGTTACCCGGTCCGAAACGAGGTCGCCCAGGTCGTGGCCCAGAACGGCTTCGGCGGCGCAACACCCCAGTTGGTGTCGTGCCAGTACGTCGACGCGTCGGACAATCTCTTGGGGGACTGCAGCCAGGAGCCGCCGGACGAGGCGACGGGTGTGGAGGTTCGGGTCAGGGAGACCCACCGGACCTTCTTCATCCAGATCGTCCCCGGTGCGCCCGACACCGCCTCAACCGAGGCGATGGCGCGGGCACGGGTCTTCAAGGTGACCAATGCTCCAGGCGATGCGCCGTTTGTCGTCTGCGGGTACGATACCGAGCTGTCCGGTGGCGGGACGTTCTCGATCCTGAAGCCAGGAACGAACGAGATCGATCCGGCGGCGATCGGCAAGACGTTCCGGATTCACGCCCCGCAAGGCATCTCCCGCTGTGGGACGGGCAACGCGTTCAAGGGTCTCGTCGGGGACAACGACGAGGAAAACATCCCGATCCCCGGAATCTGGGAGGGCACCCCGGGTACGCGCGCCAGCATTCGCATCAAGGTGCCTGGCCTTCGGGGATGCCGGCCGGGCTCATCGGTCAACGACTGTATCCTGCTCCTGCCGATTGCGGACTCAGGAGAAGGCAACGGGTCGCACATCAAATTCCATGTGGTCGCCGTCGCGGCCTTCTGGATCCAGGAGTGCCACGCGAACTGTCATGAGGGCACGCTCATCGGGCCATACGTCATCGGCCCCGGTGACGGTTGGCTGCCCGACCCGGGCGATAGCTGGCAACTGGGCGACAACGGCCTGCTCATGATCCGGCTCGTCGCCTGATTCACCCGGCGCGATCTGAACACGGGCGCGACAGAAGCCCGGCGTGGATCTCAGTGCGGTTCACTGCCCCCGGACCGCCTGCATGAAGCGGTTCAGCTCGATTGCCGGCATCGTGAGGAACTGCACCGTCCCCCGGCTGCTGAGGGCGACCGAGACCTTGGCGATCGTCTCGTTGTCGGGTGCCTCGACGATGTTGACGAAGTCGTAGGGCCCGAGGACGGCCCACTGCTGCACCACCCGGGCGCCCATCGCCTCGACCTCGCGGTTGACCTCGGTGATCCGCTCCGGCCGCTCCTGGATCGTCTCCCGGCCGTCGTCGGTCAGGGTGCTGAGCATGATGTAGATGGGCATGGCTTCCCCCCCTCCACTGCGGGCATGCGCCAACCGCACGACGCCCCACCTACCCCGCAATTCCCGTGCAGACGCGGACCTTGACCTGCCGGACCCTGCCACGGAAGATGGTGAGAATGGGAGTGGGCAATACCGCGCCGCGGGCGCGGCTGAGCGAGAGGAGTCGTGCCGGTGGAGTCGATGCACATCGTGCGCTACCGGGATGGGGAGCGCGCGGCCTACGGGATCCTGGAGGACGGGGTCGTACGTCAGGCGTCGGGCGATCCGTTCAGCGGGCTGACGCCGGGTGCCGAGGTCGGCCCGCTGGAGGAGGTCACGCTGCTGCCGCCGGTCGAGCCGAGTAAGATCGTCGCGATCGGCCTCAACTACCTGGACCACATCACCCAGGACGCGCACGGGTTCGAGCAGCCGGAGAACCCGATCATCTTCCTGAAGCCGCCGAGCTCGCTACTGGCGCACGGCGGCAATATCGTGCTGCCGCGCGGCACCGAGCGGGTGGAGAGCGAGGCGGAGCTGGCGGTGGTCATCGGGCGACGGGCCCGCTATGTTCCCGCCGAGCGCGCCTACGACTACATCCTCGGCTTCACCTGCTCGAACGACGTGAGCGCCCGCGATTACCAGTTCAAGGACGGGCAGTGGGTACGCGCCAAGGGCTTCGATACGTTCACGCCGCTCGGCCCGGCCATCGCCACCGGNCTGCGCGCCGATGACCTGGCGATCGCCTGCCGGCTCAACGGCGAGGTGCGCCAGCAGTCGACGACGGCAAAGCTGCTCTTCGGCGTGCCGTACCTCGTGGAGTTCATCAGCCGGGTCATGACCCTGGAGCCGGGCGACGTCATCATGACCGGCACCCCGGCCGGTCCGCCGCGCATGGCCCCGGGCGACGTCGTCGAGATCGAGATCGAAGGCATCGGCGTGCTGCGCAACGGCGTGGTGGCGGAGGAAATGCCGGAGTAGATGGCCCTCACCCCCTAACCCCCTCTCCCAACTTTGGGAGAGGGGGAATGGGATGACGAAACACTCCCCTCTCCCAAGGTTGGGAGAGGGGCCGGGGGTGAGGGTCGCTTCTTGCCTCACTCGCTGCCGATGAGGTCTTCGATGGAGCGGAGGCCTTCGCGGTCGAGGTAGGTGACGAGGTCGCGGAGGATGGCGCCGGGGAGGGCGGGGCCGCCGTAGACGAAGGCGGTGTACATCTGGACCAGGCAGGCACCGGCACGCATCCGCTCGATGACGTCGGCGGCGCTGCTGATGCCGCCGACACCGATGATCGCGAGCCGGTCGCCCGCGCGGCGCCGAACCTCACGGACGAGCGCGGTGGCGCGGGCGCGGAGCGGCGGCCCGCTCAGCCCGCCCGGGACGTCCGGCACCGGCCCCTGCAGCCCGCTCCGGTCGACGGTGGTGTTGCAGACGACGACGCCGGCCGCGCCCCCCTCGATCGCCCCGGCGAGGACGTCGTCGAGCCCGGCGTCGTCGAGGTCGGGCGCGATCTTCACCAGCACCGGGTGGGGGTGGCGGCGGTGCAGTGCGGCGGCGCGGGCGTTCGCCTCGCCGACGGCCCGGAGGATCTCCACCAGCGCCGTGCGCTGTTGCAGGTCGCGCAGGCCGGGGGTGTTGGGCGAGCTGACGTTGACGACGACGTAGTTCGCCACGTCCCAGAGCGCGTTCAGCACGTCCACGTAGTCCCTGGCGGCGCACTCGGGTGGTGTGTCGCGGTTCTTCCCGAGGTTGATGCCGACGACGCCGGGGAAGCGCCGGCCGACCAGCCGAGCACGGACGGCCGCCGCGCCCTCGCTGGGGAACCCCATGGCGTTGATGAGGGCCCGGTCCTGCGGCAGGCGCCAGACGCGAGGCGACGGGTTGCCGGGCTGCGGACGCGGGGTGACGGTGCCGACCTCGACCGCGCCGAACCCGAGCGCCAGCAGGGCACCGACCGCCTGGGCGTCCTTGTCCAACCCAGCGGCGACACCGAGCGGGTTGCGGAACGTCAGGCCGAAGCGCTGCACGCGGAGCCGCTCATCGGCGGGGCCGGCAAGCCGACCCAGGAGCGCCGTCCCACCCGGCATTCGGTCCGCATCGCGCAGCAGCCGGAGCGCCAGGTGATGTGCGCGCTCCGGGTCCATGCGCTGCAGCAGCGCCGGGTAGAGGACCGCTCGGTACAGCCGCTCCATACTGGTGGACTCCTTCGGCGTCATGCGTCATACGTCATGCGTGTTGCGTGTTGCGTGATGCGTGTCGCGTGGTCCGTTAGCTTGGGTTCGGACTCGCCATGACGAACCACGAACCACGGAACACGCAACACGGAGCACGCATCACGCACCAGTATGACGCATGACGGGTGACGTATGACGTGTGACGTCTCGCATTCCCCTACCCCGTCTCACAGACCCAGGCGCGCGGCCCGCCGGGCCGCTCGGGGTGCCATCACTGGTTGCCGCTGGGGTAGGAGATCTCGTAGCCGGTGCCGCGACGGGGGATGGCGAGCGCGACGAGGCGCTGGGTGCCGTCCAGCTCGGCGCGCAGCGTTGCCTGCGCGGCGCGGACCTGCTCCCGGTCGATCCCCTCCTCCGGCACGCTCAGGGTGATGTAGACGGAGTCGGGGTCCAGGTCCACGTACTCGGCGGCGACGGGGTCGTCCGTCCAGGGCTGGAGTGCCGTGGTCAGGTCGAGGCTGGGCGGGGGCATGATCTCGACCCCGACCAGCCGGCCGCCCTCGCCGACGTCGACGTACCCCGGCAGATCGACCGTCCGGCTGGGCTCCCCCGGCTCGCGATCGAGCGACAGGCGCAGGGCGTTGGTGGTCGGGTCGTAGGTGAGACGCATGGTGTGTCCTTATGTCCAGTGGCGAGGGCCGGGTCGCGCTAGTTGCGCGGCGCGGTCAGGCCGATGCGGGCGTCGGCATCGTAGGCGGCGAGCCGGCTCCGGTTGCAGCGGACGCGGACGCGGGTGCCCGGCGCCAGATCGACGTGCGACGGCTGGTTTGACAGGAGCTGGACGCCGCACGGGAGCTGCACGAGATAGGTGTACTCCGCGCCGTTGAACGTGCGCGAGGTGATGACGGCGATTCCCTCAGGATCCTCCTCCAGGCTGACGTCGCGCGGGCGGATCAGGAGCTCCACGAGTTGCGGCCCGGCCGGGTGCTCGAGCCCGAAGCGGCCGAGATCCGACTCGGCCACGTCCCCGGCGACGCGGGCCGGGACGAACGTGCCCTGTCCGACGAAGCGGGCGACGGCGCGGGTCGCCGGGAAGTGGTAGACCACGTCCGGCGTGTCGATCTGCTCCACGCGGCCCTGGAGCATCACCGCGACGCGGTCCGCCACGGTCATAGCTTCCTGCTGGTCGTGCGTCACCAGGATGGCGGTCGTCTCGGTCGCCTTGAGCAGGGAGCGCACCTCGGCGCGCATCTGGGTGCGCAATTCGGTGTCGAGGTTGGAGAAGGGCTCGTCGAGCAGCAGCACATGCGGGCGCGGCGCCAGGGCGCGGGCGATCGCCACGCGCTGCTGCTGGCCGCCCGAGAGCTGGTGCGGGTAACGATGGGCGACGCCTTCGAGGCCGGTCAGCGCCAGCAGGTCACTTACGCGCGAGCGGCGCTCGGCCGACGAGAGGTGCCCGAGGCCGAAGGCGATGTTGTCGGCCACGCTCAGGTGCGGGAAGAGGGCGTAGTCCTGGAAGACCATGCCGACGCCGCGGCGCTCCGGAGGCACGAAGGTGCCGTTCCCGTCGGCGACGCAGCGCCCGGCGATGGCGATGACCCCGGTGTCGGGGCGCTCAAAGCCCGCGATCAGCCGCAGCGTCGTGGTCTTGCCGCACCCGCTGGGGCCGAGCAGTGCCACGATCTCACCCGGCGCGATGGCGACACTCACCTCGCGGACCGCCGGCTCGGCGGCGCCCGGGAAGCGCTTACTGACGTGTGTCAGCTCGATCGCCGCGTGCATACCTCTCCCCCGCCTGTCTGCCGGTCACCGCCGGGCGACCGGTCCAGGTTCAGTCTACCATCCAGGCAGCGTCCCTCACGCCGGATCCCGCTCCCAAGATGAGAAAAGTGAAGAGACCCATCGTCGTATTCCCCTCCTCCCCACCTTGGGAGAGGGGGGGCCAGGGAGTGAGGGCCGACGCGCGCACGTTCGAATCACTCATCGCTCTTGCCCTCGCGCCAGGCGGTGACGGCCATCGGGACGGCCGAGAGCAGGATCAGCAGCAGGGCCGGCGCGGCGGCCTGTGCCCAGAAGCCCCCGGCGGTCGCGCTCCAGACCTGCGTCGCCAACGTGTCGAAACCGGTCGGGCGCAGCAGCAGTGTCGCCGGAAGTTCCTTCATCACCGTCAGGAAGATGAGCGCCCCGGCGCTCAGGATGCCGGGGTAGGTCAGCGGCGCGGTGACGCGCAGCCAGACGCGTGGCGGGGAGTGGCCGAGGCTGCGGGCGGCTTCCTCGACGCGCGGGCTGACCTGTAGCAGCGCGGCGCGCAGAGTGGCGAGCGCCTGGGGCAGGAAGCGAATGATGTAGGCCACGAGCAGGATGCCGAGCGTCTGGTAGAGCCACGGCGCGTAGCGGGCGCCGAAGAAGACGAGCGCGAGCGCCACGACGATGCCCGGCAGGGCGTAGCCGAGATAGCTGAGCCGTTCGAGGACCCGGCTGAGCGTGCTCGGGTGGCGCACGGCCATGAGCGCGATCGGCGCCGCCGCCAGCACGGCGACCACGGCCGCGGCCAGGGACACGGACACCGAGCTGAGCGCCGCGGACCAGACCAGCCAGAGCGGCTCGCCGGCGCGCAGCCCCCGGATCAGCCAGTGGATGATCACACCGATCGGGATCAGGAGCGTGACGCTGACGATCGCGGCACAGTAGGCCAGCGCCAGCGGCGTCCAGCGGCCCAGGCGCACGCGGGTCGGCGGGCGGCTGACGCCCACGGTGCTGCGGTGGTAGCGGGCACGGCCACGGGCGCGCGCCTCCAGCGCCAGCACCACCCCGGTCATGGCGACGAGGACGAGAGCCAACCCCGCGGCCAGGGAGCGGTCGAAGGCGCCGCGGTACTGGTTGTAGATGGCGCGCGTAAAGACGTCGTAGCGCAGCAGCGAGACGGCGCCGAAGTCGCCCAGGACGTAGAGCGCGACGAGCAGCGATCCGGCCAGCAGGGCCGGGCGCAGGAGCGGCACGGTCACCCGCCGGAAGCTCTCCCACGGGCCGAGCCCCAGCGAGCGGGCCGCCTCCTCCAGGGCCGGGTCGAGCTGGGCCATCGCCGAGCGGACCGCCAGAAGGACGTAGGGATAGCTCAGGAGCGTCAGCGTCAGCCAGGCGCCGAAGAAGCCGTAGATCTCCGGCAGCCGCTCGATGCCGAAGATGACCTCCAGCACTCCCTGGAGTGCCCCGCGCGGCCCGAGCGCGGCGATGAGGACGTAGCCCCCAACGTAGCTCGGGATCACCAGCGGCAGCGCGGTGAGGACCGTCCAGATGCGCCGGCCCGGCAGATCCGTCCGCACCGTGAGCCAGGCCAGCGGCAGCGCGATGGCTGCCGAGGCGGCGGTCACGGTCGCGGAGAGGAGGAGCGAGTTGCGGATGAGCATCAGCGTCCGGTCGCGCCATAGCAGGTGGAACAGCTCGGGTCCGGCCTGGGCGGCGCGCAGGACGAGGTAGACCAGCGGGGCGAGCATGAGGAGCGCCACGACGAGCGACGGGAGCACCAGCAGCGGCGGGACGTGCGCACCGTCCCAGAGGCGGCGGCCCGCCCGTGCCGGTTGGGTGCCCGGCGTCGCGGTCGGCTGCGGCATCGAGGCCCCGCTGGTCGTCATGGCTACAGCAGCCCCACGTCGCGCAGCATCTCGAGCGTTGCCTCCAGGTCGGCCAGATCCGACAGGTCGATGTCGGGTGTCTGAATCTCGTTCAGCGGGACGAGGTTCGGGTCGGTCGGCACGCCCGCGACCAGCGGGTACTCATGGGTCTCCTCGGCGAAGTAGGTCTGCGCCTCGGGGCTGAGCATATAGCGGATGAAGGCGATGGCCTGCTCCTGGTTCTTGGCCGTGGTGAGGATCCCGGCCCCGGCCACGTTGACCAGCGCGCCCGGNTCGCCGTTGCGGTAGATGTAGTTCCGTGCCGGNAGATCCCTGCCCGCCTCGGCACGTTGNCGNTCGAGATAATAGTGATTGACNAACCCGGCGTCGATCTCCCCGGCGATGACGGCGCTGACGATCACGTCGTTGTTCTCGTACACCCGGGCGCCGTTGTCCCGAATCCCCTCCAGCCACGCGCGGGCCACATCGTCGCCGCGCAGCACGCGGATCGCCGTGACGGCGGCCTGGAAGGAGGCGTTGGTCGGCGCCCAGCCGAGCCGATCCTTCCACACGGGGTCGGTGAAGTCGAGGATCGAGGGCGGGATATCCGACTCCTTGACGCGCTCGGTGTTATAGACCACGGCCCGCGCCCGGCCGCTGAGCCCGATCCAGTGCCCGTCGGGGGAGCGGAAGCGCGGCTCCACCAGGTCCAGCACGTCGGACGGGAGTTCCGCCAGGAGCCCCTCGCGGGCGACCGCACCAAGCGCGCCGGCGTCCTGCGCGAAGAAGATGTCGGCGGGACTGCTCTTCCCCTCCTCCAGAATCGCGGCGGCCATCTCGGCCGTGTCTCCGTAGCGCACCTTGACGTCGATGCCGGTGGCCGCGGCGAACTCGTCGACGATCTTCTGGACCAACTGCTGCGAGCGGCCTGAGTAGACGGTCAGCGAACCGCCGATGGTGCCGGTCGCCGGGGTGCCCGCCGGGGTGCTTGCCGGCGTCGTGGCGGCGGGCGTCGACGTCGCTGCCGCCCCGCTGCCACCGGTGCTGGCCTGGCTGGTGGCGGTCGGCGCCGCGGTCGATGCCGGACTCTCGTTTCCACCACAAGCGGCCAGCACCGGGCCAGCCAGTGATGCGCCGGCCACGGCGGCCAGCGCACGGATGATGTCGCGTCTGCTTACTGAGCGGTTTGTGTTCACGTCCCCTCCGCGCTCCCGCGCCTATGCGCCCCTCGCGAGGGGCGCAGCACTCATTCCTCTTCACGATTGGATGCGCAATCCCGACCTGCGCAGTCGGGATTAGAGTACGAGGCGTGGTGCGGCCTTGTCAAGGGGGCGGCATCGCGACGCGGATCACGACCGCCGTCCGCCTGTCGATGCGGGGTCCGCCCGGCGGCGTGCGACGATGCACGGGGTGATCGCGTCGGCGAGCGCATCGAACGCGTCGCGGATCGCGATGCCGGGCGTGCTCCCCTCGCCGGTGGCGGACAGGTCGCGGTCCCCCACACGGAGGAGGACGTGGACGGCGTAATCCTCCCGATCGGCGCGGTGGGTCAGCGTGACGTCGATGAGCGGCGGATCCTGAAGCGCCCCGCGCAGGCGATGCGTGAGGAGGGCGGCCTCGCGTGCCAGGGTGGCGTGGAGCGCCGTCGTCAACAGGTCCGGCTTGTTGCTATGGATCCGCATGGGGTCATCTCCAGGCGTCGTCGGCGGTCATGTACCCCGGCGTTGCCGGGTGGGATCCATCGTGCCGGAGCAGACGCGGCAAAGGCATCGACATCGCACCCGGCGGCGCGACAATGCCGTGCACGTTTGGCTGGCGTGACTCAGAGGCGATCAGTGCGATGCAGTGAGGCTGCCAGATTCAGTCGGCGAAAGCGGCCGCGACGGGGTACGGCGGGCGCTCCACCGGCGGCGGTGAACCTCAACGGCTCCTCGTTCGTTGTAGCCTTTGGCGGGTACCGGCCCGCCCAGCACGCAGCNGGCCGGTGTCCGCCGAACCTGGAACGGATCGGAAGCGGAGGTTGTTCGTGCGCAGACCGAGGTTGCAACCCCGGATCGCGCGCATGCTCGCTCTTGTCATCATCCTCAGCGCGCTCCCCCTCGCACCGTCTCTTGCCGTCACTGCCGCCAGCATCCAACCGACCGGCCTGGTCGCTTACCTGGACCGCGGCAACAACCTGTGGGTCAGCCAGGACAGTGGCGCGGGCGCCGTCCAGCTCACCACGGCGGGCGGCTACACCGGATTTGTCTGGTCGCCCGACGGCACACGGCTGGCCGCCGTCGGCCCGGTCAGCGGCGGCGCCGGTGTGTCGCTGGTCGGGACCGACCCGAGCTTCGGCGTGCGTGAGCTGCACACCGGCACGGCGCCCGCCTGGTCCCCGGACAGCCGCCGCGTCGCGATCATCGACGGCGGGACCGTCCACATCTACGGCCGCGAGGGAGGCTACCAGCGCAGCGTCCCCGTCGGGGCCGATGCCATCCAGTGGTCGCCTGACGGGAGCCGCATCGGCTTCACCCGCTGGCTGAGCGACCCCTACGGCACCGGCTGCGCCATCCGGGACCTCGGCTGGATCGACGCCGACACCGGCGCAAGTCACGGCGTCGCCCGCACGTTCGGCAAATTCGCGTGGGCCGGAGACGGCGCTCGCCTCCTCTACGTCTCCGCCGACGACGGCACCGTCCGCGCCTTCGACACCCGTTCCGGCGCCGGCCAGCGCCTCTCCTCCCGGTCGGCCAATCCCTGCGGCGGGCCGTTCTTCACGAGCAACGACGGCCGCACGCTCTTCTTCCTGGACTACGGTGCGGGTGGTCGCGACCTCGTCGCCGTCAACCTGTCGTCGCTCCAGGAGCGGGTCTATCGGAACCTGCCGATCGGTTACCCGGCGCGCACGCTGCCCGACAGCTACGTCTCGGTCGACCCGCTGGCGCGCTACGCCTACGTGGTGCAGACCTACCCCACCACCATCACCCGCGTCGATCTCCAGTCCGGCGCGCTCCAGCAGATGCTCTTCAACGATTACCGCATGGTGCTCGGCTTCTCACCCGACCGCGACCGGGTCGCCCTGCTGGCCACCCCCTACGGTGAGCCGAGCGTGACCTACATCCGCGACCTGACCACCGGCGAGGAGACCGCCTTCACCAACGTGGGCTGGCTCGCCTGGCAGGGGTCGCCGATCACCGCGTCCACGGTCGATGCCTGGACCCGCGTCTGGGATCGGGAGGATCGCCCGGTCGCGGCGAGCGCGGCGCACCGCACCTGGATCTGGGGCCCGGCACCCTTCGCCACCCGCCAGGAGCCCTATCTCGAAGCACCCGGTGGCCGCCGTGCGGTGCAGTACTACGACAAGAGCCGTATGGAGGTGACGCATCCCGACGGCGATCAGAGCAGCCGCTGGTACGTCACCAACGGCCTGCTGGTCAAGGAGTTGATCACCGGCCAGATGCAGGTCGG
>NICF_comb_assmDRAFT_10003771_pt1 | contig 10810 bp, 10 predicted proteins | sample NewIslPassag4_SG_FD_11279 | JGI IMG/M metagenome (IMG submission 11279) | reverse complement strand
GAGGTGCTGAATTACCTGGATAACGAGCCGCTTTTGGCCGTGTACGCGGATTTCCAGGAAGCGGAGGAAGGCAGGGTCCCCGCCGAGGAAGCATTCGCCAAACTGAAACGTCACCTGACTTTGACGCCGTATTACGTGTATGATCATGAGCAGGGCAGCTACGTATTATGCGGAAAGTTGGATTGTGACTACGCGGTAAAAGCGGACACCGGGGAAGTGATTCCCATCACCGGGAACCGCGCCCGATCGCCGGATGTTTAAAGATGTGCGCTGCAAAAAAAGCCCCGTACCGGAGTCGGGGCTTCTTTGATTCAAACGGAGAGAACCGCGGCATCATCGTTGCGGTTCTTTTTTTAACCGATATATGAGTCCGATCACGCCGGAACGGAACGTTTGGTTCTGTACGAGTTCCAACGGAATCGGTTTTTGAACATCCTTGAATAACGAAAGTCCCTTGCCAAGGATCACCGGGTTTACATTCAAACGAAACTCGTCGATCAAATGGTGTTGCATGAGGTGATGGGCAACCCGGGGACTTCCGATAATCATCATGTCTTGCCCGTCCTGATTTTTCAGCTTTTGAACTTCCTCCGCAATATTTTCTCTGATCAAGATGGAATTGTTCCAGTCGACGCTTTCCAAGGTGGTCGAAAACACGACTTTTTGTGTTCTGTTGAGCCAGGCTGCGTGCGCCCTTTCATGTTCCGATGCGTCGGGGTTATCCGGCACCGTCGTCCAATGTCGCTGCATGCCCAAATATGTACCGCGTCCCCATAGGACGGTATCGACGGTTTTGAAGTTTTCGTCCGCATACCGTTCCATCTCTTCATCGTGAATGATCCAGCCGATGTCCCAGTCATGTTCCCCTTGGACGAATCCATCCAGCGAAACGTGCATGTACAGAATCAGTTTGCGCATGAAGAAACACTCCTCGTATAGTATTTAGAATCTTTACATGACCATGGGCCATAATCCCGTATCCATTTTCGCGACGAACTCCTGATTTTGAAGAACGATCGTGTCCGCTCCTGTGGAGAAATAAGGTTTACCCCAGGGGGACCGCCGGAGTGCCCAACCGAGCGAAGCTGTTTGCACAATCCCATTTGCCAGGGCTGATGGATTCCCTTAATCAATGCGGTCGCCATTAATTTTGAGGCTCGAAAAGTTCGATAGGATTCCCTGATGGGTCATCCAATACAATCTGTTTGCCTCCGACACCTGCGACAATCTCATTACGGAAACGCAGGCCTGCTTTCCGCAGATGATCCACCAAGCCTTCCAGGTCATCGACCACAATTTGAATTCGATTCCAGCCGCCGGGTTCCGGCTTTCGCCCATCCGGCATGGCCTGGGCGGCCCCGCTTGGACCATTTATGGCATTCAAAAGAAGATCCAAGTTCCCCCGTTGCAAAATGGCGAACACAGGACCGCGATGCAATTTGACTGTGAAGTCAAGATACCGGGTATAGAATGTGATTGCCGCTTCTACATCGTGGACAAAATAGCGTACTCTGATTGAAACCATATAATTTCCTCCTCGTGGAAATTCATGGATGCCAATCCTAACGATGAGAACGGCAACCGTTTGTTTTACTTTCTTTCCGTCACCGCGAAGTAGTTCTCTTCATTGTCGGCGAAGTTGAACACTTTTCCGGAGGGAAGTTCCACGATGTCGCCGACCTTTACATTTTTGCTTTTCAAGTCTTGATGCAGTTGTTCGGCGTTGTCCGTATAAAACATCAAGGACGGCGTGCCGAGATTCATTCCGGGTTCCATTTTGGCGACGAACTCCTTGTTTTGCAGCACAATGGTCGTGTCCGCGCCCGGCGGAGCGATTTCAATCCACCTGAATCCTTGACCGTTATCTTCTTCCGCAACGACCCGGAACCCCAACTTCTCTGTCCAAAAATCCCGCGATTGATCTTGATTGCTGACATAAAGCATCACTTGACCGAGTTTTTGAATCATGTTGGATCGCTCCTTTTTGGGAATAACATTTTTGGCTATGCGCGAGACTTCAACCGAAGAAATATATGTATGTTTGGCAAGCGCACCTCCTTCCTTGATTCATGTTGTTACGATGGGATGGGACAGGTTTTGTATTGAATCCGAATGAACGCCGCAACATTGCCGGATCGGACCGGTCGTTTGCTCGGCGGTGGCGCCGGCCGGCGCCATGCGTGAATAAGGGATTGGCAGGGACGGACCGTGGTTTCGGAGAACCGGCGTCGTACCCGACAAGGCATTTATCTCTGTTTTAGTGAAACTCTAATTTAGAGTTAAATAGATTATACTTGGGCGGCCATCCCGTGTCAACCGAAAAATTCCAATCAAGCAAGACGCAATGGGACGTGTCCTCATCCTTCGTTCCTGTACTTTCTTTCGCTTCGGAGAATGATATTTTTTCTCTAGGAAACTCGGAAAGTTGCAAACCACATTCCGCGCGGTAGATTTTATGCATGGTTTGCAATATAATGGTTTGAAATGCAACTGCCGGACTACTTGCCGGACTACGAACAGATGGGATCTGAGCTCTGCAGCCATGGACACGAAAATGAATCGACACCCGCTCAAGTTCGCCTTGCTGATGGCGATTTTTTCCGCTTTGGGGCCTTTCAGTTTCGACATGTATTTGCCGGCGTTTCCTCAAATGGCGGCGTTTTTCGACACGGACGCGTATATGATTCAGGTAAGCCTGACCGCCTGCCTGCTGGGGTTGAGCGTGGGGCAGGTCGCAATGGGCGCGTTCAGCGATGTTTTCGGGCGGCGGAAACCCTTGTTGATCGCGATGATCGTGTATGTGCTTTCCTCTTTCGGTTGCGCTTTGGCACCCAATATCTACGTTTTTGTCGTACTGCGTTTTGTCCAGGGATTCGCCATTTCCGCCGGAACGATCTCCGGCGCCATTGTTCGCGATTTGTACAGCGGAGTGGAGCTGACGAAGGTTTTTTCGCTGCTTTCCATGATCCGGAGCCTGGCTCCGCTGCTCGCGCCGATTGCCGGCGGTATCGTCGTTTCGTATTTGCCTTGGAAGGCCGTGTTTGTCTTTTTGGGGCTGCTCGGTGTGTATTTGACGGCGGTTACCGTATGGAAGCTGGAAGAGACGCTGCCTCCCGAACGCCGGGTTTCCGGCAGCGCGCAAACGCTGTGGAGGAACTACAAAAGCTTGCTGCTGAACAGGACATTCATGGGTTACGCGCTTGTCCAGGGATGCATGTCGGCGGGCATTTTCGCGTACATTTCGGGCACCCCGTTTATTTATCAAAACATCTACGGCGTTTCCCCGCAAATGTTTTCCATGCTGTTTGCGCTGAACGGCATCAGTTTGATTTTGGGGTCGCAGCTGGTCCGGGGATTGGCGGGAAAGGTGAGCGAACGCCGAATTCTTCTGGTTGGGCTGTCATTGGCGCTCGTCACCGCCATCGCGGTTTTGGCGGTCATTCTTGCTCACGGGCCGTTGATCGCGCTCGTCGTCTCGCTGTTCTTTTTCGTCGCGGCGAACGGCATCACCCACCCCTCTTCCTTTGCCTTGGCGATGGAATCGCAAGGACACATAGCGGGCAGCGCCGCCGCGCTGCTCGGCGTCATTCCGTTTTTGCTCGGTTCCGTCACCTCGCCCCTGGTGGGCATTGCGGGCGAATCTTCCGCCGTACCGCTCGGCGTCATTTTGATCGCCACCTGTTCGCTGTCCTTTATGGCCTATGCAGGTTTGGTGAAACGGCCGATGAAAAAATCGCCCCGCTCCTTTTCAGCATAAAGACTTGTATTAAAAAAAGCGCAACGGAACGGAGAGGCGTTAAAACGCCAAACATCAGGGCGATAGCGGGGCCGCGTTCCGCAAAGATGTGCATTTTGCGCAAAATCGCCAAATAAAATCGCTCCGTTCCGTATCAGAAGCAAAATCCCAAACCTTCACTCGGGTCGCATTTCAAGCGATCGGCGTGCCGTTGGGAACGGGTTCGTCCGGCTTCAACAGCACCACGTCGCCTTCCTCGGGAATTCCGCCCAACACCAATACTTCCGATTCAAATCCGGCAATTCGTCTGACCGGAAAATTGACGACGGCAATCACTTGACGGCCGATGAGCCGTTCCGGCGCATATCGTCTCGTGATCTGGGCGGAAGAACGTTTCACTCCAAGTTCACCGAAATCAATTTCCAGCTTGTAGGCGGGCTTGCGCGCCTCCGGAAACGGCTCCGCCTTCACCACCGTACCCACACGAAGATCCAACTTCAAAAAATCGTCGATCGTTGCCGACACATTCACTCACTCCTGTCGATAGAACGGAATGCGCTGCCGATGAGTTTTGTCCGAATGGAACATCGTTAACCCGGGTCCAGAAACCGGAGCATGCGACGCCGGTTTGACCGCTTAAACAAAGATACACGGAAAGCCTTTCCGACGGCAGGTTCAGAAAGGCTTTCTTCTTCATGTTTTGTACGATGTGCACGATCGCGCCGGCGACACGCCGGCATTGCGGCTCGCCGCGGGCGTCCATGGTCAATGGTCCCCGTGATTGCCCCTGGACGGATTGGTGATGACGAAGCGTTCCTCCGGAAAATACAGGTAGTCGATTTTCACGCCGTCCAGCCATTCGTCGCCCTTCGTGAGCAGCACTTCGATGTCTTTGTCCGTCTGCACCAGTTCGTCGTCTTCCTTTTGCGTATCCAGAAATAGGCCGTAATGGGCGTGATCCCCGTGGGCGTGGGTTACGTAAACCCGCAGTTTCAAACCTTGGTTTTCTTCTTTTTCCAGCTCGCGCTTCAGCACTTTGGCGGCGTTGCGGGTAATTTTGCATTTCATGGGCGATCCACTCTCCGTTTCATAGCGTGAAAATCTCAACCCCCGACATGAAGCCCATACCTCCGGGCGCGGTTACTCACCTAACGGGAACATATCCCATCCGACGTGAAGGCCTCACCGTGGAGGAACGGTTACTTCTCTGTCGGGGACTTCCCCCGGCGACAGGAACGCTCCGCCACAAGGGACGGTTACTCCCGAAGCCCTTCCACCGGCATCGCTTGGGGGCGTTCGCAGCGGCTTTGCATCATGTAATGCTTTTGTTGATCGGCGGCGATATGAAAACCGTGCATGGCCTCCAGCACATGATACCCGATGTCGCCGCTTGCGCGATGGGCGCGGCCGTTGCGGATCGCATAGGCCATGTCCGCAACGCCGAGGCCTCTGCCCGAATCCGCATACGGATGCGTATAGGCGACGCGCTCCCATTCGTTTTGGTCATGGCGGTTCAAGAAAATGTCCCCGCCGAAAATATTCGGATCGGGCACGCGAATCGTCCCTTCGGTCCCATAAATTTCGATGTTCGGCAGATGATGCCTGCCAAACGTATCGAAGCTCGTGATCATCGTCGCGATCGCCCCGTTGTGAAAGGCGATATTGCCGGCCACATAGGTCGGCGTCTCCACTTTGATGCGCTGGCCGCGTTTCGGTTCGCTGCCGATGACGCGTTCCGCCAAGGCGGACTTGGTCATCGCGCTGATGCTCGCCATCGGGCCGAACAATTGAACGAGCGCCGTCAAATAATACGGACCCATGTCGAACATAGGACCTGCGCCGCGCTTATAGAAAAACTCGGGATCGGGATGCCAACCTTCCGGCCCCCTGGACAGCATAAAGGCCACGGCGGAAACCGGCTCGCCAATCTTCCCTTCATCGATCAGCTTGCGGCAGGTCTGCAGCCCGGCGCCCAGCACCGTATCCGGCGCGCAGCCGACGAGCAGCCCGCGCTCCGCCGCCATTTGCAGCAGCTGTTGACCTTCCGCCAAGTCCACACTCAAGGGCTTTTCCACATAGACATGTTTCCCGTGTTCGATCGCCCGCATGCTGACTTCCGCATGCACCGCCGGAACGGTCAAGTTGACGACCAATTCAATTTCGGGATCCGCGAGCAGTTGTTCCACCGTCAGCACCCGGGGCACGCCGTACTCCTCGGCGCGTGCTTTCGCTTTGGACATGTCCAAATCGGAGCAAGCGACCACTTCCAAAATGTCGAACTGCCGGCAATATTTCAAGTATTGGCCGCTGATGTTGCCGCAGCCGATGAGACCAATTTTCACGCGTTTCATCCCATGAACCTCCCCGTCGTCAATACGAGATAAATCAAACGATCCATAACATGAATGTTGGTGTTTAAACTCGTTTATGATCTTGTCGCCCACAGCATGCCGCGCCTCATCAATTCCAATACTTGCGGCATCCGAATAATGTCGGCCGAATGTCCGAGCGAGCAATAATACACTTTGCCTTTGCCCCAATATTTGGTCCAGATGACCGGCATATCCACCGGGCCGTTGGGAGAATGGGGACCTTCCGCGACGGGAAAGCGGGTCGTGGCCAATACGTTCACCGCAGGATCGACATGCATATAGTATTGTTCGGTCACGACATCGAAGTCTTCGATGCCGCGGACAAGCGGATGGTCTTTTTCCTTGATGTGCACCCTGTACTTGACTCCGTCGTTCCCCGGGTGAGCCACCCATTGGCCGCCGACCATGAACTGGTACTCCACTTCGTTTCGGAACGCATCGCCCATTCCGCCATGACATCCCGCGATGCCCGTTCCGTTCTCGATCGTTCGGAGCAGCGACACGAGCAGCTCTCGCTCAATGGTTCCCATCGTCCAAATCGGCACGATCAAATCGGTCGCCGCCATTTTTTCTTCGTCGCGAAAACTCTCCAGCGTGTCGGACAATTCCACCTCATAGTTTTCTTGCTTCAGCACATGGCCCAAAATATCCGCGATTTGGTCGGGCACATGACCTTCCCAACCGCCATAGACGATCAAAGCTCTTTTCATGCGCTTCTCTCCCCGAACCGGTCGCGACCGCTCGCATTTCAGCCGTGAAAAACACTTGAGACGTATGTATGCACGTATTCCCAAAACCCGCCCGTCAAAGACGAACGTGTTCCGCGGCATCGTTGCCTTGACGGCTGATTTTCATGATCACCCTTCTATGCTATCACGATATGGATTTGCTGGCGAGTGCAAATTTTGATGCGCCTTCGGGCGTCCAGTAGACGCCTCGCCGGACCAACCTCTCTAAATATTGCGAAAATTTTATTGCCACCTCGACCAAGATGGTCTAGAATTGACTTGCCAGTTAATTTTTCCTAAATATTAGGACTAACTTCCTTGACTCGATCTATTTTTCCAATTATAAATATATTTGTAAAAATTGGATCATCTCTTCCGAAAGGGCGGCGATCGCGGACCGCTCTCTTCCATCATGCGATGCCCCCATCTTTTTGGTTTTATCGTCTCGTTTTCGGAGGTGATGATTTTTTTATTGATCGGAACGGCTTCCATATTGAGGAAGTCCCGGCGGAAAATGCGTCATTATCCAACCATCATGAATGGGAAAGGAGGATCCGTATGCGCGGTAAATGGTGGCCGTTGGTCTTGTCTCTTATTCTTGCGTTGGCCATGTCGCCGCTCGCGAGTTTGGCGCAAACCGACGGTCCAAACCGGTTCAGCGACATGCCGGACGACTGGTCCACGCAAGCATTGGAAAACGCTGTCAAGCACGGCCTGCTGTTCGGTTCAAACGGCAAAATTTTGCCCAAGCAGCATTTGAAGCGGGCGGAGTTGGCGGCGATCATCAACCGGGCTTTCGGCGCCCGGGCCAAAGCGCCCCTGGATCGCTTTACGGATGTGGCCGAAACGTCCTGGTACTATGACGACATGGCCAAAGCCGTCAAAATGAAAACGTTTCAGGGACATGCCGACCAGCTGCGTCCTGAAGATCCCGTCACCCGGGAAGAGGCGTTTGCCGTCATCGCCAGAGCCATCAAGCTGCCCGTTTCCGAGGAGAAGCCGTCCGGTTTTTCCGATCTGAACGACATCTCGTCCTGGGCCAGAGGAGAAGTGTTCAGCCTCATCCACGCCGGTTACGTCAAGGGAGCGAACGGTCAAATCCGCCCGAAAAGCCCGATCAGCCGCGCCGAATTCGCCCAGTTGATGGACAACATCATCAAGGTCTACATTCGGCAAGCGGGGGTGTACAACGAAGTCGCCGAAGGCAACGTCATGGTGAATGTGCCGGGGGTGACGCTGAAAGATTTGACCGTCAAAGGCGACCTGATTCTTGGCGACGGCGTCGGAGAAGGAGATGTCGTATTGGACAACGTCGAAGTCTCCGGCAGGCTCATCGTACGGGGCGGAGGCGAAAACTCCATCGTCATCCGCGGCGAGTCCAAAATTTCCACGGTGATTGTGGCCAAAGTGGACGGCGCGGTAAGGGTCTTTGCCGAAGACGGAGCGGAAGTTGAAGCGGTGCATATTGACGATGGAGACGACAGGGTGATCCTGGAGGGGACCATCGGGACCGTCATCATCCAGGCCGCGCTGCCGGTCGAATTAACCGACGCCCGCGTCCAAAATGTCGTGGTGGAAGCGCAGCAAGCGGAATTGACCATCGGCTCCGGCTCCACCGTGGAAAATGTGGTGATCGACAACACGGCGGCGGCGGCGGTTCTGCAAGTGGAAGGAACGGTCGGCAATATTACGGTCGAAGCGCCGAAGACCTCGATCGGCGGAACGGGAACCGTCCAAAACGTCGTCGTCAAACATGGCGCCGACGACACGAAAATTGAAACGGAGAATACGAGAATCGTCATCGAGGAAGGGGTGCGGGGAACGACCGGAGTGGGCGGAGTGCCGTTGGAAGCCGGGGAACACAACAGTTCGCCGCCCGCGGATTCCGGCACGCAGCCCGTACCGTCCCCCGGCGGAAGCAGCCCCCCGGCTCCGATCCCGCTAGAGGCGGTTAACGTGACCGGTGATGCTGTCGTTGGAGCCACATTGACGGCTGAAGTCACGCCGTCCGGAGCCACCGTCAACTTCCAGTGGCAGAGGGCGGATGCCGAAGACGGCGAGTATACGGATATCCATGGAGCGACAGGCAAGACATATAAACTTGTTGCCGCTGATGCCGGCAAATACATTAGAGTAAAAGCGGCGGGAACAGGCGGCTACACCGGGACGGCGGAAAGCAGACCGGTGGGACCGGTGGAGCCGGATCCGGACACCGAGACTCCCAAACGGAACAGCACCTACAAGTTCAGCTACCACGTTCCTGCCGACGCGGCGGCCAGAACGGCCGTGGTCGTTCCGGTCACCTTTGCGACCGAGGAAAAAGGCGACAAGGGTTACGACGCCGTCAGGTTCAAGTTCGCCGCCCAAGGCCCCGGTGATGTGACCTTCACGGCAAGAGACAGCGACAATGTGGAGCACACCTTTACCAACACAGGCTATTGGGGGCCGGCCGGAGGGTTTGACCTGCCTGCCGAATACAGCGCAACCACCAACTGGACGCTGAGATTCAGCGCAGCCGGCGAGTACACCGTCACCTTCAGTTTGATCCAAGCGGATACCGGGGAAGTCGTCGCCGGCATGGAAGAGTCCGTGACCATCACCGTGGCGGAACCGCCACCGGGCGAATTCGGCAACATTTCCGTCACGACGAAGAAACACGGCAGCGTCGACGGCTACATCATCGACATCCGGCTTGCCGATGGCGCCACCTTCGAGCGCGCCAAGGTTGAAGTCAGCCTCGTGGATGCGAACAGCAACGTGTTGCAGAAGAACACGTTGAAAGCGGATCATGGATTGACCTCCTCCAGCCTGACCGTCCCGTTTGACGTCAAAGGCAGCTTCGACTATGCCGCCGACGGATTCTGGATCGTGGAAGGAAGCGTCAAAGGCAACTACGAAGCGCCGGCCAAGGCCGTGATCAACGTCACCTTGGCCAACGGCAAGGAGCTCGTGGCGGAGCTGACGAGCATCACCCCGGTAGTCAAAGAAGAGTCGTACCACACCTACAAGTTCAACATTGCAAACCAAGCCGACAAATACATCGTAGGCGCCGGCCTGGCAAACCCGAGCGACAGCAACTTTGCAGACATGACCCCGGTCAAGCTGAGCATCGCGGTGGATGAAACAAAAGATAAGCCCTATGAAGGTAACGTACGGGTAGCGCCGGTGGGTGCGAATCATCTGCAGCTGTGGGCCAAGGATACCAACGGAAAGTGGCACGATATCAACCAGGTCGGTTGGGGGCCGGCAGGCGGCTTCCCCATTAACACGTCGGTGGTCACGGATGTTTATGTCATCGCCACCGACGAGATGGATGATATCGTGACCTTGAAACTGGTGGATATCGACGGGAATTACGGAGCGGCCGACAACATCGTGATCCGTCAGGAACTGGCCGTTTACGCCGTGACCGCTCCAGTAGCCGAAGCCATGGATGCGGTAAACGGAGCCGGCGACGGTGCAGAAATGCTGACAGCGCTCAATGACCATGCGGCGGCGTTGGGATTAAACTTCGGGAGCTTGACCGAAGGCGGCAGGCGTTTGGCGGTAGCCGATTCGGTGAATTTCGTCAAGGAAGTTTACGGCGAATACCAACGCGCGGCGGACATCAAGGCGGCCTTTGACCAAGCCGTGCAAATCGAAACCCGCAAAATGACCTTCATCCGGCTGGTGGACGAATCCAATGCTGAAGCGGTCGCCGCAAGCTTAACCACCGTTCTGGCGGGGATGGTGGCGGACGCGGAGGCATTGTCGGAGGAATTTGCTCCGGAAGTTCTGGACAATTACTACGGGGAAGGCTTCTCGGACAATTTAAGAGAAGCCATTGAACTGATGAAGAGCTACCTGGCATTGGATGACGATGAAAAAGAGCAAGTAGCCGCAGTCTTCATAGCAAATGATTACAATGGCTCATTTACTGTAGTCATGGGCTATTTGCTCACTGCCATGCAATCTCTTTAAACACTGCCGGGACC
>NICF_comb_assmDRAFT_10003770_pt1 | contig 10812 bp, 11 predicted proteins | sample NewIslPassag4_SG_FD_11279 | JGI IMG/M metagenome (IMG submission 11279) | reverse complement strand
CGGTGCCGCCGCACCGGAGACGGCGGCCGGGGACCCCGCTCGCGGGGTCCCCACAGCAGCCGGTCGCGTCATAAGCCTCTCCCTAATCGTAGTTGGGTGAGAACTCACCGATGAACACCAGCCGGTTGGCATTGGCGTCGATCCGGTACAGGTAAAGCGTGTCGGCACCCCAGTGCCGGTCCGGACCGAAGGTGATGGGAGGCGCTACGCCGCCCACGTCAAACTCCTTGAGCGTCTCCAGGGCTTCCTTTACGGCGCGGCCCGTGGGCGCCGTCGCCCGGCGCAGGGCCTCGGTCAGTACCATGGCCGTCACGACGCCCTGGGCGTAGTGGGGTGGGCGGACCGCCACGTTGGGGTGGTACCGGGCGTTGAGGGAGCGTACGAACTCCATGCCCGGCACGTCCGTGTCCCACGTCACCGTTGCGGAAGTGGTGATGAACCCGTCCGCATTGCGGCCGGCCAGGTGCAACAGCTCCTCGCCGCCCGCGTAGTGGATGCCCAGGAACTGGGCCCGCAGGCCCTGGCGCCGCGCGTCCCGCAGGAACACCGACACCGGCTGGGCCACGTTCTGGAAGAACACGTACTCAGCGCCGGACCGCCGCAGCTCCAGCACCTGGCCGGTGGCATCCAGCACGTCTGCGGCCAGCTCCTGGGAGGCGACCACGCTCAGGCCCAAGTGCTCCGCGTAGGCGCGCCCGGCTTCCAACGGAGAGCGGCCGAAGGGCGACGGGTGAACGCTGAACGCAATGCGCATAGGCGAGGAACCCGTGTGCTGGTTCACCGCGTAGTCGATGAGCACCCGCATGTGGTTGTCATAGTTGGTGCTGATAAAGAAATTGTACTGTCCCGGCGGGTCCAGGAGCCCCCGGTGAAAAGAGGCCGACAAGGCCGGCACTTCCGAGCGGTTGAGCTCGTCCATGAGGGCGAGGTTGGCACCGGTACCCCAGGTGATGACCCCTACGATGTTCTCCTCGGATACAAACCGCCGCAGGGCCGTCAGGGCCACCTGCGGGTTGTACTGGTCATCGGTCCAGACCAGCTCCACCCGCACGGGCCCGAAAGCCGTTTCCACGATGCCGCCGTGCTCTTCGGCCAGCCAGCGGAAGTAGTCACGGATGCCGTCGCCGTAGTGAGACCCGACGTCGCTGGTGGGCCCCGTGTAGGTGATGATGGCGCCCACCTTGATGGTCGGCGTTTCCTGGGCCAGCGCCGGCGCCGCCAGGACCGCGACGACCATCAGCACTACAAGCCAAGCACGACGCATTTGTTTCCATCCCCTTTCCACAGGTTTCCGCACCGCCGTCCGTGCGGCCCCTGCCACGCGGGGGCGGCCCGCATGCGCCTCGACCGTCTCGCCCCCGCGCGGGGCTGCCGCGGCCGGCCGCGCGGCGACTACCGCTAGTACCGGAAAGGCCATGTGTTGAAGTACGTCTTTATCACGCGCCACCGGTCGGCCAGGCCTTGGGATTCGAACATCAGAAACCCGACGATGATGAGCCCGAACACTGCAAAACGCATGGCCAGGAACAGGTGGGTGGCCTGGGGCAGCACTTGCGACAAGGAGTCCGCCAGCACCCGCAGCACTTCCGGCAGCACCGTGATGACGGTCGCCCCCATGATGGAGCCCAGCACGCTGCCTAAGCCGCCCACGATGATCATGGCCAGGTACTCCACCGACAAAAGGAGCGTGAACCGCTCGGCGCTCACCACGCCCGATGCGTACGCCCACAGTGCCCCGGCCACCCCCGCGTAAAAGGCCGCGATGGAAAAGGCCAGGAGCTTGTACTTGAACACGTTGATGCCCATTGCCGCCGCGGCCCGGTCATTGTCGCGAATGGCGCTGAAGGCCCGCCCGACGCGGGTGCGGAACAGGTTGAGAGCTGCGTACACGCCCAGGACCACCGTCGCGAACACCACGTAAAAGAACATCCGGTCCCGGTCCAAAGTCCAGCCGAACAGCGTCGGCTCGGGCACCGACAGGTACGACGTGCCGCCTCCGCGGCTGTCAAACAGGTTGAAGGCGAATTGCAGGATCACCTGGGCCGCCAGGGTGGCCAGGGCCAGGTACAGCCCCTTTACCCGCAGCGACGGTATGCCAAAAAAGGCTCCTGCCACCGCCGTCACAGCCCCCGCGAGGGGAATGGCCAACCAAAAGGGCAGGCCTGCCTGGGCCAGCAGGGCTGCGGCATACGCCCCCAGCCCCATGAACGCACCGTGCCCGAGGGAGATCTGCCCAGTGGAGCCGGTCAAGATGTTGAGCCCGACCGCGCCTACGATAAACAGCCCGATGAGCGTGGTCACAAACACAAGATAGGGGCTGAGCCACCACGGCAGCGTCGCGAGGAAGACCAGCAGCGCAGCAACGAAGACGCGGCCCGTGTCGTTGGGGAAGATGGTGGTTTCGTCCTCGTAGCGGGTCTTGTAGTTGCCGCACGCCGAAAACTGCACGTCCCCCCGCCTCCCGTCACACTCGCTCGATCTCCACGGTGCCGAATAGGCCGTACGGTTTCAGCATGAGGATGACCACCAGCACGATAAAGGGCACCACGGACCGGAGGCTCACTCCCAGCATGGGATCGATGAACCCGGCGGTCAGGTTTTCGAGCACCCCGATGAGCAGCCCCCCGATGACCGCGCCCGGGATGCTGTCCAGGCCACCCACGATCACCGCGGGAAACACGAGGATGCCGATGGTGGCCAGGCCCTCGGTGCTCAGGCTGGTGATGCTGCCCACGATGACGCCGGCAGCCACCGCGCTCAAAAGCGCAATGCCCCACGCGATCGCGAAGATCTTGCGGACGCTGACGCCCAGCGACAACGCGGCCTGCTGGTCGTCGGCGACCGCCCGCATGGCTACGCCTAAGGTGCTGTGCTTGAAGAACAGGCTAAACAGGCCCAGGAACGCGGCGGACACGGCCAGCGCCAGTAGGTGGAGGGGCGACAGGTACAGGTCCCCGATGATAATGGGGATGTCAGGCATGAACTCGGGGAAGAGGAAATACCCCGGTCCCCAGATCAGGTACATGACACCCTTGATGACGCTGGAGAGGCCGACGCTGACCATGATGACCGCGATGATCTCCTTGCCGATCAGGGGCCGCAGCACCACTCGCTCCACCACCAGGCCCAGCACGAAAAAGCACACCAACGTCAAGAGGATAGACGGTACCACCGGCAGGTGCAGGCTGGTGGCCAGCGCGAAGGCCACAAACGTACCCAAAGCCAGGAAGTCGCCGTGGGCGAAATTGAGGACCCGGCTGGACTTGTAGATGAGCACGAACCCCAGGGCTGCCAGGGCGTACACCGAGCCGATGACGAGCCCGTTAACCAATAGCTGCAACAGGAAGTCCATGGGGGGCCTCCTCACCGGTGAGGGACTGGATGGCTACCCGCACTTCCAGCTCCGCGACGCGGCCGTCTTGATAGTGCATGGTAGTACGCACGGGCACCTCGCTGCGGCCGTCGTAGAGCGCCTCAAACAGCGGGCGGTAGCGCTGGGCGATAAGGTTGCGGCGCACTTTGCCGGTGCGGGTGAGCTCCTCGTCGTCGGCGTCCAGCAGCTTGTAGAGGAGGGCAAACCGGCGTATCCGGTGCTCCGGCTTGAGCCACGCGTTGACCCGCGCCACCTCGTCCCAGATCAGCCGGGCCACTTCCGGTTTCTGCGACAAGTCGAGGTACGTGGTGTAGGACAGGCGGCGGTCCTCGGCCCACTTGCCCACCGTCGCGGCATCGATGTTGATGAGGGCCGCCACGTAGGGCAGGCCGTCGCCGAAAACCACCGCTTCCTTGATGTAGTGGCTGAACTTCAGCTTGTTCTCGATAAACTGCGGGCTGAACACCTCACCCGCCTGGGTTCGCATAACGTCCTGAAGGCGATCGATGATGACCAGATGGCCGTCGGGGTCGATGTAGCCGGCATCACCCGTGTGCAGCCAGCCGTCGGTGAACGCCTTTTGCGTTGCGTCCTCCCGCCGGTAATACCCCTTGCAGACGATGTCGCCCTTTACCAGGATCTCGCCCTGTTCGCTGACTTTTACCTCCACGCCCGGAAAGGGCGTTCCCACCGTCTCAAACTTGATGTCGCCGTCCCGGTGGACGCAGAAGATGCCGCTGGTTTCCGTCTGGCCGTAGCCCTGCTTGAGATTGACGCCGATGGCGTGGAAAAAGCGAAACACATCGGGTCCGAGCGCCGCACCGGCGGTGTATGCCTTGCGCAGGCGCAAGAAACCGAAGCGGTCCTGGATCAGACGGTACAGGGAGTAGTGGAAGAAGCGGTTCAGCAGCTTAAGGCCGAGGGGCACGGGCTTGCCCGCGAAGCGCAGGTCGGCCACCTTCAGCCCCACGTTGAGCCCCCAGCGGAACACCTGCCGCTTAAGCCATGTGGAATCCTCCATCTTAACCCGGATCTGGCGCATGTGCGCCTCCCATACCCGGGGCGGGCTAAAGATGAGGTGCGGCCCGATCTCCCGCAGGTCGTGCTCGATGGTCTCTACTTCCTCGGGGCAGTTCACGGTGAAACCGGCCACCATGCCGGTGGCCACCGCCATCATCTGCTCGCCCATCCAGGCCAGGGGCAGGAAGGAGAGGTAGTCGTCGCCGGGCCGGAAGCCCTCGATGGCGGTGAATTGGCGCCCCATGGAAAGCACGTTGCGGTGGGTGAGCATGACCGGTTTAGGCAGGTCGGTGGTGCCGCTGGAAAAGCACATGAGACACACCGCGTCCGGGTCCCCCTCGGCCACCAGTCGGTCGACGCGACCCGGGTGCCGGCGCTCATGCTCCTTGCCCAGTTCCACCAACTCGGCAAAGCTGAGAAACCACGGATCGTCCCTGTAGCGGCGCATGCCCCGCGGGTCTTGGTAGATCACCCGGCGGACGCCGGGGATCTGATCCCGCACTTCCAGCAGCTTGTCCACCTGCTCCTGGTCTTCGGCCAGCACCAGCACCGCGCCGGTGGCGTGGACCCCGTAGGCCACCTCCCGGGCGACGCTGGACTGGTAGATTCCAGCCACCACGGCACCGATGGCCTGGGCCGCCAGCTCCATGTAGTACCACTCGGGGATGTTGTCGGCGATGACGGCCACGGTTTCGCCGGGCTGCGTACCCAGGGCCAGCAGCCCTTGGGCGGTCCAGCGCACGTGCTCGAGGTACTGCTCCCAGGTGACCTCGTTCCAGATGCCAAACTCCTTGTGACGCAGCGCAGGCCGGTGCCTGTCGGGGCCCGTGCCGCGCGCCCACAAAGCTTGCGGCAACGTCCGGGCCTGCTCGAGCGTGAGCGGTTGGGAAGCCCTACCCCACGCCGGCGCCCCGGCGGCGGCCGCGGCCGTTTCCGGTTGGGCGCTCGCAACACGCGCGGGCTGCGGCGCCTGGACCAGCGTCATGCCCCGTCACCTGCCTGCTCCTGTCCGAGGTAGGCCTCGATGACACGCGGATCGCGGGCGACTTGGTGGGGCGGCCCGCTGGCGATCACCTGGCCGAAATTCAGCACGTACACCCGGTTGCTCAGGTCCATGACGACGTTTAGGTCGTGCTCGATGAGGACGATGGAAGTGCCTCGCTCCTCGTTGACGTCCATGATGAAGCGGGCCATGTCCTCCTTTTCGGCGACGGTCATCCCCGCCATGGGTTCGTCCAGGAGCAGGATCTTGGGCTCGAGGCACAGGGCCCGCGCCATTTCGACACGTTTCTGGATGCCGTAGGCGAGGGTGCCCACCACCTTGTGCCGGTACGGCTCCAGCTCCATAAAGTCCAGGATTTCTTCCACGAACCGCCGGTTCGCGGCTTCCTCGGCCCGGGCGCGGCCGTAGTAGGCCAGCGCGTGCGCGATTCCGTAGCGCAGGTGCAGGTGGCGGGCGAGGGTCAGATTTTCCAGTACTGTCATGCCGCGGAAGAGCTCCACGTTTTGAAACGCCCGTGCAATGCCGAGCGCCGCGATGGCGTGGGGGGGCAGGCGGGTGATGTTGCGCCCCTCCAGAAGGATGGCGCCCCCTTGGGGCCGGTAGAAGCCGTTTATGCAGTTGATCAGGCTGGTCTTGCCCGCGCCGTTGGGTCCGATGATGGCCACCAGCTCTCCGGCGTCCACGTACAGATTGACGTCGACCAGCGCCCGCAACCCGCCAAAGGCCAGGTTCAGTCCGGTGACTTCCAACTGGTGCGGCATGGAGCTCCTCCCGGAGATGCGTGGCACCTTAGCCAGAAATGGGAAGGTTACTGATCATTTTATACGCGACATAGAAATGATGCAATGCGGACGACCAGAAAGTTATGGAGTGTATTCAAGGAGTGGTGGCGGCTGAACGTCTTCGGTGCGGCGCTCGACGGCGGCGAAGTTGAGCCGCAGGAAATGAACCAGTCCCCAGATTTCCTCGTCCGTGTAGCTTCTTCCAAAGGCGGCCATGCCGGTACCCGGCGAGCCGTGCTTGATGATGTAGAAGGTCACGCCGGGCTCCAGTTCCGCAAAGGCAGGATGGGTGAAGTCTACGGGCGGCGGGTTGAGGGTGCGGGCCACCGGCACGTTGGCGTCGCCCGCGGGCCCATGGCACACCGAGCACTGGCTGCCGAAAATACTGCGCGCGCGGTCCAGCACCTGCGGAGTAGGTTCGATGGGGTTTGCCATCGCCCGCTGGTCGGGCGGCACCAGCTCCCGCAGGCGCGCGAGCTGCGCCGCGGTGTCGGGGGCGCCGGTGGGCCGGTCAAACAGATCCTCATCCAAGCCCGGCACATCGCCTGCGAAGTCCTGGCTGGGCGCGCCCGGGGGCACGAAGAAGACCAGCCACGCGGCCACGAAAACCAGCACCCCGGTGAAGGCGGCCCACACCGGGGCGGGCAGAAGCGGCCGCGGCCCGCGATTTTTGCCGTCGTGCTCGTTGTCCATGGCGCCCCCTCCACAGCCGTGTTTGGGTCTGGTCCCTAATGTGTCCCCGACTCCCATCGCCTATGCGGTTTCTCCACATGCATAAAGCCGCAGGGGTCGGCGCACCGTAGGTGCCAGGCGGTGCCAACGAGAGCCGCTGTCCGAGCGGCGCGGTTCAAAGGGTGGGATTTGGCATGGGCGAGACGGAAACCGGGCTCCCGCCCGGCGAGGGAACGCCGGAAGGACCGGAAGGGGCCGGGGAGTCGGCCACGAGCGGCGTTCGCACGCCTCTGGGGACGATGGTCATCGTCTTGATTTACGCGGCGGCCACGGTCATTCTGTGGGCCTACGTCTACTACCACATGCTGCGCTACGGCGGTGGGCTCGGTGGACATTGACCGGTACGAGCGCCTCTGGATCTGGCTGAGCGCTGCGGTACTGATCGCGCTCATGCTGGTGCTGCTCTACAGCGTCTATGGCCTGGACATCCGCCTGATCGGCGACGCCGGACAGGTGGACCCGGCTACGGCTGCGCAGCAGCCGCCCTTTGACCAGCCGGGCGTTTATGAAGAAGGGCCGGGCCGCTACCGGGTGGTGATGGTGGCACGGGCATGGTCGTTCCAGCCTGCTGAGGTGAGGATTCCGGCGGGCTCGGAGGTCACGTTCCAGGTGACGAGCCTGGACGTGATCCACGGTTTCCGGGTGCCGTACACGACGATCAACCAAATGCTGGTCCCGGGCCAGATTTCTGAGATCCACTACCGGTTCGACGAGCCGGGCGAGCACATGCTGTTCTGCCACGAGTACTGCGGCGTCGGGCACCACATCATGGAAGGGAGAATCATCGTTGAAGCCCCAGCCACTGCAGCCCGGTGAGGCGGGCGCGCCCGGGCGGGCGCCGGGCGGCGGCGAGGCAGCGGACCTGCGGGAGCTGTACCGGGCGGACAGCCTGCACATCCGCGTGATGATCTACTTGAGCTTCGGCCTGTTGGCCCTAGGCGGCGTCTTCGGGACGCTCCAGGCTCTGGACAAGTTCCGGATCGACTTGTACCGGTTTCTGCCCGGAACGCTGCAACTGTACTACACCGGTCTGACGGCCCACGGCGTGGTGCTGGCGCTGCTGTTTACGGGCACGTTCATCATCGGCTTCCTGTCGCTGGCCGTGGTGCACGGCCTGCGCCGGCCCTTGGTCGACCGGGGGCTGGCCTGGGCAACGGTAGCGGTGGCTGTGACGGGTGCCCTGGCGCTGCTCATCACCATTTTCCGCAACCAGGCGACGGTGCTATTTACCTTCTACGCGCCGCTGCAGGCCCATCCCGGCTTTTACGCGGGGCTGGTGCTGGTGGCGCTGGCCACGTGGATGGCGGCGCTCAACGCGTGGCTCACGTGGCGGGCGTGGAAGCGGGAGCACCCCAATGAGCGCACGCCGCTTATGGCCTTCGCCGCCCTGGCCACCTGGGCCATGTGGTTTCTCGCGTCCGTAGGGCTGGCGGTGGCGTTGCTGGTGTACCTGTTGCCATGGTCGCTGGGACAGCACCTGGTGAGCCCGCTGCTGACCCGGGCGCTGTTTTGGTTCACCGGTCACCCGCTGGTGTACTTCTGGCTCTTGCCGGCGTACTTGTCCTGGTACACTATGCTGCCCGCACAGGTAGGCGGGCGGCTGTTCAGCGAGTCGCTGGCACGGCTGGTGTTCCTGCTTTTCGTGGTGCTGGCGACACCCACCGGGTTGCACCACATGTACACCGACCCTGGCGTGATACACAGTCAGAAACTGCTGCACGGCGTCATGACGTACGCGGTCATTTTCCCCAGCCTGGTGACGGCCTTCACGGTGGTGGCGTCGGTGGAGGAGGGCGCCCGGCGGCGGGGCGGCCGCGGGTACATCACGTGGCTGCTGGCGTTGCCCTGGCTGTCCAACCCGTCGGTGGCCGGGCAACTGCTGGCCATGCTGATTTTCGCGACGGGCGGCATCACGGGTCTCATCAACTCGTCGCTGAGCATGAACCTGATCGTGCACAACACCCTCTGGGTTGTGGGGCACCTGCACACGCAGGTGGCGGGTGCGGTTACGCTGACCTTTATGGCCATCAGCTACTGGCTGGTGCCGCTTCTGTCCGGACGCGCCTTGTGGGGCCGCCAGTGGGCGGTGGCGCAGGTGTGGACTTGGTTTTTCGGCACGGCTGTGATGGCCCGGGGCATGCATTGGATGGGTCTGGCCAGCGCGCCGCGCCGCACGTTCCTCAGCTACGCGCCCTACGCCGAGCGGTTCGGCGAATGGCACTGGGGCGGGGCCCTCACGGCGGCCGGTGGCGTCATCCTGCTTTTGTCGGGAGGGCTGTTCCTACTGATCATGCTGCGCACGGCGCTGGGCGCCCGGCGGGCGGAGGAGCTGTCGGTGCCCGAAGCGCAGCCCCTGCACGATCCGGGCGCAATGCCGCGCTGGCTGGATCGGATCTCACCGTGGTTCGCGCTGGGCCTGGCCTTGGCGCTGATCGCCTGGATGCCGTCGCTGTGGCGCATGGCCACCCAGTACCCGCAGGTGCCTGGGCTGCAGCTGTGGTAGCGGGGTCGCAAGCCGTGGACGGCAGGCCGGTGCGGGCAACTCTCGTCAGGTGCCCGCCGGTGAGCCAGGAATCAGCCGGGGTTGCAGCGAAGCCATCGGGGACGCCAACCGGCCCGGCGGGCCTGGGCCGGAAGATGGAGGAACGAACGGACCGATGGCGACCGTTCTGCAGCTCAAGGACTTATTTACCGTGTGGCTGGCCGCCGGCAATGCGCTGGCGGCGATTTGGGCCCTGATCCTCTACTTTTTGAAGCGCTCCCCTAGCCGCCTGTTTTGGCAAGCTACCGTCTTTCTGCAAGCGCTCATGCTGGTGCAGGTCGCGCTGGGCTTAAGCCTCATCGCGGGCGGCCAGTTTCCCAACTCCGGTCATCTGCTGTATGGGGTGCTCAATGGAGTCCTGGCCCTTATTCGCCTTGGCTGGTACACCCGCATAACAGCCGCAGGTCCCCAAGGGACGCTGTGGCACGCGTTCCTGGCGCTGCTCGCGGTGGGGCTCGTGGCCCGTTCCCTGGTGACCGCCGCCTATTGACCGGGCGCGCGGCCTGCTGACCGTACGGCGGTGTCGGTATGCTGACCGTTCGGGGTGCGCCAGGTAAGGGCGTCGGGTTCGCGGCGCGCTGAGCAGCCCTGCTTTCGGGACCTGCTGGCTAGACTAGCACCCTGATCGGCTGGCCGTGCCGAGGCGGCATCAGTGCCAGTCCAGATCCCGCATGCACTCGGGGCAGGGGACGAAATGCTCCAGCTCGATCATGAGCTTGACGGTCTCCTCGTCGTCTACCGGGACCTGGTCGTCCGCGTCCGCGCTGCGCAAACCGCAGCGGGGCGTTTGCGCTTCGGCGTCATGGATCACGCGGGTGCGCTGGTTGGCCACAAACACGGGCAGTCCCCCCTTCGCGGCGATCGGTAGTATGCCGCGCAGGGGGGACTGTCATTAAATGTGGATAGCCGCGCCCATGGCCGCCAGGGCCGCCTCCTTGACGCTTTCGGACAGCGTCGGGTGGGCGTGGATGGTGGCTGCCACATCGTGCAGGGTGGCCTCGATGGTCTGGCCAAGGCCGATCTCCGCAATGAGCTCAGACGCTTCCGGACCGATGGCGTGCATGCCCAGGATCTCGTCATATTGGCTTTCGGCCACGATCTTGACGAAACCCTCCGTCCGCCCGGTGGCGACGGCCAGGCCGTTGCCCCGCAAGGGAAACACCCCGGTCTTAACATCGTAGCCGGCCTCGCGCGCTTGGGCTTCCGTGAGGCCGACGGAAGCCACCTGGGGGTGGCAATAGGTAGCACGGGGCACCTTGCGGTAGTCGATGGCGCGCACCGGATGGCCTGCGATGGCCTCCGCCGCCACGACCCCCTGCTCCGACGCCACATGGGCTAGAAGCGGCGGGCCGGTGCAGTC
>NICF_comb_assmDRAFT_10003769_pt1 | contig 10814 bp, 6 predicted proteins | sample NewIslPassag4_SG_FD_11279 | JGI IMG/M metagenome (IMG submission 11279) | reverse complement strand
GTTGCACTCTGCTTTTGAGCAGGGTGGGGATTGAAACAACCTCGGCACAGGTCACAGGCGGGAAACCTCTCTCGGTTGCACTCTGCTTTTGAGCAGGGTGGGGATTGAAACCCGCTCCCAGCCAAGCCAATCCGCGAGATCGAAATCGAGTTGCACTCTGCTTTTGAGCAGGGTGGGGATTGAAACTCTGATGATCAGCTACCTGTATCTCACCGGTACGTCACCGTTGCACTCTGCTTTTGAGCAGGGTGGGGATTGAAACAACGGAGCTACCGGTATCAGTAACTGGTAGCGCCGTGTTGCACTCTGCTTTTGAGCAGGGTGGGGATTGAAACCTGCAGGCGTTGATCGAATGGGAGTCCGGATGGGAGTTGCACTCTGCTTTTGAGCAGGGTGGGGATTGAAACCCCCGAGAAGCCGATCATCTGACCGGCGCGTACCCGCGTTGCACTCTGCTTTTGAGCAGGGTGGGGATTGAAACTGTCGAACTCAGCGAATGCGTACCTCACTTTGCACGTTGCACTCTGCTTTTGAGCAGGGTGGGGATTGAAACTGCTCGGCTTACGCCGGGTTGGATCTCGGCTACCAGCAGGTTGCACTCTGCTTTTGAGCAGGGTGGGGATTGAAACACCTGGGCCGCTCAAGGCTACCTGAGCGGCGCAACGGTTGCACTCTGCTTTTGAGCAGGGTGGGGATTGAAACTGTACTAGTCGCCACCCGCGCCACCTGCCCCGATGGGGTTGCACTCTGCTTTTGAGCAGGGTGGGGATTGAAACGGCTAACGATCCGCTACCGGGATCGCGTCTCGCCCGAGTTGCACTCTGCTTTTGAGCAGGGTGGGGATTGAAACCGGATGATCTCGATCGCTTCTTGGGCTTCTTCGGGGTTGCACTCTGCTTTTGAGCAGGGTGGGGATTGAAACTCGCAGTGCGGCGCGGTGATGAGGGCAAGGGCGAAGTTGCACTCTGCTTTTGAGCAGGGTGGGGATTGAAACTTCCGTGCGGGCAGACATAACCCGCACGTTCCCCTACGTTGCACTCTGCTTTTGAGCAGGGTGGGGATTGAAACGGGTGCTCGTCGTTGAAGCGGTCGTACGCCGCGAGAGTTGCACTCTGCTTTTGAGCAGGGTGGGGATTGAAACGGCGCCACGGGGATCATGCGGGGGCGAGCCATTTACGCGGGTTGCACTCTGCTTTTGAGCAGGGTGGGGATTGAAACAGGTCCTGGCGGGCGGCGGCGACGAGTCGGGCGAGCGTTGCACTCTGCTTTTGAGCAGGGTGGGGATTGAAACCGTCCCTCGAACTCCGCCGCAAGCGTGAGCGCCGCAGTGCATTCTGCTCCAGAGCAGGTTGGGGAATGGAAAGCGAGACGCAATCCGAGACCGAAAGTGGTTGAGCGCTCGAATTCAACGAGATCGAGGGCCCAGTCGAACCGCGTGTATGGTCCCGCGGTCAGCAGCAGGGCGCCGGAAGGTGATCTCGAGCCGAGCGCTGGTTTCTGCGGAGATTATGATCAATCGGCCTTCGGCCAATGGGCGGACACAGGTTCCGCCCCCACGAAGCACTGGGGTTGGCCAGCTCGGGGTCCTGAACGGGGGCGGGTTCCCTGGGGTGACGGTGTCCTGTTGGCCCCGCCGTCGGTGAGCGGGTCCGAGCTGAGGGTTTCGCCCGCACGAGAGATGTGCGGCGGCGGACGCACGTCCGAGGCCTGGCATGGGATCGCGGGTGCCGGTTGTTATCGCCCCTCGGGTGACGAACGGCACAGGTCCCAGGGCGAGCACCGTTTCCACCCCTACCGAGACGATGCGCCATCCTACGGGCGCCACCGCTGTCCGACCACCGACCGGTAACCAACTCATTCTTCGCGCCGCGCTGAATCCACGGCCCCATCCCGGGACGTACGCTCGCTCCCCATTTCGTCGGGGCGGAACCCGTGTCCGCCCACGGCCCGCGGGGCCGTAGACGTTCTGGGGGGTTGAGTGCGGAGTGCGCCGCCCCCTACTCGTGATTGCGCTCGCGAAATATACTCGCCACAACTCACTCAGCACTCAGCACTTCGACATTGACGATGATTCCGAACATACAGGATCAACTCGCCAGCTATCTTCGCGATGTCGCCGCGTGGCGTCGCCAGCGGTATCAGGACGACTTGCGCGATCCTCGCAACCTGCGCTGCGCGGACGCCCTCGAAGCGTTCGCTGATTTCTTGCGCGCGCTGCCCGCCGACGATCCGCGACTGCGCCGGCTCGAAACGCTGACGATGTCCGGCGGCGTCTTTCAGCCCGGCCAGCAGACGGCCTACGAGATCGGCCGCTTCCGGTTCTTCTCGCCGGAGGCCACCTTCGAGGGATTCCTCGATCGCCTCGTTGAGCTCGCCGAAGCCGACCACGTCGAGCGCGGCTCGTTCGGCGGCCCGCAGGTTCCGGGAGACAATCCCTGGGAGCGGGACGCCTCACGTGGCGCCGGAAGCTCTCACAGCGACTGAGCGGCCAGGTCGCCCAGTCGAGACCACCTCAATTTGCCCGCAAGCACAGCACCGATCGGCGATTCGCCGCGTTGGCAACGCTCTTGCACCGCAATGCGTCGAGCAAGCCGATAACGGTGGCGCGGCGCGACTGAATTCCTCTCAGGGATGCCTATGGGAACCTTCGACTGGGCAACCCTCTCGCGACACGAGAAAGCGGCCAGAACCTCCTCCGATCTAGAAGGCCGGCAGTGGGGCCAGGCGAATCCGCTGCTCGATTGGTTCCAAGAGCGGCCATTGGCTCGACGCGTCGCGTTGGTGTCCGCCGCCGCCATCCTCGCCATCGCGCTCACCCTCGCTGGAGCGCTCATCCTCCTCGACCTGCCGGCACGCGATATTCTCTTGCTGATTCAGCTCTTGCTGTCCTCAGCGCTCGTCTCGCTGGGTACGGGGACGCTCGCGCTTTGGTACGCGCGGGACCGCGGCTGGAATCGCCTCTCAGTCCAGCACATCGCGGCGCACGCGGTGACCATCTTCGTGATCGTCATCAGCGTCGCGGTCACGGCCAGCGCGATGATGGTGTCGAGCTACGACCTCTCCCTCCTCCTTCTCCTCCTCGGATTCGCGATCGCGATGGGCGCGATCTACGCGGCGCTGGCAAGCCAATCGTTCACCAATGCCCTCGCCCCGATCGTCCATGCCGCGCAGCGTCTGGCCAGCGGCGATTACTCCGCGCGGGCTCTCGTCGAGGGTGAGCAGGAGCTTCGCGCATTGGCCGCCAGCGTGAACGCCCTTGGAGAGCGGCTGGAGCGCGCCTCCGCCGAGCCGTACGGCTGGTCCTCCACGCGTCCGGGCATCGTCGCGGCGCTCGCCAGCGAGCTTCGCGCCTCCCTGGCCTCGCATCAGGAGATCGCTGGCGATATCTCCGGGGACGCGCTCGGCGTCATGCCTTCGAGGCGCACGATCGCGACCGTAGAACGAGAGACGGCGCGCCTGCGCGCGCTGGTCGAGGATCTGGCGGATCTGGAGCGGCTGGAGGCGGGGCCGCTCCAGTTGGACCTACAGCCAGTCGCGCCCGGTCACATCATATGCGACGTGCTCGAGACGCTCGACGCCCACGCCGTCCAGCATGGAGTGCGTCTCTCCGCGCAGCTCGACCCGGCGCTCCCGCCTGTCATCGTCGATTCCGATGTCGTTCGCCGCGCGCTGACGCGCGTCGTGGAGAGCGCGATTCGCCGCGCGGGCATCGGGGGAACGGTGACGGTCGAGGCCGCCGAGCAACATGCAATGGTGCAGATCGCCGTCCGCGACAGCAGCCCGTTCACCTACGCGGAGCCACGCTCCACCGTTTTCGCTGCCGCTGCTCCCGCGCTCACATCGAACGACCGCAACGGACACGCCGGCGGCGAAATCGGCCTGATGACCGCGCGGCTGCTCGTGGAGGCGCACGGCGGTTGGCTGCGCGCTGAGCCGGCGGCGCTGGGCGGTCGAACGGTTACCATCGCCCTACCCCGCGCCGCGGCTTCAGCGCGGCCGTGAGGTTGCCCCCTCGCTAGGTGCCGAGCTTGCGGACGTGGACCAAGTTGGTCCGTCCGGCCACCTTCATCATCGGCAGCGAGCCGACGATCAGCGCGTATTCGTCCGGTTGCGCCAGACCCGCCTCGATGATCGCCTTACCAGCGATGCGGAACATCGTGTCTGGATCCGTCTCCAGCGGGACGACGATCGCGCGCATGCCCCAGACCATGTTCAGGCGGCGCGCCGTGGCATCGGACGTCGTGACCGCGATGATCGGCGGACGCGGGCGGTACTTGGCGATCCGGCGCGCCGCGGCTCCCGTCAGCGTGAAGACGACGATGTGCTCCGCCGGGGCCGTCTCGGCCAGCGCGAACGTCGCCCGCGCGATCGCGTCCGCGAACGCCAGGCTGACATCCCGCCCGGTCGGCAGTGGTTCCGCCGAAGCGGCGGTCCGGATCGGCCCGTCTCGCTCGACCTCCAGGATGATCCGCACCATCGTCTCGACCGCCTCGATCGGATAGCGGCCGACCGCCGTCTCGGCGGAGAGCATCACCGCGTCGGTGCCGTCCCAGACCGCGTTGGCGACGTCGTTCGTCTCGGCTCGCGTCGCCATCGGCTGGGTGATCATCGACTCGAGCATCTGCGTCGCCGTGATGACCGGGACGCCGAGATGATTGGCGACCGAGATGATGTTCTTCTGCGCGCGAGGCACCCGCTCCGGCGGCAGTTGGACGCCGAGATCACCGCGCGCCACCATCAGGCCATCGGCCTGCGCCGCGATGTCTCGCACGTTGTGCAGCGCGTCCGGGCGCTCGATCTTCGCGATGAGCGCCGGCGGGTTGGGGCCATACGCGGCCGCCACGCCCCGCGCCAGCACGAGATCGCTCGCGTCGTTGATGAAGCTGAGTCCGAGGAAGTCGACGCCGTGGGCAACGGCGAAGGCGACATCCTCTCGGTCCGCCGGCGTCAGCGCCCCGCCGACGATCGCGGCGCCGGGCAACGTGACGCCCTGCCGGCCGAGGAGCAGACCGCCCCGGCCGACATGACAAACCGCCCGCTCCGACTCAATGCGATCGACGAGAAGCTCGATCAAGCCGTCGGAGATGAGGATACGAGAGCCGGGACCAATGACGTCCAGCAGGTTGGGATAGTCAATGCCGATCCGTCCCGGACTCGAAGGTATCGGCTCCGGAATGACTTCGACTTCACTGCCGCGGGCGCACGGGACGGGCTCGTCGTTCGCCAGCGGACCGGTTCGGATCTTCAGACCGCGCAGATCGAGAAGGATCGGAATGTACTTGCCGAGCTCGGCGGCAGCGGCGCGAACGTCCTCGATCATTCGCGCCCGCTCCTCCGGGGTACCGTGAGCGGCGTTGATGCGGACCATATCCGCGCCCGCCTGGATCAGCTCACGCAGGCGGTCGCGCCCGCTCGTCGCCGGCCCGAGCGTCGCAACGATTTTGACCCGTCGTTCGGTTGCCACGAGACCCTCGTTCCCGATTGGTGGTGCAATGCGCTCACATGCGGCCGGGGTGCCGCGAGCGCTCCGTCACGCGGGCGCAAGACCCAGCGTGCCCCGCACAGCCAGCCTCTCTCCCTGCTGCATAGTAGCAGGATTCATATGTATCAGTCGCCGGAAAGCCCCTTCCCGGCCACAAGATACGATGAGCGATGCGATCCGGATGCGCGCTACGCGCAGCCCGTGCTGACGCGGATGAGCTTGGCCGCGCCCGACTCCGCGCCCCAGACCTCGCCCTCTCGGCCGAGCAACTGGCGCACGTTGGCGTTCGGGTCAGGCAGCGGCAGAACGTCAAACGCCTCCCGCTCCGGATCGAAGCGCACCAGCGCGTTGGCGCCGAAATCGCTCAGCCAGACCGCATCGTGCTCATCAACGTAGACCGCGTACGCCCGCGGTTGCTCGCCAGGCAGGCGCCACTCGTTCCACTCCCCCGTTCGTGGATCGTAGCGGCCGACCTGACCCGCATTCCACTCACTGATCCAGAGCACGCCTTGCGAATCGCTCCAAACCCGCCGGCAGCCCGCGCCAACCGTCGGCGGCTCGACAACCTCCACGGAGATCGCGCCGTCCGCGAAGGAGAGCCGGCCGATGTAGCTGCCAGCCAAGGAGGAGTACCAGACGTCTCCTTCCGGCGTCGTCGTGATGCCGTACGGGCCCCGACCGCCGGGCGCCTCCTGTATCACGATCTCCCCGCTCTCCGGATCGAGCCGCCCCACGATGCCGTTCTGCCCGGTGAACCAGAGCATCCCGTCGTGGTCGAAGGTGGCGGTGTTCAGATTGGCGTTCGGCCCGTCCAGCGGGAAGGTCGTCACCTCGAAGCTCTCGGCATCGACGCGCACGATCGCATTCAGCCCGCCGTCGGTGAGCCAGGCCGCCTCATCCGGCCCGACGATGACGCCGTGCGGCGCGGAGCCCTCCCCGAGCGGGATCATCTCGACTTGATCGATCTCCGGGTCGAGCAGCCCCGCGACGCCGCTCCCCTGCCCGGAATACCAGACTCGGCGACCATCGGCGGCGGGAGCGACGTCGTGCGGGTGATCCCGGCCCGGCACGCGAAACGTCGTCATGGCGTGGCACTCGCCCTCGCCGGTCTCCGGCGTTTGGGCAAGTGTCCGGCGCGCGGCCGGGACGGACATCGCGCCCATCCCGCCAACGACTCCGGCGATGACTCGGCGGCGTGTCAGCTTCATCGTCGAACCCTCCTATCCGCGCCACTTCGCCAGTCATCTTCGCCTACGCCATGCACGGTCGCGCGGTTCTCAATGGCCAAGCGTCAGAAGGTAACGCCGCTCACCAGGATGACATTTGCGTACGGGGTGCATTCCCCGGTCCGGACGACTGCGCGCGCCTTCGTCGTCAGCGCCTTGAAGTCCTCGTGCGGCACGCGGTCGACCGTCGCCCCTGGGAAGAGACCAGCGATCGCATCGGCGAGCGCGGGATTGCGCCCGGTCAGCTCCGTCGCCACGATGAGCCGCTCCACTTGAAGCTCGCCCGCGACCGCCCGCGCCACGTCGAGCAGCGCCGGGATGCCGGCGGACACCGCCAGATCGATCCGCTCCACTCCCTTCGGCACCGGCAGCCCAGCATCGGCCAAGACAAGGAAATCCGTATGGCCCATCGTCGCGATGACCTCGGACAGCCGGTGGTTGAGCACCCCGCCCTTCTTCACGCCGCCCCTCCCTCAAGGCGTCATTCGTAGCGCAGCGCCTCGGCCGGAGCCAATCGCGCCGCCTGCCGCGCCGGAATGATCGTCATCACCAGCGCCGCCACGATCGCCACAAGCACAATCGCGACAATGATGCCCCAAGGGATGACGAAGTCAACCGACTCGGAAGGCGAGAAATCGTCGGAGGCGAACAAATTGCGCGCCAGGATCAACCCGAGCACCGCGCCCGAAAGCACGCCCAGGCTGACGATGAAGAGCGTCTCGATCATGAAGGAAAGGGAGACGAGCGATCGCTGGAAGCCGATTGCTCGCAGCACGCCAATCTGCTGCCGACGCTCGACAACCGACCGGAACGAGATGACGCCGACCGCCGCGATCCCGACGATCAAGCCGAGCCCCATGAAGCCCTGGAGGAGGTAGAGGAAGCCAGAGCTCTGCCGCTGCTGCTCCTTCAGCTCGTCGGCGATCGAGGTCGCCTGCACGCCGTTGATCAGCAGCGCGCGCTCGATCTCCCGCGCCCGTTCAGTCGCCTGCCCCTCGTCCTTCACCCGGAGGTAGTAGGACGTGAAGGCGGGCTGGGACAGGATCGAGCGGACGAGATCCTCGCGCCCGAACATTCCGAAGAGGGTGGAGAGCTCCGGATCGATCACGCCGATGATCCGGACGGTCGCGATCGAGCCGTCGCTAGCTTGGATCTCGACTTTGATTGGATCGAACGTCTTGTCCGAGGACGTCAGCGCCTGCTCCGGTCCGTCACCGTCCGGGTCGTCGAGCCGGAACGCCTCCGGATCCGCCCCGAAATCGCCCGCCGCCGCGAGCGCGAACTGGTCAATGACGACGGCGTCCGGCTCCGTCTTCAACGCCTCAATGATCGCCTCATCGCTCTCGTAGCCAGTCGCTCGCTGCTCGAATGACCACGTCGTCCCGTCAATGAAGCCCTCATCCATGCCGCGGAGGGCATAGGTGCGCCACTCCTCTTCGCCCGGGCGACGCATATTGACCTCGAAGTTCCCCGTCGCCTTCCCGGCCACGTCAATGAAGTCGCCGGTCGGCACGCCGCGCTCGTCAAGCATCTCCAAGAAGCGCGACGTTTCGCCGATCGGGTTCGTCTGCGCTTGGTCCGCCCGAATGTGCCAGCCCGCGTTCGCCTCGTCGCCGAGGAAGATGTTGACGAAGTTCTCGTTGATCGTGGCGAACATGACGAGCGAGAAGACGATCAGGCTGAACATCGCGATCGCCATCCCGGTTCGCCCCTTGGCGGCGCCGGGGAACGCGACGGCGGTGCGCACGGCCGGCAGTTTCGAGCGGAAGAGCCCGCCGATGGCGGTCAGGCCGGCGAGGAGCCAGTCGAGGTTCTGGACGATCAGGATCGTCGCGCCGGTGACCATCATGATGCCGGAGAGGAAGAACATCTCGATATCGCCGCTCAGCTCACCGAACAGCCGGGTCGAGATGTCATCTGGCAGCAGCCAGAGCACGACGATCGCGAGGCCGACGATGCTGAACAGCGGCCGGCTTGGCGCGCCGAAGTAGCGCAGGATGAGCGCGATTCCGAACGGCATCAAGCTCATGCCGAGATAGAACGGGAACGCGGCGTCACTGCTCGCGCCGGCCAGCGTCGCCAGCGCGCCGATGACGAGGAGAATCACGCCCCAGACGATGGTGCTGCGCTTGCGCCGCGGGCTGGTGACGTCCGGAATGTCCCGCACCGCGGCGACGATGTTGAGCCGGCTGATCCGCCAGGACGAGCCAACGACCGCGATGAAGGTGATGACCACACCCAGGCAGTACGCCACGAGCATGCTGCGCGGCGTCACATGCGGCTCGACGTTGAAGAAGTCGCCGAAGAGCGAGTTGAAGGCGAAGCCGATCGCGTAGGCCGCGCCGACGCCGAGCGCCGCGCCGACGAGCCCCGCCAGCAAGGCGTACATCGTGCCCTCGGCGACGAATTGCTGAATGAGCTGGCGGCGCTGCTGGCCGACCGCGCGCGCCATGCCCATCTCGGAGCGGCGCTCGGCGGCGAGCATGGTGAAGATCATGACGATCAGCAGGATGCCCACCGCGATCGAGAAGAGCCCGAAGACGATGAAGAAGGTCGTGAAGATGCTTGCGAACTGCTTGGCCAGGTCGATCGATTCCTGCTTGATCGGATGGATACCGATCGGCTGCCCGGCGAACAGCTCCTTCAACCCGGCCTCAACTTGATCGGTGAGGTCCATGCCGGAGCGGACGTCGCCGGTGTTGGAGACCGCGATCGCGGTCAGCTGCCCCTCCTGGCCAGTCACTCGCTGTAGCCAGTCGAGCCTGACCGCCATTCCGGGCGTGGCCGGATCGAAGCGGCCGCTCAGCGGCGAATCGGCGGCGATCGCCTTGACCTTCAGGAACTGCGGCTGATTGTTGAACGTGAAGCCGAGAGTATCTCCCACCTTCGCGCCGAGCTTGTCGGCGAGGTCCTCGCTGATGATGACCTCGTCGTCGGCCAGCGCCGCGAAGTCGATCTCGTTTCCATCGACGTCGCTCAAACCACCAAACTCGGGCACGCGTGGCGCGTCAATGCCGACGATGTAGACCGACGGCTCGGCCTGGATGATCCGGCCCTCCATGACGAGCTGCATCAGGTTCGCGTCCGTCACATCGCCTTCGATCAGCGCGGCCGGCACCATCTCGATCAGGACGGGCATCAGGCCATCAATCAGGCCCGTCCCCTCGAAGTGCTCCTCGATCTGCTGCACCATGTCCGCTGGGATCCGGGAGCGCTCATTGATGGCGGTCACGATCGAGCCTTCGCCGTCTTCCTGACGACTGGCCACGACCAGCTCATCGGTCGCGCCGAGGCTGCGATAGGTCTCCGCGGTCGCGGAGTGATCGATCGTGTCGCCAGTGCCGAGCGCGGCGGCGATGATCAGCGTCGAGAGCATCAGGCCGACGACAATCAGGATCGTCTGGGCCTTTCGTCGCGGGATGTTCCGCACCCCGAGCTTGAAGACGACCGGCCGCCGCCACGCCACCCACGCGACCGAAAGCAAGCAGAGAGACAGCAGGACGAGCAAGACGACCATGATGGTCGTCATCGGTACGCCAAATATTTCGGTCATTGGTTGGCTCCTAATCCCCCCGCCGGACTATGCGCGGGGCGGGGCGCGCCGACCAGCGACTCCGGCGTCTCGATCCGCTCCTGCCGAAGCATCCCCTGCGCTCCGAACGTCTCGCCGACGATCTGGCCATCCCGCATCTGGATGATGCGAGCGCAGCGGTCGCCGATCGCCGGATCGTGCGTGACGATCACGACGGTCAGGCCGATCCGCTCGTTCAGCGCGCGGATCAGATCGAGGATCTCGTTGGCCGTCTGCGAATCGAGGGCGCCGGTCGGCTCATCTGCCCAGACGATAGCCGGGTCGTTGACCAGCGCACGGGCAATCGTCACGCGTTGCCGCTGGCCACCTGAGAGCTCCGCCGGCCGGTGCTTGGCCCATTCCGCCAAGCCGACCGCCGCCAGCGCCTCCATCGCCTTGCGACGCGCTGCCTTCGGCGACATGCCGGCCACTAGCAGCGGCAGCTCGACGTTCTCGACGGCGGAGAGGACCGGCAGCAGGTTGTAGACCTGGAAGACGAAGCCCATCCGCTTGGCGCGGTAGTCGGTCCGCTCCC
>NICF_comb_assmDRAFT_10003763_pt1 | contig 10824 bp, 10 predicted proteins | sample NewIslPassag4_SG_FD_11279 | JGI IMG/M metagenome (IMG submission 11279) | reverse complement strand
CCAGGCAACCCATGCCGGTGATGAGCAACGCAAACAGGAGGGACAGGCTGTCCAGCACGATCGCGAATTCGATGTCCAGCCGGGGGATCCACGCCGCCGACCGCACGACGATGTCTTCCGGTCCGTCGATGGGATAAAACCGGATAAAATATCCAAACAATAGAATGGGGACGGCCAGCACGAACCAGCCGGCATGAACGCGGCGCAGGACTTTGAACAGGATCGGAACGATCAGCGCGAAGGCAAAGGGGAAGAAAACGGCCAGAACGATCGGCGACACCTTGCACCCCCCAGAACGACGTGCTATTCTATATGAAGTGTTTCGGATCGGCAAGGCATTTACAGGCATTGCGCCGTTGACAACCCACCGTGGTAATTGTACCGTATATTTGATGTTCGCATCAACGAAGCCCCATCTCACTGTGCGCCGGGCAATGAGGTGAACCGATAAATTGAAAAGCACAAAGATGGATGAACGCATCCTCGTATGCGTTTATTACGGTCCCAACGGGGAGCGCCTGATCGCCAGGGGCTGCAAGCTCGCCGACATGCTGGAATGCCCGTTGTACATTCTGACCATCGACCCGAACCCGAAGGACGAATGGGACATCGAGAAAATTCACTATGTTACCCGCTGGAAGCAGCTGGCGGAGGAGCACGACGCCGAGTTTATCATCAAGTACAACGAAAAGCGCCCGGTGGCCAAGGTCATCGGCGAAGTCGTCCGCCAGAAGGGCATCACCCAGGTAATCATCGGCCAGACGGCGAAGAGCCGCTGGGAGGAGATCACCAAGGGATCGTTCATCAACACCCTGCTGAACGAAATTCCGTATGTCGACCTGCACATCGTCTCGATTTCCCGGGAACTGAAGAACCGGGAAGGCTTCTATGAGAAGGGCATCCGCGCCTATATCGTGCGGGACGACAAAGGATACAAACTGTGCTTCAACCACACGCACAACGACGTGAACTGGTACGCCGGCATCTTCTACAAGGAAGTCGGCACGGACTTCAACAACGGCATCTTCAAATTCATCAAGGGCGACCGGGAAATCGAAGTCCACGTCGTCGACGACTACGTGAAGGAAAACATCGACGAATTGTAAACCGCATGCTGCCCGCACATGGAAAGAGGGACCTGGGATCGCGCCGGGTTCCATTTTGTATGCGCGGATGGAAACGTGGTCAAAGCCCGTTCCCGGTTTCGGAAAATGGCGAAAATGGGGCGTTCTTCACGGTTTCTGACGACTTTTTAGTACTTATTGGTTATTTTATTTGTCACCGTTGTCAAAATTATGGTAAAATAGTCACAATATACGCCGACCAGGCTTCCCCCGGTTGATTTTCGTTGTGTTTCCGGTTTGCAAGGAGAGGGAACGGGATGACGACGAACAAGCTGGAAGTCACCAATTGCGTCGGGTGCGGCAAAATGTTCCGGCAGGAAGGATTGGCCATCAAACTGTGTCCCGACTGCATGCAGGAGTATGAAGAAATGCTGCGCAGGGTGAAAGAAACCATCCTGGCCAATCCCGGCATGAACGCCTACGAAATCAGCAAGAGGACCGGGATCTCCTACTCGCTCATCCTGGACTGGATCAGGGAAGGCCGGCTGGAAAGATAGAGCCGGGAAGCCGATCCGCCTGAACGAAACGGTTGGATTACATATGGTTGCCCGTTGGACTACATATGACATCCGACCCCGGGTTGGACGGATACGGTTTCGGAATGGATGGCTCACGATAGCGAATGGAAGGGTCTGGGTTCCGCCCGGGGTTGGCTAAAGAGGGATTTGGGCGGAAAACCTCCGTTTTCCCTCCGCAGGGTTTATGTGATAAAAGACTTGGGCATGAAAGGCCGGAGGCCGGGCGGGAACATCCCGTCCGGCTTTCTGGCTTTATTTCGCGGTTCGGCGGAAAGCCCAATGATCAGTACGCATTTTTCGCCAATTCGCGTGCGGCTATGGATTTTCGTCCGGATTGCAAGTATTCTGGATAATGGACAAGACGGGCGATCCGAAACGCAAGGAGGCGGGAAAGCATCATGTACGAATACAATTTTGCCGGCCGCGTGGTGTGGGTGACGGGAAGCAGCACGGGCATCGGCCGGGCCGCGGCCCTGGCTTTCGCCCGGTTCGGTGCGGATGTGGTGGTGCATGCGAACCAGAGCGTGGCGGAGGGCGAGGAGGTCGCCCGGGAAATCGAACGGATGGGGCGCAGATCGCTGCTGGTGACCGGAGACGTGGCGGACCGCGGCGCCGTGGAGGCGATGGCGGAGCGCGTCCGGGAGACGTTCGGCCGCGTCGACGTGCTCATGAACAACGCCGGCTCCCTGATCAAGCGCATCCCCTTTGAGGAAGCGGACGAGGCGATCTGGGACCGCGTCATGGACGTCAATGTGAAATCCGTCTTTCTTGTGACGAAGGCCGCCCTGCCGATGATGAAGCCGCTCGGCAAAGGGAGCATCATCAATGTGTCTTCCATCGCGGCCCGCACCGGCGGCGGAACCGGAAGCTTCATCTACGCGGCCGCCAAGGGCGCCGTCGCGACGCTGACGCGCGGCTTGGCGCGGGAATTTGCGCCGTACAACATCCGCGTGAACGCCATCGCGCCCGGCGTGATCAGCACGCCGTTCCACGACCGGTTCTCTCCGCCCCAGATGCGCGCCGGGTATCAGAAACAGATTCTGCTGGGACGCGAAGGGACGCCGGAGGAATCGGCCGCCGCCGCGCTGTTCCTCGCGTCGGACGCCGCCAGCTTCATCACCGGCGAGATGATCGACGTCAACGGCGGACAATGGATGGCCTGATTCCGAAACATCCATTGACCGTCATTGCCCGGGTCAAATGCCTAGCGCACAGGCCCGGGCAGTTTTATTGCATCTCGTACCATTGTTAGTATTACTTACAAATATGTCATAAATGTTAACTTTACTTAATATAAAGTGCGGACTTATCATAGGGGTAAAACAGCCCGTTGCGAGGGGGGTGTCTGCTTCATGCAGACTTTCCTGGATATCGATCCCGACTCGCATTTTTCCGTTCACAATCTTCCCTACGGGGTGTTTCGTCCCAAAAGAGGCGGTCCGGCCCGCATTGGCGTCGCCGTTGGCGAATACGTGCTGGATTTGGCTGTGCTGGATGAAGCCGCATTGCTGGCCCCGTCATTCGCCAGCGGGAAAAAGATCTTTCACCGGGACACGCTCAACCCGTTCATGGCCTTGGGCCGGACGGCGTGGCGGGAAGTTCGCGGCCGGTTGCAGGATCTGCTTTCCGGGGACGATCCGGCTTTGCGGGATCATGGCGCTTTGAGGGAGGCGGCTTTTCACCGGCAATGCGACGTGGAGATGCTTCTCCCTGCCGAAATCGGCGATTACACGGATTTTTATGCTTCCAAATACCACGCGTCCAATGTCGGGGAAATATTCCGGGGCAAAGAAAACGCGCTGAATCCGAACTGGATGCATCTGCCCGTGGGATATCACGGCCGGGCGGGTTCCATCGTCGTCAGCGGCACGCCTGTTCGCCGCCCGTCCGGCCAATTTCTCGACCCGCGGCTGAATTCGGTTCAATTTGGCCCGACAAGGCAGCTGGATTTCGAGCTGGAAGTCGGATGGCTGATCGGCCCGGGCAATCGCCAGGGCGAACCCGTTCCCATAGACGAGGCCGAAGACCGCATTTTCGGACTCGTTCTGGTCAACGATTGGAGCGCGCGGGATATCCAGGCGTGGGAATATCGTCCGCTCGGGCCGTTTCTGTCCAAAAACTTCGCCACCTCGATTTCGCCGTGGGTGGTGCCTTTCGAAGCGCTGGAACCATTCCGCGTCGGAGGCGAGCCCATGGATGTGCTTCCCTATTTGCGGCCTGCCGGACCGGACCATTTCGATATCCGGTTGGAGGTCCACATCAGGGGCCGAAATATGGTACGGCCGCAACGCGTGTGCCGCACCAATTTCCGTTATCTTCACTGGAGCATGGCGCAACAGATTGCCCACCACACCGTGAACGGATGCAATCTGCGCACGGGGGATCTCATGGCGTCCGGCACCATCAGCGGGCCGGAAGCATCTTCAAGGGGGTGTCTGCTTGAGTTGACCTGGGGAGGGTCTGAGCCGCTGCGGCTGGACAACGGCGAAACGAGAGTCTGGCTCGAGGACGGGGACGAAGTGATCATGACCGGATGGTGCCAGGGGGATGGATTCCGGGTTGGTTTCGGGGAATTGCGGGGGTGTATCCTGCCTGCCTTGAAAGGTTGAGTCAGAACAGCGAAAAATGACAGCGTTTTCACAAGGGGTGAAAAAGGTGGATCGAAAAATCCTGCGCGGCGGCAAAGTGGTGACCATGGAGCCGTCGCGGTCCCTGGTCGAGACGGCGGACATTCTGATCGAAGACGGAAAAATCGCGGCCATCGAACCCGGAATCGATCGCCCCGACGCGGAAATCATCGACATTGACGGCATGATCGCCTTCCCCGGGTTCGTGGACACACACCGCCATATCTGGCAGACGGCCATCCGGGGGGTGGCGGCCAACTGGACCCTGGTGGATTACGTAAAGCATATTCGTCTGGGCTATGCCACCGTCTATCATCCCGAAGATGTGTATCTCAGCAATCTCGTCGGCGCATTGGAGGCGATCGACAGCGGCATTACGACCGTTTGCGATTTTTCCCATATCATGAACTCTCCCGAGCACGCGGACGCGGCTTTGGAGGGCCTCGTTCAATCCGGCATCCGCGCCCTGTTTTGCTACGGTTTTTACGAGGTGCCGCTGAAGAACCGATATTTTGCCAGCCACCAGGACCGCATCAGGGATGCCGAACGGATTCTGAAAAGCGAGCTTTACAACCGCCAGCGCCTGGTGACCATGAACGTCGCCCTGACCGAACAGGGGCTGGTGGACGACGAGACCACCAAAAAGGAAGTCCTTTTCGCCCGCCATAACGGCCTGAGGATGACCGCCCATGTCGGCACCATCGGCAGTCCGCACGGCATTCGAAAGCTGTATGACCAGGGGCTCATGGGGCCGGATTTTCTCTTTGTCCATTGCAACCGGTCGACGGACGAGGAACTGCGGATCGTGGCCGATTACGGAAGCGCCGTATCCGTGACGCCCGAGACGGAACTCCAGATGGGAATGGGTTTTCCGGTGACCGGGAGGCTGCTCCGGTTGGGCATGAAGCCCAGCATCGGCATCGATATCGTGTCCGACTGCTCGGGGGACATGTTTACGCAAATGCGCCTGGCTTTGCAGGTCGAAAGGGCCCTGCAAAACGAGAAGCTGATCCGGGAAAACCAGGTACCCACGAAAATTCCCCTCACGGTACTGGACGCGTTGAGGTTCGCCACGGTCAACGGCGCGGCCGCCGTGGGCATGATGAGTGAAATCGGCACCCTCGCTCCCGGCAAACATGCCGACATCGCGGTGCTCAACACCGACCGCATCAATTTCATGCCCGAGGCCGATCCGGTGGAAGCCATCGTCCTGCAGGCGCGGCCGGAAAATATCGATACCGTGCTGATCGGCGGGCAAATCCGGAAGCGGCACGGCAAATTGACGGGCGTCGATCTTGCCGCGCTGCGGGAAGCCATTCGCCGGTCCAAGGAACGGATCCGGGGACTCGTCGAGACCGCGGACAGGGAATTGACCGCCGAATACGTGAAGGTTCTGGAAAACCACGCCTACGGGTCCATCCTGAAGAGGATCGAGTCCCAGTCGAATTCCGATCACCGCCATTGAACATAAATGAACAAAATTACAGGGGAGGACTGACAACATGAAGGGCATCAAAAGATCCGCTTTGCAAGTCTTCGTCGTGATGTGCGTGGTGTGTCTGCTGGCGGCTTGCGCGTCGGGCGGCGGTTCCGGATCGTCAGGTTCGTCCGCCGGGGGATCGTCTTCCGGTTCGCAGGCAACGGCGGGCACCGGAACGTCGTCGGGTTCATCCGGTTCTTCCGGCTCTGCCGGAGCCAAAACCGGGCATACTTTCCGCCTTGGCCATCCCGTTTCCGACCAGGCGGTGTCCGGCGTGACGGCGATCTCCTTCTCGAAGGCCATGGAAGAAAAAACGAACGGCAGGGTCAAGGTGGAAGTCTACGGCGGTTCGGTGCTCGGCAACGAAATTTCGATGCTGGAGCAGGTGCAAGTCGGCAGCCTGGAAATCGCTTCGACCAGCCTCTCTGCGCTGACCAACTTTGTGCCCGAACTGAAGCTATTGGACATGCCGTTCCTCTTCAGGGACCGCGAACACGTATACAAGACCCTGGACGGAGAAGTCGGACAGGAATTGGCGCAATACGTGGAAAAAGCCGGCTTCAAGCTGCTCAGCTTCGGAGAAATCGGCTTCAAGATCATGAGCAATTCCAAGAGGGAGATTCGCGCTCCCGAAGATATCAAGGGACTCAAAATCCGCACCCAGCAAAACGACCTGATCGTCGATACGTTCAGGGCGTTGGGAGCGGACCCCACCCCGGTTCCCTTCGCGGAAGTCTACACCGCGGTGCAACAGGGCGTCGTCGACGGTGTGGACATGGGGTATGTGCCGTTCGCGGATTTGAAACTGTACGAAATCCAGGAATATATCTCTGAGCTTCAAATCGCGTACAACGCCGCAGTGATGGTGATGAATCTGGATCTGTTCAACAGCCTGGACGAGGAAGTGCAAAACGCCCTGCTGGCCGCCGGGGAGGAACACACGAAGGAACAGCGCGAGCTGACCCAACAGGCGGAGGTCGAGATTGTCAAAACCGCCGCGGATGCGGGCGCAGCCATCGTGAAAGCTTCGGAGCTGGATATGGCGCCGTTCCAGCAGGCGGTGGCGTCGGTGTACGAAAAGTACAAGGAATTTGACGATCTGGTGGCCAAGATCCGCAATGTGAAATAAACGCACGGTATCGGGCCAAGGGGGAGGGATTCCCATTTTTTCCCGCGCGCTACGCTGGATCAATCGTGCCGTCGAAATCGTCACCATCCTGATGCTGTGCGCCATGGTGATCGTGGTTGCCCTGCAGATCGTGTCCCGGGCCATTTTCGCCTCCTCCTTCGTCTGGACGGAGGAGGCGGCCCGGTTCGGGCTTGTATGGTTGGTATTTCTGGCGGGCGGACTCGCATTCCATTACGGCGAGCACATCGGCATTGATGTGCTCTTTGCCCGTCTATCCGACCGAAACAAGAAAATCGCTCAGGTGCTGATCGCGGTTTTGTGCGGCGTCTTTTTGGCGACGCTGGTCTACACCAGCTGGCAGTTGTGCCTGAAGGCGATGGTCCAGACCTCGCCCACCCTGAATATCCCGATGGGGTACGTATATGCGGTCATCCCGTTCGGGGGATTGCTCATGATCCTGAATCTTATCGATGTGACCTGGAAATACGTCAGATCCCCGTTACCTCCCGGTGAAAAGGGTGGGGAAAATTGATCACCGTTTTGCTGATCGTCGTCCTTCTCATTCTGTTTCTGATCAATGTGCCGGTCGCCTTCTCCCTGGGGCTGGCGACCATGCTGGTGTCTTTGCTGGCGGAGAACATTCCGCTGATCCGTCTTCCGCAGGCGATGTTTTCGGCCCTGAATTCCTTTCCGCTGCTGGCCGCGCCTTTTTTTGTCCTGGCGGGGAAATTGATGGAGTATGGCGGCATTTCCGATGAACTGATCAAATTCGCCAACAGTCTGTTCGGACGTCTCCGGGGCGGCCTGGCGGTCGTGTCCATCGCCGCGTGCACCTTCTTCGCCGCCGTTTCGGGCTCATCCATCGCCACGATTTTCGCCATCGGTTCGGTGATGATTCCGGCGATGGTACGCAGCGGATACGACCGGAATTTTTCCTCCGCCGTGCAGGCCGCCGGGGGGACCATCGGGGTGATCATCCCGCCGAGCATTCCGATGGTGCTGTACGGGGTGGCCGCCGGTGTTTCGATCGGGAAACTCTTCATGGCGGGTCTCATTCCGGGGCTCATCGTCGGATTTTCCCTCGCGCTGGCCGCCTACTGGCAATCCCGCAAAATGCCCGGGTTGGTGGTGACCGGAAAAAGCAACTTCAAGGAAATTTTGCTGGCCTTCAAGAACGCTATATGGGCCATCCTGATGCCGGTCATCATTCTCGGCGGCATTTACGGCGGATTTTTCACGCCGACGGAAGCCGCCGTGGTTGCGGTGCTGTACGGCTTTGCCATCGGCACGTTCGTCTATCGGAAGATCAATCTGGCCACGCTGAGGAAGATTCTGCTGTCCACGGTGCTGACCAATTCCACGATCGGCATGATCATCGCCACCGCTTCCTATTTCGGCATGTGGCTGACGCTGGAAAGGGTGCCGCAAACCGTCGCCCGGACGATCGCGGAGTCGAATTTGACGCCGATCGTCGTCATGCTGCTCATCATCCTTTTCCTCCTGGCGCTGGGGACATTCATGGACGCGACGGCGGGACTCATCATCACGACGCCCCTCCTCTACCCCATCGCCCAACAAGTGGGCATGGATCTGGTGCAATTCGGCGTGCTGATGGTGGTGACCCTGTCGATCGGCATATTGACGCCGCCCTTTGGCCTCGGACTGTTCGTCGCGGCCAAGATCGGCGAAACCAAATTCGAGAGGCTGATCAAACCGGTGCTGCCTCTGGTGCTTGTGCTGATCATCGACGTCCTGATCATCCTCCTGTTCCCGCAGATCAGCGTCGGTTTTGCCGGTTTGATGCAGCGCTGATCACGGGATGCGCGACAGCCCGGACCGATACTGGTCAAACTGGTCGGTGAGGTAGTCGAGAAACGCTTTCTCGACCCTGTAAATGGGCTTGTTTTTCGCCTGGATGTACATCAGGTTGGAGGTCGGCACTCCCTCCGCTTCCAGCGGAACCGGAACGATGGCTCCGCTTTTGACCAGGGGGTCGTGGTCCAGCCAGAAGTCGGTGTAGATGCCAAGGGCCAGATTGTTGGCGATGACGTTCCGGATCACATCGTTGTTGTTGGAATAGAAGAGCACGTTCATTTTTCCGGTCCCGGATTTTGCCGCCAGCGTTTTGACCAGGTTCCGCGTATTCTTGTCGTTTCGGATCACCAGGGGGTATCGGGCCAACTCCCCGGGCGTTACCTTCCGGCTGTAGGCGATGTCCATGTTCTTGCCGGCGCAGACCATGAATCGGCTTCTGTGCAGCAGCCGGTAGGACAGTATGTGGCTGATCTCCTCCACCAGATGATCGGGTCCGGCGATGAGGCCGATGTCCACCTTGTTGTCCCTGACGGACTCGATGATGTTTTCCACCTCGTCTTCGTTGATGGTGATCTGGACATAGGGATATTTCAGCTTGAAGGAATACAGGATGCGCGGAAGGAGCGAGGTAAAAAAGATGGAAGACGCGGAGATTTTCAGGTCGCCTTTGAGCATGTTGGATTTTTGGCCCAGCTCAATGAGTTCCTTTCTTTTGAAAAGAATCTCGTAGGCCAGCTTGACCGCTTCCCTGCCTTCGTCGGTCAGGACACTGCCGGAGCGGGACCGGTAAAAGATGGTGACACCGATTTCCGTCTCCAGCTGGCTGATCGCCTGGCTGATCGCGGAGTGGGAAACATGAAGCGCTTCGGCGGCGCGGGTAATGCTGCCCTTCTGGGCGACTTCGATGACGTATTCCAGCTGCTCGAAATGCATGGTGACCACTCCTTTCGGACGTGTGTGATCCGGGCTTTGAGCCGATTGTAAGCATCATTGACCAAATTTAATTTCATGTAAGTCAATTTGAAAATTATAATACCTGAATCCATTACGTTCGTGAATGCATGGTCTGCCGACGGCCACTGGAAAGGAGCTTGCCATGAAATCCAAGGTCAGGATCATCGATCTCAGCGTTCCGCTGGATCCGAACACGAAGGACCCGACTCCCCCCGTCATCATCTATGAACGCCATGAAGACACCGTGGAAAGGGCGGCGGCCATGTTCGGCCTCGATCCGAAAGACTGGCCGGAAGGAAGAGCGTGGGCTGTCGAGCATGTGACGCTGACGACCCACACCGGCACCCATGTGGACGCACCCTATCATTACTGGGACACCACCGGCGGTCAACCGGCCAAAACCATTGATCAGCTTCCGCTGGAATGGTTCTACGGCGATGGCGTGCTGCTGGATTTTTCGTGGAAAAACACCGCGGAGGAAATCAGCAAGGAGGACATCATCAACGCCCTGGACCGCATCGGACACAAACTTTCGCCGGGCGAAATCGTGCTCATTCGCACCGATATGGACAAAAAACTGTATACCCCCGGGTACGCCGACCTCCATCCGGGGGTCAGCGCGGAAGCCACTCGCTTTCTGATCGAGCAGGGCATCAAGGTGGTGGGCACCGACGGTTACGGATGGGATGTACCGTTCTGGGTTCAAGCCGAACGGTTCAGGGAAACGGGGGACCCGGGCGTGATCTGGGCGGCCCATTATGTGGGGAAGGAACTGGAATTCTGCCAGATCGAGAAACTGGCCAATCTCGATTTGATTCCGTGCAGCACCGGATTCAAAGTGATCGCTTTCCCGGTGAAAGTCGCCGGGGGAAGCGGGGGCTGGACGCGGGCGGTGGCCGTCATCGATTCCTGACGGGAAACTTTGCTCCTCCGCCGGCTTCGGACAAAGGCTTGATCCGACGGCGTCAAGGCGCGCCGTCGGTTTTGTTATTTAGGGATCCGTTGATAAAACCGGACGGTTTTTGTAAGCTCGTGATACAGTCGTTTGAAGGATGAAGGGAGTTGTCGTCATGCACCCGTTGCTGGAAGCCGCCGGGCGGCTGCACGGCCGGATGATCGAGTGGCGCCGGGATTTTCACCGGCATCCGGAACTGGGATACGAAGAGCACCGCACATC
>NICF_comb_assmDRAFT_10003760_pt1 | contig 10826 bp, 9 predicted proteins | sample NewIslPassag4_SG_FD_11279 | JGI IMG/M metagenome (IMG submission 11279) | reverse complement strand
ACGATCGCAAGCCGAGACGCCCTTCACTTCGAAATCGAGCGCATCCTGTTTACGCCTTATGTGTCTTCATCGGTTACGGGACGGGCGGCTGAAACCGAATACGAAATCATCGCCGACTGCCCGCCGTTTTCGAGCTCGCCCGACACGTACCCTATCATCGAGTTTTATTTGCAAACGATCAGCCGGATTGAAGGCCGCGAAGTACGCTCAGAAAGAACCGGTTGCTCGGGTGACGTGAACTATATGTCCCGAAAAGGTGTTGCTGTTTTTGACGGCCTCGGCCCCGTGGGCGGCTGCGTTCATACGCCCGACGAGTACGTGCACCTTCCGACTCTCTCAAGCCGGGCGCTTGCGCTTGCGGTTCTGCTCGATGGGCCGGGTTCATACTTCTAACCATTATCCCGCGCAGAACCCGCTATAGGTTAGGATGACTTTTTCTCACTGCCCGTATCAAGCGACGACTGCTTCCCTCGCCGCTTGAGGAAAAAACTTCCCGTCACGATTCACGCTAGCCAAGACTCGGGATAAGACAATTCAGTTCTTCCTGCAGAACTTCGTTTCTCTCCAAGCACTCAAGATATCGTTCTTCGCGCCGATCGATCTCAGCTTGCAGCAATCCGATCTCTTTCGCCTTTTCACTCGCTCCTGGGCCAGATGCCGAGGCCAACTCTTCGTTGAGGCGAATCATTCGCTCGCGAAGTTCCTCGCATTCTTTGTCGAGTCGAGCGAGTTCCTTTTCGAGAGCGCGCATTTCTTTTTCGATCTCTTTCTTGCGCTCCTTAAAATTGAATTTCGCGCTCTTCTCTTCCGCGGCCGCTTCTTCTCGCTCAGGTTTCGCCACAGGACCTCTTTCCTCGGGTCGTGTCGACGCAAGAACGCCTTTTTGGATCGACCAAACGTATTCATCGTACGATCCGGGATAGAACAGCGCCCGGCCGTCGCGAATCTCTAAGATTTTCGAAGCCACCCGACGCACAAAACCGCGATCATGGCTCACGATCACAAGTGTTCCCGGAAACCCGGAAAGGGCCTGTGTCAGCGCTTCGACCGTGTCGAAGTCCAAGTGGTTCGTCGGCTCGTCAAGCAAGAGAAGACTCGACTTCTTAAGCAAGATTCTTCCCAGAGCAACGCGACTCTTTTCGCCGCCCGAAAGCACCTCGACTCTCTTCATCACATCGTCGCCGCTAAAAAGCAGCGCTCCAGCGAGATCAAGGATCTCTTGCCGTGTGGTGTCCGGTGAAGCGTCGGCACTGATCGCTTCCAGTACCGAGTCTTTCGGATCGAGCCGCTCCGCCACATGTTGCGCGAAATAACTGACGTCGACATTCAATCCATATGTCACTTCGCCCGATAGCGGCTTCAACTCACCCGCGAGCGCTTTCAGCAAAGTGGACTTTCCGGCTCCATTCAAGCCGACGACACCCAAATGATCGCCGCGATTGAGTTCGAGATTTAAGTCATCGATCACGATCTTTTCGCCGTACCCAAGACGCACGGACTCGGCCCGTACCACACTCTTTCCGGTTCGTTGAGGCTCGGGAAGCCGGATCGTCGCCCGCGCCTGCAGCGGACGAACTTCGATCACTTCCATTCTTTCAAGCTGTTTGAGACGTGATTGCGCCTGGCGGGCCTTACTCGCCTTCGCTCCGAAGCGCGCCACGAATTCGAGAATTTCTTTTCTCTTCGCCTCGGCATTCTCCTGCGCTCGTAAGAGTTGCTCTCGCAAAAGCGCCTTTTGCTCGAAGTAATCGTCGATATTGCCGGCATACTTCGTCATCTGGCCGCTTTCGATTTCAAGGATGTGATCCGTTGTACGTCGTAAGAACTCACGGTCATGCGAAATCAACATGAAAGCGCTTGTGGTCGATTGCAAAAAGTTTTCGAGAACGACGAGCGTTTCAAGATCGAGATAGTTCGTCGGCTCATCAAGGAGCATGAGATCAGGTTTTGAAGCCAGCAGGTATAAGAGCTTCACCCGCATGCGATAACCGCCGCTTAAGCTCAGGATCGGGCGCGAAAACGCATCAAGGCTTAAACCAAGCTTCGGGGCGAACTGCTTAACTTCCCAAAGCGCTGTTGCCGTTTGTGTCGCAAGATAATCTTCAACCGTGAGGTTCGACGACCAGTGATCCTCTTGTTCGAGGTATCCGATCCGCAGGCCGTTCGCGCGAGTGATCTGACCGCTATCGAGTTCCTCTTGGCCGACAAGGATACGGAAAAGTGTCGACTTGCCGGCACCGTTAGGCCCGATCACACCGACCTTTTCACCTTCGTTCACCGCAAAGGAAGCATCGGAGAAAATCGTTCGCGCCCCGAACGCTTTCACACCGTTTTTCAACTGCAAGAGAGAGCGAGGAGTTGCCATTTATCCCATCTAAAATATGGGCGCGACGAATGTCCAGAAAAGTAAACATGCCATTGGAACCGGAATTGCTTATCCCTAATGGCGTGTGACTCGCCGGCTCCAAAAATCCCCCTCGGAAAAATTTTGGAGCCCGCCCGCGTGGTGGTGGCGCGGCTTAAGCCTTCACACGCGGGTCCACATTAAAAATGGATTTGGTGTGGGGCTTATCCCGGTCATGGAGGAACGGATATGAACACTCGTACGACGGGCGATCAACAAAGGGGCGGAGAAGAAAACGCCGCCACTCTTTTAACCCATCAAGAACGCTACGTTTTCGAGCATCAGACTTGCGCCATGTGCGAAAGCGAACTCGAGATCACCCATGATATCAACAGGTCAGAGCTGAGAGTGAAAGAAGAGGCTTTCTGCCCCTCGTGCGGGATCCGAGTCCGCAGCAGCCATCACCTCATGCAATGAGCTGCCTGCGCATCAGATCGTTGACACCGTCAATTTCATGACGGTTCAACCCGTCAATCTTCCAACCTGACTTTGCGCCAAGATCAGAAAACGATCCGGCGCGCGGCTTCCGAGTTCAGATCTTCAATGGTCGGAAATTCAAATAAGGATTTCCGGCAATAGCGGCGCGCGACCGCCTGGAATCGCGCATGATCCGGTTTACTCGCCGTCGCATCGGCAAATTCAAGCAAGAGTGCCGCCGCCAAAATCCGCCCTAAAGCGAGTGCGAACGAGCGGGCTCCGGCCTGCAACACTTCTTTGGCGTTCGGCGCGCCTGCAAGCTTCTCCGCTTGAGACTTCAAAGCTTTCCCCGCCTCACGAACACGGGCGACCTCCGCCTGGAGATCGGGACTCTTTACGGAAGCAAGGCGCGATTCGAGATCCTGCAAGTACGAAACGAGCGCGTTCTCCCGCTCCATGGCCCGCAGAACATCAAGGCTCAGAACATTCGTCGTGCCTTCCCAGATGGGGAATACCTGCGAGTCGCGAACAAAACGCGGGAAGCCTGTATCTTCAATATAACCCGCGCCGCCAATGCACTCGATGACTTCGCTCACGATCGAGATACATTGCTTTGCGCTCCAAAGCTTGAGCACCGGGGTGAGGAGACGGAGCACCTTGCTTTCATCGGCGCTCGCCTTACCCGTTTCATCCTTCCCGAGGAGGTGAAGCAGATGGAAGCCGAAGACAAACGTCGCTTCAAACTCAGTTTCAAGGTCGGCAAGCGTTTCAACATGCAAGGGCTGATCGACGAGGTATTTTCCAAAAGCCTGTCTCTTCTTCGCGTAGTCTTTCGCAAGCCAAAGAACTCGCGCCATCGTTCCAAGTGCCGTGACCGAGTTATAAACGCGAGTGATGTTGAGCATCGAGGCGATGCGCTTCACTCCCTCCCCGACTTCGCCAAGCATCGTCGCGGGAACACCCTCAAGCGTCAGCTCCGCCGTCGGAAGCGCTTTCGTTCCAAGCTTATCTTTCAAGCGGTTGATGCGAATCTTATTGAGGCGCCCGTCTTGATCGCGCAGTTCAAGATAAAAAAGGCTCAAACCTTCGCGCTTGTCAGTTGCACCTTCAACCTTGCCAAGAGCGAGAGCCATCTCCGACGTCGTCGCCGACGTAAACCACTTATCACCGAACAAGAGATAACCCGGGCCTGAGGGTCGCGCGATGGTTGAAGTGCTTGAAACATCCGAACCACCGGTTCGTTCGGTCATCCATTGCCCAGATGTCCAAAACTGTTTCGGATCGCGGCTTGTGAGATGGCGAAACGCCCTTTCCTTCATCTCGGGAGTTCCGCAAAGTTCGATCACTCGAGCCGCACCGTCAGTCATCGCAAGCGGGCACGTATAGAAGGCCGAAGAGGGATGGAATAAATAAATTTTGGAGAACTGATAAAGTCGCGAGTATTCGCCATGCGCGCGTTCATAACCGATCGCGATCAAACCTTCTTCCGCGGAAATCCGATGCAACTTATTCCATGCCTCGGACACTTCAATGTGATCAATGCGCCGACCCCAAGGATCAAAGGGGACATGCCGGGGCGGATTGGCTTCAGCCTGATCCGCGAGTCCTTGACATTCATTCACGCAACGCTCGCCGAATCTTTCGAGATCCTTCCAGATCGACTCCAAAACGCCCGAAGGGATCCGATAACGCAAATAGGCCGGAAGAATCGGATCCGTCAGAAATGTTCCGCCTTTTTCTCGCGGCAATTCAGGAGCGGACTGATAAAAATTGGGATGGATTCCTGGCATCTTTCCCCCTTCAGGCTCAAAACACCTTTACGAATCGCGAATTTGGTTGCGTTCATGCCTCCAATTAGTCAACTTATGCCCATCCGAAAAGGAGTCAACATATGCGTTTGTCTTTCAACTCAGGCTGCGAACTGAGAGTCGACGCTTTATTGCGCCGCTTTTCTCTTCACCTCTTCCTCGCCTTATTCTCGGCACTCTTGGCAATAGGTTCGACGACAGGGACGGCTTGGGCTGCGGGAGATTCGAAGGGAAAGAAGGCGAACACGCCTCAAAACGCCAAGCAAAAAGAAGGAGCAAAGAAAATGAATCAGAATCCCGTCGTCGCGATGGAAACAAGCATGGGCACGATCGAGATCGAGCTCTACGCCGATAAGGCCCCCGAAACGGTCAAAAACTTTTTGCAATATGTCGATGATGGCTTCTATTCGGGAACCATCTTTCACCGCGTCATCGACGGATTTATGATTCAGGGCGGCGGCTTCACCGAAGATATGACGCAAAAACCGACACGCTCCCCCATCAAAAATGAAGCCACAAACGGTCTCAAAAACGAGCGCGGCACCATCGCGATGGCGCGGACCATGGTCGTCGACAGCGCGACTTCACAATTTTTTATTAACGTCGTGGACAATCCTTTCCTGAACCACGTCGACAAGAACCAATACGGATACGCCGTTTTCGGAAAAGTCGTCGCCGGCATGGACGTCGTCGATAAGATCAAAGCGGTTCCGACGACGGTCAGAAAGGGACATGAGAATGTGCCCGTCACCCCGGTTGTCATCAAGTCGATCAAACGAAAGTAGTGTCGAAAGATAATGCTCTGAGGCCGAGACCTCGACCGGATTGAGGTCTCGATAGCCCATGACCAGTGGAAATCATTGCGGGCACCTTCTATCCTGGATTTCTGAATATGGAAGAGTTCATTTCTCAGGTCTTCACTCAATACGCTTATTCCCCTTTCTTAGTTTACGGCGCTATTTGCGCTTTTATGCTGATGAGCGCGTTCGGCCTTCCGATTCCGGAAGAGGTGGTTTTAGTGAGCGCCGGCCTCATCGGTCACATGGCCTTGAATCCCGATCTTTACCCGCCCCCGTACGAAGGCGCCGAAAGCGTGAATGTTTATGTGCTGGCGACAGTCGCATTCTTCGCCGTCATGGGCGCCGATTTTCTCATCTACTACATAGGAAAGTTTCTAGGCCCGAAACTCTTCCACACATCTTGGTTTCAAAGAATGGTGAGCGGAGAAAATCTCGAGCGCGTTCAACGTTGGATGCGAAAGTACGGCTATTGGACCGTTCTCCTCTTCCGTTTTACACCGGGCGTGAGATTTCCCGGCCACCTCACTTGTGGCGCTATGGGCTTATCGCCGTGGAAATTTATTGCCGTTGACGCGTTCGCCGCAGGCTTTTCGGTTCCGACCCAAGTCCTTCTGGTTGCGTTCTACGGCGAGTACATCCTGAAGTACTTCAAGCAATTTAAAATCTTCTTCTTTACGGCGCTCGGAATCGCATTTGTGATCTTCGTTGTTCATAAGATCCTCAAGAGACGAACAGCCAAAGCGCAGCCCGCCCTTGAAAATGTCAGTGTGGCTGCCGGCACGGACGCACGCCGAGACGTCGTCGCGAAAACCGGTAACGAGAACCAAGCGCTTTAACGGTATCGAGTCTGGCTTATTCGAGGGCCAGACTATACTTGTAAAATCCGCGATTGATGAAACAAGTCCGATCCGTCTCCGTATTGAACGGGCAAACCAAACGGTCGAATCGCTCTCACAGGTTCTAGGAATCCATCCGCAAAAACTCACGGAAGAACTTGAGTTCATGCAAAGAACCGGTCTCATCAAATATGTCAAAGGCCGCTACACGGTCGGCCCCAAAATGATTCACTTAGGGTCGGATTCAAACGCCATTATGAAACATCACACGAACATACAAAAAGCGAAGGAGGAAGTTGCTTGCGTCTACAAATTTGACTTTTATCGCCTAGCTTGAAATTTAAGGATTCGCTTTAGGGACCTTCAATCGCTCAAAAGGAAAGTTTCTAAAGTGAAGGTAATTCACCAGACGATCCTCAAACCAGCGCAGAACGTCTTCCGTTCTGCCTTCATTTCCAAGGTCCGCTAAGGGAGAGAACTCCTCAAAAGTTTTCAGCTCCACGGCGGAAAAGGAAAGCACATTCGAGGCGCCCTTTTCCACGATCGACTCAGATGATAAAGGTCTTTCACGATAACTCACCATTTCGGAAATCAACTGAACCCCCGATTCGCGAAGAACCGGGAAGAACCGTCCGGCCTCTTCCCAACCTTGGAGACGGCGAGAAAGAGCCTCTTCAAAGTCTTGAATCAATGCCGTTTGGATCTTCTCGCTCGTGAACTTCCCGCTGTTTAACCAGAACTCGAAGTTACTCTCACGCGCGATACGGAGAGCTTCCAACGTGATCCTTACGGGGAAGGTCAAGGCTTCCCACCGGACCTCGCCGCAACTCCGTGCCGGCCCGTAAGAAGAATCCGTCTTAAACGGAACCAATTTGCAAGCCCTTCGAATATACTCATAGACCGGCATATCTCCCTCGGTCATAAACATTCCGACCAACTTGCGAGTCGCGGCGCTATCACTCGCCCCGTTTTCTCGAGCGATCGCATAAAGGGCTTCGTGCAAAAATAAGGCGGCCCGGCTCAAACGGCTGTTCTTCGGGTGCTCGAACAGGCGTTGATCAATGATCAGGTTCCAATCATCCGATCGATTTTCCTGTTTTGCCATTGCGACTAAAACACAGGGGCCCGAGGAAAAATCCAACTCCGTCCCTTCGTCACCATCGTACCGAAGCGGTGCTTGAATGAACTTGATTCGTTCCGGGGGAAACTTCTCTTGGAAGCCGCGATAAGCGTTATAGAGATCAGGGCTGATTTGGTACGCGCGTCTCAGAACGCGTCGAACGTAATCGGAAGGCGTTTCACCGGAAAGAAGTTCAACGATTTTCGGCGTCTGAAGGTCGATCCCACGCGGAAGCTTAGACTCGTAAAGATCAAAGGCTTCAATTGACTTCACCCGACTTTCTTCGAGCAGTTCTGCCGGGACCGCCCCTCTAGAGACGCGGACCTTATCCGCGTCCGCAACGTCATGAAAGCAAAGGCGCGCGCTTCCGCCGCCACTCACGGCCGTACCGGCATTCGCTTGTACGGTCAGAAGCGAAAATATCGCAGTTATAAGACCTGCATAAGTTAAGGCGCCGCCTTTCATAAGTCAGACTCCAGATTCCGGGATTGCGATTGATGCAAATCCGGTGCGCTTAGATTCAGTGGAGAACTAAAGATAAAAGCCCTTGCTTCTATCCATTGATTCGACACCTTTTACGAAAATCGTCACTCCCATCGAATCGAAACGAGTTCCGCGCACCCGAACTCAATTATAAAAGGGCCGCCGTTATACGAGGTTTTCACGATCAAACCGCTCCCCTCTTGAGAGAGGGAACGTACTGATTTTTGTCCTGGAAAATCAGAATGAGTGGCTTCGGCGATCACCTCGCGGGATTCGCGACACGTACCTTTGATCGAAATCTTTTCACTCAAATCATGACTTGCGTTCATCGGGTAAAACGTCACCGATTCACCAAGTCTCATCCCTAACAACCGCCGTCCGTTTTGGAGCTCTTCCCAAACGAACGCTTGAATAACCATCCCTTCACGGTTTCTGCAGAGGTACTCACCGCGAAGGTCCGGGCAGGCGTCTTGGGCGAGGGTCAATGAAGCTGCAAAAAACACGGTTACAAAACTCCAAACGCTCCGGGCTTTTCTCATAAAAAACCTCCTAGTTACATGTATTTATGAATCCTCACAATCTGCTATGTTTAAATGCTGCGCGTCATATATACCGAAAAAGATCCAGTTTTACCTCTGGTTTTTAATTAAAAATCACCATTATTTTTAAGTTGAAGGTTAAAATATGAGTATGGCGACCAAGTCCGTCTTTGATTACGTGGATTATCGCGAGTTTGTGGCCGATCGTTTGACCGTCACCGGTTCGACTCGCGGTTATCGTTCAAGACTTGCGGAAACACTGGGTGTCCAAAGCGCCTTCATCTCGCAAGTTCTGAATAAGAAACTACACTTTGGACTTGAACAGGCGATGACGGTGGCCCGTTTCCTCAACCTAAGCGATCAAGAAACCGACTACTTTCTCCTTCTCGTCCATAAAGGCCGCGCGGGAAGTGTCGATCTTGAGGAGTATTACACGAAAAAACTCCGGCAAATCAAAAAACAGCGCGAAGAAATTAAGGGCCGCATCCAAACAACAACGTCAATCTCTGAAGCTGATCAAACCCGCTACTTTTCCAGTTGGATCTATGCGGCGATTCACGTTCTTCTCACGGTTCCCAAGTACCAAAACGTGCAGTCGCTCGCGAATCGTTTGCAAATCCCTCGCGAATCAGTCGAGGCTTACTTGAACTTTCTCACGAAAATCGGACTCGCCGAGAAGAAACAAAATAAGATTGTCGCCGGAAAAAACCGCATACATATCGGAAGCGACAATCCGAACATCATCAAACACCACGCAAACTGGCGCTTGCAATGCCTTCGTTCCCTCGATCGGAACGCGTTAGATGATCAACACTACTCCAGCGTGATGAGCCTGTCTTTGAAGGATGCGGCAAAGATCAAAAGTATGTGGCTTGATTTCTTGGAAAAGCTTGAGCCGATCATTCGGGACTCGCCCGAAGAAGAAACTTTTGTCCTGACATGGGATTTCTTTCGGCTTTGAACGCGGTCTTTAATTTAGGTATATCCGAACCGTGACCATCACACATTTCTAGGAAAATGCGAAATCATTCCCTATGTCACAACCGTTCTCCATGGTAAGAGATAGTCATGAAGTGTGCGGTCATGGAACAGATCACTCATCACGGCTACAAGGATCCCGAAGCTATCACCACCGAGAAACTTCTTCTCTCCGCGCGAGGAAAGTCGGTTCTCGTCGTTGAAGACAACCCCGACGCCCGGGCTTACTTCGGGCGCACTCTTGAGTTTTTGGGAGCGAACGTCGATTTCGCGGAAAACGGCCGCGATGCCATTCAGAAGGCCATGTACAACGTCTACGACACGATTCTGATGGACATCGCGATGCCCGTTTGCGACGGCATTGAAGCGACACAAGAACTGAGACGCGAGGGTTATGAGGGCTGGATCGTCGCCGTAACGGCTTACCCCCTTCCTAAAGGGGACGACACCATATACTCCCTCGGTTTTGACGACTATTTGTTAAAACCCGTTAACAGATTACAGCTGCTGCACGCGATCGCCTTTCATCCGCAACCGCGCCACCGTAAGGTTCCGCAGCTTCACTGAGATCCACGCGTTAGAAGATCCGCTCGAACTCTTCTGTATAGAAGACTTCTTCTTCGCTCTCACAAAGCTTGAACTCCGTCGCGTTTTGATCTTCAAACGCGATTTTAGAATCGGCGATGTTCAGAGCGCCCATCAGGTTCCCGCCCACATAGATCTGAAATTTTCCAGCGATCGGTTTGCAAGGCGAATCATCCGGCGAAAGCACTTCCGGCACGACAATGACAAGCTCAATGTTCTCATCCTGCCACGACGTCGAGGAACTGAGCGAACGAGCCCCGCGACTGAGCTGAATGCCTTCAGGGCGAGCTTTCAACGTCAGCGAACCGATCTTGAGCGACGCCACCCGGCGCGAGTTCTTTGCCACACGAACCATGACATCGCCAAGTTCAATGCGAATTCGCCCATTCTTCGGTCCGTCGACTTTCTCCTGAGAATAAACGTCCGTGATCTCACCCGAGAGCCGGAACACCGATTCCGTATCGTTATTCTCCACCCGGTTTGCCGATAGGCGCGCAATCCGCGCGATTCGAGTTTTCAATCCCGAGGCGTGATTCAAGACGATGTTAAGAGGACCGGTTCTTTGCCCGATATAAATCGGATATCCGAGCTTTAAATCAGCCGCGCCCAATCGCGGGTACGGCTTATCGTAAACGATTGTGTGGACCGACTGCCCGTTCATGTTCGCCGCAATGACATTCTGAGACTGGAGCTTGCTGGGTTCGCATTTTACGTAATGAATTCTCAACTCTTCCACGGTCGCATCAAAGTCACGTTCAAACGGCGGGCTTATCTTATTGATTAACCGGCATCCGAAAATAAGCGCATCGGTTTCATTGGATATCGCCATACGCTCATCAAGCCGATGCGCCAACGA
>NICF_comb_assmDRAFT_10003759_pt1 | contig 10829 bp, 11 predicted proteins | sample NewIslPassag4_SG_FD_11279 | JGI IMG/M metagenome (IMG submission 11279) | reverse complement strand
GCCCGGTGGCGGCCTCCCCGCGCCCGGGGGTGGCGAGGTCGAACCGCTTTATGAAGAAGCTGAAGACGGCGTAGTAGACGGCGAAGTAGACGGCGCCGAGAACCCAGATCCAACCTTCCCCGGTGGTGTTCTCCTTGGTGAAGTTCAGGAAGTAGTCGATGGCCCCGGCGGAGAACCCGAAGCCTATCTTGATGTTCATCAGGGTGGCGATGGCGAGGGCGAGCCCGGTGAGCACCGCGTGCACCAGGTAGAGCAGCGGCGCGACGAAGAGGAAGGCGAACTCTATGGGCTCGGTGATGCCGGTGAGGAAGGAGGCGAAGGCGGCCGAGCCGAGTATGCCTACCGCCACCTTGCGGTAGCGGGCGTGCACGATCATGGCGAGGCAGGCCCCGGGGAGCCCGAACATCATGACCAGGAAGAAGCCCGACATGAAGAACCCCGCGGTGGGATCCCCCGCGAAGTACCGGGTGAGGTCCCCGTGCACCGTCCCGTCCGGCCCCTGGTAGGTGCCGAGCTGGAACCAGACGTAGGTGTTCAGGACGTGGTGCAGCCCCACCGGGATGAGGAGCCGGTTGAGGAAGCCGTAGATCCCGGTTCCCACAGCCCCAAGCCCGACGATGGCCTGGCCGGCGGCGTTCACGACCTCCTGCACCGGCGGCCAGACCAGACCGAAGATCGCCCCCAGCACCAGGGCTGCAAGGGCGGTCACTATGGGCACGAAGCGCCGCCCGCCGAAGAAGGCCAGGTAGTCCGGCAGGCGTATGTCGTGGAACCGCCTGTAGAGCCCCGCCGCCACGAGCCCGACGATGATGCCGGAGAGCACCCCCATGTTTATGTTGGGGTCCGGCTCCCCGTCCACCTGCGGGATGACGGCCTTGAACACCCCGTCGAACACCAGAAACCCGACCAGCCCGGCGAGCGCAGCCGCCCCGTCTCCCCCCGCCAGACCGAAGGCTATGCCCACGGCGAAGATCATGGAGAGGTTGTCGAAGATGGCCTGCCCGGCAGCCGCCATCCAGGGGAGGTCCAACAGATCCTGCTGCCCCAGCCTCAGCAACAGCGCCGCCGCCGGAAGCACCGCGATCGGAAGCATCAGCGAACGCCCCAGGCTCTGCAGCGCCCCAAGCGCCCGCTCCCAACCAATGCCCCGCGCCGCCGTCGTGCTCATGCTCCGCCTCCCTGCTTCCTCTCCGGACTTGTTATGTGGACTATACTGCCTTTCGAAGAAAGAGACAACCGCCCATGTACACTTGATTATATGTAGAACAATTGTTATTCTGTTTTTGATAGAGCAACAAAGGTGGGGAAGAAGCATGGGCGGGCCCAAGCGGATACTCATAGTCTGTGGCACTGGGATAGCAACCTCCACGGTTGTAGCCCGGAAGGTAGAGGAGTACTGCCGAGAGCAGGGCATCGAGGTCATCGTCGATCAGGCGAAGGTAATGGAGACGCTGCGGGGAGTAGAAGACTACGACCTGGTCATTTCCACCACGCAGCTACCGGCTGGGGTAGATACGCCGTCGGTGAACGGGCTACCGTTTTTGACTGGGGTAGGGGTAGATCAGGCTCTACAGGAGATAAAGGAGAAGCTCTCGGCCTCTTAGGGGGTGTGGCATGTCCGGCGTTACGCAGTTCATAACCAGCCTCGGGGCTGCTGTGGTACTGCCTATCCTGATCTTCGTCTTCGCCGTTATTCTGGGGCAACGGCCGGGTCGGGCGTTCAGGTCGGCGCTCTTGATCGGCATCGGGTTTGTGGGGATAGGACTGGTTATCAACCTGCTTTTGGAGCAGCTGGGGCCCGCAGCTGAGGGGATGGCGAAGCGGCTCCAGGTAGACCTGACCGTGATAGATGTCGGCTGGCCCTCCACCTCGGCGATCGCCTTTGGCTCTCAAGTCGGGGCGTTTGTGATCCCGATCGGGCTTGCGGTCAACATAGTGTTGCTGGCCGTCGGGCTCACCCGCACCCTGGACATCGATCTGTGGAACTACTGGCACATCGCTTTTACGGGGGCCCTGGTGGCCATAGTCACCGACAGCATACTGTGGGGGTTCGCCGCAGCGGCTATACACATGGTGATACTGCTGGCTCTGGCAGACTGGAGCGCGCCCTGGATCCAGAAGTACTACAACTTCCCGGGCATTTCGCTCCCTCACGGAACCTCCGCCCCCTACGTGTTCCTGGCGATACCGCTCAACTACCTGTTCGACCGGATACCTAAAGTGAGAAGCTGGCAAGCCGACCCCGAGGCAATCCAACGGAGGTTCGGCATCTTTGGCGAATCCATTATCCTGGGTTTGGTCCTGGGGATCATATTGGGTATCCTCGGGGGTCTTCCGATCACCGGCGTCCTACAGCTGGGGATCAATCTCGCCGCGGTCATGCTGCTTCTGCCCCGGATGGTCTCCATCCTAATGGAAGGCCTCATACCAATCTCCGAGGCGGCACGCGACTTCGTGCAGCGCCGCTTCCCGGGACGCAACCTCTACATAGGACTGGACTCGGCTATAGCCGTCGGGGCTCCGGCGGTGATAGCAACAGCGCTTCTTATGGTTCCGATCACCCTGGCCATCGCCGTCGTACTGCCCGGCAATCGCGTCCTGCCCTTCGGTGACCTGGCAACCATGCCGTTTATCGTGTGCATGATGGTGCCCATCTTCCGGGGAAATATATTCCGCTCGGTGATCGCGGGGGCAATCGCCATAGCAGGAGGCCTGTATATCGCCACCTGGATCTCGCCGACCTTCACCCGAGCCGCCAACAACGTAAACTTCGAGGCGCCAGGGAACGCAACCCAGCTCTCTTCGCTGGTGGACGGCGCCAACCCCGTCACCGGCGTGTTCTACGGCCTGGCTCAGTTCCCGCTGGTCGGGATGCCGCTCCTGGCGGTCGCCGCCCTCCTCTTCGCGTGGTGGGTCTCGCGCCGCCAGCCCGAGGAACCCTCTCCCCGAGAGGGCGAACCCCGCCCCGAAGAGCCGGAGCACGCCAGAGAAGAACCACAGATCCAGCCCGGCGGTTAACCGGTTTGGAGAACGGCCGAGAGCAAACCGGAGGCTCTCTCTTTGCCCCCGGAAGGGTGCGCCTCGCTATGGAGACCACAGATGCCAGATCCACCATCGCCGAGCTGGCCAGGTTGCTGGAGGCCGAGGGTAAAGTCAAAACCTCCTTCCTCAAAGCGGTCCTGGAACGGGAGGCAGAGTTTCCTACCGGCCTCCCCACCCCCGGCGCAGCAATAGCTATCCCCCACGCCGACCCCCAGCACTGTATCGAACCAGCGGTTGCCGTAGGCATCCTGAAAAACCCGGTGGGCTTCGCCGAGATGGGCTCGCCACAGTCCACGCTGGACGTCAGGATCGTCTTCCTGCTCTCCGTCACCCGGCCAGAAGACCACGTGGAGTGGCTGAGCAAACTCGCCTCTGCTTTCCAAAACCCCCAATTCGCCCAGAGACTCCTCGAAGCCAAGAGCCCCCCTCAGGCCTGCAACCTGCTGAGAAACGGAATCGAAGCCCCAACATGATTTACATTTGTTCTTGACAATAACGAAAGTCAAGTATATTTTGTCTCAAGCCAAGGACAAGGGAAAGGGAGAGCTACGGTGAGTCTGGCTGCGCTGCTGATTCTCATCCTGGCGGTTCTTTGGGTGGTGCAGATAGTGGGCACCTACTTCCAGATGCGCCACTACCGGCTGGTTCTGGGGCGCATCACCGAGGAGCACCACGCGGGGTATGTGGGGGTAGGGAATGCGAAGGCCCGTTTTGGCAAGGGTGTGATCATGATCCTGGTGACGGACGAGAAAAACAGGGTCGTAAAGGCTTTGAGGATGCGTGGGATGACGGTCTTCGCCCGGTTCAAAGAAGCGCCGCTGCTTGCTGGCATGAAGCTCGACGAGCTACGTGACGAGGGGCGCAAAGGGCCGTATGAAGCCGCCAGCATGCTGGCGGCTCGGCGGGCCGTGGAGCAGATAGACAGGATCAAGGCCGAAAAGGAGGAAAACGTCGCGGTGCGCTAGAGAGACACCTGTTATGTGGGAATCGATCCGGATCTTCCTCAAGCGGTGGTGAGACATCATGGAGGGATTGTTCTTTCGGCTAACCTCAAGCCCGGTGGTTCTGGCGTTCCTTCAGCAAGGAGAGGAGCGGCGCGCTACCGCCGAGCAGCAGGGAGGGATACTCGGTGCCCTGGAGCGGGCCGGCGAGTGGTTTATCGGGTTGTTCCAGGCCGGCGGGGAAACATTCGTTGGTTTCGTCACCGGGATCATCCCGACCCTCATCGTGTTGCTGACCTTCTTCTACACGCTGACCAACCTCATTGGCGAGGAGCGCATACACCGGGCGGCCCGGTTCGCTGCGGGCAACATCCTTACCCGGTACACCCTGTTGCCGGTCCTGGCCGTGTTCTTCCTGACAAACCCGATGGCGTACACCTTTGGGACCTTCCTGGAGGAGAAATACAAGCCTGCGTTCTACGACTCGGCCGTCTCCTTCGTGCATCCGCCCCTGGGGCTCTTCCCGCATGTCAACCCGGCGGAGCTCTTTGTGTGGCTGGGTGTCGCCAGGGGACTTCAGCAGCTCGATCTCCCCTTGGGGCCGCTCGCCGTCAGGTACATAATCGCGGGTCTGATCGTGATCTTCATCCGGGGGATCGTCACGCAGTACATGACCTTCTTCCTGGCCCGCCGTCAGGGCGTGGAGTTGTAGGAGGTCGAGAATGCAGGAGAAAACATACAAAGCGGTTCGCGTAGAGCGCGGGCCTCAGGGCTGGGGCGGCCCGCTCATCATCCAACCTACCGAACAGCGCAACAAGATAGTAGCCGTCACCGGCGGAGGCATCCCGGAGGTGGCGCGCAGAATAGCGGAGCTCACCGGCGCGGAGGTCGTCGACGGCTTCCGGACCCCGCCGCCCGAGAGCGAGATAGCCGCCGTGGTCGTCGACTGCGGAGGAACCGCCCGTCTCGGCGTCTACCCGCGCAAGGGGATCCCGACGATCAACCTCACCCCCGTAGGCCAGGCAGGTCCGCTGGCACAGTTTGTCAAGGAAGACATCTATGTCTCCGGGGTGCGCCCGGAGAACATAACCCCGGCAGGCGAAGAAGAAGCTGCTGCTGTCCGGGGAACGCCCGAGCAAACCCGACCGGCGAGCCCGTTCGAGATGGGAGCAGCGCAGACGGCGCAGCCCGAGATGGGCGGCGGTTTCACGGGCTTCATCGCCCGCTTCGGGCGGGCCATAGGCGGCGTCGTCGGGATATTGTTCCAGAGCGGGCGCCAGGCCATAGACCAGGTGGTGCGGAACATCCTGCCGTTCATGGCCTTCGTGACCATGCTCATCGGCATCATCACCGCCACGGGGCTCGGCGATCTCATCGCCAACACCCTCTCCCCGCTCGCCAACAACCTGGCCGGGCTCCTGATCCTCTCGGTAATCGTGGGCTTGCCGTTCCTCTCGCCGGTCCTGGGACCGGGTGCCGTGATAGCTCAGGTCATCGGTGTCCTCATAGGAGACCAGATCGGCCGGGGAGCCATAGATCCGCAGTACGCCCTGCCCGCGCTCTTCGCGTACAACGTGCAGGTCGGCTGCGACTTCGTGCCGGTGGGCCTCGCGCTCGGGGAAGCCAAACCCAAGACGGTGGAGATAGGGGTGCCGGCTGTGCTCTTTTCCCGCCAGATCACCGGTCCGATAGCGGTCATCGTCGGCTGGCTCTTGAGCTTCGGGCTCTACTCCTAGGACCGGCGTGATGAGCAAAGATCCGGAACCCATCTACCTGACGGAGGTCAAAGAGATCGGCCCCGAGGTGAGGGAGTTTCTGGGTGAGGGGCTGCTGGTCCTCTTCGAGACCGGCGCCCCCCCGGAGCTGGCCGAGATATCCGTCCTCCACGAGCCGATCTCCCGGAGGGAGGCTCCCCCCAAGGCCGGAGACCTGGTGGTCATCGGCCCCCACGAATTTCGCATAACGGCGGTAGGCGAGAAGGCCTGGAAGAACATCCAGGAACTCGGCCATGCGGTCTTCAAGTTCAATGGCCGGACAGAGGCGGAGCTCCCCGGAGAGATCTGCCTGGAGCATCCAGGTCCGGAAGATCTCGCCGAGAAGTTAAGACCCGGGATCCGGGTCGAGATAAGGCCCCCAAGGAGCTCTAGCAATGGGGCTTAGGGAACGCCTGGAAGCCCTGGAGCGCTCCGGGAACCCTATCCGCGTGGGGCTGGTCGGCGTGGGGCAGATGGGACGTGGCTTCATCGCCCAGGTGGCCGGCATCCCCGGCATGGAGGTCGTCGCCGCCGCCGACATCCTTCCGAAGAGAGCCTTTGAAGCCTTCAGGGAGGCCGGCCTGGAACCCACCCAAAAGAAGGGGGGCTTCGCCGGGCCGGAGGTTACCGACGATGCCCTAGAGGTGGCAGGGTCGGAGACCGTAGATGTGGTTGTGGAGGCAACCGGCATACCGGAAGTAGGGGCCCGCGTGGCCTACGAGGCCATACACCACGGCAAGCACACCGTGATGCTCAACCTTGAGGCGCATGTCACGGTGGGTGCCATCCTCCAACAGATGGCTCACAGCGCCGGGGTGGTCTATACCTGCTCGGCGGGAGACGAGCCGGGTGCGATCATGGAGCTCTATGACTTCGCCCGCTCTTTGGGGTTTGAGGTGGTCGTGGCAGGCAAGGGCAAGAACAACCCCCTGGACCCCTTCGCAACCCCGACTTCGATAGCCGAAGAGGCAGAGCGCAGGCGGATGAACCCCAAGATGCTCGCCTCCTTTGTAGACGGCACCAAGACGATGGTGGAGATGGCTGCGGTGGCGAACGCCACGGGGTTCGTGCCCGACGTTCCCGGGATGCACGGCCCGGCGGAGAAGGATCCCGCCCTGTTAGCCGGGCTCTTCAGCCTCCGGGAGGAAGGGGGGCTCCTCTCCTCCTACGGCGTCGTGGACTACGTGCGCGGTGTAGCCCCCGGGGTGTTCGTGATCGTACGCTCCGGCACCGTTCCGGTGAGGGAGATGCTGGAGTACCTGGGACAGGGGCCAGGGCCGAACTATGTACTCTACCGTCCCTACCACCTCACCAGCCTGGAGACCCCCATCTCCGTAGCACGGGCTGTCCTCTACGGTGAGGCGACCGTGGCGATGCGGGGGAGACCCAGAGCCGAAGTGGTCGCCGTGGCCAAACGGGACCTCAGAATCGGCGAGCGGCTCGGAGGCATAGGATCTTCAGACTACTTCGGCAGGATCTACCCGGCTTCGGAAACCGGAGAGATGCTGCCGCTGGGTCTGGCGTCCGGGGCAAGGCTCAAGCGCAATATCTCACGGGGCGAGGTCATCCTCCGCTCCGCGGTAGAGCTCGCGGGGGACTCCTTTGTGGTCAGCCTCCGCCGTCTGCAGGAGATGACCCTCTCCACCAGAGGAGGTGCTTCATAAGAAATGGCCATCCGGTATCCGGTGGACCAGCGAAGCCTCTCGGAGGAGGACCGCGTGATCCTCAAGGTCCTCCACCTCTACTACGAACACGATCTCACGCAGGCAGAGGTGGCCTCCCGGATGGGCTTCTCCCGACCCAAAGTTTCCAAGCTCTTGGCCGAAGGGAGAGAGCGAGGCCTGGTAAAGATCGAGATCGCCGAGCCCGCCGGTGACTTCACCTCGCTTGAGATAGCTCTTGAGGACCGCTACGGCCTCAAGGAGGTCATCATCGTCCCAACGAGCCAGGAACGCCCAACCACCGAGTTGTCTGCAGGACGTGCTTGCGCCGAACTGCTATCCAAGACGTGCACCTCCGAGACCACGCTCGGGGTATCCTGGGGTATCTCCGTCCGGGCATTCGCGGATGCAACGCCGCGACGGGCGTTCCCCTGCAAGAAGGTGGTGCCCCTCGTCGGCGGCATGGGGAAGGCCAAGGCGAGGTTGCACTCAAACCGGGTGTGCGCCGACCTGGCCCAGAAACTGGGCGTCGAGTGCCTGCACCTGGCGGCGCCGGCCATCGCGAACTCGGCCCGGAGCCGGGCGGAGCTGGTGTCCATGCCGGGCATAGAGGACACCCTGCGCGAGGCAGAGTCATGCGATGTAGCGGTGGTGGGGATCGGGGGGATCCTCCCCACCTCTACGATGGTCGAGGCCGGTTACTTCAGCCTGGAAGAGTTCCTGGGCTTCCGGGGCAAAGGAATAGTAGGGGACGTCTGCTGCCACTTTCTGGATTCCAACGGCAACGCCCGCTACCCGGAGCTCTCCGGGAGGATCGTGGGCATCACCGCCGAGGGTCTCCGGAGAATACCTCTGGCGGTCGGGATCGCCACCGGGGCCGAGAAGGGTCCCGGCGTCGACGCCGTCCTGAGGGGCGGCTTCGTCAAGGCGCTTGTGTGCGACGAAAGGCTAGCCCGTTCGCTGCTCGAAATCTCGGAACGGAAAGGGGTAGTTGATGAAAGCATATAAGGACCGGCGAGACCTCCTCTTTACGATGCAGCTCATCCGGGCCTTCGATGAGAAGGTCAACGATCTCTACGCCGAGGGCAAGGTACACGGCACGGCTCACTTCTACGTGGGACAGGAGGCTGTGGCGGTGGGCGTGATCTCGGCCCTGAGGGAAGGAGATGTGATCAGCTCCACCCACCGTGGTCACGGCCACGCCATAGCCTTCGGTCTGGACATCGAGCGGATGGCCGCAGAGCTTTTGGGCAAGGCAAGCGGTTACTGCCACGGCAAGGGCGGCTCCATGCACATTGCCGACGTGCAGGCAGGGATGCTCGGTGCAAACGGCATCGTGGGGGGAAGCATGGGCATCGCCTGCGGTGCCGGGTGGTACTTTAAGCGCCACAAACAGGAGCGGGTTGCCGTCTGCTTTTTTGGCGATGGGGCGGTGCAGGAGGGGATCTTCAACGAGGCTTTGAACCTCGCCGCCATCTGGAAGCTGCCCGTGCTCTTTGTGTGCGAGAACAACCAGTACGCCATGTCCCTCTCCGTAAAGCGCGGCTTTGCCCGCCTGCCCCTCTCTGAGAGGGCCCACGGCTATGGGATGCCGGGCAAGACGGTCGAGGGGATGGACCTCGATGCGGTCCACGCCGCCGCCTCGGAGGCTATCGAGCGAGCCAGACGGGGCGAGGGCCCCACTTTTCTTGAGGCCTTAACCTACCGCTACCTCGGCCACTCCAAGAGCGATGCCAACCTCTACAGAACCCGCCAAGAGATCCAAGAGTGGCGCAAAAAGGACCCCATAGCCATCTTTGCCGCCAGGCTGGAGAAAGAAGGCGGGCTCGGAAAGGGCGAGCGGAGCACTCTGGAGAAAGCGGCCAGAGAGAAGATCGAGCGAGCCTTCGAGAAAGCCGGCAGGCAACCCGAACCCGAGCTCGAGACCGCCCTGGAGGACGTGTATGCCTGAGGCCAGAGAGATCACCTACCGCGAGGCGGTCCGGGAGGCCATGGTCCAGGCCATGCGCTCGGATGAAGAGGTCTTCCTGATGGGCGAGGACGTGGGCGTCTACGGCGGCGCCTTCGGGGTGAGCCGCGGCATGGTCGAGGAGTTCGGTGAAGAGAGGGTGGTGGATAGCCCTCTCTCGGAGGCCGGCTTTGTGGGGCTGTGCATCGGAGCCGCCATGATGGGGATGCGGCCCATCGCCGAGATACAGTTCTCGGACTTCATCACCCACTGCATGGATCAGCTGGTAAACCAGGCGGCAAAGCTGCGCTACATGTTCGGGGGGGCGGGCAAGGTCCCCCTGGTGGTCCGCACCCCCGGAGGAGCAGGCACGGGCGCCGCGGCCCAGCACTCCCAGTCCCTGGAAGCCTGGTTCGTGCACGTGCCGGGACTGAAAGTCGTGATGCCCTCCACACCTTACGACGCGAAGGGGCTGCTCCTCGCCTCCCTCGATGACCCCAACCCCGTGATCTTCTACGAGCACAAGCTCCTCTACAACAAAAAGGGCGGGGTGCCCGAAGAGACCTACCGGGTGCCCCTCGGAGAGGCGCGGGTGAGCCGGGAGGGCGAAGACGTGACCCTCGTCTCGGCCGGGCTGATGCACCACTACGCCCTGGAGGCAGCGGAGACGCTCGCGGACGAGGGCGTAGAGGCCGAGGTGATAGACCTCAGGACCCTCTCCCCCATGGATCATGGGGCCGTAGCGCGCTCGGTCGAGAAGACCGGCAGGCTGGTGGTGGTCGAGGAGGACGTGAAGACCTGCGGGTGGGGAGCAGAGGTGATCTCGCGGATCGTGGAGAGCGAGAGCTTCTACGCGCTGGACCGGGCGCCGGCCCGGGTGGCGGGCGCGGATGTACCCATTCCCTACAACAAGCGGCTGGAAGCCTACGTCAGGCCCACCCCGGAGAAGGTGGTTGAGGCGGTGGAGGCCCTCATAGACGCGCGGGTGGGGGTGTACTCCTGAGATGGCCACAGAGCTCAAGGTTCCGGCCCTGTTGATGGACATGGAAGAAGCAACGATCGTCCGCTGGCTGGTAGAGGAGGGTGCGGAGGTAAAGAGGGGAGAGCCCATACTGGAGATAGACACGGACAAAACCTCCTTTGAGCTGGAGGCTCCTGCGGACGGGATCATCCACAAGGTGAGAGGCGAGGAAGGGGAGACCCTGCAGGTAGGGACCACCCTCGCCTATATAGCCGCTCCGGGAGAAGAGATGCCTGCCAGCGCCAGGCCTTCCTCCCTGGAGGCGGCGGCGCAGAGAGGAAAGGAGCAAAGGAAGCCCGACGACCCCGGCGGAGGCGATATCCCGGCCAGGCAGCAACCGCCAGAAGAGGAAACCTCCAGGGATTCCAGAAACGGGCGCCGGCAGCTGCTGCGGGCCTCGCCCGCTGCCCGCCGGGCCGCCGCCGAAAGGAAGCTGCGGCTGGAGGAGATACGAGGCTCGGG
>NICF_comb_assmDRAFT_10003757_pt1 | contig 10830 bp, 11 predicted proteins | sample NewIslPassag4_SG_FD_11279 | JGI IMG/M metagenome (IMG submission 11279) | reverse complement strand
CCTTCCACCGGCACGTCCAGATCCTTCACGATCTTGACGACGCCGGACGATTTCGTCGACGCGCCGTAGCTGGAGACGGCCATGAAATCGATCTCGAGCGGAATGTTCATCGCTTTCACCAGATCGGCCATGAAGATGAACGCGCCCTTCAGAATGCAGATGACCAGCGGGTTCCGGTCTTTGAAATCCTCGCTGAGCCGCCGGCCCATTTCATGGACCTTGCTACGGATCTGCTCTTCATTGTACAGAATTTCCTGAATGTCCTCTAACAACGCCAGACCTCCAATGGTTCTTCCTGCCACTCGATCCGCAGTATGCGTGTCGTGTCCCTCGTCACCGGCGCTTCCGCCGACCTCCGGATGCCGGCGATCCAGAGCAGCCGGCCGCCGGCGTCCAGCACGAGCGGAATCCGGCCGCGCCTCGACCGCGCAACCTTGTCGTCAACGAAAATATCTTGCACCTTTTTGGAGCCGTTTAAACCGGAGAGCCGCATGCGGTCGCCGGGTTTCCGGGAGCGCACGCACAGCGGATAAGCGACGGCGCTTTCGTCGAACATCGCCGCGCGGCGGGAATCCGGCACGGGCGCGGGCAGCGGCGAATCCGCCTCGCGCCGGATGCGGCGGAAGATGAGCCGGCCGCCCGCCTCGGGCACCTCAAGCTCGCCGATGTCCTCCGACACGGCGTACTCGAACCCGGCGGCGTCGTCCTTCGCGTCAGCCTTCGTCCACCGCAGCGTATCGTATTCCCGCAAGAAGCGGACGCCGCGGCCGGCCTCGATCACCGATGTCGTCGGCGAGCCTACCGCGGCGGCTTCCCTGATAGCGTCGATCCGTTCGAACGGGATGGACCCCTTTTCCAACCCAAGATAGATTAATATTAGAGTAATCAATCTTCTTTGTAAAGCGACATGCAGGCCGCACAGCGCCTCGCGGTCCATCACGAAATCGTCCCGCTCCCGGCGGACGAGACGGTCGAACGCCCGCTCCGCTTCCCGCGCGAGGAAATCGTCCTCCGCGCGGCTGATGTCGGCCAGCCGGATCAGCGACTCCGACACGTTCGGGTTGTACCGCCGAAGGAACGGCAGAATCTCCAGCCGCACGGCGTTGCGGAAATAGACCGTCTTGCGGTTGCTGCTGTCCTCGCGGTAATCGAGCCCCACGCGCTCGCAATACGCAAGAATCTCCTTCTTGGATATACGAAGCAGCGGCCGAATCAGTTCCATGTCTCCATCCCGGCGCTTCATCGGCATGCCGGAGATGCCGGTCGTCCCGGCTCCGCGGAGCAGCCGCATCAGCACCGTCTCGGCCTGGTCGTCCGCGTGGTGCGCCAGCGCGATCCGCGATGCGCCGCGCCGCGCCGCCGCCTCTCGCAGGAACGCGTACCGCTTCTCCCGGGCGGCGTCCTGCGCGTTCATCCCTGTCTCTTCTATATAAGTAGGAAGATGGAGCTCCGCCAGCTCGAGCGGCACGCCCAGCCCGGCGCACAGCCGGCGCACGAACTCCGCTTCCTCCGCCGATTCTTCGCCGCGGAAGCCGTGGTTCACATGGGCCGCCGCGAGCCCGAGGCCGCATTCGCCGGACAGCCGCCAGAGCAGATGCAAGAGCGCCGTCGAATCCGGCCCGCCCGAGACGGCGGCCAGAATCGTGTCGCCCGGCCGCCAGAGCCCTTCCCGTTCGGCCTCAAGCCGGATGCGCGCCGCAAGATCCATCCGTACCGCCCCCATACGTGAAAATGCGCACGGCAAACCGGCATGCCGCCCGCGCCGGTCTGCCGGGGTTACGACAGTCCGGAGGGCAGCACGCCTTCCGTCATCAGCCATGCGATCGCAGCCGCCAGCGCGATCATCGTGCAGGCGAACAGACCGGCGGCCCAGCCCGAAGACGACCGCCGCTTCCGGACCGCCTTCACGCCTCCGCCGTACATGATCCGCTGCCAGGCGGCCGCGGCTTCGCGCGCGGTGGCGAATTCGCCGCGCAGCGCCTGCCTGAGCCACCCGGAGAACGGCTTGAGCTGGGGATGGCCGTCCGTCAGCCGGATCAGCTCCGCCGGCGACCGGTTCTGCGGCAGCAGCGTCTGCGACAATTGCAGCAGCCGGCGGCCTTCGAACAGATGCAGGCACAGCACCGCGAACGAGAACAGATCGTACGCCGCTTCGGCCGTACGGCTGCCCGCGTTCCAGTAGCCGCGGTCGTACAGCTCGGTGAACTGGCGGACGCCCTTGCCGAACGCCGTCGCGCCGCCGTAGTCGACCAGCTCCACGCGGCCGAACTCGCCCACCAGCACATTTTCCCGCTTCAGATCGCCGAACGCGAAGCCCGCTTCATGCAGTTCCGCCAGCTTCACGAGCAGGTTGTAGCCGACGAGCGGGAACCAGTCGGCCCCTTCGCGCAGCAAATACTCATGCAGCGCGCTGCCGCGCACATACCGCATGATATAGAACGGATATTCCGCGCCGTCTTCATGGACGAAGTCGTCGACGGCCAGCAGGAACGGTTCCGCCCTCCGCCGGGACGCCAAGGCGCGGAGCGCGTTGATCTCGGACTGCAGATCCACCGCGTCTCCGCCGACCTTCATCGCGTACAGGCGGCGACCGTGTTCCACCAGATAGACCTGGCCGTTCGCCCCTTCTCCGAGCAGGCGCTCGACGCGGTATCGGCCGCGCTTCCATTTTCCCGTGACGATCGCGCCGGGCGCCAGCCGAAGTTCAGACGACGTCTTCACCGATCATCCCGTCCGTTTCGCCTCTGTTGGTTCTACCATAATCGTCCTGACGGAAAAAATCAATCACCCGCATCATCGCCGGACCGGTCGGCGTCGTGCCGCGCATCGACAGCTTCGTCAGAATGCGGTTCACGCCCGCGATGTTGTCCGTCCAGTCCAGATCGCAGACGCAGCCGTCGCCGTCCTCCGAATCGGGGAAATGGAACACGGCGATCTCGCTCCTTCCGGAACGCGACTGCAGGCTGAGCACGAGATCGCGGATCGCCTCCTCAACCGCCGCCAGCTTCGGCCGCATGCTCGCGCTCGTATCGATGAGCAGCGCCACGCGAAGCGGCGACGATTCGCCGAGCTCGTCGATGACGCGCACGACCTCGCCGCGCCGCTCCGGCGGCAGCGCTTCAACCGATTCCGCGCCGAACACCTGCCGAAGCTCCCGGTTCACCGCCTGCTGGATCGTCGTCACGACCGTCTTGCGCGTCATCATCTGCACGGTCTGCGACAGTTGGCGCGTATTCACGATCCGGCTCATGCCGCCGCCGGCGCGCGCGATCTCCTCGATCTCCATCTCGGCCGAAGAAATCGATTCGCCGCGTTCCACCACCCCGATCACGTTCACCGTAATGCCTTCCGCCCGCGCATGGGCCGCCGCGACAACCGGGCTGACCCCGACGTTCGAGCAGCCGTCCGTAATCAGAAGCAATTGTTTCATGGCCGAAGCCCCTCCTTCAAATCTCGAATCTATCGGTTCTGTTACCAGCATGCCCGCAATGAGAGAGAGGTAAACTCCGGCGCATGAATTGTCCGATTCCGGCAATCGCATCCGCACCGCGAAAATGATTCCGCCAGCTAACTCACCGTCCGCGGACGCTCCAGCTTCGACAGCCCGGGCCAGCGGAACGTCGCCCATTCCGGCTGGAACTTCCGCACGCGGGCGACGACGACCGTCATGTCGTCGCGGATCTCGTCCGGGCTGCTCCTCAGCACCGTGTCCAGCAGCTCTTCCGCCATCTGCTGCGGGTCTTCCGATTTCAGCTCCTGGATGATCCGCTTCATCCAGATCTCCTTGTTCACCGCGTGGCCCGGCGCGTCGTAGACGCCGTCGGTCATCATGATCAGCGTGTCGCCGGGATAGAGCTGCACGCGGACGAGGTCGACGTCGATCTCATGCAGAATGCCGATCGGCAGATTGCCGGCGGTGATCGGGATGACGTCGCTTCCGCGTTTGATGTAGCTCGGCGTCGAGCCGACCTTCAGGAACGTCGTCTTCGCCGTGTACCGGTCGATGAGCGCCACATCCACCGTCGCGAACATTTCGTCCGCCGAGCGGAGCAGCAGCACCGAATTGACCGACTGGATCGCGAGCTTCTCGTCCATGCCCGATTGCAGGAGCTGGTGCAGCATGTCCAGCGCCGAGCGGCTCTCGAGCCGCGCCCGCTCGCCGCCGCCCATGCCGTCGCTCAGCGCCACCGCGAACTTGCCGTTCGCCAGCTCCGTCATGCTGTAGCTGTCGCCCGACAGCAGCCCGCCGCCCTTGGCCGTGCCGGCGACGCCGGTCTCCACCTCATAGGCCTTCGCCGACGCGAACGTCGCGATCGTCGGTTCCCCCGCGCGCTCCGGCGGGCGCTCCGACACGACCGAGATCGGCTCGCCGAGGATGTCGGTCAGAAGCGGCGCGATCATTTTCCGGCACTCGTCGAATCCCCGCGGGAACGTGTGCGCGATCTCGATCTCGACGTTGCCCTCCTCGAGGCTGATGATCTCGACACCGCGGATCGAAAGGCCCAATCCTTCCACCGCCTCGCGGATCTGCTCCTCCTGCAGATGCATCTCCTGGCCTTCGCGGCGGATCTCCCGCGCCAGATCCTGCATGATCCGCGAGACGCCGCGGAGCTGGTCGGCCACCAGGCGGCGCGAATCGCGGATGCGCTTGCGCCACAGCCGGTCGTGTTCGGCCAGCTCGACCTGCTGCCGCAGCACGGCGAGCACCTGGTGCGGCTTGACGCATTGCTTCGTCCACGGCTCGGGCAGCTCCTCGCCAAGCTGCGGCTCCTTGCGCCGGGAGGTCTCCATCATCTCCTTCATGAGCCGGTACGTCTGCTGGAACTTCCCTTCCCAGCATTGCCGCTGCCGGTAACAGGTCGCGCAGACCGCCTCGGCCGCGGCGTTGATGAAATGAACCTGGTCCTGCTGGCGCCGCCCGAACGGCTCGACATCGGCCGTCTCGGCGAAGCTGTCCGCAAGCTGCCGGAACACCTCGGAGAACTGCGTCACCCGCTGCGCGGTCACGTCGCGGACCCTGCGGGCGTACTCGTGCTGCGAGCGCGCATGCTCGGCCGTGCCCGGCACATAGCGGGCGATCGTCTTCAGCAGCGCGCGCGGCGTCATCAGGAACAGCACCGCCGCGGCGGCCGATTCCAACGTCGAGTTGAGCGCCCCCTCCGCTCCGCCGATGTAGAGGGACAGAATGGCCGAGCCAAGCAGCATGCCGAACGCCGCGGCCGGCTTGCCGCCCTCCCGGAGCAGGCCGGCGAGCAGGCCGGCGAATGCAAGCAGGCTCATCTGCAGGACGGCGCCGAAATCGGCCAGGCTCAGGATGAGCCCGGCGATCACGCCGACCGACGCGCCGAGCAGGGCGCCGCCGGCCAGCGCGAACAGAAGCAGAACGCAGCGCGACAGGATGTGCGTGACCTCCAGGCCGTAGACCGTCCAGCCGGCCGCGCCCGTCATGATCGAGGCGAGCAGAATCATCAGGCAAATGATCTCCTCGCTCCTGAGCAGCGCCGGTTTCTTCGTCAGCATCAGGACGGGAACCGCCTGAATGAAGACGAGCGTGAGCACGAAGGCGAGGCCCGCCTCGACGCCGACCATGAGCAGCTGGTAGCCGTCCAGCGCCTTGTCGATCACGACGCCGAACAATTGCACGAGCAGGGCGGATATGAAAACGAGCAGCGGCGCATAGGATATTTCAGCGCGCTCGTAGGCTTCCATCCCGCGCGCGAGCAGGAAGAACACGGCGAGCTCGGCGGCGGTCGTCCATGCGTTCGGCGCGTCGGCCAGCAGGCTGCCGGCGACAAGCGCCAGCGCGGCGATGAAGGCCGCGTCGCGGCGCATGAACCAGATGACGGCGAACCAGGCGACCGCGAACGGCGCGAGCGTGTCCAGGATCACGGCGCGTCCGAGCAGCACCCCCAAGACCGCGATCATCAGCGTCCAGCGCCGGGACAGAAACAGCCGCGAAGCCGACGCCGAGAGCTTACGCCAGCGGCGCTCCGCCCTCCGCTTTCCGTCTTCTTCCCGGATCTCCGCCCCGGGAAAATGCACAAGATTCTGCTTGTCCATCATCTCAGCACCACCCATCCGAATGTGCTTGTCCGCCACAGCCCCAAGCGGACGCGAAGTGACTCCTATTATAGGCGGGGGGCCGTCAGGAGTTTGTCACATTCGGTAGGCGGCGGGTGATTTTTTTCCGACACGGGCGGCTTCCCGGCGGCGGGGCGGACGACAAAGGGCGAATGCAGACGGCGTCCGCATTCGCCCGCGCTTCAGGCGGCCCGGCGTCCCGACGGACCGGCAAAATCCGAGGGCGGCGGCGGCTCGGCTTCCGTCCGATCCTGGCTCCGCTTGCCGAACGCCTGCGGAACTTTCCTGCGGCCGACGCGCTCCATGCGTTCACGCGCGCATCAAAAAAGGCAGAACCCGCAGGTTCCGCCTGATCTTCTTCGCTTCGCATCAACCGCGCCTTGAGCCGCGGCCGCCGCGCTTGCCCTCCGTATTCCGCTTCAGGGAGGAGATTCGCTCCTCGCTGTCTCGCAGGAACCGGGACATTTTCTCTTCGAAAGACATCTTGCCGGGAGCCGATCGGAATCCGCCGCGGCCGCCCGGTCTGCGGTCGCCTCGCTGCGGAGGAACATAGCCTTCCGGACGATCGACCGCCTGCTTGATCGACAGGCCGATCTTGCCGTCCTTGTCGACGTTGATCACCTTCACCGTGACGATATCGTCGATCTTCAGGTGATCGTTCACGTCCTTGACATAATGGTCGGCAATTTCCGAAATGTGCACGAGCCCCGTGACACCGTCGGCCAAATCGACGAATGCCCCGAAATGCGTAATGCCCGACACTCTGCCCTCTAACTTGGCTCCCACTTCAATTGCCATGAATAAAATTGGCCTCCCTGAATGATTGGATAAAGAAGAACAATTCCATACGCACGGGGCACGGCTGAGTCGGGCTCCTGCGAAAGGCTGTTCTATCCGTGATTATACCCGAACGCCGAAGGCAAAACAACAGAGCAAACGTCCGGTCAGCCGCCGCTCTCCGTTACCTGGATCGGCTGTTCTCCGGGCATGGTGAGGCCGTTCTTGCGGGCAAGCTCCTTGATGTATTCCGGGTTGCCCAGACGCTCGATCTCAAATTCGAGTTCGGCTTGCCGCTGCTCGGCCGCCGACACCTTCTCCTGCAGTTCCGTCAGCGCCTGCATGGTTGCCGCCCGCGCTTCCAGTTGCTGGATGGCCGTATACACCGCCCAGCCCATGAAAGAAGCGACGATCAGAAACCAGATCCTGAGACGCCGTCTCATGCCCGTCCGGGAGGCTGTATGATTCCGGGCATCCGCCACCTGCCGTACCTCCTAAGACCGTCTGTTCTTCCAATGGCGCATCATGGCAATGAATCGGTGAGCCAGCGGCGCAAGTCCCGCCGCCTTCGCCCACGCGCCGGCCCGCTTTCTTGCGGGGAGCCATACGGGCCGCGCGAGTCGGGCGAACAAGCCGACAATCGGGCGAACTAATTGTACCACAATTCGGATCAGATAAATAGAGGCCGAGCAGACTAGTCTGAATAAACCAACCGCAAGACGCCCCATCCGGACCGCCGGCCCGGCGACGAGCACGCCGAAGGCGCGGACGGCAAACCGCCCGATCCTTCGGACCGCCGCGGCGAGCAGCCGGTACAGCCGGATGACCGGATCGCTGAGCAGCCAGAAATAGAACGCGAGCCCGATGAAGAAGCCGAGAATGAAGGGCAGCCGAACCTCGCCCTCGTTGACCGCCAGCAGCACGCGGAACACGACCAGCGCGGCCGCCAGCCAGTACAGAAGGTCGAGCACCGGAATCCAGATCCGGCCGGCGCCCAGTTCACGGGCCGCGACCCGGTAGCCGTCGAACGCGGCGCCCATGCCGATGCCGGCCAGCATGACGGAGGCGAGCGTCAGAAACTGGACCTGCAGGCTCACTTGAACAACTTCCCGAAGAAGCCTTTGGATTTGTCGGCGGCGGCGCCGTCAAGATAAGCGATCGTATGGATCGCGCCTTCGATCGCGACAAGCCCCTGCTCCAGGCTGAGATGCTTCATGTGCAGGTTGGCCCCGCGCACGGTCAGAAAGCCGAGCTCGGTATCGAGCAGGAATTCCTCGCTGTCGAAGCTCTCCACGTTCCGGATGCCCGTGATCTCCAGCACTTTGCGGTTGAGCATTCTGATTTCCTGGCGTTTCGCCTTCGACTGTTCCATCATCATGGCCTGGCCTCCTCCCTTACACCATCATGGATATGGGAGAAGGACAAGTTTTAGAACAAGCGGACGCTTGCGGCCCCAAGCTATCAAGGCCGCCTCCCGCGCCGCCGACCGCGGCGCCGAAGACGGCCCCGTCCATTGCCTAATCTTGCTGCCCTTCCTCTTCGCCGTCCCGACGGTACTCTTCGCGAATCAAGGTGTAGAGCGCGGCGGCTTCGTCCTTGCGGGTCGTCTCGGCTAGCCGCTCGACCCGGACGGTCACCGTCTTCTGGCCGAACCGGATCGTCAGTTCGTCGCCCACCTTGACCGTGCTGCTCGGTTTCGCCTCGCGGCCGTTGATCCAGACGCGCCCCTGTTCGGAGACGTCCTTCGCCACCGTCCGCCGCTTGATGAGCCGGGATACTTTGAGGAATTTGTCCAGCCTCATGTAATTACTTTACGGCTTCTTTCAGCTTGTTGCCCGCTTTGAATGCCGGGACTTTCGATGCAGGGATGTCGATCGTCTTGCCCGTTTGCGGGTTGCGGCCCTTGCGGCCGTTGCGCTGACGCGTCTCGAACGTGCCGAAACCGATCAGCTGAACCTTGTCGCCGGCTTGCAGGGCAGCCGTCACTTCGCCGAGAAAACCGTTCAGCACCGTCTCGACGTCACGCTTCGAGAGCCCGCTCTTTGCCGCAATGTTGTTGATCAGATCCGTCTTGTTCATCTGCTCACAGCCTCCTGATTTCCATCATCATTAGTAGTGTCCGCAGTGTCCGCGCGGCGCCGTCATGACGGCCGCGGCGGCATTGCAAGCATCCGCATCTTCTATTCTTTCCGACATCGGGAAAATCCTGCCGGTCCCGGAGCAAAATTTTCGATTTGTCGGAGAAAAAGCTGGAAAAAGTCGAAAAGTACTAGTTCTTCCGTTTCGCTTCTTCCCACCAAAGATCCATTTCCTCCAGATTGGTCTGGTCGAACGTCCTGCCGCTCTTCCGGAGCTGTTCCTCGATATAGGCGAATCTGCGGGCGAATTTCGCGTTCGTCCGGGCGAGCGCCTCCTCCGGATCGGCGCCGATGAACCGCGCGACGTTGACGGCGGCGAACAGCAGATCGCCCAGCTCGAGCGCCTGCGCGTCCTTGTCCTTGCCGGAGGCGATCGCTTCCCGCAGCTCCTTCAGCTCCTCGCCGACCTTGTCCAGCGCCGGACCGATCTCCGGCCAGTCGAATCCGACCTTCGCGGCCTTCTTCTGCAGCGCGTACGCCTTCATGAGCGCGGGCAGGTCGCGCGGAATGCCGTCCAGCACGGACGACCGCTCGGGAAGTCCCTTGCGCCGCTTCTCCTCCGCCTTCATCTGCTCCCAGTTCGCGAGCGCCTCGTCGGCGTTCGCCGCGCCGACATCGCCGAACACGTGCGGATGGCGGAACAGCAGCTTTTCGTTCAGCGACTGGATGACGTCGTAAATATCGAACGTGCCGCTTTCCGCTTCCATCTGGCTGTGCAGCATCACCTGCAGCAGCACGTCGCCGAACTCTTCCTGCATGCCGACGGGATCGTCGTTGTCGATCGCCTCGATCGCCTCGTACGTTTCCTCGATGAAATTTTTGCGGATGGACCGGTGCGTCTGCTCCCGATCCCAGGGGCAGCCTTCCGGACTGCGGAGAATCGCGACGATCTCCTGCAGCCGGTCGAACGACCGGTTGCGCAGCATCGGATCGTCGGATTTCGGCACCCAGACCAGCGTCATGTTGCCGTAGGTCTCCAGCCGGTCCAGCTCATGCAGCGGCACGGTCACGATCCGCTCCTCGCCGGGCACGCCCAGCGCTTGCCCGACCGTCACCGGATGGTCGTCCGGATAGCGCTCCATGAGCGCCAGCTTGACGTCGGACGCGGTAAACCGGTCGTACACCTGGGCGATGACGGTATGCAGCTCCGGCCTGAGCAGGGACGGCTTCACATCCGCCGCGTCGAGCAGTTGAAAGCCTTCGATCGGATCGAAACCGAGCCGGATGAACGCCTGATCGAGGAAGCTCTCGCCGCCGACGATCTCCAGCCCGACGCCGGCTTCGCCGCACCGTTCGGCGAGCAGCCTGACCGTCCGCTCGGCCACCATCGGATGTCCCGGCACCGCATAGAGAATCGGCCGCGCGTCCTCCCGCGCCAGCCGGATCAGTTCGTCCGCGATCCGCTCGTACACGTCCGGGAACGAATCCGATTGCTCATAAATATGGTCGAATGATGCGAATTCCAGTCCGCGCGCCGCAAGCTCCCTTACCGCGGGATGCGCGGCCGTCCGGACATAGCGCCGCTGCGTCTCCTTGAGCCTCCGCCAGACGCCGAGCGTCATATGGTCTTCGCCGCCGGAACCGAGCCCGGCGACGATGATGGTCGGTGACATCGCGTCCGTGTTCCTCCTTCCGCCGCGGCCAGCAAGAAGCCGCCGCACACCATTATAACCCATTTGCGCCGGATTTGCTTCCAAGGCCGCTTTTCGCGCACGGGAACGCCGGCCCGCGGACCGTAAGCGTCAAACCTTCCCCACCTTCAACGCCCCGCAACATCCATGCGAAAATGAAGGCAATCCACTCAAACAGGAGGTTGCCTCATGACTCCCCGAGA
>NICF_comb_assmDRAFT_10003756_pt1 | contig 10831 bp, 11 predicted proteins | sample NewIslPassag4_SG_FD_11279 | JGI IMG/M metagenome (IMG submission 11279) | reverse complement strand
CATATGGGGAAAGGAATCGGACGCATGCTCGTCAACCATATTACGAACGAAGCAGCCCGACTCGGGGTAAAACGATTAATCTCCTTCACTTACCAAATCGAGTTCTTTAAAAAATGCGGGTTTGAAATCGCGGAAAAAGCAACATTGCCCGAAAAAGTATGGATCGACTGTGTGAGTTGCCCTAAACTCGATTGTTGCGATGAAACGGCCATGATCAAATACATTTGATCCTCCTCCCACCTGCGCAACCGCGAAGAGGTGGGAGATTCTTTTTTCGAAATACCCGCCCCTCGGCAAGCGGTGAACCGCGCGTCCCATGATTCCGCTGCCTGTCCAAAGCCACAAACAACGCCCTTCTTGCAAGAAATCTTTTGGTACAAAGGGAACATCCTTAACGGGAGACACCAATTCATCCCTCCACTCACGCTAGAACGAGGGATCTTCTCAGCTCGATGAGATAAAAAAACAACCGCCCCTCTACAGGGCAGTTTACATGATCATCCTTTTCGCAACTTACATATAGGCAGAATTATTTGATTAACTATTCAGACTAATTAATCTAAAAATAAATAATCTCGAACATATAAAATACCACACTCCAAAAGACATGATCCCCCCTTACCGAACCGACTGCTCATACGACTGGCGCACCTTCCGCATCGACATTCGCACGCCCCATAACGCCAACGTTGCACCGAGCGCATCAATGACGACATCTGACAAAAGCGGCGTCCGCTCAGGCTGAAACGACTGATGCCACTCATCCAAACAGGCATAGATGACAGTGAACACCCACGCCCCTACCATCGCCCACCGCCGCGGGTAGAGCGCTCGCCATACGATAATTGCAAGCAAGCCAAACACAGACATGTGAGCGAACTTGCGCACAAAGTAATTCCAAGACCACACGCTGTCATCACTAGTAGTAACATGGAAAAACGACAGCTGCTCGATCGTTTCACGAATCCAGTTGGCCGTATTGGCACCGGTAAATAGGGGAGATTCAGTAAAGTAATAAATGATCCCGCACCAAACAAGAACAACTGCCCAAGTCATCCATCGGTTTTTCATTTCATCACCTAACTGATTCCAATGATCGCTCCTCTTTGTTCAGTAATTCCCGTTTTCGCTTTTGAATATAATAGCGGATCATCTTTTCTAGCTGTTCGAGGGTTTCGAGTGAGTGAACATCTTGCAAAATATAGCGGATGGCCTTTTTGACGGATTTCGGTTGTTGCTGGAAGAAAGACATGGGGATCACCTACCGTTATGATTCATTTTCTTTAAACACTGGCTTTAATTGCTGAATGAGCTCTTGCACCATGTCTTTGGCGGTCATATGGGGCGCCGACTCCCCGCGCAGGAACGCTTCTAATAGAATGTGTTTCAATCGCTCTGTTTCGGGCAACATTGTTTTTTTCTCTGCCATGATCGTCACCTCCTACAATACGAAAAGAAAAGCCTCCTGGCCATCATGCCAACAGGAGGCTCGTCCATCTTCGTTTATCGTTGAATCGCGTGAAGGAATACGTCGATCACTCGGTTTTGTTCCTCGACCGTCATGCTGGAGCCTGACGGTAGACAGATGACGTTGGCAAACAGGTCGTCCGACACACTCCATCCTTCCTCATGCGGATAATACCGCAACCCGGCAAACAACGGCTGCAAATGCAACGGCTTCCACACCGGACGGGCTTCAATATTCTCCACCGCCAACGCGTTGATGATCTCCATCGGCGTCACACCGAGCTTCTGTTGGTCGATCGTCAGCGTTGTCAGCTAGCGATTGGACATCGTGCCTTCAAATTGAAACATGAAGTGGAGGACATTCTATAAAAACTACTTGGCATTCGACTCTAAAGGGCCGATTAATTCTGTACCATCTCCGTCTCTTCATACCCATTCGGATTTTGCGACTGCCACCGCCATGCATCGCGGCACATGTCTTCAATTCCCCTTGTCGCCACCCAACCGAGCTCTTCCTTAGCCTTCATTGGATCAGCATAGCACACCGCTACATCTCCTGGGCGACGATCAACAATGGTATATGGAATTTTCACCCCTGTCACTCTTTCAAATGCCGATACAAGCTCAAGGACGCTATATCCCCGTCCTGTACCGAGGTTGTATGCTTCGGCTCCCGTTGTCTCAAGAACTTTCTCCAATGCCTTTACATGTCCCAAAGCCAAGTCAACAACATGAATGTAATCGCGAACTCCTGTGCCATCAACCGTCGGGTAATCGTTGCCGAATACACGCAGCTCTTTCAACTTCCCGACTGCGACTTGGGTAATGTACGGCATTAGGTTGTTTGGAACACCGTTTGGGTCTTCACCAATCCGTCCGCTCGGATGAGCGCCGATTGGATTGAAGTAGCGAAGGAGGGCGATGCTCCAGCTATGGTCGGATACGTATAGATCACGCAAAATCTCCTCGACCATCCACTTCGTCCGTCCATACGGATTCGTCGGCTGCAGCGGGAAATCTTCCGTAATCGGCACACGCTCTGGCATGCCGTACACCGTTGCCGAGGAACTGAATACCATGTTTTTTACGCCATATTTTCGCATCACATCACATAATGTCAACGTCCCTGTGATATTATTATGGTAGTAGAGAAGGGGAATCTCCACTGATTCCCCAACAGCCTTCAGCCCCGCAAAATGGATGACCGCATCAATCGAATGTCTAGCAAAGACTGCCTCTAACTCATCTCGGTCTAACAAATCAATTTGATAAAATGGGAAGTCTTTTCCCGTAATCTCTTGAACCCGTCGTAATGCTTCGGGTTTGCTGTTAGACAATGAATCAATAACGACAATGTCGTACCCTGCATCTAATAGTTCCACGCAAGTATGGCTGCCGATATAACCGGCACCACCAGTGATAAGGATGGACATCTTTATTCCCCCATTTGGTCATATAATAAAACCACACAAACACCCTAAATACTCACCATATTCGTTAGCACGCTTTCTCTACCGATGGAATGGTATTCAATTAAGTGCTTTCTCACTTCTTCCAACGAATAACAATTCCGTCCGTCAAACAAAACTGGTGTTTTCATCCATTTTGTGTACAAATTCAGTGGAGTTTGTTTAATCTCTTCCCATTCCGTCACAATCATGGCTAAATCAGCATCTGTTAATGCTTCTTCTACGGATGAAGCATACATGATTCCATCACCGATGACACGTTTGGCATTTTCTACAGCCACTGGATCATATGCCATAACCAGAGCACCATCTTTTAATAGCTCTCTTGCAATGACAATCGAGGCTGCCTCACGTATATCATCCGTATTTGGTTTAAACGCCAACCCAAGCAACGCTACTTTTTTTCCTCGTAAACTTCCGAAACGGTTACGTGCCTTTTCCACCAGCTTAACTTGCTGCTTATTGTTCACCTTAATAACAGCTTGCAACAATTCAAACTGATGATCGACATCCCCAGCAATTTGCACTAACGCTTTTGTATCTTTTGGAAAACAAGAACCGCCATAGCCGATTCCCGCCCGTAAAAACTGCGGGCCAATCCGCGTATCAAGCCCCATTCCATAGGCAACATCTTCGACATTAGCACCAACTTTTTCGCAAATGTTGGCAATTTCATTGATAAAGCTGATTTTCGTCGCCAAAAAGGCGTTAGAGGCGTATTTAATCATCTCCGCACTATGAATGCCCGTATGAAAAATCGGAATGCCAAACGGCTTGTTTATTTCCTCAATGACAGATGCTGCCCATTCGTCATCAGCCCCAATGACAATCCGGTCGCCATGGAATGTATCATAAATCGCTGAACCTTCCCGCAAAAATTCCGGATTAGATACGATATGGAAACGAATGTCTTTTGTTAGATGTTGCTTAATCCATGTTCTAATTTTCTCATTCGTTCCAACGGGAACGGTACTTTTCGTTACGACAATTACTCCATCCCGTTCGATATACGTCGCAATATCTTTTGCGGCTTGTTCGACAAACCGCAAATCTGCCGAACCGTCTTCTGATTGCGGCGTACCAACCGCAATATAAATCACTTCTGCATCTCGGAACGCTTCTTGGTGACTGGTCGTAAAATGGAGCCGACCCCTTTCGATGTTTTTCTTCATCAATTCATCTAGGCCGGGCTCGTAAATAGGAGAAATCCCTTGTTTCATCTTCTCTACTTTCTGCTTATCAATATCCACACAAGTCACGTAATGGCCTATATCGGAAAGACAAACACCTGTAACAAGACCGACATACCCCGTTCCTAATACAGCAATCGCCTTCAATTATTTCATCTCCCTCTCTATCCATAAAAATGAGAGTGTCTCGAAAATAGTGAGACACCCTTTCCCATCACCATATACACGCAACTAATTCTTCTATGAAACTATATATTGTATCCACCTTAAGAAAGACAACCTTTTAGACCAGTCTGCTTAGTACTGATAATATGACTTATACCATTCAACAAACGATCGCAACCCTTCTTGAATCGAAGTCGAAGGCTGAAAACCGACTGCTCGATACAGATCATCAATATCTGCATATGTCGCTTCCACATCTCCAGGCTGCATGGGCAAGAACTCTTTTTTCGCCTCTACACCAAGCAATGACTCTAACGTCTCGATAAAGTCAAGGAGTTTCACCGGTCGATTGTTGCCAATATTATAAATCTTATATGGTGCGTAACTGGAACTCGGGTCCGGATGGGAACGATCCCATTGTTCATTTGGAAGCGGCAGTCGATCCAATAGACGAACCATTCCTTCGACAATATCGTCGATATACGTAAAATCTCGTTTCATGTTTCCGTGGTTGAACACTTTAATTGGTTTTCCTTCAAGAATGTTTTTCGTAAAGGAAAAGTACGCCATATCTGGACGTCCCCACGGGCCATATACGGTGAAGAAACGCAACCCCGTTGTTGGAATTCCGTACAAATGGCTATATGTATGCGCCATTAACTCATTCGCTTTTTTCGTCGCTGCATATAAACTTACTGGATGGTCGACATTGTCACTTGTCGAGAAGGGCATTTTCGCATTGGCTCCATACACAGAGCTTGACGAAGCGTAAATGAGATGTTTGACAGGATAATGGCGGCACGCCTCAAGAATATTAACAAATCCGACAAGATTGGAGTCGACATAGGCATAGGGATTTTGCAAACTATATCGAACCCCTGCTTGTGCCGCTAGATTAACCACATGGGTAAATCGATATTGTTGAAACAATGAGAAAAGGTGTTCTCGATCGACCAAATCCAATTTTATAAAAGTAAAGTGATTATAGCTATCCAATTCAAGCAACCGATCTTCTTTCAACTTTGGATTATAATAATCATTTAAATTATCAATTCCCACCACCTCATAGCCTTCTTCTAAAAGTCGTTTAGAAAAATGCATGCCAATAAATCCCGCCGCGCCAGTTACAAGAATGGTCATATCCATGCCTCCATTTATTTTACTTGTAATAACTCTTGATACATTTTTACGATCCGTTCCACAACGATTTCCTCTGTAAAACTTTCTTCAATTCTTCTCCGCCCATTATTCCCAAACTCTTTCCTTTTTCCTTCATCATTCAACAATATGCGAATACTCGAAGCAAGGTTTTCAACATTCTTATATTCCACCAATAATCCTGTTTCCCCATGAACTACTAACTCCCTAGTCCCTAACACATCCGTAGCTACAACTGGTTTGGAAAAGGCCATTGCTTCCATGATAATTCGAGGGACACCCTCTTTTTCAGATGTTAAAACAACGAGATCGGACATCTTAATATAAGGATAAATATCCGTTTGAAATCCTATCATTTTGACCTCATCCGAAAGACGATAGTCCTCTATCTTATGTTGAATCTGTTTTTTTAAAGGGCCCTCTCCTGCTAAAAGACATATAAAATCTGATTCCCTTTGATATTGTTTTAAATGTTTTATGCCTTCTAATAAAAAGAAGTGATCCTTTACAGGCTCAAATCTAGCACCTACCAAAATGACCTTCTTATCATTTGAAATACCTAACCGGCTTTTTAGTATCTTAATTTGTTCATCACTTATATTTTTATTTTTCTCATCCAACCTACGTAAATCCACACCGTTTCCTTCATAATAAACTGGTTTACGAGGAGCATATTTCTTTATTTTTTCTATGTCCTCTTTGTTTTGTGAGGCGATTGCATCACAAAATAAAGCACCGACTTTCTCAAGAAAGCGGTAAGTATGGTACTTTTTCTTGCTTTGTCCCTCATAAAAAGGCAACCCGTGGCTAGTATGAATAACAACAGGAACACCAGCCAACCTGCCGGCTATACGCCCAATAATTCCTGCTTTCGCTGTATGGGTATGAACAATCTGGTATTTCTCTTTACGGAATAATTTTGTCATACGAAAAATAGATATCACATCGTCTATTATATGGATCTGGCGATTCATATAGATAAAGCGGAGCTTGAAATCATAGTTTTGCATTAATTTTTCATTATATCCTTCTTCCGATGAAATAAGGTGAATGTCATAGTTTCTTTTTTTTAATAACGCTAGTTTATCAACCAATATCTTATGACTTAAGCTTGATGTACAGACATGAGCTATTTTTACCATAACAGACGCACCTTTGGATATTATTTCTCTAATAATAGAGATTGATAAATACTCTCATACCTCTCTACCACTAAATCCAACGCAAAATGGCTTTCTACCCGTTGTCTTGCTTTTTTCCCCATTCGTTTACGCTCTTCAACAGAAAGGCTAAAATACCGTATTATCGCATCTGCAAGGGCTTGCGGGTTTTCAGGGGGAACGACAAATCCCGTATCTCCGACAATATACGCAGAATCGCCTACATCTGTCGTTACGCAAGGGATTTCACAAGCCATGGCTTCGCCCAATACAATTGGAAACGCTTCTCCTGCTTTTGAAGAAGAAACATATACGTCAAACTGGGGCATTAATGTATGAATGTCATTTCTTCTCCCCATCAAGTGAACATTATTTTGAATTCCTTCTTTTTCAATCAAAGCAGACAATATTTCATTTTCCTGATTAACACCATCTCCACATAAAACAAAATGCACATTTGGATATCTTTGGACCACTAACTTTGCAGCTTTGATGAGACTAGGATGGTCTTTTTGACCATGCCAACGCGCCGCATGCCCTACTAACAAGCAATCTTTATTTAAAGACAGTTCGTTAAAGAGCGATTTAGGATGCTGACTTGGCTGAAATACTCCTAGATCAAATCCATTTGGAATCACTACCATTTTCTCTTTATTATATCCTAATTGCTCATGACACGTTAAGGACGCTTGAGAACAACATACGATTTTACGGGGTAAATTCGATAGTATGCTGCATAATCTGGCCACTAGGATTGTCTGCCTCTTTTCGATTTTTGGATCAAGGTTACTATGATGAATCCCCCATACAATATTCTTCACTCCAACTAACCTTCCCGCTAACACCCCCATCAGATCCGCATGATACATCCACGTTTGCAATATATTCGGCTTTTCACGTTTTAATATTTTAGCTAATTTAAATAGAAAAAACGGGTTAGGGATTCCACGTTTCATCCCTAACCCCATAACTGGAATGCCTAACTCCTCAATCTTCTTACCAACCGAACCAACATCGGTCAAAGAGATTACCGAAACATTAAATTTTTGTCGATCGGTTTTGGACAACAACCGATATAGCATCATTTCCGCACCACCGGTATTGAGGCCGGTGATGAGGTGAACTAGTTTGTTTTTCATACCGCCTATGCTCTTCCTTTCTCTCGTTTAGCTTTTCCTTCCTCAAAGAGGATAAAAGTGCAATTAAGGGCACTAACTTTGCCCTATGACGAATAGCAGTTCCGTAGTTGGAAGTACCGAGCGCGAAGAAGATGATACTTCCTAATAAAAACAAAAAGATAATTAATGCCAACTTATTTTGGCGTATGCTCTCCCTATTTTTATAAATCCGGTAAAATAACCACATTATCAGCGCAGAATCGAAAAAGCCAACAATATCTGCTAGGGTGGTTATCATCCATGGGAAAGGGGCAAATAAAAAATAAAGCACCCTTATTGGGGTCATCCATATAAAATCTATTGGACTCCGAATGGTGAGATCCGACAAATAAGCCGCCCTAGATCGTGCAGCAATTTCTTGTTGTTCACCCACCCCTTCTATACCATCATTCAGTACTTTTCCTAACTTATCTAAACCAAAAGATGTTAACAACACAAAAACAATGATCCCTGCAAGGATTATAAGCAGCAACGACTGTCTGATGAAAGAACTGCCTTTGTTTTGCAGAAACGAACTAAACCACTTGGCTAGTATTAAACAACAATATATGCCTAAAAAACCCATCATCCCAGAGTGGAAGGCTAAACTACCTAGGAAAGAGAATATGGACATCAAGCAGTAAATATTCTTATTTTTCTCCCACCATAATATCGAATAATAAATGCCAAGAAGACTAAAAAAAACAATCCATGCTTCCCTCATTGTTAAAGCAGAATAAAGATTTAAAGTTGGCCATACAGCTACCACTAACGTTGCGGAGCCTGACACCCTTGTATTACCATTTGTGATTCTCATAGCAATCAACCAAACTAGATAAACACAAGTCGTTCCGAGAAAAACATTAATCCCCTGAATCATAAGCGGACTTCTATCTGTGAGCGTATATAAAACTGATATTATCCAAGAATATATAAATGCTCCCGACGTAAAATTTGAAAAAAGACTTCTATTGCTATCATTTGCCCACTCCCACCCTAAATTCTCAAACATAACTGCATCAGCATCTGAATCCGGTAATGGCATAATAAATGCGTGGGTAAAAGCTAAACCTGCCCGTATAAAAAAAGCAACTAATAAGATCGATAAAATGACTTTAGATTTTTTTAATCCTACGCCAAGAATAGCAACCAATGTAAATAAAAAAGGAACGATTCCTAGATAGAGATTCAACCAAGTTCACCTACCAGATAAGCTAAATTGCTTTCCCTAGCTTCTTTCCCAACTATATGGTTTCTCAGTTACATACTATTTTCCAACAAAAGTGATTGGGAGTTCTTTCTTTGCTAGGATTCACCCCTGAATAGGGATCATTTCTGTCCGAAGAATAGTAGAGGAGATCTAATACCTGATGTTAACCAGCGCTTCTGCAACCCCTCTCCGGAATACAGTTTCAGCATGAAACAACAAAATCCAGCCCCGTAGCAAAAAGCACCACATTGTTATATATTCTGCTAAGCGTTACGAAAACTCTTACTCCTAAGAAGTGACCTCGATTCATCACAATTCATTTCACTTATATCCCTCACTTCACCCCTTAACACGGTAGAGTCCAAAAGATTTGTTCCCGTTCGCAGTCATCACCAAAAGTTGTACTTGCATCGATCATGAAACCGTGGTAGACATCTCTAGCCGTACCCACAAGGCAAATCGTTGAATATTTCTGTATCTATACTCCTGACGTTTGATCAGCTTGATTTTGTGATTTGTCTCTTCCATTCTCCCGTCCGAATAAGGTAACAAAATGCATGAAATGATTTCGTCTGTTCGTTTCACAAGTGCATTTGCGATGGCGTGAACAGCTGAACAAGGACCAAACAAATTCCGATGAATCCAAGCATCTAAACGGCGTTTCGCTTGTCGCTCTCTTTCCGCACCGTTTGTTTGAATCAAAATACCTGGCAAATTGATGAGTTCTTTGATAAACGGAGGATACATGCGAATGTTCCTCCAAATGGTTTGGTCACCTTTACCATACAGGAACATTCACATTTTTTCATGCACACCTACCTAAATAATATCAAGTACAACTTGTGGTGAAGAGCTCCGTTCATCAATAAATGCATTTTCTTTACATTGGTCGAAGGCATTCGATTTGATGACTTCCCGTCGAACCGGACGGTCTTTATACATGGCGCCATTTTTTCTGCAGCGTAAAGGAGGTACTTCCCGCCGTGTCTATATATAAATGCACCTTGAAAAGTTAACTTTTCGATTATGCGGCATACCCCAAGCGCCGCAACACGTCCTCCGGGCGTTTCTGAATGCGATGAACTGGACAAATCGTTGAACCGCTTGCAGGATCTCGCGGTGATCCTTGTGAAAGGCGTTGGTGCTCACCGTATCCTTCAGCCATTTCCACAAATGCTCGACCAGGTTAAGCTCCGGAGAGTAGGGCGGGAGATACAGGAAATGAAAACATTGTCCTTCTTCTTACAAAAACTCCTTCACCATTCGAGCATGGTCCAAGACGAGCGCCATCATCTGGGTTGGGATACCGCTCTTTGAGCAGGCGCAAGAAATCCAAGAATGTCGTAGCATTGGCGGCTTCTGCTTGGTAGAGCACGATGTCCCCATCGTGGACGCTCACGGCGCCAAATACCGAAACATGGGCAGGACGGCCGAATGTCAGCACTCGTTTTTGACGGCCGATCTTGAACCAAGTAGATCGCAAAACATGATAAGAGCGGATATGCGTTTCATCGATGTACAGAAGAACGGCCTCTTCTGTCTCCTTGGTGATCAAGTTTTTTATCAGATCCATTTGCTTTTCAAATGGCTTTTGCCCATCCGGATTCCCTTTCTCCAGCTGTACGTCAGGCGAGTCCATAGCAGACCTTGGCGCTGCAGGAGTTTTCGCAGCGCTTCACGGGAAATGGAAACGCCGAAGCCACATCCCCCCCGTTCGGCAGAAGTCGCGGTAAGCACGAGCTACGTGCTCTCTCCCTGCTGTTCTTCGGTGAGAAACGGCTCCCGCCCGGGGGCGAAATCCCGATGAAGCAAGAGCTCCAGACCGCCTTCGTTGAACAGCGACACATAATGGGAA
>NICF_comb_assmDRAFT_10003754_pt1 | contig 10836 bp, 7 predicted proteins | sample NewIslPassag4_SG_FD_11279 | JGI IMG/M metagenome (IMG submission 11279) | reverse complement strand
GGAGGCCGTTCGGGCGGGCGACCCCGCCGGCGTTGATGGCCAGCTCGGCGCCGGTCCGCTTGGCGGCTTCGCTCGTCGTCTCGCCCTTGTGGCCGACGGTGTCGCCGGCCAGCACCAGCCGCACCGCGCTCGGGTCGTGCAGCTTGACTTTCGCCATGTAGCCGCGCAGGCCGGCCTCCTGCAGCGTGAACACTTTGATGGTGGCCTTCTTGCCGAACGTCTGGCCGATCGGCTTGCCGAGTTTCGTGGACAGCACTTCGTCCAGAACGTCGCTCGTTTCTTTCCGGTGCTGACCGCTCAGGTCGGCGATGGCGCCCACCTGCTCGGCCTGTTCGGCGGCCAGCCGGGCTTCCCGCTCGGCTTCTTCGGCCAGGGCGGCGAGAATGGCGCGGATGTCGTCCAATTCGCCGACCACCGTTTCGGCGGTGCCGGACAGAAGCCCGTAGTCGGACTCGGCCTGGGCAAGGAGGGCCCGGGCGTCGTCGGTCATGCCGCTTCGGGAATCGAGGGAGAGGACGCCGGCCGCATAATGCGGGTCCAGATCGGGCCGGCGCAGGTCCAGGCCGACGGCCGTGCCCGCGATCATGGCCAGGACGATCAGTGCGGGCAAAATTCCCCTAGTAAACACGGGCCGCTTCCTCCAGCTGCTTGATCAGCCTGCGCAGCTCGGCGAGCTCCTTGCCCAGCTGGTCGATGCGGTCGTTGAGCGCCTGCTTCGTCTCGGCCGCGGTGGACAGCGAGCTGCCGGCCAGCGACATTTCTTCCTTGACGGCGGCCAGCTCGCCTTCCACGGCGAGAAGCTGTTCCCGGAGCTGTTCGGCGGTCGCCCGGTGCTGTTCCATCGCCTGATGGAGGTCGTTCAGTTTGGCATCAAGCTGCTGCAGCTGCTCGGCGTTGCGGGAGGCGATCGCGTCGAGCCGCGACTGGATGTCCCGGATGTAGGCGGCGGCAAGAAAGTAGCAGCCGGCGGCGACGATGCCCCAGACGAGCACGAGACTCAGCACTTTCGCCCAAAGCGGGTGGCGTCCCGCCGTTGCCCGGGCGGCCGGCGCCGAGCGGCGCAGTTCGGCTCTTGTCTGATAGGTCTGTTCCATGCGGCGTCCTCTCCCTTTTTGCGAAGATGAAGGGGGTTTTCCGAAAATCGCGATCCGTTTGCCGATCCGGATGCCGGCCGGAAAAAAACGGACAGCCCGAACCGTGGCATGCTTCTTCCATTGTACCGGCTCATGTCTAGTTACGCAAAAGGGAGTCGGATTGTTGCGGATGCCGGCGAAAGATGGCGGACCGCCGTTTCCGGTTCCGGTTTTTGCTATAATGGTGGCGATTCGGAAGGAACGGAGCGCCGTGCGCGGGACGTTCGGACGCGGTGCGGCGGACGGACCGGGAAGGTTGAACGGATTCAGGGCATGAACGGATGAAAGAATCGGGTGGAGGGAACATGGAGCGGAATGAACGGAACGGACAATTCGGACAGTGGAGCGGGCGGAGCGGAATGAACGGATCGGACGGTCCGTTGCCGTTCCACCGGGTGCTGGCGGAATGGTTTTCGGCGGCGTTCGGACAGCCGACGATGGTGCAGCGGCAGGCGTGGCCGCTCATCGCCGAAGGCCGGCACGTGCTCATTTCGGCGCCGACGGGGTCCGGCAAGACGCTGGCCGCCCTGCTCGTGCCCGTGGACCGGGTCATCCGTGCCAAGCTGGCGGGCCGCCCGGGGGAAAAGGGCGTGCGCATTCTGTACGTCACGCCCCTCAAGGCGCTGAACAATGATATCCGGAAGCATCTTTTTGATTTTCGGGAAGAGTGGGCGGCGGTCGCGGACAGGCTGGGGGAAGCATGGCCGGGACTTTCCGTCGGCGTGCGGACGGGGGACACGAGCCAGAGCACGCGGGCGTCCATGCTGCGGCGGCCGCCCGACGTGCTGGTGACGACGCCGGAATCGCTGTACATGCTGCTGACGAGCCGCAAAGCGCGGGAGACGCTGCGGACGGTGGACACCGTCATCGTGGACGAGATCCACGATCTGGCGGCGGGAGAGCGCGGCATGCACTTGTCCCTGTCGCTGGAGCGGCTTCATGCCCTGTGCGGCCGCACGCCCCAGCGGATCGGCGTGTCGGCGACGCAAAATCCGCCGCAGCGGATCGCCCGGTTTCTCGGCGGCTGGGAACTGCCGCCGGAGGACGGGGGAGCGGACGGGCCGGGCGGATCGGATGGCGGCCGCCGGGTGCTTCCGGGCGCGCCGGAGACGGGGGCGCCCGAAACCGGCGGGTGGCCGGACGGCGGCCAGCGGGCGCTTCCGTTCGCCCCGGGGGCGGAATCGTCCAAGGCCAGCGCGATGCCGAATGGCGCCGCCGGCGCGCCGGACGGCCGGGCGCGGAAAGCGGATCGGCCCGATCCGGTCACGGCGCGGTATGTGCCGCGGGCCGTGGCGGTGGTGGAAAGCCCGATGGAGCGGGAGTTCGACATTCGGGTCACGGTGCCGGATTCCGCCGGTCCGGCGGGCAACAGGCGGGAAGACGCGTGGGCGCCGCTTGTCAACGAAATTTTGCGGCATGCGGAAGAAGGCGGCACGACGCTCATTTTCGTCGGCAACCGGCGGCTGTGCGAGCGGCTGTCGGCCCGGCTCAACGAAGCCGCCGGGGAAGGCTTTTGCCGCAGCCATCACGGCAGCGTGTCGCGGGAGCGGCGGCTGGAGACGGAGCGGCTGCTCCGCGAAGGCAAGCTGAAATGCCTCGTGGCCACGTCCTCCCTCGAGCTCGGCATCGACGTCGGCGACATTCACCGGGTGCTGCAGATCGATTCGCCCCGCACGGCCGCATCCGGCATCCAGCGGTTCGGCCGCTCCGGGCACGCGGTCGGCGGCACGAGCCGCGGCGCCATCATCGTCCGCACCCGCGGCCTGCTGCCGGAAGTGGCGGTGCTGGCCGGCCGCATCCGGCGCAAAGAGACGGAACCGATCGAACCGCCGCGCCATTCCCTGGCCGTGCTGGCCCAGCAGATCGTCGCCATGGCGGCGGTGGAGGACTGGCACGCCGACGAGCTGTACCGGCTCGTCTGCCGGAGCGATTCCTATCACGGACTTCCCCGGGAGCGGTTCGAGGAAACGCTGGACATGCTGGCGGGGCTGTATCCTTTTGTCCGGCCAATGATCGAATGGGATCGGGCGAACGGACGCATCGCCGGACGCCCCGGCGCCGCGATGGCGGCCATCACCGGCTCGGGCACGATTCCGTCCAGTTCCAACTATCCGGTGTACCATGCGGAAACCCGCGCACACCTCGGCGAACTGGACGAGGAGTTCGTGTTCGAATCGCGGGTCGGCGACACGTTCCAGCTCGGCGCCTCCAACTGGCGCATCCGGGCCATCCGGCCGGACCGCGTCGAAGTGGTCGAATCCGGGGCGGACCTTGGCGAAATTCCGTTCTGGCGGGCCGAGGGACCGGGCCGGCCTTACGAATTGGGCGAGGCGATCGGCCGGCTGATGGAACGGCTGGAGTCGACGCTGGCCGGTGAAAAAACCGCGGAATCCGGCGAAACCCGGGCGCTCGAGTGGTTGTGCCGGGAGCATCGGTTTACCGCGGAAGCGGCGCGCAGCCTCATCGGGCTGTTCAAGGCGCAGACGGCGTTTTCGGCCTGGCCGACCCACCGCCGCATTCCCGTGGAGTGGTACCGGGATGACACGGGCCTGACCCACGTGGTGATCCACAGCTGGTTCGGCCGCCGTTTCAACCGGACGTGGCTGATGGCCATCGAGCATCATCTGGAACAAACGTATCCCCACGAGTTCCGGTCCACGGCGAAGGACAACGGCATCGAGCTTTTGTTCCGCGTCTGGGATCCTTCGCTTCTGGACCGCATCCTGTACGGGATCCGTCCGGAGTCGCTGGAACGGCTGGTGGCGGAAGCGCTGCCCGCGTCGCCGATGTTTGCGGCCCGGTTCCGGCAGCTGGCGGAAACTTCGCTGCTTCTCGCCCGCGGCTTCCGGCGGACGCCTTCCTGGCTCAAGCGGCTGCGCGGGCAGGAGCTTTTGCGGGACGCGATGCCCGTGGCGGCCAGATTTCCGCTCGTGAAAGAAACGATGCGGGAATGCATGGAACAATTGCTGGACGTGCCCCGCGTGCGGGACGTGCTTGCGGGCATCGAACGCGGGGAGATCGCGCGGCCCGTTTTCAAATGCCAACGGCCGTCGCCGCTTGCGGCGCAGTTTTTCTACGATTTCCTGACCACGGCCATCTACGAATCCGACGCCCTCACCCGCGACCTGCGGCAGGGCATGCTCCGCATCAGCCGCGAACTGGCGGAAGAAGTGTTCGGGAAGGAAGAAAGCGAGGCCGGACGGCGGGGTTTGGCCGAAGAATGGGCGGCGGCCTTTCGCGAGGAGAGCCGGAAACTTTCGGAGCGGATCAACCGGGCGCCGGCTTCGGCCGACGGGCTGTGGCAGCTGCTCAAGGCACGCGGGGATGCGAGCGAAGCGGAGCTCGTCCGAATTTCGGACGGCGGGGAAAAGGTCCGGACGTGGCTTATGGAACTGGCGGCCGCCGGGCGGATCCGGGAAGTGGCGGTGGCGGGCGAACGGCGGTTCATTTGCGGGGATGAAACGGACCTTTACGGACAGTTCCCGGTTTCGCCCCACGCCCGTCATTTCGTGCTGGGCCGTTTCGTCGAGACGCGTCCGGCGTTCGGCATCGGGGATTTGATGCGCCGGTACGGTTTGGCGAAGGAAGACGCGGAACGTTTTGTGGCGGAAGGGGAAAACGACGGGCGCATCGTGCCCGTTCCCTATCCGGAAATGCTCCGGGATGAAACAGCGGCATCCGATGGCGCGGATGGGCGGCCGCCTGCCGGACGCCGATGGATCGGCGTCCGCCTGTTCGAACGGGTGGAACGCAACCTCGCGGCCCGAAGCCGGGCCGATCGCGCTTCGCCGGACGAATTGCTGCGCCTGCTGCAGGAGCGGCACCATCTCGGACCGGAGCGGAAACGGTCCGGGCCGGAAGGCGTGGCGGAGGCGCTGGAGCTGCTGCAGGGACTGTTTTTGCCGGCGTCCTGGTGGGAAAGCGTCATTTTGCCGGCCCGGGTGGCGGATTATCGCCGGAGCGACCTCGATCTTTTGTGCGCTTCCGGCGAATGGTTCTGGCTTGGCCGCCGCGATGAAGGATCGCAGGAAGGGAAAATCGCCTTTTTCCGCATGGACCGGCCGGATTTGTACCGCCCGTTTCTGCCGAAGGGGGACGAGCAGCCGCTTCATCCGGAATTGCACGGGCTGTTGCGGGAACGGGGCGCCAGTTTCCTGACGGCGCTGGCCGCCGACACCGGGGAAGCGCCGTCCCTTTTGACGGCCCGGTTGATGGACATGGTCTGGCAGGGGCTGGTCGCCAACGACCAGTTTGCGCCGCTGCGCCTGCACGGCGGGAAAAGCGAAGCGGCCGGCAAGGGGAAATACCGCCCCGGCCTCGGCCGCTGGTACGCGGTCAGCGATCTGGCCGGAAGGCGGGGCCGCCCCGGGGACCGCCCTGGAGGGGAGGCGCAAAACCGGGAAGAAGAGCGCAGCGACGGAGAAGAGCGTTCCGTGCTGGCCTGGACGCGGCATCTGATGCGCGTGTTCGGCGTGCTGACCCGGAACGTCGTGCAAGCGTACTCGCCCTTCGGCTGGGATGCCCATCTGGCGGCCCTCTCCCGGATGGAGGATTTGGGGCTCGCGGTGCGCGGTCTGTTCGTGGAGGACATCCCCGCCCTGCAGTTTGCCGAACGGGAGACGGTGGAAAAGCTGCGCGGCCTGCGGCAGGAAAGGCTCCGGGTGCAGGCGGGGGGAACGGGTCCCGAAAGCGGCCCGGGCGGCGGACGGGATGAAGCGGCTTTTGCTTCCGGTGCGGAACACGGCGGCGCCGCCGCCCTTCAGCCTGACGACGTCGTGCTGTTGTCCGCCGCCGATCCGGCCAATCCGTTCGGCCTGCTGTTCGACTGGCCGGCCGGGCGGAGCGCCGGCGCCCGTTTCGCCCGCAAACCGGACAACCATCTGCTGCTGCACCGCGGCCGCTGGCTGCTCTGGTCGGAAAACAAAAGCCGCAAAATCACCGTCATCGACCCGTCGGCCGGCGATCCGTCCCGCCAGGCGTCGTGCATCCGGCTGGCGGCGCGCCATCTGATCCGCCGGCACGGGCAGCGCAAAGTGGTGATCGAACGGATCAACGGGAAGCCCGCCACGGAAACGCCGGTCCGGGAGGCGCTCGTCGGGGCCGGCGCGGAAAAGGACGGGACGTCCCTCGTCATCTGGCCGAGCCAGCTGTAGCGGAAAAAATCGAAGGCACCCCTTTACAGGCACGCTAAAGGGGTGTATATTATTCATCGCAGTATATTCAAATTTGAACAAACAATGTTGAACAACAATCGGCCGCAACGTTGAACAAGCGACCGCCATCCAAAAAAACGGGGGGATTTCGATGACGACGCGCCTGATGGTGCTGGGCCTGCTGTCCGAAAGGCCGATGAGCGGCTATGAAATCCTGCAGGTCATGCAAATGACGAAGGCGGACCAATGGGCGGGCATCCTCACCGGCTCCGTCTATCACGCGCTGAAAAAACTGGAGCAGGAAGGGCTTGTGGCCCTGGACGCGGTGGAGCGGACCGGCCACCGGTCCAAAGCCACCTACCGGCTGACGGAGCGGGGCCGGGCGGAACTGATCCGGCTGATCGGCGAGTCGCTGGCCGCTTCCTCCGTCACCTATCCGACCCGCCTGTATGCGGCCATGTCCTTCCTCCATCTGTTGCCGCGGCAGGACATGCTGGACGCCATCGACCGGCAAATCCGGGAGGTGGAAAACAGCCTGTCCGCCATGAAAGCCGGCGAGGCGGCCAAAGCAGCGGTGACGACGCTGCCCGCGCACATCAGGCTCGTCTTCGAGAACAGTTACGAACTGCACGACCTGCAGCTCCGTTTTCTGCGCCGGCTCAGGCAGCTGGCGGAGAAGGAAGGCATCACGCCGCCGCCGGACGATGCATGGTGAGTCCGATCGGACAACATGAAAAGCGGACCTGGGCGGACTTGCATACACGACGTCAACAAGGAGCGTGGTTTTGCATGCAAATGCTGGTGAAAGCCAAAGGCCTGCGCAAATCGTACCGGAACCGCACCGTCGTGGACGGCATCGATCTTGCGCGTTCCGGCGGGGAGAAACCGTGGCCATCATCGGGCCGAACGGCGCGGGAAAATCGACGACGCTGGACATGATTCTCGGCCTGAAGAAAGCCGACGGCGGCACCGTCCGGTTCTGGCGGGACGATCCCCTCGGCCGCATCGGCGTCCAATTGCAGCAAACGCCGTTTTTTCCGGGGCTTTCCGCCCTGGAAAACCTCAAACTGTTCGCTTCGTTCTACCGGGTGAAGCTGACGGATGCCCGCGCCCGGGAACTGCTGGAGCTTTGCGGTCTTCTGGAGGCGGCCGGCACGGAAGCGTCCAGACTGTCCGGCGGCCAGCAGAAGCGGCTGGCCATCGCGGCCGGCCTCGTCCATGATCCGGAGCTGGTGTTTCTTGACGAACCGACGGCCGCCCTCGATCCGAAGGCGCGGCGGGAAGTCCATGCGCTGATCGCCCGGCTGGCGAATGCCGGCACGACCGTCGTGTTGACGTCCCACGACATGGAGGAAGTGCACCGGCTGGCCGCGCGGGTCGTCATGATCATCCGGGGCAGGATCGCCGCCGACGGCGCGCCGGACGAACTGTGCGCAAAACACGGCGTCGCCGGTCTGGAAGAGCTGTATATCCAGCTGACCGAAGCAAAAGAGGGGGTGCGGGGATGAACGCGACCATTTTGCGCTCGATGATGATGACGTCCCTCAGGGACCGGATCAGCCTGTTCTATGCGACGCTGTTTCCGCTCGGACTTTTTGCCGGGCTCGGCCTTTCCATCGACACCCCGGGGTATGCGCCCAGACTGATGGTCGGCGTCATGGCCCTCGGCACGCTGTTCTGGTCGATGGCCGGCCAGTCGTTCCAGGTGCTGCAGCAACGGAACAAGGGCGTGTACAAACTGCTTCGCGTCGCGCCGCTGAAGCCCCTTCCCTTCATCTGGTGGATGATATTGGCGCGGACGATCCTGGGCGTGGCCATGAGCGGCCTCCTCGTGCTGGCCGGCGTCCTGCTGTTTGACATCCGGGTCGCCGTTTCGGGGTTGGCGAACGGCCTGCCGCTCCTGGTTGCCGGTTCCCTCTGCTTCACCGCGCTCGGTTTCTTCGTGGCCAATCTCGCGAAAAACGAGGCCCGGGTGAACATGATCTCCAACCTGCTTTATGTGCCGATGGTGTTGGGCAGCGAAGCGTTCTACAGCCTGGACCGGGTGCCGTCCTGGCTCGCCGCGGCCGGCCGCGCGTTCCCGTTTCACTACCTGGTCGACGGCCTGCAGCGGACGATGATCTCCGGCGGACCGCTGCCGGTGACGGCCCTGCTCATGCTGGCGCTGTTCACGGCGGCGGGACTGGCGCTGGCCGCGGCCACGTTCCGCTGGGACGAACATCAGCCGGTTCTGGGCGCGAAAGGATGACACCGGCATGAAGATGGTGGAAGAGAAACCGGTCTTCATTTTCGTGCGGTTTCAAGGTATGATAGAACGGACAGCGAAGTTCAGCGGCAAGAAAGGATGAACCGCCTTGACGGGCATCTGGATTGGCTCGGCCATCATTTTTGTCGTGACCCTGGGACTCTCCGTCTGGGTGACGAACAAAGCCTACTCGCGCAAGTGGGAAGAAGAGTGAGGGACGTTTCCGGATCGTCCGGCGATCACCGGCCCGGCGGACCGCTTCGGCGGCTCATGGCCCGGCCGGTTTTTCTTTGGCGCCGATGAACGCCAGCACGTCGTCCAGGCGCTGCGGCGGCACCCGTTCCAGCAGGTCGCCCTTTTCCGCGAGCCGCCGTTCCATGTTGAGCAGATGAAAATCCTGCGGCCTCGCCCCGGCTTTCACTTCGTCCCACGTGAGCGGGGCGGAAACGGAGGCGGCGCTCCGCGCGCGCGGCGTGTACGGGGCGGACAGCGTCTTGCCCGGCCAATGCTGCAGATAGTCGAAGTAGATCTGGTCGCCGCGGTTTTTTTTCAGCCGCTCCAGCGTGAACAGGCGGGGATGCTTTTCGCAGACGAAGCGGCCGATGAAGCGGCCCAGGGCGCGGAGCTGGCCGAAGGTGTATCCGGGCTCGAGCGGCACGACGATCTGCACCCCGGTGGCGCCCGACGTCTTGGGCACCGAGGCGATGCCGAGGGAGGCGAGCACGTCGCCGACGATAGCCGCCGCTTCCATGATGCGGGGGTCCCCATCCAGCGACGGGTCGAGATCGATCACCCACTCCGGCGGTTCCGGGCTTCCGATCCGGTCGAAGGAAGCGTGGAACTCCAGCGCGCCGAGGTTGCCCAGCCAGAGCAGGGTCGCCAGATTGTCCAGATTCACGTAACGGATGCCGCCAGACACCGCGGTGCTGACGAAAGGAGGCCGCGGTTCGGGCGCATTTTTCTGGTAGAAAAAATCGCCGTGGATGCCGTGCGGCCAGCGGATGACCGTCAGATAGCGGTTGCGGCAGTGGCGGATGAGGTGCGGCGAAAGGGCGATCAGTTTCTGCAGGTAGATCAGCTTGGTGATGCCCATTTCGGGCCAGAGCGGTTTCTCCGGGTTCGTGATGGTCAGCTCGTGGCCGTCCACCACGATGGTGCCTTTGTCCGCGGTCCTGTTCGATTTCGCCATGCGTCCGCCTCCCGGGTGCAAGTCTTGCCGCGGCAACCCGCGCAGCACACCGGCCGATGGACGGCGCGGCGCGCCGTTTTGGGCCGCCCCTATTCCGGAAACCGGCATTCGTCCGCCGGCACGTCCACGACGCCCTGGATGCTCGGATGGCGCATCGTCCCCTGCGGCGTCCATTCGAGAAACCGCACCTTGACCGCCACTTCCGGCCGGACCCAGACGGCGCCTTCCGCGCGGGGCGGCTCGTTGGCAAAAGGCCGCCGCGGCACGGCCAGGGGGAGAAGCCGCTCGCCCAGCGTCCGCCAGTCGGCCGCCGTCAGCCTGCCGGTGCCGGCATGGCCGATATAGAGGAACCGGTCGCCGGCATACAGGCCGATTAGCAGCGAACGGACCGCGCCCGCCTTGAGCACGAGGCCCCCGACGGCGGCGACGAGGTCGCGCTGCAGCTTCACCTTCCGCCAGCGGCCGTCTTTCCCGCCCGGGACGTAGGTGCTGTCCAGATCTTTGCAGACGATGCCTTCCATGCCGAATTGTTTCATGACTTCAAGCAGGCGGTCCCCGTCGGCCACGTTGTCCACCAGTTGCACGTGTTCCCGCGGCCGGATGATCACTTCCAGCCGCCTTTGCCGCTCGCGCAGGGGCAAACCCGTCATCCATTCGCCGTTCAGATGGAGCAGGTCGAAAATCATGTACGTGACCGGTTCGCTTCTTGCCGCCCGGCGGATGGCCGGCTCGCTCCGCAGGTTGTCCCGCTTCATGACATGGTAGAAGGACGGCCGGCCGCCGCTCATGGCGATCACTTCTCCGTCCAGCACGAAGGACCCGGCGTCGCACCAGCCGGCCGGATCGGCCAGTTCCGGGTACTGGCGGGTGCGGTCGCGCAGACGGCGGTTGATGAGCCGGGTTTCGCTGCCGTCGTGGTAGACGAGCATGCGCACGCCGTCCCATTTCACCTGGGCGATCCAGCGATCGCCTTCCGGCACGCGTTCCGTCCGGACGGGTTCAAACGGGATGATCGGCTTCAGGTCCATGGAGCCGCCTGCCTTTGTCACGCGTTCGGCTGTTCCGTCGCCCGGGGCGCGGTGTCGGCGCCGTCGGCGACGGCGGCCGCCCGCCTGC
>NICF_comb_assmDRAFT_10003750_pt1 | contig 10846 bp, 10 predicted proteins | sample NewIslPassag4_SG_FD_11279 | JGI IMG/M metagenome (IMG submission 11279) | reverse complement strand
TAGTTTGACGGTTAATATTTGACGGTTTCCCTGCACACGCGTTCAGGGTTTGAGTGTCCGATCGTTCAGGGTTTGGTGTCCCAGCGTTCAGGGTTTGGGGACTGCAAACCCTGTCCGAGTGTTCAGGGTTTGGAGAGGTAAACGCTGCACAGGCGTTCAGGGTTTGCACGAACACATCGACCAGGCTATTGCCCATGGCTTCCGCCAAGCCCTGTCCCCGGAGGCTCCTCTGTAAGCACGTAGCAGGTAACTTGTGGCGTGCCTGCCAAGGAGCACGGGGATTCATGTGCAAGGAGACCAAATATTTCTAGAATTCACCCTTGGCAAAAATTTAGAACATATGCTAGACTATGCTCACACCTGGAGTGTCCGCCCCCACTCCCGGGTGTGATGCAGGTTGCAAGGGTACTGCCCGGAACTGCCTTGCTGTCTGTGGATGGCCTGCTTGTGGCCCCAGAGGTGCCGTCCGCAGGGTGAGTTGCAGCCTGGGTAGCGAGCTCCGACCTCGGGCCAATGAAGCCGGCTCCGTTGGCGAGGTCGGCAGTCCAGTTGTGCCTTTGGGGGGCTGACTGATACCAAACGGGGTATCTAAAATTAAACCCCAGGTATAATGCGGAGTTAGCAAGTATTGTCCCCACACGCGTGGGGGTGAACCGTGAGCGTGACCATGAGAGGCAGCCCAGCCTTAATTGTCCCCACACGCGTGGGGGTGAACCGGTGTACGACGCCGAGTACGTGGAGAAGCTGCGATTGTCCCCACACGCGTGGGGGTGAACCGCACTACGGTGTGTGCTACCATGCAGCCTGGGCATCGTCCCCACACGCGTGGGGGTGAACCGGCCATCACCGAGCATGCCCGCTCCCGCGGGGAATTGTCCCCACACGCGTGGGGGTGAACCGAGCAGCAGCACATCCGTGTTGGCCAGTATGCTATTGTCCCCACACGCGTGGGGGTGAACCGATTGTGTGTGACTGATGGGTGGACCCTGTATCATTGTCCCCACACGCGTGGGGGTGAACCGACATGCGCACCCGTTTTTCTGGGGAGTTGGAAATTGTCCCCACACGCGTGGGGGTGAACCTGCGGGTCCTCACAGAGGCTGGTCACCGTCCATATTGTCCCCACACGCGTGGGGGTGAACCGCTCCGCGATGGTTCGGGCAATGTGCCCCTTGCATTGTCCCCACACGCGTGGGGGTGAACCGCGATGAAAGGGGTGTTTGTCTGGTGTGGTTGATGCGGCGCCTGGTTGATGGGTGGAGAGCTGCATCAACTGGCTATCAGTGGTGGGGTTGGGCTTGCCAGGCTGGATTCCTGCGGTTGTTGCTATGCTGATACGCTGATACGGGTGCTTTGGCCTAGGAGGCCAACGCGCTATCCGCGGCATGCACCATTCTTCCAGAACAGCTGTTGACCGTGATGTGCCCAACAGGGCGTTGGTTAACATGCCGCTTTGCTCCGGGGACGATGGCCTCGGTGAGTCGGGGCTTACATCTCCCGGTTGCTGGGTAGATGATTAGTCTCCTCGTGAGCATCCGACAGTACGGTCTCAGCGTAGGCCTTGCCAGCTGCCTGGCGCAATCGCAGCTGTAGATCAAGCGCCCAGCCTATGAACTCCGGGCCATTCCCCAGCTTTTGCCTGGCTTCCTCGATTAACGCGTCCGCTTTGCGCATCATCTGCTTGCGTCCGTCTGAGGGCCACATATCCTTGCCTCCTTACTACAAGATGATCGTAGCAGCTGCTGGTTCAGGTTGCCATCTGGGAGCCGGGTTACTATCTCCGGATGCTCGGATGGGCCCTCTGGGTGCCCAGTGTTCAGCAAGGCTGGGCAGGGTGGGCCGATCCACTCCCTGTGCACCATATCTCGGGGCAGGTAGATTTGGGCTCCTGTGCTCTTATGGTCCTGCGGGAGTCTCCTGGGGAATCGCACCTGGATGGCATCTTCTTCAGCCCGGAAGATTTCTCGGCGCTGTGCTGAAGTGCCTGCAGCTCGTGCCAGGGGTGTAGTTGGTCAGTCGCTCCCCTGGCTCCTGAGAACGTGCGTCGGTGGATGTGGCAGGTCGATGTTCAGGCCAATCTACAGCGGCACTACTCCAGTACCACCACAGTCGGGGCATTCCATCTGCAACAGGCCAACTATGCTTGTCCCCTGGCCCTGGCAGTTGGGGCAGGTTGTCCATCCGACGGGTTGCCCCTGCAGGCGTCCTTTACCCTCGCACTCCGGGCAGGTGATGTTATCTATGAGTCCGCTGCCCCAGCAGAAGGGACAGGCATACAGCATTCCTTCACCGATCTCGTATGTGTAGCCTTCCACGACTTTCTCCAAGCCTCTTCTATGCGTGTGCTGCAATGCAGCAACAAGTATTGACTATAATTTACATCTTTGCAGTTGATTGTGCAACTATTTTGAATAGTTACTGCACATATTATGCCAAGGTCTAAGCGCCTCTCCACAGTGCGTAAGCGATATAGGCCGCGTAGAACAGCAGCAGCAGGGCACCTTCCACGCGTCCCAGACGCTCTCGCAGTATCATGACCGTCACCGCTATCGAAACCCCGAGCAGCAACCACATGTCTATGCCGATCGATGAACCACCCGCTCCCCCCAGGATGGCTGACAATCCCAGCAGCAACGTCAGGACGAATATGTTGGAGCCAGTGGCATTAGCCAGCACCACTCCGGAGCTACCCTTCATGCCTCCCACCAGGCTGATGGCTTTGTCCGGGAGCGTCGTGCCTATGGCGACGATGGTGGCACCTATGGCGTATTCAGAGACTCCCAGCCTTCGTGCGATCTCCGCAGATCCCCTTACTACCAGCTCTGCACCCAGAGCCAGTACCAGGAGCGAGGCCAGGATAATCGCCAGCATAACAACGGCGCTGCCTTTCTCTGGGTCCCCCTCGGCTACCGGGGCGGGCAGCAAGCCGCGGGCGATCACAATCAGCAGGGAGCTCCAGTACACCACAAAGGCTGCGACCAGCAGCCATCCTTCTCCCGTGTTCATCCCCTTCCAGAGGACTCCAGTAGCCAGCGCCGTTGCGATCAGCATTACTACCGAGTAGATTTTTGCAGCTCTGTCGGGAATCAGCTTCCTGGACCATAACATTCCCAACGGCAGCGACCCTGCAAGGTTAGCTATACAGGAGCCGATGATGTTGCCGATGCCTATCTCTATATGACCCGTCAGGGCTGCGACCACCACGACCACCAGCTCCTCCCACTCGCCTCCGACAGTGAGCAGCCCTACCACGGCTTCCGAAGTGCGCAACCTTGCAGCCAGGGCCTGCACAGCATCTGTCAGCTTATCGGCGCCTGCCTCCAGGAGGACCATGCCCGCAATGACAGCCAGTACAGCCAGCAGAAGTTCCATGTCCCCTCCAGAACCTGTATTCCTCGTATATTATGCCTGCCGGCGATCAAAACCTGACCAAAAGGTCAGGCCAAGACTGACCCTTTGGTCAGGGACTTATTCCCACCCTGGTGTTACACTGGGTCAGGTGCAGACGGGGCCTTGGACTCCCCCACATAAGGAGTATCACCCATGCAGGAAATGCACCCCTACGAGAGCAAACACTGGCTTGCGAAGCACATCAAGCGCTTTGCTGTCCTTGGCACCTGTCTGATGCCCCTACTCCTCCTGCTGGCGGGCTGCACCACGATGGCACAGGGCGGCCCGCCCCTCACTCCTGCTTCCGAAGATATATCTGTAAGTGGAGCCTGGGTACGAGTTGTGCCGGGCGGTACGGGCTCGGCCTACATGACGATCACCAACAACGGTGGGGCGGAGGATGCCCTGATCGGGGTCTCTACGGATATCGCTTCCAGCGCGATGATCCACCGCACCGAGGTCAAGGGAGGTGTAGCATCTATGACCATGGTTGATCGTCTGCCGATTCCAGCCCATGGCAAGGTGGAGCTCTCACCCGGAGGGTATCATATCATGCTCGAAGGGTTAAGGCAGCAGCTCTCTCCTGGAGATGAAGTGGTATTGCGTCTGCGCTTTGAACGTGCAGGGGAAGTCATGGTGCGTGCCGAGGTGCGCAGGCAGTAGCTATCTTCGAGCAGGCCAGGCATGTTTGTAAGTGGTATAGTTACAAGGGAGTCCCCTCAGGTAACGCACAGGCTTCCCACCGAGTTCGTAGCAGGCTAGTAAAGGAGTATGCCCTTGCGTGTTCCCAGGATAATGTGGGTAGGCATCGCGATAGTGGCCCTCATGTGGGCAGGGCTGATAGCGTTGCTGGTTGCACAGAGGATGCAGGGCAGCACAGGCCCGACTGGCAGCCAGCTGGCTGATATCCGTGCCGGCACTATTGGCCCCAATGGCGAGGGGACCAGGATAGATCCTCCTGCACCTCTGAAGGACTTTACTCTGCCATCGAGCAATGGTGGAGAGCTCTCTCTGCACGATCTGCGTGGGAAGTACGTGCTCCTGTTCTTTGGGTATACCCACTGTCCGGACCTGTGTCCTACTACCCTGGCACAGTTTAGTCAGATCAAGCAGCAGCTGGGCAGCAAGGCAAAAGATGTGAGCTTTGTGTTTGTCAGCGTCGATCCCGACCGTGATACTCCTGCTGTGCTGCGCAGGTATGTGAGGTCTTTTGACCCCTCGTTCATAGGGCTCTCTGGGGACCACAAGGTACTTGATGCCATCAAAAGCGACTACGGTCTCTACTACCAGCTCAACAAGGACGAGGGCGCTAACTACACCGTCAATCACAGCTCGAGCATCTACCTGATAGACCCAGATGGGCGCCTGATCATGGTCTACAGCTATGGTACTAATACGGAGGTGATAACTCGTGACCTGGAACGCATGCTCAGCTAAAGTAGCCAGAATCATATCTGTGGGGGTGCTCTCGCTGCTGCTGGCCGCCTGTGGTGGTGGCGGTGGCGTGGCTACATTAGCGCCCTCCCCCTCTCCCACTCCGCAGGCGTCTGCTGGGCAGGCAAGCCCCACACCTGTTCCTACCGCGTCTGTATCATCTCCCACGCCGGTGGCGTCCAGCGGGCAGGCAAGTCCCACTCCCGCCTCCAGCGCGGCGCTCATTGCCGAAGGAGAGAAGCTGGCGCGCAGTGCTGGATGCCTTTCATGCCATACCACTAACGGCAGGCCGCTTACTGGGCCCACCTGGAAGGGTCTCTATGGGAAGACTGTGGAGCTGGCGAACGGGCAGAAGGTGAAGGCCGACGACAATTATATACGCCAGTCCATCCTCGAGCCACAGTCGCAGGTCGTCAAGGGCTATAACCCCATAATGCCGTCCTACCAGGGCAGGCTGAGCGATGATCAGATCAAGGCGATCATCGCCTATATCAAGAGCCTGAAGTAGCTGTATCACGGGCGATCTCAGCCAGCTTCGGGGACTCTCTCAGCGGCTTATAGAGCAGGGCCGCTATCGCGGCCACTGCCTGAGGGATTGTAGACAGCAGGATGGTCCATGTTGGGCCCAGGGCTCCCAGCATCCATCCTGTTATCGCCACTGATACCGGCTGCAGACCGATAGTCAGCATCCGCCACACAGAGTTCACCCGTCCACGAAAAGCATCGGGCACGACGGTCATCCTGTAGCTGCCCTCCGTGACGTACAACATGGGAACCAACACCCAGCCTACTATGTTCACCACCCCCAGCACCCACAGGTTAGGAGCGAAGGCGTAGGGAGGCCATGTAAGCACCCATACCCAGATCACTCCCAGCAGCATGGTGCCGAAGCGCAACCTGGCGTGTAACCAGGGGGTCACGAGCGCACCCAATATTCCTCCCACACCTCCAGTGGCGAACAACACCCCCATTTGGAAAGGTGTAGCCCCCAGCTCCTGTGCGAGCACCACCATGATCAGGGTGTAGCCGTAGCTGCAGAGGTCGATCGTGCCTACCACTCCCAGCAGGAAGCGCAGCATCGGCTCCTTCCACAGCCAGTGGATGCCATCGCGCACGTCATGCCAGATCTTCTTCCCCGAAGGGGCGTGTGCTTGTCCCTGCAGGTGCCTGCGCACACCCATCAGCATGGCTCCGGATACGACGTAGGAGACTGCATCTACCAGGAAGGGTAATCCCCTCCCGAGGGTGTACAGCAGGCCTCCAATGAGGGGCCCTACCATCTGGGAGGCTTGATCGGTCGTCGAGGCAGCCGAGAGCGCCTGCGAGAGCTGCCTGCGATCCACCACATGGGGCAGCGCCGAGCTGTGTGCCAGGCTGAAGAACGTTGAGAGCGCACCGTCGATCATGGCTACCACTGCCAGGTGCTGCCAGCTCAGGCTTCCAATGGTAAATGCCAGTGGTATGCTGCCCAGAGCTACTGCTCTTCCAAGATCACACAGGAGCATGATCCTGCGCCTGTCCCACCGATCCACCAGGGCGCCGGCTGGCAGAGTGACCAGCAGGTACGGCAGAGTGCCCAGAGCGCTCACCAGACCAGCTTGTGCCGGCGAGCCCGTGACCGCGAGCACAAGGAGGGGGAAGGCGAACTGCGAGACACGTGAGCCCAGCATCGATACGCTCTGGCCGATCCAAAGCAGCAGGAAATCCCGATTACGCCATATGCTACCAACCACAGTATTACCAGACACAGCCATGCAGGAAGATACCTCCATACAACTTCTGATAAGGGGAGCCTTATGGCGCCCAGCCGCTGCGGCACTCTCTTGCCTGCGGGCCGAAGTCATGCGGAGGCCATTAGCAGGTATTACAGATACGGGGACATCTGGAAGCACCACGAAGTACGCCGAGACGAGTGCTGGCGTCTTTCGAATGTGCGCCTTTGACCACCGCCGCGCAGGCCAGGCGCCCGAACCTACGCGGCAGAGTCAGCAGCCTGGATGAAGACAGGTCCAAGTTCGCAGAGATGCATGCGCTCATTATAGTGATAGCCCGTTCCTAAAAGCAAACCAGCTTCCCATAGCCATACATGACTTTTGTCCTATTGCCTGTGCATGAACGCTACATTACCCTGTAAAGTGTAACATTTACGTATTTTTTACACTTTTGGGCCTACACATGCCTGAAAGCTATTGCTGTCTGGAATGGAGGGATGTCTGCTTATGATGAGGGATAAATGCTTGTCGTGCAGGAGAGTGCTTAGAGGTGTTTATCACCACAGCCACCTCAAGCGCGTGCACCTGCTGTGGTTGCCGGCACTGCTGCTGGCTGTGCTCCTGGTATTCGGGGTGCGCTCATCAGCCAGTGCGGCGGGCGACTCGCAGTCTCAGGCTGCCGCCACCGCTCAGCGCCTGATATCAAAGATCTCTGACAAGGTCGGTGGGGCATCCGTCGGCACCCCGCAGCTGGTTTACAACCCCGATGGACGTACGCCCGCCTACTATGTGGTCCCTATAGTTCGCGGTGGAGACGTAGTGGGTCTAATAGGTGTCTCGCCCGACGGTGGCAAGTGGCAGTGGTACACCACCAATTACGCTCCTACGGGCTTCCCGCAGACCAGCAGATCGCGCGCTGCGGCGATGCTGGGCACCTCTGCAGCTTCACTGAAGCTGGTAGCTGGCAGGGACAACCGACTCTACTGGCAGTCTCCTGACGGCAGAGCTCTGGATGTCGACAGGCCATCCAGGCAGGGTACATCCGTAACTCTGCAGGCACAGGGGGCTGGAGCGACCTATGATGCCAGGCCCGGCAAGTACTCTGAACTGGAAGTACAGAAGGCCAAGCGCAGGGCTACGCTCTCCCCTCAGAGCACCGAGGCCGATACAGGGAGCGGTACCCTCCCCACAAGGTATAACCTGGATGTCCCACATTACTACCAGAAGACCGACTACTATTGTGGGCCAGCATCCCTCGAGATGATCTTTGACCTGTACGGACCTGATATCAGCCAGTACGATATTGCTGATGCCATGCCTGCCAAGAACTGGGGGAGCTGGAGCGGGGCTTACTCTGATGATCTGGTTAGGGCGGCTCGCTTCAGCTACATCAGCAAAGCAGTGCTGGATCCCAATCTGCAGGGTTACAAGCAGCGCCGGCTGGGATACGCCGCCATACAATACTTCTGGTCTTACTATGGCACCAGCGATCCTGACTACCCCAACCGCTACCGTGACCTCAAGAGACTGATAGTAGCAGGCTACCCAGTCGTGGTCCTCACCTGGTATGACAGTCGGCACATCACCGGCCACTTCAGAGTGGTCAAAGGCTACGACGACTCGACCGATGAGTTCATAGTGCATGATCCCTGGTACACAGCCCCATACTATGGCCCGGACGTGCACTTCAACCAGGAGTTCTTTGTAGATAACCTCTGGACCAAGTTCAAGAGGTGGGCAGCCCTTATCACCCCATGGCAGGTGAGCGTCTCAGCTCCACGGACTGTGCAGGGTGGCAGCACTTTCAAGGTAACCGCCACAATAACCTACCCAGCCATAACACCGCTTACTGGCTGGGCACAGGTGAGCAACAGCGTTGCGACGATCCTGCTCCCCAGTGGATTTACTACCGATGATGTTACCCAGGGCTTGCCCCAGGTTACCTACAGCGGTACCTCGCAAACTGTTACCTGGACCGTCACCGCTCCGGAAGATTTTGAAGGCCAGGCCAACATCCGGGTGACCGCCAAGGGGCTCATATCCAGCTCCAGCACGTCTTACTCCTCGTACAGTGACTGGATAGGCGGCATGGGCAGCGACACCATATATGTGAACCAGCCGCCTGCGAGCGTGTCTGTGTCGCCTTCCAGCCTCAGATCCGGTCCAAACCAGTATCAGAAGATACAGGCTACCTACTCTGACCCGGGTGGGGCTGGCACCATATCGCGCGCCATGATCCGCGTCAGCGACCCCGACAATCCATCCAACGACCTTCTGGCAGCCTATGACACTGCCACTGGAAAGATCTACCTGCTGTCATCGGATGGCTCCTCGACCCTGTCGACGGCATCTGTGGGCTCCAGCTATACGCTGCAGAGTTCTTATGGCTCGGTGGATCCCAGTAAGACCACAGTCAGCACCTCAGGCAACCAGATGGTCATCACGTGGGCGGTCTCAAGGCCAACTTCGGCTAGCGGCTCCACAAATGTTGTCTACCTGCAGGCAAAAGATAAGTACGGAGCCTCCAGCGGGTGGCAAAAGGAAGGCAGCTGGGTGCTCAACAGTCCAGCTACCGCGGATGCAGTGGCTGACGCGGGAGCGGTCGTATCCCCGGGCAGGACGGTACAGATCCGTGCCACTTACAGCGACCCCGACGGTGCCAGCAACATACGTACCGCACAGCTGCTCATCAATACCCAGCTTACGGGCAACGGCAGCGTCTGGGTAAGATACGACACCGCCCAGAACGCAATGTATATCCGTAGCGGGGACAACACCTACTGGGCTGGACCCGTCACGCCTGGCAGCAGCCAATCCCAGAGCAATGGTCGAGCAACGCTTCTGGGGGCAAGCAGTGCTGTCTCGAGAAGTGGCAACACACTATCCATCACCTGGGGCCTCAAATTCGACCAGAGCTTCAGCGGCAGGCAATACAGCATCTACAGCGTTGCGGCCGACAATTACACCCCAGATAGTGCCCTTCCATGGCTAAAGTTCGGTACGTATACGGTAGATGCCCCTCCAGCAGTAGGAAACGTCACTCCTGGGAGTGGTATCTCCAGCCCCGGCAACACGGTTTACTACACCGCCAGCTACAGCGATCCCGATGGGGCCAGCAACATAGCCGACGCCAGGCTGCTCATAGGCACGAGCACGAGCGATACGCGGGCGGTACAGCTCAGATACGATGCTAACGGCAACAGGCTGTACCTGAAGGACGACAACTCCTCTGCATGGCTTGGTGGAGTATCTCCCGGCTCCTCCTCATCCGTGTCGAACGGCCTTGCAACGCTGTTCCCCAACCTGACGACTGTCTCCCGCAGCGGCAACACCCTTACCATCAAGTGGGCAATCAGCTACGGGACCGCACTCAGCGGCAGACAATACAATACCTACCTGATGGTACGAGATGACTTTGCACGTGCAAAGTCATGGCAGCGCGAGGGAACATGGATCGTCGACAGGTCGCCCTATGTCGGCACTACATCGCCCAGGAACTCAGGCACGAGCAGCAGGTCCTGGGTAGTCTTCAAGACTACCTGGTATGACCCAGACGGGGCAAGCAACATTCGGCGTGTCACATTCTATATCAACTCCAGCCCTTCGGGGTATAAAGGGCTCATGGCCAAGTATGAAGCCAACTCTAACAAGCTGTGGCTCAAGAGCGCGGACAACTCCACATGGCTTGGTGGCGTAGCTCCCGGAGCTCCCGACCGCATACGCAATGGATACGTAAGCATAGATCCACCTCGAATCAAAGTTTCCAGCAGCGGGACACAGATGACGATCACGTGGTACGTTTTCTTCACACGCCAGATAGCCGGCAGGAACATGAATATCTATATGTCGATCGTAGACGATTTTGGACGCGCCCAGTCGCCGGTGAAGATAGGCACCTGGTACGTAAGATAGTAAGACGCCTGGGCCCGCCTGGGCAGCGCAAACTCAGCGCCCGCTCAGGCAGGCCACCCCCCACTGGGTGGAGCTCTTCATGGAGAGTATGGAGAGTGGTCTCCCCGAGCCCCTGGGGGAGTGCCCCCTCCCCCTGCCCCCCTACCCCCTCCGGGGGACTGCCCCAGGCGGGGTGCCTCTCATGGAGGGGACTCCCCACACCACTCCCCTGTGGATCACCCAGAGCTGGGTGTGCTGGGGATTCATGAGAGGGGAGCCTCTCAAGCACTTCTCTGTGGATCTTCCACCACTGAGTGGTAAGGGGGATTCATGGAGAGGAGGGGGACGGGAGTCGCCGCCCCTCCTGGGTCCCCGGACGATCATGGATCGTCTGGGGTTCTCCTCCTCTCCATGGCCTC
>NICF_comb_assmDRAFT_10003739_pt1 | contig 10865 bp, 11 predicted proteins | sample NewIslPassag4_SG_FD_11279 | JGI IMG/M metagenome (IMG submission 11279) | reverse complement strand
TTTTCCCTTAGCATGTCCGTTTGACTGCCGGCTCATCACGGCGACAGAGGAATCGACAATACGTCACCTGCTTTCAACTTGGCCTCCGGACTAATCCCATTGTATCTCGCAATCCGGGAGACCCCTCCGTTGTTTCCATAGTAGAGTCGGGACAGCATGAACAGCGTCTCCCCCTTTTGAACGACGTGGTGCTTTACCTTAGGCTTAGGCGCCGGCTTGGCGGCTTGGACTTTACCGGAAGACGAAGTATGCCCGAAGGAGGCAGGAGTGGTGGCGTTTGTCTGTTCTGTGGCAGGCTTTTCTGACGCCGTTCCCGCGACAGCATTCGCTTTTGTCTGCGCCGATTCATTAGGCAGCGATCCGCTGCTTGGGTTGTTCACGATGGCCGCTGCCTGTCCTCCCTCACCGCCACTGACAGCGGCCGAACCGACGGGGGGAGCAGACGGAGCCGAGCCGTCCGCTTGGGCGATAGCAGACGTCTGTCCGGCTGCGGCTTGCTCCGCTCGTGCTGTCTCATTACCTGGGGGATTCGACGACGTTTGATGGGCCTGGTACAGTTCTGCGGCCACCAGCACGAGAAACAGCGAGCCGAAAATGGCCAGGCCGGAACTGAGAACAGCTTTGTATGAGAGCCGCCCCCTTTTGTGGCGCAACCGCCGCGGAGGCAGTTCGTGCACGTCCGATTCCGGACTCACCCGGAACGTTTCCGGCATCCGTTTGCTTCTGCCCTTTGTCACTCCTGATTCCTCCTCTCGCTTGCACATCCGTATTGAATGTAGAGAGCCAGCAGCAAATCGATCGCCATGTGGGCCAGTATCGGTGTGACGAGCTGCCCGCCCGATTCAAACAGCCAGCCCAAAAGCCAGCTGGTGCCATAGACGCTTGCGACAAGCAGCGGCTTTTGCAGGTACCGGACGTGAACCAGGGTAAAGACCAGACTTGTCCATCCATTGCCGATCAGCGGCAGAAGCACACCGCGAAACAGCCATTCTTCCCCGATTCCGATCACTGCGCACAGCAAAGCGGTGGTCCCAAAAGGCAGACCGCGAAAAATTCGTTCATTAATGTCGCCGTCATCCTGCCATCGTCGCGGCAGATACCGGTCCATCAGGATGCTGGCCAGAACGACCGCAAGCGCGACGGCTCCTGCACGCGCCAGTTCCGGCAGGGTCGGCAGCGCAAACAGCAGCAGGGTACCTTTCCAACCGTGCACCCATAAGCTGCCGATTGCAGCCACCGCCAGCACGATGAACTGGGTCAGCCACAAATTGAGCCTCAGAGCGGCCGGATCGAATTCTTCCCATCGACGCTTCACGGCCCCTTCCCTCCCTTACGATTCGGCAGCAGCCGGGCCAATGCCTCCCGCAAATTCCAGATCGTTTCTCTCTGAGGAGGACGAGCCAAGTGCGTCTCCTCCAGATAGGGGGACAGCTCCAGGCCGCAGCGGGAGCAGCAAGCCAGCGAATAGGATTGGTCATCCTCACCAAAGTACCGGTTCAACTCGCGGCGCAAACAGCCGCTACCCTCCAGCCAGCGCAGCATGTCCGACAGCTTTTGCCGCTTTTGCCGCCTGCTCCATTCCGTGGCCTGCCAAACCCGCTGCACGTGGTTTTGGAGCGCTTCACCGTCCGACGGCACATCGGACAAGGTGTAGTGGTACTGTTCGCGCGTGACCGCCACTTCCCTCAACAGGCCGCTCTGTTCAGCGTAAAAGAACAGCAGCCGGGCCATGTCTGCGTCGATCTCCGCCGCGGTGAGCACCTCTGCAGGCAGTGAACCCTCCCTGTTCAGCAGGCGAAGAAAGCGGGCCACCTCTTCTGCAGTCGGGTACTCGTTTTCCAGCATGTGCGCGTGAATGTGCAAATCATCCGCCACGTAATACAGCGCAGCATAACCGGGTGCCCCGTCCCTGCCGATCCGTCCGATTTCCTGGGCGTAGGCTTCCAGGCTGGCGGGAAAGTGGTAGTGAATCACGTAGCGGATGTCGGCCTTGTCGATTCCCATGCCAAATGCGTTGGTCGCCACGATCACTTCCAGCTCTCCGCGCAAAAACTGCGTCTGTACCAGCATCCGTTCCATGCTGTTCATGCCGCCGTGATATGCGTGAACCCGTTTTTTTCCGTCCAACTGGTAAGCGGCGACGAGCGTCTCCACAGCCTGCCGTGTGCTGCAGTAGACAATCCCCGGCCCGCGCAGGCGGTCCATCGCGGCCATCACCTGTTCCCGGCGCTCGGCTTCGCTGGCTGCGGCGATCACGTCGATCGCGATATTGGCTCGATTGAGCGGAAGCGCCACCACGTCCTCCGGTTCAATCTTCAACAAGCGGCATATCTCTTCTCTCACCGCTGTCGTGGCGGTGGCGGTTACAGCCAGTACCGGCGGACCGCCGAGCTTCTCTATCACGTCCGGCAGCCGCAGATAGTCCGTGCGGAAATCATGCCCCCACTGGGAGATGCAGTGGGCTTCGTCGACGGCAACCATCGAAACACCTGCGCTGCGCAGCGTCTCCTGCACGATCGGCTGCTGCAGCTTTTCCGGAGACACATAGAGCAGTTTGCAGGCGCCGCTTCTGATGTCGCGCATGATTTGCCGGGAATCTGCCGGGTCCAGGGTGCTGTTCAGGTAGGCAGCGGGAATTTTCCGCCTGGCGCGAAGCTGCTGCACCTGGTCCACCATCAAGGAAATCAACGGAGAGACCACGACGACCACTCCTGGCAAGAGAAGCGCGGGCAGTTGGTACGTCAGCGACTTTCCGCCGCCGGTCGCCAACAGGCCGAGCACGTTTTTTCCCTGCAGCAGGCGAGAAATAATCTCCTGCTGGCCGGGACGAAACGTTTCATAGCCAAAGTGACGGCGCAGCGCTTGGGTCAGCAGATCACCGTTTATCACGTCGTCGTCCCTCCCTTCCGCCGCGCCAGCGCCAAACGGATTTGCAGATAGGATACGTCTGGCCCCAGGTGGTCCTTCACGACGCGCAGCCGGTTCGTGCCCAACTGTTCACTAGCCTGCACGATCCTCTCTGCCAACGCGGGCGAGAGAAAGCGCGAGCAGTCCCACTCCGGGCAGCGCAGGGCGATTTCCGCCAGGTGATCCTCCACCGTGCTGGGTTTGATTCTTCGTCTCTGGGCGATCTCCGCGACCGAGAAGCCTTGTCGCAGGAGCGCGTACGTCTGCTCGGCGCTATCGCTCAGCCGCCGTTCCCCGCTGCCGGACGGACCGGCTAGCTCGGCCAGCAGCGGAAACCGTCCGCTCTCGCTTCGCAGCGCATCCAACGCCCGCGCCAGCCCGTATCGAAATTGCAGCTGTATGTACGAAGGGGCTTCCCGCCTGTCCAGCGCCAGTTGGGTCAAGGTTTGCCCCGATTGGGCCGCACCGGAAAAGCGGGCGACGACCACTTCCTGGACAGAGGCGGGAAGCGGTTCCAGCAGGCGGTACAGCTCGTCCGCCAGATGTTCCTGCCAGCGTTCCCGCTGCTCCGGTCTTCCCAGACGCTGCTTCACCCACTGCTGCACCTGCTTGTCCTGTACGACAGGCTGAAAGGACAAGTCGTTTGCCAGCAGGTGGGAGACGGTCTGGACGAGCAGGTGCAGGCGGCGCCAAAAGAGGTCCAGCGGCTCAGCCACCTCGGTCCCGGCAAACGGCTGGAACCAGAATCCCAGCTGATACCTCTCCCGTCCGGCTGCGGCGCAGGTCTCCCCCGCTTCCGTCAGTTCATAGGACGGCTTGCGTCCTTCCCCCGGCGGGCTCACCAGGCGGATCAATCCCTGCTGCATGAGTGCGTCGACAATTTTCTCCCAATCCTCTTTCAAAAGGCGGGGAATCATCCGATAATACGGATAAAGGGCGAACAAATGCACATCCTGCAGCGTCTGGTTGGTCTTGCGGCCGCGCAGAATGTAATACAGCGCCTGGATGGTCCGTTCTCCCGCCAGCGGACGCAATCCGTTGAGGGTGACAGCCTGCATGAAATCATGCTCCAGTTCGGCTAAGGTAGGACTGCTCATGGGTACTCGATTTTTCACTCCCCACATACTACACACTTACTATCGTACAAAAGGATACTGGAGGATCGTATGAACAAACGTTTAACCAAATCTGAATTTCTCGTTGCGTACATGATCATCATAACACTTGCCTGCTTTGTTGGCGGATTTTTTTTCGGCGCCCGGTACATGAAAGCTGCGATGGAGGAACAGCAAGCGGCAGCTTCCCAGACAGAGAAGCAAATGCTGGAGCAGGAAAAGCTGCTGCGGGAACAAAAACTGTACAGTGAACAGGACTTTATCCGTTTTCATTACGCCGTGTACGCTCCGCTGCTGGAACTGAAGCAAGCCCACTTTGACAAGATGGCAGACTGGAGCCGCATGGACACACAGCAGCGGACCGATTCGCTCAACCAACTGGTGAAGGCAGCCAAAGAGACGATCAAGCAATTGGAGAAACCGGCGGCACTCACCACCGCTCCCCTGCTGAACCAGTCCCAAAGCATCTTCCTGGACAGCGTCCGGGCTTATTTGGATAGTATCGAGCAGTTGCTCTCCGATCAGAATAGTAATATACTCGAACCCGAGGAGATTGCCTCTCGCCTCACGTTGTCCCAGAACAGTTGGCTGAAGGGACAGGAACTGCTCTACCAGGCGCTGGCCTTGTGGGAGTCATCGTATGTCACCAAACAGCCAATGCCGAAAGAAGCGCCGAAGACACTCAGCATCGCCCAGTGGAAACAGTACCCGTTTCACTATCGCACGTACCTGGCCGCAACCGCGCTGACCCATCACAAACAATGGACGGCGTACAATCCGGAAGATTTGACGGCGCGGCTGGACATGCTGATGTCGTCCAACGAATGGCAGAGCCTCGGACTTCAAGACGTGAATGCAGCCCTCCGGCTGTTAACGACCGCCGACATGGTGAAAGTTGGCGATTTCAAGCAGCTTCAGCTCAAACTGTACCCGGCCGTGAAGACGCCGGAACTTCCCATATTCCGATAGGGGTCTATTTTTAGATGTGATTCATTCTTGAAATCTTTTCATACAACGAATAAAATGAGTTATGACAGTGGACGTACCATCGGGTATGGGAGGTGAAACCACGATGACCACATGGGTAGACAAAGAAACCTGTATTGCTTGCGGTGCTTGTGGCGCTACTGCTCCTGACGTCTTCGATTACGATGACGAGGGTCTGGCTTACAACAAGCTGGATGACAACACAAACACCGCTGAAATCCCGGACATCCTGCAGGACGACGTTCGCGACGCTGCAGAAGGATGCCCGACCGATTCCATTAAGGTGGAAGAATAATTTACCCACAAACAAAAAACCGCTCATGCCTCTCGAGACATGGGGGGTTTTTTCATTTCTTTCTTTTGCTGCCGGTTCCTGCTATAATGTGGACAGTCCGTACATAATCATCTTTTTGTGAGGAGGAGCAAAGATGTCTTTCGAAAACAAAGTCGTTGACGCGTTTATCGAAATTCCCGCGGGCAGCCAAAACAAATACGAGTATGACAAGGAAGCCGGCGTATTCCGCCTGGACCGCGTCCTCTACTCGCCGATGCACTATCCGACCGAATACGGATACCTGGACAAAACGCTGGCGCTGGACGGCGATCCGCTGGATATCCTCGTGCTGACCACGTTCCCGACCTTCCCGGGCTGCGTGATCAAATCCCGCGTAATCGGTGTGCTGATCATGTCTGACGACAAAGGGCAGGACGAAAAACTGCTCGGCGTTCCGGTGGACGATCCGCGCTTCGACCATGTGAAGTCCCTGGACGACGTGCCGCCACATGTGCTGAAGGAGATCTCCCACTTCTTCGAGCGCTACAAAGACCTGGAGAACAAAACCACCAAGATCGAGGGTTGGGAAGGCCCCGAAAAGGCAGCAGCCCTGATCGACGAGTGCCTGGCTCGCTACGCCGCCAACAACTGATCGCGTGGGGCCGATCTTCGATGAGCCCTGTGTCTTGCACCGAGACACAGGGCTTTTGCATACATCAGCTCCCGCTGCACGGAAAAACCGAACATTCCAACTGGAAATTTTCCATTTTTTATAAAACCAATTGGATAACGTTCGGTTTTTAACCCCAAAATACACCTTCCATCAGTGAAAACGCTACTATTTTACGAACAAAAAATCTAATTTGTTAAGTAATGTTCTTTTTTTGCTTGACGTCTGCAAACCCTCGTGATATTGTAAATTACAAATCTGAAACAGCTTCAATACTTCAACAACGATGACGAAGAGATGCCTGGCACGGGAAACCCTCAGAGAGCCGATGGTCGCTGCGAATCGGTGGTTCCCACCAAGGATGAGCACTTCCGAGTTGTTGCGCTGAACCGATGTCCCGGGCATCCAGTAGGCGCGAACGGTTGATCCGTTATCTCACAGGTCTCGTACCTGGCAAGGTTCTTCTTTGCGAGAAGAAGAACGAATGAGGGTGGCACCGCGAAGCAAGCCTCTCGTCCCTCACTGTTCCGCGAACAGGAGCAGTGTGGGAACGGGAGGTTTTTTTATATGCACTTGTCAAGGAGGAGAGAAATCCATGTTTGCAGACAAAATGATCCTGCGCATACCAGGACCTACCCCCATCCCCCCTCGCGTCCAGCAGGCGATGAACCAGCCGATGATCGGCCATCGCAGCGGACAGTTTTCCGAGCTGTTCGCCCGCACTGCCAAACGGTTGAAGCCGTACTTCGGCACGAGCCAGGACGTGTTCATCCTCGCTGGCAGCGGCACCAGCGCATTGGAGATGAGCGTGGTCAACACGCTGCAGCCGGGCGAAGAGGCGGTGATTCTGGTAAGCGGCGCGTTTGGCGAACGGTTTGCCAAAATCTGCGAACGCTACGGCGTCATTGCCCACCGCCTGGAAGTTCCCTGGGGAAAGGCGGTCACTCCGGATCTGCTTCAGGCGTTTCTGTCTGACAAGCCGCAGGTAAAAGCCGTATTCGCCACTTACTGCGAAACGTCGACCGGCGTGCTCAACCCGATTCGCGAACTGGCACAGGTGGTGCGCCAGCATTCGGACGCCCTGTTCATCGTGGATGCGGTAAGCTGTCTGGGCGCGGTCGCCTGCGAGATGGACGCCTGGGGCGTGGACATCGTCGTAACCGGTTCGCAAAAGGCGTTTATGCTTCCGACCGGATTGGCCTTCCTGGCCGCGAGCGAACGAGCCTGGCAGGTGATTGACCAGAAGAAGCCGCTGGCCTTTTACCTCGACTTGAAGGCCTACCGCAAAAGCCTGGCCGAAAACACGACGCCTTACACGCCGGCCGTGTCGCTGGTATTCGGTCTGGACGAAGTCTGCTCCATGCTGGAGGAAGAGGGACTGCCGGCCATCATCAAGCGGCATGAACTGATGCGCGACATGACCCGCGCCGCAATGCGCGCGCTGAACGTGCCGCTGATGGCCGAGGACGCCTACGCTTCGCCGACGGTCACCTCGTGCGATCCCCAAGGGGCATTCGACGCAGAGGAGCTGCGAAAAGTACTCCGCACCCGCCACAACGTTGTTATCGCCGGCGGCCAGCAGCACCTCAAGGGCAAGATTTTCCGCATCGGCCACATGGGCTACTGCGAACCGCTCGACGTGCTGCAGGTGATTGCCGCCCTCGAACTGTCGCTCCGTCAAATTGGTGCTCCCGTTGAGCTGGGAGCAGGTGTCAAAGCTGCACAGGAGGTGCTTTTTGCTCATGTATAAAATCCTGATTACCGACCCGCTTAGCGAACACGGCATTCAGCAACTGCTTGACGCCCCCGACGTGGAAGTGGTGCGTCAAACCAACCTCTCCCCCACCGATCTGCTTTCCGTAATCGGGGACTATGACGCCCTGCTCGTCCGCAGTCAGACGCAGGTGACCGCTGAGGTGCTGGCTGCCGGCAAGAAACTGAAAGTGGTCGGCCGCGCCGGCGTGGGCGTGGACAACATCGACATCAACGCGGCCACCGAAGCCGGGGTTGTCGTCATCAACGCTCCCGACGGCAACACGATCTCCACGGCGGAGCACTCCTTCGCCATGCTGATGGCCGTCGCTCGGAACATCCCGCAGGCACACAAAAAACTGACGGATGGAACCTGGGACCGAAAAAGCTTTCAGGGCGTAGAGCTGAACAACAAAGTGCTCGGCATCATCGGCCTGGGCCGGATCGGCACAGAGGTGGCCAAGCGAGCCAAGGCGTTCGGCATGACCGTGCTGGCCTACGATCCGTTCCTTGACGGAAGAACGGGCGAAAAAGCTGGGCGTCACCCACGCCACGATCGACGACATCTGCCGGCAGGCTGACTTCATTACCGTCCATACTCCGCTGACGAAGGAGACGCGCCATATTATCAGCTCCCGCGAGTTTATGAAGATGAAAGACGGCGTTCGCATCATCAACTGTGCCCGCGGCGGCATTATCGACGAAAAGGCGCTGTATGAAGCCATCTTGACCGGGAAAGTGGCAGGGGCTGCCCTGGACGTGTTTGAAATAGAACCGCCGGTAGACAACCCGCTGATCGGCCTGCCGCAGGTCGTGGTCACTCCCCACCTGGGCGCCTCCACACAGGAAGCACAGGAGAACGTGGCGGTTGACGTATCGGCCGAAATTCTCAAGGTGCTGCGCGGCGAGCCGTTCAAAAACGCGGTCAACCTCCCGTCCATTCCGGCGCACGTGATGGAACGCCTGCAGCCGTACTTTACCCTCGGCGAAAAGCTGGGGAACTTCCTGGCACAGGTGACGGTCGGCTCGATTCAGGAAATCGCGATCACGTACAGCGGCGAACTGGCCGATGTGGACACGGCACCGCTGACAAGAACCGTGCTGAGAGGTGTACTCTCCTTCCGCCTGGGCGAAGAAGTGAACTACGTCAATGCGCCGCTTCTGGCCAAAGTGCGCGACATTACGGTCACGGAGAAAAAATCGGCGCACAATCGCGGTTTTACCAACCTGCTGACAGTCACGTTGAAGACCACACAGCAGACGCGCACCGTCGCCGGTACCCGCCTCAACGGTTACGGAGCGCGAATTGTCAAGATCGACGACTTTGCCATCGACGTGGCTCCGGAAGGGTACCTGCTGTACATCCACCACAACGACCGTCCCGGCGTCATCGGCCGCGTCGGATCGATTCTCGGCAACAACGACGTCAACATCGCCACCATGCAGGTGGGACGGCGTGACATCGGCGGCGACGCGATCATGATGCTCTCTGTCGACAAACCGGTCTCCGCCGAACTGCTGGACAGCATGGGCGAGCTGCCGGAAGTCAAAAGCGTGACGCAGATCGAACTGTAGGCAGAAATGGTTGCCGCATGGTCTCCTGTACACGGCCTGGTCCTCATGCACCAGGCCGTTTCTTTACCTATTGAAATGCTACAGGTATAATAGTACAAGACTAGCGACTACATGAGAGGAGATCGATATGGCAAACCAGGCACTACTCGCCATCGGCATTTTTTTGGTAACGTACGCGTTTATTATCAGTGAAAAGCTTCACCGCACCATTGTCGCCATGGCCGGCGGCATCCTGATGGTCCTGTTTGGCATTGTCAACCAGGAGCAGGCAATCGAGCACATTGACTTCAACACGCTCGGTCTTTTGATCGGGATGATGATTCTCGTCGCAATTACCGCCAAGACGGGCGTCTTCAAGTACATGGCCATTCGCGCCGCGAAGTTGGCCAAGGGCAATCCCGTGCGCATTCTCGTCTACCTGAGTCTCGTCACGGCTGTGACCTCCGCTTTTCTCGACAACGTCACCACCGTGTTGTTGATCGTGCCGGTGACCTTCAGCATCGCCCGGCAGCTCCAGGTAAACCCGATGCCCTTTTTGATCAGCGAAATTATCTCGTCCAATGTGGGCGGCACGGCTACACTGATCGGGGATCCTCCCAACATCATGATTGGAAGCGCTGTCCCGGAATTGGACTTCATGTCGTTCCTGGTCAACCTGGCGCCTGTTGTCGTGATTATCATGGCCGCCACGATCGGCTGTTTTGTGCTGATCTACCGCAAGCAGCTCGTCACCTCGCCGGAACTGCAGGCCCAAATTATGAACCTGGACGAACGCGCCGAAATCACCGATGTCAAGCTGCTGAAAAAGTCGCTGGCCGTGCTGGCGTTGACGATCATCGGCTTCATACTGCACGGCGTGCTGCATCTGGAATCGGCAACCATCGCCCTGAGCGGGGCGTTCCTGCTGCTGCTGCTCACTGGTGAGCACTACCTGGAAGAGGCGCTAGGCCAGGTGGAGTGGACCACCATCTTTTTCTTTGTCGGCCTGTTCGTCCTCGTTTCCGGGCTGGTTCATACCGGCGTAATCGCCAAACTGGCAGAAGAGGCGATCAATCTGACCGGCGGCAATACGCTGCACACCTCCCTGCTGATTCTCTGGCTGAGCGCGATCGCATCCGCGTTTGTCGACAACATCCCGTTCGTTGCCACGATGATCCCGATGATCAAGGAAATGGGCACACTGGGCATCACCAATCTGGAACCGCTGTGGTGGAGCCTGGCGCTGGGCGCATGCCTGGGCGGCAACGGCACGCTGATCGGCGCCAGCGCCAACGTGATCGTGGCCGGGCTGGCTGCGAAGGAAGGCCATCACATCAGCTTTCTGGGTTTTCTGAAAGTAGCGTTTCCTCTGATGATCATGTCCATTATCCTTTCACATGTGTACGTCTATCTGCGTTATTTTGTGCTGTAGGAAACAGACTGCATGGACAGGCAGTACAAAAAAACGGCTCCCGCGGGAGCCGTTTTTGTATTGGAGAGATCCGGCCTGCCTGTCCCCCATGCCGGGGCGGCGAAACCGGTTGATGCGCTATTCGAGGATGGAGAGAACTTCGCGGACATCGTTCAGAATATAATCCGCCTGTTC
>NICF_comb_assmDRAFT_10003738_pt1 | contig 10867 bp, 10 predicted proteins | sample NewIslPassag4_SG_FD_11279 | JGI IMG/M metagenome (IMG submission 11279) | reverse complement strand
CTATTCTGTTTGGCCCGATAACGGCGGTACCATGCCGGGCGAAAGCACGTCCTTTACACCCTCGTCGATCCTATTTCGCCCCCATCAGAGACCGCCGCAACGACAGCGACCTTTGGTGGAGGCGCCGGGTACTGCCCCCGGGTCCGATGGGCTTATTACGACGGCCATTTATCGCCATAGCCGGACGAATCCGGCACGCCTAATATAGGCTGGCCATGGCTTGAAAAAAAGAACTCTTGAAAGGGTATGACTGCGATTGCTCACCGCTGCTATACGCGAGCTGCTGACAGGCCCACCAGCCTATGATGCGCGCTCTCCCTGGCGCCCGGTACCTGCCGTGGCGGCAGCCTTCACCATCATCGCCATCTCCGGTCTCCTCGCCACGGCGCTCGTGGGAACGCTGGAGTTCGCTCCGACGACCCCCTTTCCCGTACCCGATGTGATCCCAGGGGACGAAAACCGGATCTGGAGGATGGCCGCATGGCTGCTCGGCATGCAGGCGGCAACAGTTGTGCTGGTCCTGCTGGCCGCCGGCTTGTTCGGCGGAAAGACGGCTGAGGTGTTGGCCCTCAACAAATCCACGCCAGCCCGCCTGTACGTCGCCGCCATCCTCGTGATGCTGGCTGCCCAGGTGATCTACAATGCCATCGTACTCCCGTTCGCTCACCAGACGATGGTGGAGGACGTGCAGCCGCTCATCGAGCCGCTGCAGTCCGACGCGTTCTGGCTGTTCGGCCTCGCCATTGTGGTCGGCGCACCGCTGTCTGAGGAGCTGCTGTTCCGAGGCTTCCTGCTGAGCGCGCTCGCGCAATCACGGCTCGGCTATTTCGGCGCGGCGCTGCTCACGACGCTCGGCTGGACCGTGCTCCATGCCGGCTACTCCGGCTTAGGCCTCATCGAGGTCTTCCTCGCTGGCCTTCTGTTCTCCTGGTTGCTGTGGCGGACGGGCAACTTGTGGGTGCCCATCGCTTGCCACGCTTTCTATAACGGCATCGTCCTGTTCGCGATTGTGGCCGTTCTACTGGCGTGAGGCGTCAGCAGGTGGGAATCAGGCTAAGAACAAGCCCATGGAGCAGTATCTCGAACTGATGCGCCGCGTGCGCACCGAAGGTGTCAGGAAGACGGACCGAACTGGCACGGGCACGCTCAGCATCTTCGGCCACCAGATGCGCTTCGATCTCGCCCGCGGCTTCCCGCTGGTGACCACCAAGAAGCTGCACGTGAAATCCATCATTCACGAGCTGATCTGGTTTCTGAGGGGCGACACGAACATCGCCTACCTGAAGGAGAACGGCGTCTCGATCTGGGATGAATGGGCCGACGAGAAAGGCGACCTCGGGCCTATTTACGGAAAGCAGTGGCGATCCTGGGCTACCCCGGACGGACGCACGATCGATCAGATCGCCGATGCGATCGAGCAGTTGCGGACCAACCCGGACAGCCGCCGCATCATCGTGTCGGCCTGGAATCCGGCCGATCTGCCCCAGATGGCGCTGGCCCCATGTCACTGCCTGTTTCAGTTCTACGTCGCCGATGGCCGGCTTTCCTGTCAGCTCTACCAGCGCTCTGCCGACGTCTTCCTGGGCGTCCCCTTCAACATCGCGAGCTACGCGTTGCTGACGCTGATGGTGGCGCAGGTCACGGGCCTGCAGCCGGGCGAATTCATCCACACCTTCGGCGACGCGCACCTCTACTTGAATCATCTCGAGCAAGCGGACCTGCAGCTCACCAGGACACCGCGGCCACTGCCGACGATGAGGCTCAATCCCGAAGTGAAGGACATCTTTGCGTTTCGGTACGAGGACTTCGAGCTCATCGGCTATGATCCGCATCCGCACATCAAAGCGCCGGTGGCGGTATGACGGACACCAGGGATCAGGCGGAGCCAGGTACCGAGCCAATCATCGCCTTGGTGGTTGCCGCTGCCGAGAATGACGTGATCGGTCGCAGCGGAGGTCTGCCCTGGCGGATCCCGTCGGACTTACGGCTTTTCCGGAAAATTACGATGGGCAAGCCGGTGATCATGGGCCGGCGGACGTTCGCCTCGATCGGCAAGCCGCTCGACGGACGCGATAACATTGTGTTGAGCCGCGACCCGGCCTTTGCTGCCGAGGGCGTCATCGTCAGGCCGAACCTTGCCTCCGCAATTGCCGAAGCGCGGGCCATCGCCGCGCAGAAGGGCGCAAACGAAATCATGGTTATCGGCGGCTCGGAGGTGTTCCGCGAAGCGCTGCCCCACGCACACCGGATCTATCTCACCCGTGTCCATGGCGCCCCCGAGGGGGATGTCCATCTGCCACACATCCCACAAGATCAGTGGTTTGAGGCCTCACGCCAGCCGCTGCCGCGAGGAGAGTCTGACGAGTTCGCTTGCACGTTGATCGTTCTCGAACGCAGGCGATAATTTTGGCTGGTAAGCAATTGTTAATGCTTGAAGCCCTATCGGCCGCACCACATCTTGCAGAGATCGGTTTGCGCGCGAGAAGGGTCTCCCCTATAACCACGTATACGAAGATGCATGGTCTGGCGCCCCGCGGCTCGCGGCGGGCGCCATTTGGCATTCCCAGCACAAAGCAGGAAACGGAAGCACTGTTCGATGCCTTGGAGCAATCAAAGTAGCGGCGGCGGCTGGAAAAGCGGCGGCGGCGGTGGGCCATGGGGTGGTGGACCATGGGGGCAGGGCCCTGGTGGTGGCGGCCAGCCCGATCTTGAGGAGATCCTCAAGCGCGGCCAGGACAAGGTGAAGCAGGTCATGCACGGTTCGGGTGTTCCTGGACCGCTCGTCCTGCTTCTCGCTGCGGTCGCTCTCGCCGTCGTCGGGTTCTACGCCTTCACCTTCACGGTCAGACCGGACGAGGTTGGTGTGGTCCTGCGTTTCGGCAAGTTCCACAGGCAGGAGCCGCCAGGGCTGCACTTCCGCTTGCCCTATCCCATTGAGGAGGTGCGCCTGCCAAAGGTCACCACGGCGAATCGCACGGAGATCGGCTTCCGCGGCCCGACTGATGACCGGAACCGGGCAATCCAATCGCAGGAGGTTCTCGACGAGAGCCTTATGCTGACCGGTGACGAGAACATCGTCGACATCGGCTTCGTCGTGCTGTGGAACATCAAGGACGCTCCGGCCTACCTCTTCAATATCGAGAACCCGGAGAAGACCGTCAAAGAGGTGGCAGAGAGCGCCATGCGCGAGGTGGTGGGCAAGAGCCGGGTTCAGGACGTGCTCACCGAAAAGCGCTCGCAGATCGAGCAGGAAGTGCACCAGCTCGTGCAACGTACGCTGGACTTCTACGGCGCGGGGATCAACGTCACTCAGCTCCAGATGCAGCGGGCCGAGGCACCTGCGCAGGTTATCGATGCGTTCCGTGATGTCGCGGCTGCCATGATTGATCAGCGCCGCATCGAGAACCAGGCCTATGCCTACGCCAATAAGGTCATTCCGGAGGCTCGCGGTGAGGTGCAGCGCATCCTTCAGGAGGCCCAGGCGTACAAGGAGCGCGTCATCGCTGAAGCACAGGGTGAGGCGAGCCGGTTCCTCAACGTGCTCGAGGAATATCGCAAGGCTCCGGAGCTGATGCGGCAGCGACTCTATCTGGAAACGATGGAGCGCGTCCTCGCCTCGACCGACAAGATCATCATCGACAGCACTGGGGGACCAGGCGTGGTGCCATACCTTCCGCTGGACCAACTGCAACCCCGTAAGCAGCAGTAAGAGGATTTCCGATCATGCGTGGACTTGTGATGGCAATCCTCATCGCTCTCGGGATCGCGGCCGTAGGTGTCTACCTTTCGGCTTTCGTCGTTCAGCAGTATCAACAGGCCCTGGTCCTCGAGTTCGGCAAGCCAAAGCGGATCGTCGATGAGGCGGGACTGCACTGGAAGTTGCCGATCGTAGAAACAGTCGAGTTCTTCGACAAACGCATCCTCGACCTGGATACGACGCCGCAGGAGCTGTTCTCTTCGGACCAGAACAAGCTCATCGTCGACAGCTTCGCGAGGTACCGCATCGTCGACCCGCTGCGGTATTATCAGACGGTACGCAATGAGCTTGGCGTCCGCTCCCGTGTCGGGCCCATTCTCGACAGTGCGCTGCGGCGCGTCCTCGGCTCCGCATCTTTCGCGGATGCGGTGCGTGACCGGCGTGCCGAGCTGATGAACCTCATTCAGCAGCAGGTTAATAGTGAGGCCCGGAATTTCGGTATCGAGGTGGTTGACGTCCGGACTAAGCGCGTCGACCTGCCGCCCCAGAACTCCGCCTCGATCTACGAGCGGATGAAGACCGACCGGCAACGTGAGGCTGCCGAGTTCCGCGCCCGCGGTGAGGAAGCGGCCCGTCGCATCCGGGCGGAAGCCGACCGGCAGGTCGCCGTGATGAAAGCCGAAGCCGAACGCGACGCCCGCCGGCTTCGTGGTGAGGGCGACGCGGAACGCGCGCGGATCTCGAACGAAGCCTTCAGCCAGGATCCGGAATTCTATCAATTCCTCAGGTCGCTGGAGGCCTATGAGACNGCNCTGCGNCGNGGCGANACNAGGCTCGTNATCTCACCGGATTCGNCGACCTTCCGNGACTTCTTCCGGTATTTCTCCGAGTCGATCACGGAGACCGCGAAGGTCCCGGGCGTCACGACCGGGTCAACCGGAACTACCGGAACGACAGGACCGAACATCGCGTTGCCGCAGAGATGAGCGATCTTGCCGTTGCCCTCGGTCTCGTTCTCGTGATCGAGGGCTTGCTCTGGGCCGCCGCTCCCGACCTTGCGGTTCGCCTCCTCCAGACAGCAGCAGAGGCGTCGCCGCAGGCATTGAGGACCGCCGGTGCCGCTGCTGTGGCGGCCGGCGTGTTCATCGTTTGGCTCGTGCGCGGGTAAGCTGTAGCCCGAAGGCCGGGTGTGGGGGTGTTAATTCATGATAGTTTTCCGCCTCGCGCCTCCTTTGCGCGGCGGTAAACTGATTGGGCATGCTGGTCGAAAGGACGGGTGTCATGGCAGCCCTGGCGCAAAGCAGGCAGACGAGCCCCAGATCTCGCGCACTCGCAGCGTTGGCTTTCTGTCTTACGATGGTTGTGACCGCGGGGAGCTCTCAGGCCCGTGGTCCGGAATCGGTTGCCGATATCGCCGAGCAGCTGATCGATGCCGTCGTGAATATATCGACGTCGCAGACCCTCAAGTCGCCCGACGGCACTCCATTGCCCAAAGTGCCGGAGGGCTCTCCGTTCGAGGATCTGTTCGAGGACTTCTTCAATAAGGAAGGTAGAACACGCCCTGACCGGAGGGTTTCCTCGCTTGGCTCCGGCTTCGTCATAGATGCCGAGGAAGGCCTGATCGTCACCAATACCCACGTGATCGAAGGCGCTGACGAGATCATCGTCAACTTCGCCGATGGCTCGCGGCTCAAAGTCGACAAGGTCGTCGGCAAGGACGGCAAGACCGACCTGGCGCTGCTCAAGGTCACCCCGAAGAAGCCACTGAAGGCCGTGAAATTCGGCTCCTCCGAAGCGCTGAGGGTTGGCGACTGGGTGATGGCGATTGGCAACCCATTTGGGCTTGGCGGCTCGGTGACGATCGGCATCATCTCCGCCAAAGCACGCGACATCAATTCGGGGCCGTACGACGACTATCTGCAAACCGACGCAGCCATCAACAAGGGCAACTCTGGCGGTCCCCTGTTCAACATGAACGGCGAGGTCGTTGGCATCAACACAGCCATCATCTCGCCGACAGGCGGCTCGATCGGCATCGGGTTCGCCGTTCCATCGGATATCGCGGTCCCCGTCATTGAGCAGCTCAGGCTTTACGGCGAGACACGCCGTGGCTGGCTTGGTGTCCGCATCCAATCCGTCAGTGAGGAGATCGCTGAGTCGCTTGGTGTGCCCGAGAACAGGGGCGCGCTCGTCGCCGCCGTGACTCCGGACAGCCCGGCTGCAAAGGCAGGCATCGAGCCAGGCGACGTCATCGTGAAGTTCGATGGCAAGGACATTGTCGGCATGCGCAGTCTGCCGCGCATCGTTGCCCAGACTCCCATTGGAAAGACTGTGGACGTCGAGGCGGTGCGCAAGGGCGAACGGAAAACCTTCAAGGTGGTGGTTGGCCGTCTTGCCGAAGACGAGGATGAACCTTCCGAGCCGGCCACGAAGGGAGGAGCCACCCCATCGCCCGGCGGCGGCCTGATGGGTCTCAAAGTCACTCCTTTGACAGACGAGCTCAGGCAGAAGCACGGGATAGACAAGAAAGTCGAGGGCCTCCTCGTTACAGAGGTCGATCCGGACAGCCCCGCCGCCGCGAAGGGCATAAAGCCTGGGGAAATCATCGTCGAGGCGGCGCAGGAGCGTGTGTCGAGCCCTGACGATCTGATGAAGAGCGTCGAGAAGGTCCGTCGCTCAGGCCGGAAGGCCGTCCTGCTGCACGTGGAGGACGGAAAGGGCGACATGCGCTACGTCGCAGTCCCGATCAACTGACGTTGCCCTATTTCCCACCTCCGTGCGAGCTAGCTTCGCCTCGGTGAGTTGGCAAACCGCTGACGCGCCGGGGCGACTTGCCCCTGGCGCTGGCCAGGAGCCAACATTAGAACAAATGCCTAACTTTTCGAACATTGGAGACACTGCCCGTGCCCGAGAGCCGTAGCCTGCTGAGCACGATTGTGGATTCCATCCCGCCCGTGCACCGCGATGGCCACAAGTTCGTTGCGATCGGCTTGGGCATTACATTGCTCTTCTTCTGGCTCTGGCCACCATTGGGGTGGATCGCAGCACTGGCGACCGCGTGGGTTGCCTACTTCTTCCGCGATCCTGACCGGGTGACCCCGTTGCGGGAAGGATTGATCATTGCGCCCGCCGACGGGCGTATCACGTCGATTGAGCGCGTACGTCCGCCCCAGGAGCTTGGGCTCGGCGAGGAGCTCCGTACCCGGATTTCGATTTTCCTCTCCGTCTTTGACGTGCACGTGAACCGCTCTCCGGTGGCTGGGCGAATCACGCGATCCGTCTACACGCCGGGTGCCTTTCTCAATGCGGAGCTCGACAAGGCCAGCGAGGAAAATGAGCGGCGCGGCCTCGTTATTCTGATGCCCTCGGGCGCGGAAATTGGTGTCGTTCAAATCGCCGGCCTCATTGCACGGCGAATTGTCACCTTCGTCGGCGAAGGTGATACTGTGGGAGTCGGCCAGCGGATCGGCCTTATCCGGTTCGGCTCTCGCGTGGATGTCTATCTCCCGCCCGAGGGACGGGCTCTCGTGGCCGTGGGCCAGAGGACCATAGCTGGGGAGACCGTCTTGGCAGATCTCAAGTCGAACGAGCCGGAGCGAGAGGCACGCCGCAGCTAGAGTTGTACGTCAGCGCAACCGGACCCGAAGGGTGGACTCTTGGATACGAAGATGAGGGCTCCGATGGACCCTGTGGTGACGAAGCTCGAGGAAGAGACCCTTCGGCGCAGGCGCCGGGCGATCTTCAGGAAGAGGCAGGTCCCCGTCCGGCTGCTTATTCCAAACTTTTTCACCCTCCTGGGGCTGTGCGCCGGCCTGACCGCCATCCGCATGGCAATCGAAGGGCGCTACGAGCTGGCTCTTGCTGCCATTGTGTTCGCCGCACTTCTCGATGGCGTGGACGGCCGGGTTGCGCGCCTGCTGAAAGCGTCCTCGCGTTTCGGTGCAGAGTTCGACAGCCTCGCTGACTTCGTGAATTTCGGCGTCGCGCCCGCCATCGTTCTGTTCACCTGGGGCTCATGGGACACGCCAGGGACGCGCGGCTTGGCCTGGATCGTCGTTCTGCTGCTGGCCGTGGCCTGCGGGCTGAGGCTCGCGCGGTTCAACGCCGTGCTCGACGTCGAACGGCCAAAGTGGCAGTCGGACTACTTCTCGGGCGTGCCCGCTCCAGCCGGGGCAATTATCGCGCTGCTCCCGGTCTACCTCGATCAGCTTGGACTTCTGGAGGTGCGCAGCGGTTGGCCGATCTACTTCGTGCTCGCCTACGCCCTGCTGGTCGCCTTTCTGATGGTCAGCACGATCCCAACGTATTCAGGCAAGCTGCTCGGCGAGCGCATCTCGCGCGAGTGGGTCATGCCGATGTTCGTGCTGGTCGGTGCGCTGGTGGCGCTACTCGTCACGTACCCATACGCGACCTTGACCATCGGAACCCTGCTTTACCTTGCGCACATTCCAATTGCCTTTCGTCGTTATCAGGCTCAGATGCGCGCCATGGAAGACGAGGAAGCGCAACGGGGAAGCCAAGGCCAAAGCTTGCCCATCCCCAAGCTCGTTGTGGAGCAACCCCGCAGTGACAGGATGCAGCAGTGACGATACGTCCCTGCGATGGAACGGGGTGCGTTGACCGGGCGGCCACCGATGCCTACTATCCGCAGCAACGGTTAAATGGAGTGGCTGGGGCGCATACACGTCCGCCGATTATGACGTGATCGACATCCTGATCGTCCTGGGCCTCATCCTCCTCAACGGCTTCTTCGCGCTGTCGGAGCTGGCTGTCGTCTCTTCCCGGCATTCCCGGTTGAAGGCTCTCGCAGCATCCGGTCGCCGTGGAGCGAACCGCGCGCTCAAGCTGGCCACGGACCCAGGCCGTTTTCTCTCAACAGTCCAAATCGGCATCACCCTCGTCGGCATTCTGAGCGGCGTCTACTCGGGCGAGGTCTTCGGCGCGCAAGCGGCGGCTTATCTCACTGACGCTGGGCTTCCACCCGGTGCGGCCATATCGCTTGGATATGGGTCGGTGGCGATTGCCGTCACCTACTTTTCAGTGATCATCGGCGAGCTCGTCCCGAAAAACTTGGCCCTGCGCAACGCTGAGGGCGTAGCCTGCGCCGTTGCTCCTATTATGGTTGTGGTTTCAAAGATCGCGGCGCCCGCGGTCTGGCTGCTCGATGCCTCGACGCGTCTCGTCTTCCGTGCGTTTGGTCTGTCGACCGAGCGCGAGGTGCGAGTGACCGATGAGGAGATCAAGGCCCTTATCGCTGAAGCCGAGCGCGCCGGCGTTCTGGAGACAAGCGAACGCGAAATGCTTTCCGGCGTGATGCGCCTGGCGGATCGCACCGTCGTCGGACTGATGACGCCGCGGACGGATGTCGACTGGATCGACATCACCGCGTCGCCAGAGGAGATAAAGGAGCGCCTGATCAGCACGCCGCATTCTCGCTTACCGGTCGGCGAGGGCTCGATCGACAATATGATCGGGGTCATTCAAACACGCGAGCTGCTAGCCACCCTGCTTTCCGGCAAACCGTTCGATGTGCGCTCACTCGTCCGCAAAGCGCCCATCATTCCTGAGGGCACCGATGCTCTCGACGCCCTGGCCACGCTTCGGGAAGCCGAGGTGCCGATGGCCCTGATCCACGATGAGTACGGCAACTTCCAGGGCCTGGTGACGCCGGCCGACGTTTTGGAGGCTATCGCTGGCGCCTTCCGGGCCGACACAGCCGGGGCCGGCCCAATGGCTGTCGAGCGGGAGGACGGCTCGTGGTTGCTGTCCGGCGCGATGCCGGCAGACGAGATGGCCGATAAGTTGGGTATCAAACTACCGGAAAAACGGGCTTACGAGACGGTGGCCGGTTTCGTGCTCGCCCATCTTCAGCACTTGCCGGAAACTGGGGAATACATCGAGACGAGCGGGTGGCGCTTCGAAGTGGTCGATCTCGACGGACGGCGGATCGATAAGGTGCTGGCGAGCCGCAGCCTACGCAGCCGGCGCAGCGCGATTGCTTGAGAAACGAAACGTGCACCAAGCCGCACGGTTGAGGCTTACTTCGTCTCATCCGGCGCGCGGTGATAGACATCATCCGCACGCAGAATGTCGTCCTCACCCAGATAGCTGCCGATCTGCACCTCGATGAGCTCAAGCGGCACCTTGCCGGGGTTTTCCAGCCGGTGCCATTGGGTGGCGACGATGTAAACGCTCTCGTTTTCGCGAACGAGCTTCTCCTCGTCGCCGATGGTAACCTTCGCCGTGCCGTGCACCACAACCCAGTGCTCGGAGCGGTGATGGTGCATCTGCATGGAAAGTTTGCCGCCCGGCTTCACGTGCAGCAGCTTCACCTGGAAACGAGGCCCCAGCGAAAGGGTCTCGAAATAGCCCCAGGGCCGGTAGCTGCGGATGTGCTGCTCATGCTCCTTCCGGTTTGCAAGTCTTAGCCGCGAAACGATCTTTGAGACGTCCTGCGCCCGCGACTTGTCGGCGACGAGCAACGCATCAGGCGTGTCGACGATGACAAGGTTCTCGACACCTAATGCCGTAACGAGCGCCCGCTCGCTGTGGATGTAACAGCCAGTTGCACCCTCGAGAACAGCCTCGCCACGGCTTACATAGTTACCCCGTTCATCATGTGGGGCGATCTCCCACAACGAGGACCATGAACCCACGTCATTCCAGCCAAAATCGACAGGGATGATAGCGGCCAGGGCCGTTTTCTCCATGACCGCATAGTCGACCGAAATGTTCGGGCACTGCGCAAAAGCGGCTTTGTCGAGCCGCAAGAAGCCGATGTCCATCACCGCGCGATCGAGCGCCAGCTGAGCGAATTCCCGAATCTCAGGCGCATGCCGCTGCAGCTCATCAAGGAAGGTTTTCGCGTGTAGAACGAAGATGCCGCTATTCCAGAAATAATGGCCTTCGTCGAGATAAAGCTGCGCGGTCGTCGCGTCAGGCTTCTCCGTGAACTCCTCAACCCTGAACGCGCTCCCCTCGAATTGTTCGAGCGGCTTGCCGCGGCGGATATAGCCGTAGCCGGTGTGGGGGCTGGCAGGCTTGATCCCGAACATCACCAGCCTGCCACTCGCGGCTACCTCGCCAGCCAGGCGCACCGCATCGAGAAAACGTGCTTGGTCCGCGATGATATGATCCGAGGGCATCACGACGAGAATGCCCGAGGGATCC
>NICF_comb_assmDRAFT_10003733_pt1 | contig 10871 bp, 8 predicted proteins | sample NewIslPassag4_SG_FD_11279 | JGI IMG/M metagenome (IMG submission 11279) | reverse complement strand
CGCCCCATACCTCAACCACATCCACATCGGCTCGTGCGTTCTGGACAAGAAGAGCCCCATCTACGGCGACACGCACCCGTCCTTTGACCATCCCGACAGCTTTGTCGACCGGGAGCTCCTCGCCGCGTTTGTGAAGGCGCTTCACGAGATCCAGTGGCAGGGCGGGATCGGCTTCGAAGTGATGCCCCACGGCGACCAGCTGCCCGAGGCGGTGATCGAGAGCACCAAGGCGTACTTCAACGTGGCGCGCGCCCGCCTCGACGTCAATTACGCCCCGGGAACCTACGCCTTTTCGGCGCGGCAGTTCATGCCGGAGTACCTGTTTGACCGGCTGAGCAAGGAGCGGCTCACACGCCGCGAGGCGATCCGCCATGCGGCCGAGACCCGCGTGCGCCGAGACGTGATCGCCCCCGACGGCAAGCTCTTGATCCTTGCGGCCGACCACCCGGCCCGCTACGTCACCAACGTGGGCAACGACCCAGTGAAGATGGGCGATCGGCTTGAGTACCTCTCCCGGATCGTGCGCGTGCTGAAAAGCCCTCTGGTCGACGGGATCATGGCGACGCCCGACGTCTTGGACGAGCTTTTCCTCATCGACTTTCTCCTCAAAGAACGGGGCAAGGAGCCGCTCCTCGATGGGAAGGTGGTGATCGGTTCGATGAACCGCACCGGCCTTGCCGGCCTCGAGCACGAGATGGACGATCGGATCAGCTCGTATTCGCCCGAGCGTCTTAAAGAGCTGCGGCTTGACGGCGGGAAGATGCTCTTTCGCATCGATCCCGACAAAAACTCTCGCTACTCCATCTCGACGATCTACGGGGTCGCGAAGGCCGTGGAAGAGTGCGATGCGCTGGGACTCGACGTCTTCTTGGAACCCCTGCCGGTGCAAAAGACGGAGAAAGGTTATGAGGTGGAGATGACCGCGGAGGCCTTGATCAAAGCCGTCGGCGTCGCCACCGCCCTCGGAGGCTCCTCCGCCAGGATGTGGATCAAAATCCCCTACGTCGAGGGGTACCACCGGGTCGCTCGTTCGACGACGCTGCCCATCTTGATGCTGGGCGGCGCTTCCACCGGCAACCCGCTCCAGCTTATCCAAAGCTTTGAGCGGGGTCTCGGCGAGGGAGAAAACGTGCGCGGCGCCATGGTCGGCCGCAACGTCCTCTTCCCCGGCGATGACGATCCCTTTGCCGTCGCGGAGGCCGTCGGTCTGTTGATTCACCAGGGTACCACAGCAAGTCAGGCCGTCCGCCACCTGTCGCAAGTGCGCGGGGCCCGGATCGATTGGCTCAAGGAGAGCCTGGCCTGATGCTGCCCGAGGAGCGCAGGAGCCGGATCGCCCGTCAAGTGGCCGAAGAAGGCGCCGCCAGCGTCGCCGAGCTAAGCCGCCTCTTTGGCGTCACGGAGGAGACGATCCGGCGCGACCTCAGGGCGCTGGAAGCGGCCGGAGTGCTTCGCCGCACGCACGGCGGAGCACTCCGGCGCGCACCGGCCGTCTTTCCCGTCGCGCCCGTCGCGGAGAGGATCAGCCACAACCACGAGCTGAAGGCGGCCATCGCCCGCGCCGCCCTAGAGCTCGTGAAAGACGGTGACACCATCTTCCTCGATTCAGGCAGCACCATCTTGGAGCTGGCGAAGGCCCTGGCGGCCCGCCGGGAGCTCGTCGTCGTCACCCACAACCTCAGGGTGGCGGCCCAGCTCGCCGAGGCGCCCCACATCTCCGTCAACGTGGTGGGCGGGAGCTTGCGGCCGCAGGAGCTCTCCCTCGTCGGCCCCGAAGCGCGCCGGGCCTTCGAACGGATGCGAGCAGCGAAAGCTTTCATGGCCTGCGCGGGCTTTGGTCCGTCGTACGGCGCCACCGTCTCCGACGTCCTCGAAGCCGACGTGAAGCGGGCAATGGTCGAATCGGCGGACAAGGCCATCCTCTTGGCCGACCACACCAAGTGGCAGCGATCGAGCCTGGTCTCCTATGCTGAGCTCCAGCGGTTCTCGGCGGTGGTGAGCGACGCTGGCCTTCCTGCGGACGCCAGAGCTCAGCTGAGAGCCTTAGGCATCGAGACGGCGATCGCATGATGTCAGGCGGCCGGTGACGGCGTGATCAGGCGTGATCACCCGAGAACGGTTGACACTGAGTTCACGCGCTCTTAACAACATGGTCACACCTTCGAGGACCCCCCGGCCGCGGCATCGAAGGATCGAGAGGCGATTCCGGCAAGGTGCACTTTTCACACCTCGGCGCCGTGACTTGCTACACAAGCCTTCCATAAGCACACCGTCAAGGAGGAACCGCCCATGTCGCTTGGACGAGTCTTCGTCACCCGCCCCATTCCCGAGGCGGGCCTTGCCCTGCTGCGCCAAGAGTGCGAAGTGACCGTCTTCCCCGAGAAAGACCGCATGCCGACACGCGAGGAGATCATCCAAGGGGCTCGAGGCAAGGATGCGCTCCTCTGCCTCTTGACCGACGAGATCACCGCCGAGGTAATGGACGCGGCGCCCGGACTCAAAGTGATCAGCAACTATGCCGTCGGCTTCAACAACATCGACGTGCAGGCGGCCACCGCCCGGGGCATCGTGGTGACCAACACGCCCGGGGTGCTGACCGAGACTACCGCCGACTTCGCCTGGGCCCTCTTGATGGCCGTTGCCCGCCGAGTGGTAGAGGCCGACCGCTACACGCGGGCCGGGAAGTTTCAAGGGTGGGGGCCGCTCCTCTTCCTGGGCAGCGACGTCTACGGAAAGAGAATCGGCATTATTGGCATGGGCCGGATCGGCCAGGCCATCGCCCGCCGCGCCTTGGGCTTTAGCATGGAGGTCGTCTACTACAACCGAAAGCGCGTCGAGCCTGACGTCGAAAAGGCGTTGCGGGCAAGGTACGTCTCCCTCGACGAGCTCCTCTCCCAGTCCGATTACGTCGTCCTCACCGTCCCCTTGACGCCCGAGACCCGGCATCTCATCGGTGCAAGAGAGCTGGGTCTGATGAAGCCGACGGCGTACCTGATCAACCCGGCCCGAGGGCCCGTCGTCGATGAAAAGGCCCTGGTCGAAGCTCTAAGAAGCCGGACCATCGCCGGCGCCGCTCTCGACGTGTACGAAGAGGAGCCCAAGCTCACGCCGGGCCTAGCCGAGCTCGACAACGTGGTCCTGGCGCCGCACATCGCGAGCGCCACCACTGAAACCCGCACCAAGATGGCCGTCATGGCCGCCGAAAACCTGCTTGCGGTCTTGCGCAACCAGCGGCCCCAACACGTGGTCAACCCCGAGGTGCTGAAATGAAGGATTCGCCCCTGCTGCTCGCCATCGACGTCGGCACCACCGCGTGCAAGGTCGTCCTCTTTGACGAAAGCGGAAACGCCCTGTCGCAAGCGAACCACGAGTATCCGGTCCACTATCCCCGGCCGCTTTGGGCTGAACAGGAGCCGGAAGACTGGTGGCGGGCGGCCGTCGCCGCCACCCGGGAATGCCTGGCCCGGGCCGGAGAGCAGGTCAATCGGCGGATCGCGGCCGTCGGCCTCTCGTCGCAGCGGGAGACGATGGCAGCCGTCGACCGGGAAGGCCGGCCCATCGGAAGAGCGATCCTCTGGATGGACCGGCGTTCCCAACCCCAAGCCGAGGAGGTGGCCCGGGCCTTCGGCCGGGAGGTGATCCACCGGCGCACCGGAATGCTTCCCGACGCCACCTTCTCCCTCACCAAGCTGATGTGGCTTCGCCAACACGAGCCCGAGCGCATCGAGCGGGCCTGGCTCTTCTTGCAGCCCAAGGAGTACGTGGGCTATCGCCTGACGGGCATCGGGGCGACGGAGCCTTCGCTCGCTTCGAGGACGATGATGTTTGACCTCGAGAAGGCCGACTGGATCGACGACCTGGTGGCGCAGGCCGGCATAAGGAGGGAGCAGCTGCCGCCCGTCGTCCCTTCCGCCTCGGTGCTGGGAAAAGTGACGGCCGAGGCGGCTTGGGCCACGGGCCTAAGCGAAGGCATCCCGGTCGTCGCCGGCGGGGGCGATCGCCCCTGCGAGGCGTTGGGGTCGGGGATCGGCGCCGACGGGGTGATGGAGTCGACGGGCACCACATCCAACATCTCCGCTCCCTTGCGCGAGGTGCCCGCCGTGATCGAAGGCGGTGTCCTCTGCTCGCGCCATGTGGTGCCGGGCTACTTTCTGCTCGAGCAAGGAATGAGCACGACGGGGGCCATCTTGCGCTGGTTCCGGGACCGCTTCGGCTACGAGGAGCGGCAGCGAGCCCTGGCCTTGGGTGCGGATCCGTACGATCTCATCAGCGAAGAGGCGGCCGCAAGGCCTCCCGGGGCCAACGGGCTGATCGCCCTCCCCTTCTTCATGGGAGCGCGGGCGACCCGCTGGAATCCGGATGCCCGCGGCGTCCTCTTTGGCCTCACCCTGGAGCACACTAAAGGCGACGTAGCCCGGGCCCTGATGGAGGGTGTCGCCTTTGAAGAGGCGGCCTGCCTTGAAGTGCTCGAGCGAGCGGGGTTCTCGCCCAAAGCGGTGCGGGTGCTGGGCGGCGGCGCCAAGGCGGCGCTGTGGAACCAGATCAAAGCCGACGTCACCGGCGCCGAGATCCAAGTGCCTCGTGTTACCGAAGCGGCCTCGTTGGGCGCTGCGATCCTCGCGGGAGCTGCCGTCGGTCTCTTCAAGGATCCTCTCGAGGCGGCGAAGCGGCTCAACCCGGTGGTGACGAGGTTTACCGCGGATCCCGAGCGCCAGCGGGCCTACAGCGCCGTCCGGCGAAAGTACGAAGCACTTTACGAAGCGGTAAAACCCCTCTATCGAGCAGGCCAAAGCGAAGCGGGCGAAGAGAATCAGGCCGCTCCATAAGAAGTGCAGGAACGTGGGGCGAGCAGGAAAACCAACGAGGGCGGGAGCATTGAACCCCCGCCCTCGCCAGCTCTTCACTCGTCGTCCAGAGCGTACACCCTGATGTAGTCGATCTCAAGCCGTTTGGGAAACGCCGTGGTCTGGTCGGGCGCGCCCGGCCAGCGCCCGCCCACCGCCAGGTTGACGACGAAATAGAACTTCTTGTCGAACACCCACTCGTCGGGCCCGTATTCGGAGATCATGCGGTTCTTGCTCAAAAAGAAATAGGGCTCCCCGTCGACGGACCAGGTGAGGCCGGTGGGACGCCATTCCAGGGTGAAGAGGTGAAACTCCTCGGAAAAGCGCCGCTCGCCGGAGAGGGTGTACGAACCTCCCACTCCCTTGCCGGCGCTCCTTGGCCCGTGGACGGTACCGTGCACGGTCCCAGGGCGGTTTCCTACCAGCTCGATGATGTCGATCTCACCCGAACGCGGCCAGCCCACCCGGTCGATGTCCGCGCCCAGCATCCATACGGCCGGCCAGATGCCTTGGCCGTCGGGGAGCTTGGCCCGCACCTCGATCAGGCCGTGCATGATCTCGACGTTCCCTTTGGTGTGCATCCGCGCCGACGTGTACGAATAAGTCCCGAAGCGGTCGACCCGTTGCTCTTGGAGAGCCGTGATGACGAGCTTGCCATCTTCGATCCGGGCGTTGGCCGGATCCGCCGTGTAGTACTGCAGCTCGTCGTTGCCCCAGCCCGGGATGCCGTTGGCATGCCCGTTGCCGATCTCAAAAACCCAAGTTCCGGGATCGATCTCCGGACCGTCAAACTCTTCGCTCCAGATCAACCTGCGCCCGGCCGCTTGTTGTTCACTCATCGCGCTCACCTCGACGTTTGCTGCTGCGAAGGAGAGCACAAAGGCCGCCAATAGGCATGCCGCCCCCAAAGGCCTGCATCCTGCCAGGGCCGCCGCTGCGCTCGCCCAAGGGTTCTTTCGCATCGTCATCGCCACTTTTGTCGAGCTCAACCTCGGTGGATGGACTCCTTTTGGAAGAGATTACACCCGGGTCCCCCACATCCCTTTTGCCCCCGACTCTTGACCGGGCCCATCGCCTCACCCCTTTAAGGCGCCGGCCAGGGTCCCTTTGAGAATCCAGCGGTGTCCGAGGATGTAAAGGAGAAGAGTAGGAGCTGCCGAGATGACCACGCCCGCGGCATAGCGCGGCATGTTGCTTGTGCCGTAGTTGTTGAGGAATTGCGCCACTCGCAGCTGCATCGTAAACAGGTTTTGATCGTTCAACATGATGAGGCTTAGGAGATAGTCGCTCCATGCCCCGATGAAGCACAAAAGCGCTGCGAGAAACGTAGCGGGTTTCGCCAACGGCAGCATCACCAGGAAGAAGGTCGCGGCGTGGCCTGCGCCGTCGATGCGGGCCGCTTCGGCGAGTTCCTCGGGAAGGCTGCGAAAGAAGGACCGGTAGATGATGGTCCAAAAAGGGATGCCGAAGGCCGCCATGGGCAGGAAGAGCCCGGGCAAGGTGTTGGTGAGGCCCAGCTTACTGCTGAGGCGGTAAAGAGGGATCAGCACCATCAGCACGGGGACAAAGTAACCGGCCAGAACGGCGTAGAAGACGAACTCCGTCACCTTGCTGCGATAGCGGGCAAAGACGTACCCGGCCATCGCCGCGGGCGGCACGGTGCAGGCAATGGCCCCCAGCGAGACGTAAAGCGTGTTGAGCAAGCCCTGTCCGATGCGGATCGCCTCCCAGGCCCCGGCGAAGTTCTCCCACCGGATGGCCTGAGGCAAGCCCCAAGGATCGTAGGCAAACTCGAGGCGAGTCTTAAAAACGAAGAATAACGGCAAAAACAGCGGCAAGACGACTCCGAGGGCGAGGACGGCCAAGACGGCGGTGACGATGACGACCGGCGCCTTTCTCACCGGAGCTCACCTTCCTTCCGCTGGATGCTGAACTGGGCCACGGTGAAGACGAGCGAAAGCAGAAAGATCACGACTCCGATCGCGGCCGCCCGTCCGTACTGCCAGTTGGTGAAGCCCTGCTGGTAGAGGATGATCCCCAGCGTCGTCGTGGCGTACCCGGGCCCTCCTCGGGTAAGGAGGTACGGCAGGTCAAAGAGCTTCAGGCTGCCCACGGTGCTCAGGATGGCGAGGATCCGCAGCGGATACGAGAGCATGGGGATGACGACGTGCCATGCGTACTGCCAGCGGTTGGCGCCGTCGATCTCCGCCGCTTCTTGGATCTCTCTTGGGATCTGCTCGATGTTGGCCATGAGATAGACGATGCCAAAGCCGGTGTACGCCCAAGTGGCGACGGCAAAGACGGACCAAAACGCAAGATCCGGATCGCCCAAGAAATCGATGCGCTGAAGCCACGTCCACTTCAACCGGGCCGCGAGGGTAGCGATCACCCCGTAACGGGGCGCGAACATGAAGCTTCCCAGCATCGCGGTGATCGCCGAGGGCAGGACGTTGGCCAGAAAAAAGATCGCCCGCAGCGGCGCCGTAAACCGGTTGCGGTAAAGGCACAGGGAGTATGCGACAAAAAAGGAGTAGGGGATCTGGATCATGACGCTCCAAAATGCCCAGGCCAAAACGTTGACGAGCCCCGCGCGAAACTCGGCGTCCCGGATGAGGCGGGCGTAGTTTTGCAACCCGACGTACGCCTCGTCGCCCAGCCCGGTGGAGCGCGTCAGCGAAAGCCGGAACGTCTCTTCGATGGGATAGTACATAAAGACGGCCAAGAACGCGACGGCGGGAAACAGGAAAAGCACTTGGAACCCGATTCCGCGCCAATCCCGCATCCCGCGCCCTCTTTCGCCTCGGCTGGATCTCTGCGGCGCGCATGTGGACCTCCCCCCGCGGCCTCAAGGATTGCCGGCGCGCCCCGCGCCGGGCTATCGTGCAGCGGGCCCCATGACCTCCGCCACCAGCTCTTCAAATTCGTTGAGCGCCTGCTTCACGTCGGTCCCGGGCAGAAAGAACTTCTGAATGGTGTTGTTCAACGGCGTCGTCACGTTGGGCGGCAGGTCTTGGTCCCACCAAAACTGCACCGCCTCGGCTTGTGCAAACACCGCCATCGCCATTTCGGTCAGCCGCGAGGGCGCCTGCACCCCGGGGACCGAGCTGATCCGCCCGGGTTCGGCCGCGATGACGGCCGGGTTCATCGCATGCCGCATGAAACGCAGGACGGCGTCTTTTTTGTCGGCCGCCACCCACGTCGCCGCAAACCCGATGTCTGTCTGGCCCATCACGTCCGTGATCTTGCCCTTGCCGCCGGGCAGCACCGGAAAGGGATAAAATCCGATCCGCTGGTCCGTAAAGCCCGGGTCGGAGTACTGGGCGTTCATCCATGAACCGGTGACATGCATCCCCGCCTGGCCCGTGGCCATCAACAGCTGGGCGTCGCCGTACGCTTCACCGAGCGGCGTCGGCCCGAAATAGCCCTTTTGCACCCACTCCTGGTACTTCAGCGCCGCCTGGACGAACGGATCGCTGTCAAAGCGGCTGCGGCGGGCCTGGGCATCGGCGAAAGCCTCCATGCCCCCGTAGCGGTTGGTAAGATACATGTAGGTCGCAAGCGGCGGCCAAAGGTCCCTCGCGCCGAGGGCAAAGGGCTGGATTCCCGCAGCCAGGAGCTTGTCGGCCACTTGCTCCATCTGCTCAATGGTCTCCGGCACGCTGAGCCCCAGCCTCTCAAAGATTCCCTCGTTGACGAAGACGCCCGCGATGGCAAAGAAGGGAGCTACCCCGTACGTCTTCCCTTTCCACGACATCGCCTCCCGGGCGGCGGCGCTGGTCGGGATGGACTCGAGCTCCTCCGTCAGGTCGAGCAGGCGGCCTGCGTCCGCGTATCCCCCCATCACCGAGCCGCCCCACGTTTGGAAGATGTCGGGCAGGTCGGTGTTGGTCGCCATCGAGACCTTCACCTTGTCGGTGATGCCCGGATCTCCCAGAGCGACGTAATCCAGCTCGATGTCGGGGTTCGCCGCTTGGAACGAGGTGATGAGCTCCCGGATGTACGCGTGCGCCGGATCGTCATCGGGCAAGTCGCGTCCCCAGACCGTAAGCCGCACCTTGCCCTGCGCTGAAGCCGAAACGGCGAAGCAGGCACACAGCACCAGCACGGCAAGCCATGTCGCGAGCCTTCTCCACGTGGAACGAGCCATATTCGAACCTCCTTTGGAATGCAAAGCCTAAATCGACTGAACCCCTCTTGCGACGGCGAATGGATGGTGCGCTCTTCACCCCTTCCTAGGTGCTAGAGTCTTTGGAGCGCCCTTGCCCGCCTGCGAAAGGCAACGGGAGTCGGTCTGCCGGAAGGTCAGAAAGCTGGGAGCCGCTCGCGGACGAGCCGGTGCGCAAGATAAAAAACGAAATCACCTTGAACTCTTGCACTACTCTGACAACTAAAGAAACAAACGTTTGCGACCAGGCGTTTCTCCGCCGGCGCCTGCGAAGCGTAAAGGCGCCGGCCAGCGCCCTCCTCCCCGGCCGGTCCGTCGCTGCTACACCGACCGCCGCACGATGACCTCAGGCTGAAAACAGACCTTCGCACCGTTGGGCTGCTGCCGCCGCAAGACTGCCGTGAGGATCTCCATCGACCGCCGGCCCATCTCGTAGCGGGGCTGCCGAACCGTGGTCAGCGGCGGATTGGTGAGGCCCGAAAACTCTAAGTCGTCAAAGCCGATGATCGCGATGTCGCCTGGAACCGATAGGCCCGCTTCGGAGACGGCCCGCAGGGCCCCGTAGGCCATGGCGTCGTTGGCAGCAAACACCGCGGTGCAGCCTAAGGGCAGGAGCTCTTTCATCGCCTTGTAGCCGCCCTCGGTGAGGAAGTTGCCGACGGCGATTCGCTCCTCGCAAAAGCCGATCCCCGCCTCCTCCAAGGCTCGTTTGTACCCTTCGATCCTATCGAGGGCCACCTGAAAGTAGAGATTACCCGCGATGTGAGCGATCTTGCGGTGGCCCTTTTCGATCAAGAAACGGGTAGCCAGATATCCTCCCTTGACGTTGTCAACCCAGATGCAATTGACCCTAGGATCGGAGAAGTTCCGCTCGACGAGGACGAAGGGGATCCCCCTGTCGAGGAGCTTGGTGATGAAGCTCTTCTCCTGGATGTTGCTCCCCATGATCACGAGGCCGTCGACGCGCTCGCCCGCGATCATCTTCTCCAAGACACGGCCCTGTTCGACGTTCTCGTAGGAGTTGGAGAAGAGAAGCGTATATCCCGTCTGCGTCGCAACGTACTCCATCCCTTTGATGGTCTGCGAGTAATAAGGCTCGGAGATGTCGGCCATCACGACGCCGATCGTCTCGGTCCGCCGCGTCACCAAGCTGCGAGCGGCCGAATTCGGATAATACCCCAGCTCTTTGGCGATGGCGACGATCCGCTCCCGCGTCGATTCCTTGACGCCGTACTTGTTGTTCAGCGCCCTCGACACAACGCTGGGAGCCACTCCCGCAATCCGGGCGATATCCTTGATCGTCGCCATGGCCACCTCGAACCCATCTTCGAAAACGTTTGTCACATCAATATTCCGCCACCCGTTGTCAGAATCCTCCAAACAGGCGGCGAAAACGCTCAGGCCCCGCGCTCGACCTTGAGCGGGGGAATCTCCCAGTCGATGGGCTCGACGCCGATCTGCCGCAAAAACGCGTTGGCCCGCGAGAAGGGCCGGCTGCCGAAGAAGCCTGCGTGCGCCGAGTAGGGGCTTGGATGGGCGGACTCGATGATCAGATGGCGACTGGTGTCGATCATCGCCTTCTTGGCCTGGGCGTTCTTGCCCCACAGCATAAACACCACGGGCCGCTCCCGCTGGTTCAACAGCTCGATCACCCTGTCGGTGAACTGCTCCCATCCTTTCCCCCGGTGGGAGTTGGCCTGGCCGCGCCGCACCGTAAGCACCGTGTTGAGGAGGAGGACCCCCTGGCGCGCCCAGTGTTCGAGGCACCCGTGATCAGGGATCCTGCATCCGAGGTCATCGTGGAGCTCCTTGAAGATGTTTTGCAACGACGGCGGCATCGGCACCCCGGGTTTCACCGAAAA
>NICF_comb_assmDRAFT_10003732_pt1 | contig 10872 bp, 8 predicted proteins | sample NewIslPassag4_SG_FD_11279 | JGI IMG/M metagenome (IMG submission 11279) | reverse complement strand
AACACCGCCGGCGGCTGATCGCGCAGAGGGAACGCATCGCCCGGCTGATTGACACCGTGGAGAAAACCATTGCGGAAAAGGAGGGGAGAGGAACCATGACGGACCGTGAAAAATTCGAAGGGTTCAAACGGCGGCTGATCGAAGAAAACGAAACAAAATACGGCCGGGAGGCCCGCGCCAAATACGGAGATGAAGCCGTCGACCGTTCGAACGGGCGGTTCATGAACCTGACGCCCGGGCAGTACGAGGAACTGACGCGCCTGGACAAGGCCGTGAAGGATGCCCTCGAGGCCGCCTTCGAGACCGGCGATCCCGCGGGGGATCCGGCCCAGCAGGCGGCGGATCTGCACCGGAAGTGGCTCATGTTCTTCTGGCCGGAGTATAATCCGGAAGCCCACGCGAACCTGGCCCAAATGTATGTTGACGACGAGCGCTTCAAGGTTCATTATGAAAAACGGCCGGGCATGACGGAATTCTTCCGGGACGCGATCCGGATCTACGCTTCGCGCCAGCCCCGGCCGTAAGCGGCGCGGAAGCGCCTTGCACGAATCCAGCCGGAAGGGTGATCCGCCTTGCTCGTTCGGCATGAGCTGCGCACGAAGCGGCGCGATGAAATGATCGACATTACGGACAAGGTGGCCGCCGCGGTAAGAGAGAGCGGCGTGCGCGACGGCATCGCCGTCGTATACTGCCCGCATACGACGGCCGGCATCGCCGTCAACGAAAACGCCGACCCGGACGTCGCGCACGACGTGCTCCTGCGCCTGTCCGAAGTGTATCCCCGGACGCATCCCGGATACCGACATCTCGAGGGCAATTCGGACTCGCACCTCAAAGCGGTCGCAGCCGGCCCTTCGCAGACGATCATCGTCGCGGAGGGACGGCTGCTTCTCGGCCGCTGGCAGGGCGTTTTTTTCTGCGAATTCGACGGTCCCAGGTCGCGGGAATACTACATCAAGATCATCGCGGGCTAACGGCCGCCGCGGGCTTTGCTCCGCGCCGGCCGGGAGCGCGCCCGGGCCGTTTCGGCGCCGGGCGCCGTACCCGCGCCGATGACCGCGTCACTGGCCGCTTCCGGGTCTTCGTTCCGGTACCGCCGACAAGCCGTCACGACGCTTCGAAGCATTCGTAGCGGAGGATTCCGGTCCGCAGCGCCGCCTGGCCCTGGGTCAGGTCGGTGATCCAGGCCTGGAAACGCTCCGCTTCGCTTGCCGGCGGAAGGCAGACGACCCGCACCCGGTCGGTGAACGCGGTCTCGCCGATGCGCACGCCCCTTGTCCTCAGCTCGCTTTCCAATCTGCCGTACCAGGTGTAATCCACATCCACCAAAATCTCTTTGCATAAAATCTTTTCGACGGGCCCGGCCGCGTCGATGCCGGCGGCCGCTCCTTCCGCGTAGGCGCGCACCAGGCCTCCGGCGCCCAGCTGGATGCCGCCGAAATAGCGGGTCACCACCACCGCCACATATTTCAGGCCGCGGTTTTTGATGACTTCCAGGATGGGGCGGCCCGCCGTTCCGCTCGGCTCCCCGTCGTCCGACGATTTTTGCCACTCGTCCCGCTCGCCCGCCACGTAGGCGTAACAGTTGTGCGTGGCGTCCCAGTATTTTTTCCGGATCGACTCAATGAACGCCATTGCTTCTTCTTCGTTTTCCACCGGTCTGGCGTGGCCGATGAACCGGGATTTGCGAATCACGAATTCCCGGCACCCGTAATCCTTGACCGTCCAGAAACGCTCCTGCATCGGCGGCTTTCCTCCCCGCCATCCATTCATAACACCTATCATAGCACGGGACGTGAGCTCGTCAACCGCGCGGCCTTTCGCCGGCGCTTCCGTTCGTCTTGTAAGGGTATCATCCGGTAAGATACAATAGATTCGCAAGTTACTTAAACAACCATATCTCCCGGCATTCCCGGACGAAACGGAGGAATCGAACATGAAATGGTTGGTCACCGGTGCCAACGGCAAACTGGGCCGGGCCGTGGTGGAGACGCTGCTCAAGACCGTGCCGGCGGACCGGCTGGCGGTCAGCGTCCGCGACCCGGCCAAGGCGGAGGACCTGCGCGCGAAGGGCGTGGAAGTCCGGCAGGGGGATTTCGACCGGCCGGACAGCCTGGACCAGGCCTTCGCGGGCGTGGAGCGCATCCTGATTATCTCCACGGACGGCGACACCGAAACGCGCATCCGCCAGCACACGAACGCGGTGGATGCCGCCGCCCGCGCGGGCGTGCGCTTCATCGCCTACACGAGCCTGGCGAACGCGGGCGCCAGCCGGCTGTTCCTCGCGCCGCCGCACCAGGCGGCGGAAACAGCGATTTTCCAGACCGGCATCCCTTACTCCATCCTGCGCAACAACTGGTATCTGGAAAACGAACTGGCGACCGTTCAGGCGGTGCGGCAAGGCGCGCCCTGGGTGACGTCCGCCGGCAACGGCCGGGTGGGCTGGGCTTTGCGCCGGGAATACGCGGAAGCCGCGGCGAACGTGCTGTCCGGCAGCGGGCATGACAATACCATCTATGAGCTTTCCGGCGAGCTGCTGACGCAGGACGAATTCGCCGCCGCCGTCGGCGAAGCGCTGGGCCGGGAAGTGCCCGTGCAGCACGTCGATGACGAGACCTATGCGAACATCATGAGGCAGGCCGGCGTGCCCGATGCCGCCATTCCCTTCGTCGTCGGCATCCAGCAGGGCATTCGCGAAGGAAACCTGGAAGTCCGGAGCAGCGATTTCGCGAAACTGCTCGGACGTCCGCCCACGCCGGTGCGCGAAGGCCTGAAGGAACTGCTCGGCATCGGCTGACCGCGGGACAAGAACGCCCGCCCCGGACGGATGCCCCGGCGCGTGAACCGGGGGCGCCGTCCGGGCGGGCCATTTTTTTGCCTGCCTGGCTTCACCCGACCCGTTGGCGCCGGGCCAGGATCGTCAACGTCGGTTCGACGGCGATGTGCGGCGCGGCCTCCTTCAGCTTCGCCAGAAATTCCTCGTCGCGTTCGGGCGAAACCTCAAGGTAGTCCGTCTGGGTGAAATAGATCCGAAACTTCTTGCGCAACAGCGTCCCCGAGGGCTTCCGGGATTCGATGGGCCGGACCCGGAGGATGCCGGCCAGGGGAATCGATCTGCGCCACAAAAATCCGGTCTTGATCGTCAGATCCCCCCCGCCGATGATGTATTCGGTCCCGGCCGCGTAGTTTTGCGCCATGAGCGCGATGGCGGCGGCGTACAGGAAAAAGGGAACCTTGTATCCCAGGGACGAATCCGAGAACGCAACCGACAACGCCATCGCGACTGAGAACAGGGCGGCCGCCTGGAAAAACGCAAACGACCATTTCGATTGTCTGGACGAAAAACGCACGGAATACGCCTCCATTGATCCGGTCAACCCGATGTCCTTCCCATTCCGTCCCGCTTTTGCATCTCATTCCTTGTTTATGCGTCCCACGACCCGCATTTCCAAGCGCAAACAGCGCGGCATGCGATGCCGCGCCTGAAATTCCCGCGCATCGGGTCGCGGGCGCGTCCGTCACGCCCGAGCCGCCTCAGCCGCGTCCGAGCCGCGCCTCCAGCTCCCGGCGGCGCTCCTCGAACCCGGGCTTGCCGAGCAGGGCGAACATGTTCCGCTTGTACGCCTCCACGCCAGGCTGGTCGAAGGGATTCACGCCGAGAAGGTAACCGCTCACCCCGCAAGCGATTTCGAAGAAGTACACCAGTTGGCCGAAGGTGTACGGGGTCATGTCGGCCATGCGCACCACCAGGTTCGGCACGCCTCCGTCCGTGTGCGCCAGCAGCGTCCCTTCGAACGCCTTTTTGTTGACGAAATCCACCGTTTGCCCCGCCAGGAAGTTCAGCCCGTCCAGATCGTCCGGATCGCTCTGGATCACCAGCTCCTCCGGCACCCGGTCCACCTGCAGCACCGTCTCGAACATGATCCGGCTGCCTTCCTGGATGAACTGCCCCATGGAGTGCAGGTCCGTCGAGAAGTCGACGGAAGCCGGGTAGATGCCCTTGCCGTCCTTGCCTTCGCTTTCCCCGTACAGTTGCTTCCACCATTCGGAGAAATAATGCAGGCCGGGCTCGTAATTGACGAGGATTTCCACCGTTTTGCCCTTGCGGTGCAGGATGTTCCGCAGCGCCGCGTACTGGTAGGCCTCGTTGTCCGCCAGGTTCGGGTTGTTGTACAGTGTCGCGGCGTCCTGCGCTCCGCGCATGATCGCCTCGATGTCGATGCCCGCCGCGGCGATGGGCAGGAGGCCCACCGCGGTCAGCACGGAGTAACGCCCGCCCACGTCGTCGGGGATGACGAAGCTTTCGTAGCCTTCCGCCGTCGCCAGCTTTTTCAGGGCGCCCTTCGCCCGGTCCGTCGTGGCGTAGATGCGCTTGCGGGCTTCTTCTTTGCCGTACTTTTTCTCCAGCGCTTCGCGGAAAATGCGGAAGGCGATGGCAGGCTCGGTGGTGGTGCCGGATTTGGAGATCACGTTGACGGACCAGTCTTTCCCTTCCAGGTACCGCAGGAGATGCGCCATGTACGTGGAGCTGATGTTGTTGCCCGCGAAGAAAATTTGCGGGGTTTGGCGCGTTTCCTTCGGCAGCAGGTTGTAGAAGGAATGCTGCAGCATCTCGATGGCCGCCCGGGCGCCGAGGTACGATCCGCCAATGCCGATGACGACCAGCGCGTCGGAATCCGATTGGATCTTCCGCGCGGCCCTCTGGATACGGGCGAACTCGTCCCGGTCGTAGTCGAACGGCAGCCGGATCCAGCCGAGGAAGTCGGACCCCGCCCCCGTCCCGTTATGTAAGGTTTCGTGCGCCAGCCGGACCGCGGGAGCCATCTGCTCGATTTCATGCGGCCCGACGAAGGCCAGGGCTTTGCTGTAGTCGAAGCGTACGTTCTGGGGCATGTTCGCTTTTTCACCTTCCATGCTTTGGTCTTTTAAGTAGAATATCTGAAACGAAAGCGACGTACAAGCGGTTGTATGCAAAAAAGGCCGGTTTCCCGATCCTTGAAACCGGCCTTGCACATTTGGACTTTACTTGACGACGAGCACCGGGATCGGCGAACGCTGCACGACGTTATGGCTGACGCTGCCGAGCACAAGCTCCTTGATGCCGCTCAGGCCCCGGCTGCCGATGACGATCAAGTCGGCTTCCCGTTCCTTGGCGAACTTGAGGATGGAATCCGCCGGCGGGCCGTACAGCAGTTCCACGTGGGCCTCCATTCCCGTCTCCGACAGCCGCTGCTTCAGGTCGGACACCAGCTTTTCCGCCCGCTCCATGAGTTCCTTGTTCAGGTTGTTGGCCATGACGAACCCGTCGGCGAGATAAACGGCCGGGAACTGGTACACGTGGACGATGTGCAGCTTGGCCCCGGGCGTGGAATTGGCCAGTTCGACCGCTTTTTCCAGCGCCTTCTCGGATTCCTTGGAACCGTCATACGCCGCCACGATTCGGTTGAACAGCATGGGAACCGCCCCTCTCGTCGGAATGGGTTGTATCCATCGTTATACTTTCATTATAGTACCGCTTTCCGTGTCGGTGGAGATGAAAAAGAACACGCTTTTTGTCACAAAATTTCAACGCCGCCCTTTACCGGAGCAGTTCCTTGAAGCGGGCCACGACGTTGTCCACGGTAAAGCCGTACTCCTCCATGACACGCGAACCCGGAGCGGACGCCCCGAACCGGTCGATCCCCAGCACCGCGCCGGCTTCGCCGACATAGCGTTCCCAGCCGAACGGATGCGCCATCTCGACGGCCAGGCGCGTCCGGATGTCCGGCGGCAACACGCTTCTGCGGTATTCTTCCGGCTGGCGGTCGAACAGGTCCCAACTCGGCATGCTGACCACGCGGACCCGGATGCCTTCCGCGGCCAGCGCCTTCTGGGCGGCGACGGCCAGCTGCACCTCCGAGCCCGTGGCGATCAGGATCCCCTGCGGCGCTCCGCCTTCCGCTTCGGACAGGATGTAGGCGCCCCTGGCAACGCCTTCCCGCGCCTTCTCCGCCGTCCCTTCGAGAATCGGCAGGTTCTGGCGGGTGAGCACCAGGGCCACCGGACGATCGCGGCATTCCATGGCGTACGCCCAGGCGGCGGACGTCTCATTGCCGTCGGCCGGGCGGATGACGGTGAGCCCCGGAATGACCCGCACCGACGCGAGCTGCTCGATGGGCTGGTGCGTCGGACCGTCCTCGCCCACGGCGATGGAGTCGTGGGTGAGCACGTACACCACCGGCTGCTTCATCAGGGCCGAAAGCCGCACCGCCGGGCGGAGATAGTCGGTGAAGACGAAGAACGTGCCGCCGTACACCTTGACGCCCCGGTGCAGCGCCATGCCGTTCATCGCCGCGGCCATGGCGAATTCGCGAACGCCGAAGTAGATGTTGCGCCCATCGTAGCTTCCCGGCTTGAACACCGGAAGCCCCTTCAGGTGCGTCATCGTGGAGCTTTCCAGGTCCGCGGAACCTCCAGCGAGGTGCGGGACGTTTTTGGCCAGCGCGTTCAGCGCGTTGCCGGATGCGACCCGCGTGGACACCGGCTTGTCTTCCGGAGAATACTTCGGCAGGTCCGCGTCCCAGCCCGGCGGCAGTTCGCCGACGATCGCCCGCTCCAGCTGCGCGGCCAGCTCCGGATACGCCGCCTTGTAGCGGGTGAACAGCTCGTCCCAGGCGGCGCTTGCGGCTTCGCCCCGCTTCTTCACCTCGGCGAAGTGCGCCCGCACTTCGTCCGGCACGTGGAAGTCCGGGTGCTCCCAGCCGTAGACCTGTTTCGTCAGCTTCGCTTCCTCCGGGCCGAGGGGCGACCCGTGCGGTCCGGCGTGGCCGCCTTTGCCCGCCTTGTTCGGGGACCCGTAGCCGATGATCGTCTTGACCTCGATCAGCGACGGCCGGGTCGTGTCGGCCTGCGCTGCGACGATGGCTTTTTCCAGGGCGCTTAAGTCGTTGCCGTCCTCCACGCGCAGCACCTGCCACCCGTAAGCCTCAAAGCGCCGGGCGACGTTTTCCGAGAAGGACAGATTCAGCTCCCCGTCCAGGGAAATGTCGTTGGAATCATACAACACGATGAGCTTGCCCAGCTTCAGGTGCCCGGCGAGGGACGCGGCTTCGGAGGCGACGCCCTCCATCAGGTCGCCGTCGCCGCAAATCACGTAAGTATAGTGATCGATGATGTTGAAGCCTTCCCGGTTATAGACCGCCGCCAGGTGCGCTTCGGCCATGGCCATGCCCACCGCCATGCCGAACCCTTGGCCCAGCGGACCGGTGGTGGCTTCCACGCCGGCGGTGTGGCCGTATTCCGGATGCCCCGGCGTCTTGGAGCCCCATTGCCGGAAGTTTTTCAGTTCATCCAGGGACAGATCGTAACCGCACAAATGCAAAAGCGCGTACAGCAGCATTGAACCGTGTCCCGCCGACAGCACGAACCGGTCGCGATTGATCCAGTCCGGCCGGGAAGGATCGTGCTTCATCGTCTTCGCGAACAGCTGATACCCCATCGGCGCGGCGCCCATCGGCATGCCGGGATGGCCGGACTTTGCCTTTTCGATCGCATCGATGGCCAGCGTCCGGATGGTGGTAATGGCCATTTGTTCGATGGAACCGGTTTGGACGGACATCTTGTGACGGAACCTCCCGCTTGATATTCGTTGGTCTTCTGCCTTCCGCTTCACTCAAGTCCTAATCATATCAAAAGATGCCAAACAATGAAACGGTTTCGCCCAATCCGCATGACATGCCGCAAACTCATCCTGCCATGCAACAGCTTAACCGTTGTGTTTTCGTTAGAGCACCTTTCCAGATGCTCTCCGGTCATCCGCCGCCTTTTTTTGCCGCGATGCCCAGACAGACCATTGCTCCCGATTTCAGACATTGCTCATGAATTTTTGCACCACTCCCGACAGGATGTTTGCAGTCATGTTGCCTTGGGTAATGCTTATGGCTACCGCTTCCCAACCCGTCCGTTCATGCTCGCACCAATATCTTTTGGCTGAATCGAACGCCTCGCCATAGGAGTAGCCAATATCCAGCAACATATGGAACGTCTGGGTGGCATTATTGAGACCCGAGTCGTAGATCAGCACATCGATCAGTTCGTATGCGGTGAAACCCGCTTGCTTCATGGCTTGCAAGCTTTCAACATCATTTCCCGTAACGTTTTGCAACACATGGTAAATATCTCTTACCGTAATGCTTCCAAACCTTCCGGCACGCAGCGCAACAGCCAGCTCCTCCGCCGTGGCGTTAAACGGCCCCTCTTTGAGGAGACCGGCGGCTTGCTGCGGCGTATATCCGGAAACTCTCATCAGGTATCTGCCCAAATTTCGGAATCCCGCCTGGTATTTTGTATGCATGATTTCGGCGGCCTTCGCCGCGCCGAATACGTCCGGATCCGCCAGCAAGTCATACAAAAGTGCGCAACCGGCATCATTCGTATCCATGCAGGAGTAGATCGTGATATCGTAAACATATCTGCCCAAGATTTCAGCCGCATCCTCTGCCGTGAAGGAGGTGCTGTCGTCCCCGTCGCAAGCGGGCAAATCGCCCAAGGCCTCGCAACTGGTCATTTGTTTCAGCACTTTCGCCATTTCCACATTCCAGTTGGCGCCGTCCTGGTTCGTCGCGATCCGGACACCCGCCGCCACCTCATCCAAGGCATAACCGTTATGCCACAAGAACCATCCGACTTGGGCGGGCGTATATCCAAGGATCTTCAACGCGCTGATCGCCTCATACGAATGGAAGCCGAGACTTGCCAGGTTTTCCGCAAGAGCGGACGGCCGGTTGATCAAGCCTCCCGGGCGGAACCATTGAACGAGCAAATCTTTCCACCCGTTGTCCGAAGCGAAGAAATTCTTCAGGTCAAACGGATCGGTCATGACTTGCGTGCTCGCCACATCGTTTCGCCCGTATCCGGCTTCCAGCAGGATTTCCATGATGAACCGCGGCACTTTCACGCCAAAAACATTGGTCACGATGTCTTTGGCTTCCGATACCGTCAGGCCCGAACCCCCGGCATCGTCCCCCGTCAGCCCTCTGAAGATTTTGATGAGCTCGGCGATTTCCCCATTCGTACTCACGATGCTTGCGTCCTCAAGGTATTCCGCAATGGCGGCAAAACCGGTGATGCCGAAAACTTCGCGCAGCATTGCCACCGTGTCCGCGATGGATCTGCCTTTGTACTTGAACTGTCTCACGGTTTCCCCGATCCATTCGCCGGGGTCCATCTCGAAATAACCCGCTTGCGCAAGGGCGTCGACGGCCATTGCGAATGACTCGTCGCCGCAGCCGGTTTGCGGCGTCACCAAAATCGACCTCAGGGATGACGTGTCCTCAAAGACCGCATCGTTGGCATTGACCGTAGCCGCGGCTACTTGACCGCTGCCGGTGACTTCCGCTCGGGCATTCAACACCAGATGATCCACTCGCGCATCTTCATCCAGGATGAGCTTCGCGCCTTTGGCTTCATCATTGACCGTCAGTTCTCCGACCGTTCCGCCTTGCAATTGTACGGTGACGTTCGGAGTCTCCATGATGACGGCGGCAAAATCGCCGATGAGCGTCACCACCGGTTCATCCGTTGCGACATCGATGGCGATTCGCACTTCGTCGATGACGGCGCCGTCGCTTCCATCCAACTCGATGATCGCTTCCGACTCAAGCCACAATTGTTCAATTTGTGCCGCCTCCGAACCGACGATGCGCACCATTCCCGACGGCTTGTCCACGATCACGTTGCCAAGCGCGGAGCTGATCACATAAATGCTGTTGACACCGCCGCCATGGATCCGCGTTGTCCCTTTTACCTCAATGCCTTTCAGCGTGACTTCGCCCTCGCCCACTGCCTGGGCGATCCACAAATCGCCGTTAATCCGTACATGTTGCAGCGTCACGCCGGGAGAGGTGATCACCACATTTCCGTTGATGGTCTCCATCCGGTCTTGCCCGCCGTATGCACCGGCTTTCACCGGCTTCAACTGAGCGGCGCGGTCCAGGGAAACCATCGCTTCCGCACGGGTAATCCGCTGCGCGGGCCGAAAGGTTCCGTCCGGGTAGCCGCCCATATACCCGTTTTCCGCAACCGCGGCAATGGCGTCCCTGCTCCAGACTGGAGCCGAATCCATATCCCGAAATTGGGCCGCACTCGCGGAACTTGTCTTGCTTGCGTCCAAGATTCTTTGCAAAATGACCGCCGCTTCCTGACGGCTGATCGGCTGGTTCGGCCGGAACGTATTGTCCTCAAAACCGGAGATATACCCGGCTGCAACCGCCCTGGCCGCATCCTGACTGAACCAATGCCGGGAAGCCACATCCGCAAAAGGGACTGTGGCTTGTTCGGCAAACCCGAATATCCGGTTCACCAGGGCGACAAATTCCGCCCTCGTCATCGGCTCATTGGGCCGAAACGTCCCGTCATCGTAGCCATTGACCAAACCATCTTCGATCCACCGGGAGAGTGTTGCTTGTGCCCAGTGGCCGTCCACATCCCGCAGGGATGACTTGGTTTGCATGGGAGAGTCGGGGCCTTGGATGGCAGCTGAACGTTCACCCGCCGATGAGGACGTCGGACTTGCGAAACCATCCGTTGCCGCATAGAGAGCTGCTGCAGGCATGAAAGCACTCAGCAGCAAACTGAGCACAAGTCCCCACGAAAGCACGAGCCTGAAGGTTTTCTTCATTTTTGCTGGTCTCCCCGGCTTGATAATAAAAAAATAAAAAAATAAAAAAAGACAGAATATCCGATTGTACTATTTTTTCAATTATAAGTACCGAAATAAAAATAAGAGAAATACATAATCCCAAATTTCGAAAGCCCGTTGTTACGGTAAATTCTCAGGGGATGGGTTGCGGAGCACGCTGTAAATAACAGGGAAGTTTCCAGTCAAACAACTCC
>NICF_comb_assmDRAFT_10003729_pt1 | contig 10881 bp, 11 predicted proteins | sample NewIslPassag4_SG_FD_11279 | JGI IMG/M metagenome (IMG submission 11279) | reverse complement strand
CCAGCCGGCGGCCCGGCTACCCGGCGGCCCAGCCGCTGGCCCAATGACCGGGCAACGCAGCGACCGTGCGCCCGGGAGGGCCGCCGGCCGGCGGTACGGCATGGTGGGAGGTAGGTCAATGGGCAACACCAAAGCCGCCAAAGTGGCTCTCCACGTGGGCCTATTTGCGGCGTTCATCGCCGCCTGGCATCTGTATACGGTCATCGCCCGGGTGCCCGCCTACCTCCTGCCCTCCCCGCTGGCGGTGTGGCAGAAGTTCCTGTGGACCATCGACCGGGCGCAGCTCGGGCGCCATGTCTGGGTGACGCTCGAGGAGATCCTGGTGGGCATCGCCATCGGTACCGTCCTAGGGCTCGTCTTTGGCTATGTGCTGGGGAAGTCGCCCACGGCCGAGCGCATCCTCTCCCCGTATATCCTCGTGGCCCAGACGTCGCCCAAGATCTCGTTCGCGCCCCTCTTTATCCTCTGGTTTGGCCTCGGCATGACGTCCAAGGTGGTCCTGGTGACCTTGGTGGTGTTCTTCCCCATCATGGTCAACGGCATCGTGGGCATGCGGTCGGTGGACCCGCGGCTGTACGAGCTCATGCACCTGCTCAAGGCCAGCCGGTGGCAGATCTTCCGGGCCCTCGAGCTGCCGACGGCCATGGCCTCCTTCTTGGCCGGCCTGCGCATCGCGACGACGCAGTCCATGGTGGCGGCCATCATCGGTGAGCTCATGGGCGCCAAGGAAGGGCTAGGATACCTTTTGATGCTGGGGCACGAAACCTTTGACATCAACCTGGTGCTCGTCGCGGTCGCGGTCATGAGCACGCTGGGCCTCGTCCTGTACCTGCTGGTCCAGCAAGTGGAGCGCTCGGTGCTCCGGTGGCGGGACTGAGGGAGGGCGCGCTGTCCCATCGGCCTCGAGCCCCGGCGCCCGGCACGCTAAAGCCCGGCACCCGGGCGCCCGGAACCCACTTGGAGCCCAATTTTTTACCGCAGACCCATTGACAGGGACTTGCACCCGTTGCTATTATGTGCTCAACGCCAGCCGGATTCCGGTCCGGCCGTGGCAGCAATAGCCGCATAACCGAATACCGAAAGCCTCAACTCTTATCAAGAGTGGCGGAGGGACTGGCCCGATGAAGCCCGGCAACCGGCAGCTCATTTGCTGCAGTGGTGCCAATTCCTGCAGGACCCGGCCGGGTTCTGAGAGATGAGAGGGAGGTGCGGACGACCATGTGCGCGTTCTGCCTCTCCCTCCGGAGAGGCTTTTTTGATGCCCCGGGGACCTTTTGCCGCGGCGGGAACCGGGGGGCGGCGCTGCCGAGGCCCGGGCGGACCCAGCGGGCCGGTGCTGGTGCGGGTCCAATGGAAAGAAGTCCGCACCCAGTGCCTCAACAGCACCCGGCCCGGCGCTGGGCGCTTGCGGCGGCACACACGCCGACACAAACTACGAGGCTTTCGCCGGCGAATTAGGCAGCGCCGGCGGCAGAGGTCCGGGAGGTTTCACCATGGCCAACGAGCACAACTACCGGTTTGAAACGCTGGCGGTCCACGCCGGCCAGCAGCCCGACCCCACCACCGGGTCGCGGGCGGTGCCCATCTACCAGACCACGTCCTACGTGTTCCGGGACGCGGATCACGCCGCGAACCTGTTTGCCCTCAAGGAGTTCGGCAACATCTACACCCGGATCATGAACCCGACCACGGACGTCTTCGAGCAGCGCATCGCGGCCCTCGAAGGCGGCGTGGGGGCGCTGGCGGTGGCGGCCGGCCAGACGGCGGAGACTTTCGCCATCCTCAACATCGCCGGGGCGGGCGACGAGATCGTGTCGGCCACCAGCCTCTACGGCGGCACTTGGAACCTGTTTGCCCATACCCTGCCCAAACTGGGCATCAAGGTCCATTTTGTCGACCCTGAAAACCCGGAGAACTTCCGCCGGGCCATTACGCCCAAGACCAAGGCGCTCTACGCCGAGGTCATCGGCAATCCCAAGGGCGATGTGCTGGACATCGAGGCGGTGGCCAACATCGCCCATGAGGCCGGCATCCCGCTCATCGTGGACAACACCTTTGCCACGCCGTACCTGTGCCGGCCTTTTGAGTGGGGCGCGGACATCGTGGTGCACTCGGCCACCAAGTTCATCGGCGGCCACGGCACCTCCATCGGCGGCGTCATCGTGGACAGCGGCAAGTTCAACTGGGCCAACGGCAAGTTCCCCGGGCTGACCGAGCCCGACCCCAGCTACCACGGCATCCGCTACGTGGAAGCCTTCGGGCCCTTGGCCTACATCATCAAGGCCCGGGTGCAGCTTTTGCGGGATCTGGGCGGCTGCCTGTCGCCCTTCAACTCGTTCCTGTTCCTGCAGGGGCTGGAGACGCTGCATTTGCGCATGGAGCGGCACGTGGAGAACGCCCTGGCCATCGCCAAGTGGCTGCAGGAGCATCCGCTGGTGGCTTGGGTCAACTACCCCGGCCTGCCCGGGCACCCGTCCTACGAGAAGGCCAAGAAGTACCTGCCCAAGGGTCCGGGCAGCATCTTCACCTTCGGCATCAAGGGCGGGCTGGAAGCCGGCCGGCGGTTCATCAACAGCGTGAAGCTGTTTTCGCTCCTGGCCAACGTGGGCGACGCCAAGTCGCTGGTCATCCACCCGGCCAGCACCACGCACCAGCAGCTGACGCCCGAAGAGCAACTGGCCGCGGGCGTGACGCCGGACCTCATCCGGCTGTCCATCGGCATCGAGAACGTGGAAGACCTCATCGCCGACTTGGACCAGGCCCTGCGGGCCGCCGTGCAGGAAGCGGCTTGAATGGCAACACGGGCAAAGGGGGTAGGGAAAGTGGCGTCACCGGCCTTCGCGGCACCGCCTAGCGCCTTCGACAAGCTCAATATCCGACCCTGGACGCGCTACTTTACCTTCGCCGAAGACGAGCCGTTTGTGCTGGAGTCCGGCGCCACCCTGGGCCCGATCACCATCGCCTACGAAACCTACGGCCGGCTGTCCCCGCGGCGGGACAACGCCGTGCTCATCGTCCACGCCCTGACGGGAGACGCCCACTGCGCGAGCCACGGCCGCCACGACCCCGAAAAGGGCTGGTGGGAAGACCTGGTCGGCCCGGGCCGGGTGTTTGACACCGACCGCTACTTCGTCATCTGCTCCAACGTGCTGGGCGGATGCCAGGGCAGCACCGGGCCGGCCTCCATCGATCCGGAAACCGGCCGCCCCTACGGGACCCGGTTTCCGGTGGTCACCATCCGCGACATGGTCCGCTGCCAGGCGCGTCTTTTGGACCACCTGGGAATCGAGCGGGTGCTGACGGTGGCGGGCGGTTCCATGGGCGGCATGCAGGCCCTGGAGTGGGCGGTGCTTTACCCGGAGCGCGTGCGCAGCACCATCCCCATCGCCGCGCCGGCCCGCTCCTACCCCCAGGCCATCGCCTGGAACGAGGTGGGCCGCCAGGCGATCATGAACGACCCCGACTGGCGGGGCGGCGACTACTACGGCACGCCCGGGCCCGAGCGGGGGCTGTCGGTGGCCCGTATGCTCGGCATGATCACGTACCAGAGCGATCCGTCCATGGCCAGGAAGTTCGGGCGCAACCTGGCCAAGGACCGGATCAACCCGTACACGATCTTCACCGCGTTCTCGGTGGAGACGTACCTGCACTACCAAGGCAAGAAACTGGTGAACCGGTTTGACGCCAACAGCTACCTGTACCTCACCCGGGCGCTGGACCTGTTTGACGTGGCCCAGGGCTGGGGTTCGCTGGAGGCGGCCTTGTCCCGGGTGCAGAGCCCGATGCTGGTGGTGGGCGTCACGTCGGACATCCTCTACCCCACCTACCAGCAGAAGGAGATCGTGGACACCATGGTCCGGCTGGGCAAGGACGTGGAGTACGCCGAAATCGACAGCCCCCATGGCCACGACGGGTTCCTGATCGACTTCCCTCTCATGGAGCCGTTCCTGCGGGAGTTCCTGGAAAAGGTGGAGCGGCAGGTGCCGGTCGAGCACCGCTAAGTTCCGCCGCCCCAGAAGCGGGCAGGAGCAGGAATAGGAGCAGCAAGACGGCAAGGCGCCACAAGCAAGCCCAGGAGGGCCGTGCAACCGGCCCGCCTGGGCTTCTTTGCGGCCCGTCTGGGCTTCTTTGCAGCCCGCCCGGGCTTCTTTACCGTCGGGCTCGCTCAAACGCCCGGTCCGCTCGCCCCCGGCCTAGTCTTCCTTGTGGCCGTAGTGCTTGGTCACAAACTCCACGGAATCGCCGTCGATGACGTAGTGCGCGGTGGGCGACTTCAGGATGATCAGCCGGTTCTCGGCGTCAAAGGTGGTGTCGCCCAGGTGAAGCTCAAACGTCGCGCCGCCTGACGTGGTGACGATGATCTCGCCCCACTCCTTCAGCTGTTGCTGGACGATCTCCATCTTCATGCCGCAACACCTCCTGTGGGCGCTCAAGGATTGGCGTAAGCCCTTGCCAGTGACCTCCTTCGCCTCCTGCGCGCGAGCCTCCTTGGTCAGAATGTCCCAAACGGCTGGCCCGCATGTCCTTCCCGGGGCTTGACCGGTAGCTTGACCGGTTGCTTGACCAGTTGCTCGACCAGTTGCTCGACCAGTTGCTTGACCAGTTGCTTGACCGCTAGCTTGACCGGTGCGGTTTCACTGGCCTGCTGGCGCCTGCCCGGTTTCCTCCAACGGGTGTCACCGGCCGTCGCCGAGGCCGCGCATGGGATGGGACAAGCCCACCACCCGCTTGGCCGGCAGCACGAAGCCGATGCCGTGCCCGGGCTTGTTCAGATCCACCGCGGCGTCGATGGCCTCCAAGATCCCGTCGGTCAGCTTTTCGGGCACCAGGATCATGAGGATGTCCTTTTCCGGCTCGATGGGGATGTTGAAGATCTTCTTCTGCTCGTGAATGCCCGTGCCGCGGCCATGGACGATGGTCGCCCCCTCCGCCCCGGCCTTGCGGGCCGCGTCCAGGACTTCCTCCGCCTTCCCCGCGGCCACGATGACCACAATCAGGTCGAACTGTCCGTCGGCCAACGCTCCGCTCTCCCCTTTTGCGGGTCTCCGCTCACCGGCTCAGCTCGCCGGTACAGCACACCCAAAACCAATACCGCCAGGACCGGCGCCAGGCCCACCAGCGCCACAAGCCCAAACCCGGCGGCGACCGGGTCCGCGCCGGGCATGGCCTGGGCCGCGCCCAGCGCCACCGCCGCGATGAAGGTGACGGTGATGGGGCCGGTGGCCACGCCGCCTGAGTCAAACGCGATGGACGTGAAGCCGGGCGTGACGAGGAACATGAGCGCGAAGGCCAAGGCGTATCCCGGGATCAGGATGGCCAAGAGCGGCAGGTTCAACCACACCCGCATCATGGCCAAGGCCACCGCCACGCCCACCCCTGCCGCCAGCGCCACCAGCAGCAACCGCTCCGAGATGGTGCCGCCCGAAACCCTCGCCACCTCGGCCGTCTGCACCCGCACCGTCGGCTCCGCCAGGATGGTCACCAAGCCCAATACAAAGCCGATGGGCACCAGCAACCACGGCCGCGACGCCGCCACCAGCTGGCCGATGGACTGGCCCGCCGGCATGAAACCGATGCGCACCCCGTACAGGAACAACACGGTGCCCACCGCCGTCAGCGCCAGCCCGGTGATCATGGAGGCCGCCTGCCGCCGCGGCAAACGCAAATATTTGAGATTGAAGAGCCCCGCCGCCGCCGCGAGGGGCGCGATGGCCAGCGCCACCTCCGCCACGACGTCCACCAGCGTGCTCCACAATTCCCCCACGAACCCTCTGCACCCTCCTGCCGGCCACGGGTTCGGCCGCATCGTCTCGGACGCAGCCGGGCCGGTTTCCCGCAAATGCCGTGTGCATATGCGGATACAAGTCAAGAATAAAGCAAGCCCAAGAGCAGCACCGCAAGGATAGGACCGACAAAGATCATGGCCAGCAGGCCAAAGCTTGCGGCCATGCGGTCCCGCACGCCCAGCACCGACACGATGCCCACGTTGAGGGCCATCACGAACGGCACCAACAGCGGTCCCGTCGTCACTCCGCCTGCGTCGAAGGCCACCGACAGAAACCGGGCGTCCACGAACGCGCTGAGCACAAAGGCCAGCGCGTACGCCGGCAAGAGCAGCCAGCCTACGGGGATCTGAAAGAACACCCGCACCAGGCTGAGCAGCGTAAAGATGCCCACTCCCGCGGCGACAAAGACCACCAGCCGCGTGACGGGGATGGCCCCGTCCGAGGCCATGTCCACCAGTGACGCCAGCACCTGCACGTTAGGGTCCGCCACCGTCGCCACCATGGTGAAGAGCATAAACACGGCAAACACGCCCACCACGCCCAGGCGCGCCGGCAGTTCGGCGCCGACCCGTTCGCCCAGGGGCACCACGCCCACGTTGACCCCAAGCAGGAACAAGCCCAAGCCGAGCGTCACCAGCACGCTGCCCGCGAGGAACCGCAGCAGCCCTTCCGCGCCCAAGGGCGCCAGCGTGAGATGCAGGATGATGACGAAGAGGACAATGGGGCTCACCGCCGTCAACACTTCGCGGCCGATGGAGAGCACCAGCTCACGCCCGTTGCGTGCCGTCAACTCCGCTTCCGACCTCCCTCCGCCGGGTTACCTCTTCCCCTTGAGCCGCCGTTCCTCCTCCCCGGGAGGGTCCGGAGGCGGCTCCGGAGCCGGGCGTGGGTCCCGCCGGCGGGAGAAGGCGCCGGGGTCGGGCGCAATGGGCGTCAAAAGTAGAGCGAACCGTCCCAAACCTCCAGGACGCCGAGAAAGCGAGCCGCCGCCACCACCGCCAGCGGCACGAGGAGATAGGCCAACGCCAAGGCCAGGTCCTGGGGGCGAATCTCCACCCGGAGGTAGTAGGTGCGCTCCCTGCGCCCCGCAAATCCCCGCGACTCCATGGCGACGGCCACCCGCTCGGCCCGGCGGACGGCGCCCGCCAGCAGGGGAATGGCGTAGCGCCTGAGGCGCGCCAGCCCGCCCCGGACGCCGGCCCCTTCCTCCACCCCCCTCACTTGGTGGGCCATGCGCAAGGTGCGCAATTCCGATTGGTAGAGGGGGAAGAAGCGGTAGGCGGCCAGCAGGCTGTAGCCAAACCGGGGGGAAAGCCCAGCGTTTTGGATAAGGCTGAGCACCAGCCGGGTCGGGTCCGTGGTGGCCACAAAAAGAAGCCCGTACGCCGCGTAGCACAACACCCGCAGACCCAAGGCGAGGCCGCGCAGGAGCGTCTCCCGGTACAGCGGCACGGGACCCACGTGCGCGAGGAGGGTGTACCCGGTTGGGTCCCCCCGGGGGAAGGCCACCTGCATCCAAAAAAACCCGAGGGCCAGCGCCCCAAAAGGCACGAGGCCCCGCAGCATCGCGCCCACGGGCACTCCCGCCGCCCGGGCACAGGCCACGACCACAATTAGGAGCGCCAGGGGCACGTACGGATCGAACACAAGAGTTAGACCGATAAGGGAAACAGCGGTGACCACCAGTTTAACCACCGGGTTCATCCGGTGCAACGGCGAGTCTCCCTCATAGAGTTCGAACACCCGGAACACTCAGATCGCCTCCTGGGCCGGCGACGCATGGGCCAACGCCGCAAGCAGGCTCACCGCCGGCGGCGGCTCAAGATCGGCCCGCTCCAGGAGCCCCGGTTGGCCGAAAAGCTCGTCGGGCGGGCCCGCAAAGGCCACCCGCCCGTCCAGCAGCACGGCCACCGTCGCCGCATGCTCCCACACCAGGCGCATGTCGTGCGTAATCATAACGACGGTGCAGCCCGCCTGCCAGCGGGCCCGCAAGTGGTCCATGATCCGCTGCGCATTGGCCGCGTCCTGCCCAAAGGTGGGCTCGTCCAGGATGAGCAGCTCCTGGCCGGCCGCCACCATGGCCGCCACGCTCAGGCGGCGCTTCTCCCCCTGGCTGAGGGTAAAGGGATGGGCGCTGGCCACGTGCTCGAGGGCGAATTCTTGTAGCAGGGCCTTCACCCGTTGCTCATCGACGTCGCCCTCCCCGCCCGCGACCCGGATGGAGTAGGCGATCTCCTCCGCGACGGTGTCGGTGACAAACTGGTGCTCCGGATTTTGAAACACCAATCCCGCTAGGCGCGCCACTCGCCGGCGGGACAAGCGGGCCACCGCCTCGCCAAACAGCTCCACGGCGCCCCCGTCGGGCCGCAAGAGCCCAAGCGCTATCTGGGCCAGGGTCGTCTTTCCTGCGCCGTTGGGACCCACCAGGGCCACAAAGTCGCCCCGCCGGACTTGCCAGTCCACGCCCCGCAAGACCGGCACCGGTCCGGCGGGCGTGGCGTAGGAAAAGGTCACGCCCCGAAACGCGAGGGCCGGTGCCGCTCTGGCGCGAGGTTCTCGCTGCGCTGGCTGTGCCCGGCGCGTCGCGCGCACCGCGGCCGCCACGGCCTTGGCCACCGGCGGATCCGCCGCCTGGCGCAGCAGTTCGGCGGTGGTCAAGGGATGGGGCACCAGGGGGCGGATCGTCGCCACGTGATGGGCCAGTTCGGAGGCGAAAGGCTGCCACACCCCCAACCGCTGCAGCTGGTCCCGGGGCCGGGCGAAAAAGCTCCGCGCCCCTTCGTTGGCCACCACCCGGCCGCGATCGAGGACCAGCACCCGGTCCACCAGGGACGCGGCGTGCTCCAGCTTGTGCTCCACCAGCAGCACGGCCGGGCCCCGTTCCCGGTCCAGGCGGGCGAGGAGCTCGAAAAAGGCCCGCGTCGCCCGGGGATCCAAGTTGGCCGTAGGTTCATCGAGGGCCAGCAGCGGCGGCTGCAGCGCCAGCGCGCACGCGAGGGCCAGCTTCTGCTTTTGGCCGCCAGACAGGCGGTCCAGGCGGTTGCGCCGCACATCTTCAAGCCCGACGACCCGCAACGCTTCGTCGATGCGGCGGTCCATCTCGGCGCGGGGCACTTGCGCGTTCTCGAGCCCGAAAGCCACTTCGTCCTCCACGGTGAGGGTGCAAAACTGGCTTTCAGGGTCCTGGAACACGACGCCCACCCGCTGCGCGGCGTGGCCGGGGGCCATCTCGGAGACGCTGTGCCCCTCGATCTCCACCGTTCCCGAAAGCGAGGCCTCCACGGCGCGGGGGATGAGCCCGGCCACCGCCAGCAGCAAGGTGCTCTTCCCGGATCCGCTGGCGCCGACCACCAGCAGCCGTTCCCCGGGCCGCAGCTGAAAACTGACGCCGTCCAGCGCCGGCTGGTCGGCCAACGGGTAGACTACCCGCAGATCACGGACGGATAGGAGCGTCGCCACCGCGCCCTCTCGCCTTCCGCAGGCGCCACTCCCGGCCCAGGGGGAAGCTGCTCAGCACCCCGGTGGCCGCCAATCCGTCGGCGATTAGTTTGCCCAGCACGCCGCCCAGCACCGCGCCGCTCAACAGCCGTGCCACAAACATGGTGACCAGCAAGCCTGGGGCCAGGCTGCCGTAACCCAGGCGCAGCCAGTTGTAGGCGAAGCTGAGGACCGCCGCGCCCATGCCGGCCGCCATCAAGACGGGCAGGCCAAACCGCCGATACCCGGTCAGCCAAAAGACGAGCTCGGCGCCGAGGCCCTGGACAAAGCCGGTCAAGATGAGCCAGGCGCCGGAGGGCGAGCCCAGAGGGATTTGCGCGATGGCCGCGATCCACTCCGAGTACAGGGCCGCGCCGGGCTTGCGGATGATGTAGGCGCAGATGATGGACGCCACAAACCAGAAACCGAAGATGACGTCCATGCCCACGGGCCCCAAGAGGCCGGTGGCCAGGCCCCACACTTGAATCCAGGCCATGTAGAGCGGCGCGAATGCGACGCCCAGCGCGCTCATCACCACGATTTCCTTGAGGGTCAACGTCCGGCTTTCGCGCACCACCGCCACGGCTTCCACCCCTTTCTATGGCTTGGCGCTTCGCTGCCGCCCGGGTCGCCTTTAGCGGCGGGACGGGCTGTTGCAGGATATGGTGGCCACCATCACCGTGTGGCGCGCCCGCTGCGTGGCTTGGCGGAACGTCTCCTCCAGGGCGGCGAACACTTGGGCGATGGAACCGTCCAGACGGGTGCAAAAGTGGGGCGACCCGCCGTAAAGTCCCCGCTGCTTGTAGGTTTCGATCACCTGATAGATGGTGTCCATGTAGTCGCTCTCGCCCAGCGGGTACACGCTGACCTGGCACGCTGCCGGGCGGGCCAGGTCCTCCTCGCCGGCCACCCGGGGAGACGCGTCTGACGGCGGCAGGTCCAGCCTCGCCGCGCTGGGCTCGCCGGGACATCCCTTGGAGAAGGTGGCCGTCATAACCACATGGGTCCCACCGGACGACGCCCGGGCCAGGCAATCCCGCAGGGCGGCAAAGACCGCGGATTCGGGTCCGATTAGGCAGGTGCTGACGTCGTCTGTCTCCACTTCGATCCCGGGCACCCGCACAGCGGCCAACGAGTCCAGGATGACGTCCACGAAGCGATCGGTCATCGGGTACAGCGAGAAACGGCAACCGAAGAAGGCGTCGTCAGCGCAGCGGGACGCCACAACCATCACTCCTTCGCGCAGGCGGTGTCACCTCGGTGCGCTCCAAAACGCAAAAGACCGCGCCCTCGTAGGTCGAAGACGCGGTCAAATACGCCCGCACTTCCTGCGCCCTCTCCCTACGCTGGCATTACCCAGTTCAGGTTTTGGGGTCGACGACCTTGGGGTCGTCCTCTCAGCCCGGCCGTTTCCGAGCTCCCCCGGGGGTCGGATGCGAATGTCTCTTTTGGACGATTTTATCTGCAAACGCCTGGCGAGTCAAGAGTTCCGTGGGCCACTAATGGTGTAACGTTACTGTAGCACAGGGGATGGAAGGGGATGGAAAGAAAGAAGACCTCACCGTCCTGCTCTGGACGAGTACTCATCGTACTCAGAAGGTGAGGTCTTCCATGGAAC